>ENA-ORLM01000117-ORLM01000117.1-human-gut-metagenome-genome-assembly--contig:-NODE-117-length-98504-cov-3.954484_pt1 | contig 98504 bp, 76 predicted proteins | sample MGYA00243063_ERZ508815 | MGnify/ENA primary metagenome ERZ508815 (study PRJEB26277, sample SAMN04329768) | human gut metagenome | biome: human-associated habitat | host: Homo sapiens | place: USA...
AATCTATCAAAAATCTGTTGTTGTTTTTGATGGTTTTATGATACTGGAAATTTGTGAACAGGTTGTGAGCAAAGAATAAAGATAATCTGACGAAAAAGAAATTGCTGACGTTTTTCTGTAAGAAATAAGAAATAGAATAAGTTAATAGTATTAAAAGTAGACCGCTAGGTTTGACAACTCATATCAAAATGAATGTCAAATCTAACGGTCTGTTTTATTTCTATGCTTTGAAGTATTAAGGTCTTGATAGTATTCTGTAAAATCACTATAAAAGCTATTTTTCCAGTAACCGTACTACATTTTCTGCTTCTTCATAACATGCTCCCTCTATAGCAATATCGTTCTCGGAATATTCTCCTAGTCCTGCTTTAATATGATACACATCCCCATCTGATGTGTAAGCCAGTGCTGTAAGATTGTAATCGTGGAACTCGTCTTGTCTTTTATCAAGTTTTTTAACTGCCTTTATAAACTGTTCTGTTTTCTTTGCAGAAAGCTGATATTCCTCATTATTGTATTTTACTACGATTCTCTCAATCTTATCAAAATCTGCCGTAGATAATACTCTATATCCAGTATGCTTCGTAATAAATTTTACAAGTTTCTTATTCGGCCCTATTCGATAATCTTCTCCTGAAGAATCGCAAAAATGTAATACGTCTCCTTTAAAAGTATTCAGCCACACATTCTGTACTTCTCCATGATTATTTTTATAGACAATACAGATTTTTGCATATTTTTCCTGCGTATTCTCTTTAACACCATAGTTACTGAGCGAATCGCCATCTTTTAAAATAGGACTTTCCTCAATCAAATCTATCAATTCAAGAACCTCTTTTTTATTTAAAGATAGAAAAGTATCATTTTCAGAAAAAGTAGTATATGTTACAGAAAGCACCTTACACTCTGGAAAAAGAAATCTTTGATCATTTTTTACTATAGAAACAACATCCCTACTATCCCCTTTTAATTCTATATCATCATATTCTCCAAGTTCTAACAATTTTCTAGTTTCATCCGAAATATCATTTGAGGCTTCTGTAGTAACACCTGTATCATTTACGGATGTAGAAACACTTTCCTCTTTTTTATTATGACAGGCTGATAAAATACACATTATTAAAATTATCGCAATACAACTATACCTTCTTTTCATTTTGCAACCACCCCTCTATGAATATCTAAAATATCATCCTATTCAGTATTACATTTCTACAATATCTATTTTTCTATATCCTGTCAAGAATTTTGTAAACTTTATTTTAAGAAGGAGTGGTTCTGTATAACCCAACATAACCAGAAATACTTTAAAATACACAGAAAATCGAACTCAACTCTCTACGCAGATGATTCGCTCAATACTTATAAATAGAAAAAGATTAAAAGCAAAAAAGAGGTTTTATGCCTTTGTGCTATGGAATTCTGACTCTGGAAACTTCGGACTGCTTTCTCCGAAGTTTCTGCTTTTTGAGGCAGAATGGAATGTTCAGCACAAGAGTATACAAACCTCTTTTTTGCTTTTAATCTTTTTCTCTTACATACCAACGAAGCGAATTATCGCACCGATATATGAACTTTATTCGATTTTCGTCTGTCTTTCGTCAGCTTTCTAAAGCATCCTAAACATGTTTCTGTCTATGACCAACTCGAAGTCTCGCCATCGCACGAGAAAGGGAAGCCTGTGTATGATAATACTCCTGAATACTCTGTTTCTGACGTATTTTTTCCAAAGCTCTCTCCTTTGCTTCCTGTGCTCTTGCGATATCGATTTCCTCTGGGCGTTCGACACTTTCTACTAAAAGAGTGACACGGTTATTAACAATTTCGATAAAACCGATGCCAACTACAGCATACTGCCATTCCTCTTCCCCTTCTGGAAGGAAACGCATCTCTCCTTCATTGACAGCAATAACCATGTTTTCATGATGTGCCAGCACTTCTTTTTGTCCGTCATATCCCGGAACGATAACAGACTGGCATCTTCCTGTAAAAAATACACGGTTGGCGGATATGATTTTTAAACTAAATGTATTTGAAGCCATATCTCCCCCTCCTAGTTTGCTGCTTTCATTTCCTCAGCTTTTTTCTTTACATCCTCGATTGTTCCGACGTTGAAGAATGCATTTTCCGGATATTCGTCCATCTCACCATCAAGGATTGCCTTAAATCCACGAATGGTTTCTTTTACTGGTACATAAACACCTTTGATACCGGTAAAGTTCTCTGCTACATGGAATGGCTGGGAAAGGAATTTCTGAATCTTTCTTGCTCTGAATACGACTGTCTTATCTTCGTCAGATAATTCTTCCATACCAAGAATAGCGATGATATCCTGTAATTCTTTGTATTTCTGTAATGCTTCCTGTACCTTTCTGGCTACTTCGTAGTGTTCTTCTCCTACGATATCGGCCTCAAGGATACGGGATGAGGATTCGAGTGGGTCAACGGCAGGATATATACCCTGTTCAACAATCTTTCTTGAAAGTACAGTTGTTGCATCCAAGTGAGCAAATGTTGTTGCTGGAGCCGGGTCAGTTAAGTCGTCGGCTGGTACATATACTGCCTGCACACTTGTTACGGAACCGTTCTTTGTAGAAGCGATTCTCTCCTGTAATTCACCCATCTCTGTTGCTAATGTTGGCTGATAACCAACGGCGGAAGGCATACGACCAAGTAAGGCGGATACCTCGGAACCTGCCTGTGTAAAACGGAAAATGTTATCAATGAATAATAACACGTCCTGTTTCTTTTCATCTCTGAAATATTCTGCCATAGTCAGTCCGGTTTCTGCTACTCTCATACGAGCTCCAGGTGGCTCGTTCATCTGTCCAAACACTAAAGCTGTCTTCGCAAGAACTCCGGATTCTCCCATTTCTGTCCAAAGGTCATTACCCTCTCTGGAACGCTCTCCTACACCGGTAAAGATAGAATATCCGCCATGTTCTGTTGCGATATTACTGATCAATTCCTGAATCAGTACGGTCTTACCTACACCGGCACCACCGAACAGACCAATCTTACCACCTTTTGCATATGGCGCAAGAAGGTCGATAACTTTAATTCCGGTTTCAAGAATCTCTACTGCCGGGTTCTGTTCTTCGAATGTCGGAGGTTCTCTGTGAATTGCCATCTTTGGAGCGTCTTTGATAGGCTCTCCGTCATCGATTGTCTCACCAAGTACGTTAAAGAGACGGCCTAATGTTTTCTCTCCAACAGGTACTTTGATACCGCTTCCCTCAGCAGTAACTTCCATATCTCTGTGAAGACCTTCACTGGCTGCCAGCATAATACATCTTACAACGTGATTACCAATATGCTGTGCAACCTCCATCACACATTTTTTATCTCCATTTTGTACTTCGAGAGCATCTCTGATTGCAGGCAATTCTTGATTTTCAAATTCAACATCGACTACAGGTCCAAGAACCTGAATAATTTTTCCTGTTTTCATCAAAAAAGCCTCCTTATATTATTTCCGCTTTTTATTTCTTCTTTTTCTTCTGCGACTTCGCTCCGGCTATTACCTCCGTAATCTCCTGCGTGATCGCAGCCTGTCTGGCTCTGTTATATTCAATATCCAGTTCTTTTAACATTTGTTTCGCACTGTTTGTCGCACCTTCCATTGCCATCATTCTGGCATTCTGCTCACAGGAAAATGCTTCTACTAACGCACCATACACAAAACCTACTACATAGTTTGGAACGATGTGGTCCATAACCTCTTCAGCAGAAGGTTTTAATGCAAGTCCCTCTAATGGGATATCAATCGGAACTGGAATCTTAAAGTCTGTTTTTTTCAGTGGCAGGAGCTGGGCAACCTGTGCCTCCTCCTGCATTGCATTTACCATGGTTGTATATATAATGTAAAGTTCATCAAGTTGATTTTCATGGTAAAGCTTTAATAAATCCTCGGCAATTCTTCTGGCACGGCTTAAAGATGGATCCTGAACAACGAAATGGAACTGTTTATCAATATTAATTCCTTTCTGTTCAAAATAATGCCGTCCTAATTCACCGAGAACAAACAGTTTATAATCATCTCTTTTTTCAAGTTCTTCTTCTGCAAGTTTTAAAATATTATGATTATAAGAACCAGCCAGTCCCTTATCTGCTGTAATGACGATATAACCGGCTTTTCTCTTTCTTTCCGGAATTTCTGCATTTGTCTTAAAATAAATGCTGTTCATATCTGGAAGATGTCTTAAAATTCGGCTCATTTCAGACTGAAGGGTATAGAAATACGGCTCTGTGTCCGCTAACATTTTTTTTGATTTTTTCAGTTTGGAGGAAGAAATCATATACATTGCATTTGTAATTTTCAATGTATCTTTGATACTTCGCATCCTGTCCTGAATTTCTTTTGCACTTGCCATACCAACACCTGCCTGTTATTTATCAGTGTATTCCTTTGCTGCTTCTATAATCTTTGCAATTAATTCATCAGTTAAATCTTTCTTTTTCTCAATTTCTTTTCCGATTTCAGGATGTTTGAGATCAAGATAAGAAAGAATATCTTTTTGATATTTCTTTACTTCTTTTGGCATAACGATATCAAAGATACCATTGTTTGCAAGACATAATGTAATTACCTGCTCATGTAAGGATAATGGATGGCATAATGGCTGTTTTAACAGTTCCATGATTGCACGTCCATGTGCTAACTGTGCCTTTGTTGCATCATCAAGGTCTGATGAGAACTGGGTAAATACCTCCATCTCTCGATACTGTGCCAGGTCAATACGAATACTTCCGCATGCCTTCTTCATTGCTTTTGTCTGTGCTGCTCCACCTACACGGGATACGGATAAACCAACGTTTACCGCTGGACGCATACCTTCGAAGAAAAGATTACTCTCTAAGAATATCTGTCCATCTGTAATAGAAATTACGTTTGTAGGAATGTAAGCAGATACGTCGCCGGCCTGTGTCTCAATGATTGGAAGTGCTGTGATAGAACCTCCACCAAGCTTATCACTAAGACGGCTGGACCGCTCTAATAATCTGGAATGTAAGTAGAATACATCTCCAGGATAAGCCTCACGTCCAGGAGAACGCTCTAACAGCAGGGAAATCGCACGGTATGCTACCGCATGTTTGGATAAATCATCATATACGATTAACACATCTTTTCCCTGATGCATGAAATATTCTGCTAACGCTGTACCTGCATATGGTGCAATATACTGCAGGGATGCAGGTTCACTTGCTGTAGAGGATAAAACGATAGAATAATCCATTGCGTCATATTTCTCTAAGGTATTTACAATCTTGGCAACGCTGGATGCCTTCTGTCCAATTGCAACGTAAATACAGATAACTCCTTTTCCTTTCTGGTTAAGAATCGTATCTGTTGCAATAGAAGTTTTACCAGTCTGACGGTCACCAATGATTAACTCACGCTGTCCACGTCCGATTGGGAACATGGAGTCGATGGAAAGAATACCCGTTTCCATTGGGGTATCTACTGACTTTCTCTCAATGATACCAGGTGCTTCTTCCTCAATCGGACGATAACCATCTGCCTTAATCTCTGCGCCGCCGTCAATTGGCTCACCTAACGCATTAATTACTCGTCCAATGTATTCGTTACCAACAGGAATACCTGCTTTTTTCTTTGTTCTAACTACTTTTGTTCCTTCTTTGATTCCAGTATCACGTCCGAAAAGGATTACACCAATCTCGTTCTGACGGATATCCTGAACCATTCCTTTTACTCCATTATCAAAAACGACAACCTCACCGTACATCGCATGGTCAATACCATAAACAGTAACGATTCCGTCACCTACATATATGACCGTACCTGTCTCTTCACTTGTGTTGTCCACATCAAAATTTTCGATTTCACTCTGTATAATAGAGATTATATCTTCTGCACTGATTGCGCCCACAAGATTCACCTCCCTGTTAATTTTCTTTCTAACCGTCTGAGTTTACCTTCATAACTGTGGTCATACTCTTCATAACCGACACGAACAACATAACCACCAAGAAGGGAAGCATCTGTCTCTTCCGAAAGAACAACCTTTTCATCTGGATAAATGCTCTCTAACTGCTTCTGAATTGCTTCTTTTTCTTCTTTTGCCTTGTCATCTGCATAAATGACTTTTGCGTGAAGAATGTGATTCATTTTATCCCAGTATTCATAATAGCAGTTAAAAATATCTGTGATCTGTCCGATTTCACCAATCCGGCACATCATCTTCATAAAATTCTCAAGAAGTTCCGGCATTCCACTCTGTCTCGCAATTTTGTCAAGCACTACCTCTTTCGCTTCCTCTGAAACAACTGGATTTGTCAGAGTCTCGAGAAGGAAAGGGGCCTTCGTGAAAATTTTATGGGCTTCTTCTACATCGCTTCTTGAAATATTCAGACGGTATAATACTTTCGCATTATTTACTGCCTTCTGCGTCATGGGCCTCACCTGTCTCTATAATCTTTCTTGCGGCGATAAGTGCAAGTTTCGCAATCTCACCCTGCACTTCCTGCTGTGCCTGTTTCTGTTCTTTTTCGATATCTGCTTTTGCTTTCTCGATCATTCTGTCCGTCTTCGCCTGTGTCTCAAGCACTGCTTTCTCATGCTCTTCTTTTGCCTGATCTCTTGCTGCAAGAATAATCTCATCGGCCTTTACATTTGCCTTCTGTAATTTTTCTTCATAATCAGCCTTTAACTGAAGGGCATCATCCTGCGTTTTTTTAGCAGAATCAAACTGTCCCTGAATCAATTCTTCTCTCCGATGAATTACATTCATAACCGGTTTATATAAGAACTTACGAAAAATCGCATATAATACAAGAAGATTTATTACAATCATTACCATATTCCATGGATTTATATTAAGCATATTCTTCGTCCGCCTTCCTTTTTCATTAAAAATCTGTAAGTTTCCAAATAGCCTTTTAAGCTTTTATTATTTAAGGAAAAGGATGATTAATAATGCGATAACGAAACCGTAAATAGCTGTTGCCTCTGCTAACGCACAACCAAGTAATAATGCTTTACTGATCTTACTTTCTGCTTCCGGCTGTCTTGCGATTGCATCTGTTGCGGCTGCGGTAGCTTTACCGATACCGATACCTGCTCCAATACCTGTTAATACTGCAACTCCTGCTCCAATTGCTACAAATAATGCTGATGACATAATTACAACACTCCTTTTCTTTTCTCTTTAAATTTTTTGTTGTTTTCTTATTCTGTCGCTTCCTTAATAAACAACGATGTAAGGAATACAAATACGTAGGCCTGAATCAAACCATCAAAAATATCAAAGTAACAGCTAAACACTGCCGGTAATACTGCCGGAACAATTAACTTTAATAATTCCATGATAACGAAAGAACCAAGTACGTTACCAAAAAGTCGCATGCACAGAGATAATGGTTTAATAAAAATCTCCATAATATTGATTGGTAAGATAATTGGAATTGGTTCCGCAAAACTCTTTACCCATCCTTTTGCTCCTTTTTGTCTGATGCCGGCTACCTCAATTAAGACAATACTCATAAATGCTAATGCCGCCGTCACGTTCATGTCTTTTGTCGGTGGTTTAAAACCAAGCAGTCCGATAAGATTGGCAATACCGATGTAGAGGGTCACTGTCATAAGATACGGTATATATTCCGCTCCATGTTCTCCCAGTGTGTCCTTGAAGAAATTGTGTCCGCCGCTTACGATTGTTTCCAGTATGATCTGTCCACGACTTGGATTTTCTACGCTTAAATTTCTGGTTAACGCTATACAAAGTACCAGAATGACCGCCATGATGATCCATGTTACTACTACAGATTCTTTAACCGGGATTCCTCCGAGTACCGGAATCGTAAAGACAGTGTCGCAATTCAACTCTTTCATCAGTTCATTGACCAGAGCATCCATCTGCCACACTCCTTCCTGATTCTTATATTGGTGACAATCTTCTTTGCTACCCTATTTAATAGGAAGAGATTGTTCGCCCTGAACCATTGCTACACATTCTACCCCTCTTTTTATTTATGTGGAAATGTTTTATATTTTTATCTATCATGTAAATTTTACATAGTGCAAAGATTTCTCATATAAATACGATTTTTTTATTCAATTTGACAAAACGATTTGTATGAATATGAGAAATCTTGTCAGAAATCAGTCAGATTTGATAAAGAATGTTTAAGAAAAAAAGAAAGAATAATTACAAATTATTATAACAATTCGGACATAATTCTTAAAATATAGAGACTATTTTTATTTTTTGAAAGTCTGTATATCTCTGAATCACTATAAATTAGCTTTCAATCATAATTGTTATATCTTTATAACATACCTGGTAATTTCTTTAAATAATCACGCTTTGTCTTTTAATTTCGTTTCAATATAATTATTTATAAATTGCTTTAATGCATTAGCTGCTATACTAAGCGGTGTTCTTTTTGATTCTACCAGACAGATCTGTCTTTGAGGAATCTTCTCTATAAGAGGTACTTTTATTATTTTCCCATCTTCTAAGGCTTCTATACCTACATTTTCTGGTAAAAAACCTACTCCAAGATCATAGACAACCATCGGAAGAATCTGATGAATTGTTCCGGCTTCAATATCTGGATTTAACTTTAAACCATATCTTTGATAAAAATTACTGAAAAACTCATATGACTTTGTTCCTCTCCCAAGACAAATGAGTGGATAATCCTGCATCTTTGAAAGATGTATCGGCTTCTCACATAATTCTTTATGCGAGCTGCTCACTACCATTACATCTGAAAAATCCATCAAAGACGTAGATTTTAATGTAGCAGGGATATCGGCCGGTGTAGATACTACTGCCAGATCAACCAGACCATCTTTTACTTCCTGAATCGTCTCCGGAGTAGAATGATTGGAAAGGCGGATGCGGATACCCGGATATGCTTTTCGAAAGTCTGCCATTACCTGTAAGATCAGCAAATGTAATGCGATCTCACTTACACCAACGGTTATAATTCCACTCTGCAGACTTTTATCATTCGCCAGTTCTAACTCTGCCAGTTGAAAATGCTGATATGCAATTGTTACATGCTTGTATAGCTTCTCCCCTTCTCTTGTAAGTGTTACTCCTCTATTTGAACGAATAAACAAACGACAGCCAAGCTGATTCTCCAGATTATTCATAAAATGCGTAATATTCGGCTGGTTACTCATCAGAATCTCTGCCGCCTTTGAAAAGCTTTTATATTTAGCCGCATAATAGAATATGCGATAGTAATCGTATGTAATTTCCATTTGTGTTTCCTCCTTTATCTCGTCATTTGACAGACGAAACTAAGCTAATAGATATATGGCAGCTGTTCCGTATCACTGCGCTCATAATGCTCGCCCGCATTATGAACTTGCTCAAAAGTGGCACTATTCCATATCCGATTTCTATCTCTGAAGAAGAAAGGGGATAGTAATCCAATTTAATCCAGCATTCCTTTAGAGCGTGTTTGAAAAATGCTTTCTGCAAGATGTGCGTTACAATTTGCGGGAGATTTCGCCTGAATGAGGGCGGCGTAGCGGGCTACGTCAACCGAATGAAGGCAAAATATACCGCAAATTGGGGCGTGCAGGTTGCAGGAATGATTTTTCAAACACGCTCTAGTATTTCTATAAACAGAAAACTCTAAACATCTTATCTTGGCAGATGCGGCTTCGGAGCAAGTGCTGGATGCGAGCGCAAAAGCAAACATTCAACACGCAGCGACTATAAAGCAGCTGTCAAAATAGGATGTTTAGAGTTTTCGTCTGTTTATACAAAATGCTGCTTGATTATCGGATTTAATCTCTTTGTTAATATCCCGCTTAAGATTCCGATTAAGATTCCGGCTACGAGTCCAGAAAGGATTAAAATTGGGAGATAGTAGGCTAATGCCTTTGTTTCCAATACAATCATGGCAACGATAATCTGTCCTACGTTGTGGAATATGCCGCCTGCTACGCTTACTCCTACAGAAGAAAACTTCTTTGTTTTCTTTAAGAGTGCCATAACTAGCATACTCATTGCCGCTCCTGCTGCACTGTAGACCATTGCGAATCCGCTTCCAAAGAGGAATCCTGATAATAGGATTCTAAGTACGGAAATCAGGCAGGCTGCAGGGACTCCTACTATATAAAGAAGAAGCATTGTAACAATGTTTGCAAGTCCAAGCTTTACTCCGGGTATTCCAAGATTAATCGGTATAAGCTGTTCAATATATCCTGCTACTAAAGCAAGCGCAAGAAACATTCCATAAAAAGCTGTCTTTTTAGCACTCATATGCTATCTCCCATCTATTTCTTTTCCCATCGTCCGGAAGCACCGCATGGAAGAACAAGTCCATTTGCACTGACAGGAAGACCAACCTCATCTGCACTGACTTTTCCACCATGTTTTTTCGCAACTGCTGTTCCTAACATATAGGAAAGAACGGCAGGCTGTAATCCTGTTGTATAGGAATTAATTAAGAAGAACAGCGGGTCTTTGGAAAGAAGCTTTTCACAAAGACATACTAAAGAATAAATCTTCTCCTCAATCTTCCAAATCTCTCCCTTTGGCCCACGTCCATAAGATGGTGGATCCATAATAATTCCATCGTAATGATTGCCACGGCGGATTTCTCTTTCTACGAACTTCACACAGTCATCTACAAGCCAGCGAATCGGTGCATCACCAAGACCAGAAGCAACCGCATTCTCCTTTGCCCAGGTAACCATTCCTTTTGAGGCATCTACATGAGTTACAGATGCTCCCGCAGCTGCGGCTGCAAGTGTTGCTCCACCAGTATAGGCAAATAAGTTCAATACTTTTACTGGGCGGCCTGCCTTCTTAATCTTATCAGAAAACCAGTCCCAGTTGACTGCCTGTTCTGGGAAAAGCCCTGTATGTTTAAAACTGAATGGTTTTAAATGGAAGGTAAGACTTCTATAATGAATATCCCACTGCTTTGGAAGATCAAAAAACTCCCACTCTCCGCCACCTTTTTTGCTTCTGTGATAATGTGCATTTAAATGTTTCCAGTGTTTATCTTCTTTTTTTGTATTCCAGATTACCTGAGGGTCTGGACGAAGAAGGGTGTATTTGCCCCAGCGTTCCAGTTTTTCACCTTCGCTGCAATCTATGACTTCATATTCTTTCCAGTTATCTGCTAACCACATATTTTTTCCTCGCTTAATTTAAATCTAATTATGAAAATATTCTAATCGCTATAGTTTTCCCTGTCAATAGAAACGAAACTTAAAATACCTTTATTTCAGTTTTTCACACTCTTTTTTCAGAAAATGTACTGCAGCTTCTGCTTCTTTTCTAGTGATTCCTTCTGGTGAATACACCGCTTTCTGGCGAATCCTCATACAAAGATGTAACTTTTTCGGTTCCACTTCTCTGTCAAAGGTACGAAGTCTTTTTTCAAAGGTTCTTACACGATTATCTTTTATTTTTTCTTTTCCATATATTGTTTTACACAAAATATCGTACCAGAACATAACTGCCTGACTATACTTTTGCTGTTTTAAAAGTTTATCTGTTTTATAATTTCGGTATACTTTTTGCAGTCGTTTTCTAAATACAAAAAGCAAAAGACCTACTATGAAAATAAAGAAACATAGAATATACAGGATTTTATGAACCGTTCTTCCACCTTTGCTTTGCTTTGAGCGATTCTGTGGAATCTGCTGCGGTGTTTCTACTGTTTTCTTTTCTGATTTCTTTTCTGTTGTCTGTTCTTTTTCCTGCTTTTTTTGTTCCTGCTGTTTTTCTTGTTTCTTCTTATCGTCATTTTCTAAAGATTGATCTGACGAACTTGAATTACTTACCGCAGTTTCCTGTGTCTCATAATACGGTGTTCCCATAACGTTTTCATATTTAGGAGTAACTTCTACCGGAATCCATCCTATTCCATCCAGATAAATTTCCGGCCATGCATGCGCGTATTTTTGTGAAACAGTCACCGTCTCTGCCGTTCCTGCCTCTTTTACCGTTTCCGGTGTAAGAAGGTATCCTTCCACATAACGGGATGGAATTCCATAATAACGAAACATCATTACTGCTGCCGCCGCATACTGCACATCGTATCCTGTTTTTTTATCTTCAAAAAACCATTGGGCAAAATCTTCATCTTCCGAGATACTTCCTGGATTTTCATTATAGGTAATCGATGTTTTCATGAAGCTTTTTACCCGGTTTATAATTGCTAATACCGATAGATTACTTTGAAGACTCCCTTCTGTTGCAGAAGAAATCAATGTTTTTGTTTCTTTATTTAAGAAAAGACATGTTGCATTTACATATTCTTTATAGCTTTCCGTCATTTTTTTTGAGGAAAGATTCTTATCCTCCGTCTTAATATTGGTAGACGATTTCAACTTTCCAGCCATTGTTTCCATTGCTTTAAAAGAATATTCTCCTGCTCCTTTTATTCCAGAAGCGAATATATTCTCTGTTTTATTAATCGCTGCCGTCCCTTCTTCTTCATATATTGTTGGTAAAACAGCACTCTCATAAGGAAGATAAAGATACTTTCGATTCGCCCCTACATTTTTTACAGATAAACTGTAAAGAGACGGATCTGTTTTCCCTTCCGAAAGCTTTTTCTGCCTTACAAAATGATACATTACTGTATTTCCGTAAAATTCTTTATTATGAAGCCATAATAAAGATTCGTATGCCTCCCGGTCAGAAGCTGCAAGCATACTCCTGTCTGAGCCAAAAATATTCCAGTTATTTGTACTTGCTTTCCAACAATTATTCTCATAAGTTGTTCCAACAAATCCTTTCAGATAATAACTGTTTTTCTTATAAATATTTACTTTAAGAGCCTCTTCACCTGTCCGCTTCATCTTCTTTGCCTTTGTAAGCTGACCTTCCGGAAGAACAGATACATCCTCTTTATATCGTTCTTTATTCCACTTCTTTTGAATTGCCGACATCTGTCCGGTATTTGTCATTCCTGAGAAAGTTCCTAAAAGAAGTAAAATAATAAGAATTGAAGTTCCAAGTACTCCTCCCCAAAAAGACGGAGCAAAGAAAAAGAAACAAAAAATGAGAAAGCTTAACACTGCAAACAATTCTGGCCGAACTCCCCATACAAAAAATGGAAAAGCAAAGCAGATCGCTACGGTAAAAAATAAAATACAAGGCTGGACTTTCCACAACAATGCCATAAAAAGAATAAGCGACAAAGGTATCCCCAATATTCCGACAACAAATGGAAAAAACTCCACATTTCCTGTCTGCATATCTACCGATGTATTTTGAATTATACGATGAAAAATATTTTTGCTCTGTCCATAATCTGCCAGATAATCAAAGACTGTTCGGGAGAAAATCAATAAAGCTCTTCGAATATTCTCCATAGAAAGAATGAAAAATGGAACAAAAAAATACAAACCGCTTATAAAAACCGTAAAACCTTTTCCAACAGATATCCCAACGAAATACAATAATATAAAAAAGGCTGCCCCGATAAAAAGAGCAACACCTGCTGTATCCATTTCAAAACGATCGGCAGCATACCAGATAAAACATAACAGCGCAGCAAGCCACACATACCCGGCCCGCATCATTTCTGCCCAGCCAAATCCACTCTGATGATTCAATTTTTTAATGTGAAATGAGTTTTTATGCTCCATAATCTACACTCCTGTACGCTGTCAAAATCCGATCAATATCCTCTCCCATGGTTTCTGCCGAAAAAATATACGGTACTAACGCTTCCCCTTCTTCTTTTCTTGCTTCCCGTCGTTCTAATAATAAAGTCAGGTTCCAGTCATCGAAAACTGCCTGTTTCTCGTTCCAATACTCTGTAATATAAATCACTTCTGAAAACTGTTCTTTTCTTTCTTTTTCAAAAGAATCTATCGTTGCATTCCCCTGAGAAAAAAACATACTTTGAAATACATGGGCATACACTTCTTCCAACTGCATTGCATTTGCCACATTGTAAAAATTCCATCCATCGGTCTTTTTATCCCACCAACAAAGACAATGCTTCTGTCCTTCCTGTGCCATATGCTGTGAAATAGAAAAAAATGCTTCTAACAACCCGTCAATCATAGCAGCATCCAGCTTTTCTACCCTTGTTTCGAGAAAAATAAGTGGCATCCGCATCATAGGAACTTCCACTTCTTTTACCATATATTCATCTGTTTTTCCTGTTAGCTTCCAGTGAATTAACTTCATGGAATCTCCATCAACATACGGACGGATTCCAAAATATTCCCCCGGACCATTTCCCTTTTTACCACTTTGTTCCTCATCAAAAAAAGAACAGGCAGCTCCGCTGTTTTGTACTGGAAAATGCAGTTCCGTTGTTTGTGGCAGAATCATTACCACCTTCTCCTGATTTACATATGTTACCTTTTTCATACATCCAAAAAAGCTGTACAGTTCCACCCGCAAAATCGTGATTTCCAAAAATCCCATATATTCCGAATCTATAACAAAAGCAGCCGCACCATTTTTTCGTCCCGCTGCCCTGATATTCATAGAAAATATTTCCTTTTCCCCACTATTCGTCTTCTTTACCTGTAAAAAAACTTTCCCAGATAAAACAGGGAACACTCCTGTATTGCTGATACAAAGTCGTCCGGTAATTTTTTCTTCCTTTTGCGCATAGGCAGGAATAATCAGATGAGTAGAAACTTCTTTTGGAAGATAAAGATTATAAATGACAGCCACCAGCAACATAATTCCTAATGCCATCCCGGCAATCTTCCCTGTTGTTCCAGAAAGAAAAATGACTAACGCAATCCACAGTAACAGACAGACAATCACGCTAATTCGATTCATCCAAAATCATTTTCGGGTCATCTTCTTCCTCCTGCCGCTCTTCGATCTGGCACATGTACAGTGGCACAAATTTCATCCATAATCTTATCCACATCTTTCCTCGATAACCTTGCTCTTGACTTTAATACCAGACGATGACGGAAAACATCTTTTACAACATCCTGAACATCTTCCGGCACAACATAATCTCTGCCAGCCAAAAATGCACTCGCTTTTGCCATTCTGCACAAGGCCAGAGATCCTCTTGGGCTGACACCCAGCTGAATCATATCATGTCTTCGTGTCGCATCAGAAAGCATTGCAATATACTGATAGATTAAAGAAGAAACCTTAATCTCATTCACTTCCTTTTGCATAGAAAGTAATTCTTCTTTTGAGATAACCTCATTCACATCATCTAATGGATCACTCACCTTTCTCTGACTCATCAGAATCATTTCTTCCTTTATTGTTGGGTATCCCATAGATAAAAGAACCATAAAACGATCCATCTGCGACTCCGGAAGCATCTGCGTACCCGCAGAACCAAGCGGATTTTGCGTTGCAATAACAAAAAATGGTTCCTGTATATTTCTTGTCACACCATCTACCGTTACGTGTCCTTCTTCCATAACCTCTTAAAGTGCTGTCTGCGTTCTACTTGAAGTACGGTTATTTTCATCTGCCAGCAGAAGGTTCGTCATAACTGCTCCCTGACGGTATTCAAACTTTCCACTCTCCTTATTATAATAGTAGAAACCGACCACATCCGATGGCATGACGTCCGGTGTAAACTGTATTCTTCGATAAGAAAGTCCCAAAGCCTTTGAAAAAGCCAGCGCCATCGTTGTCTTTCCCACACCAGGTACATCTTCAAGCAAAACATGTCCACCAGAGAGAATCGTCATCCACACCTTACGGATGACCTTTTCTTTACCAATAATTACTTTATTCACTTCTTCTATAATTAAATTTGCTTTATTCAAAAAATACTCCTTTCTTATGAGGGTAGCAATATACAGCAATTACCGTCCATTATAACACGAAAAAGGATTTTTGATATAATAATTTATCTGATAGACAAAATCTGGAAAAGTTTTTAATACAATACTCTAAATATCACGAATAATATCACAGCCTTTCCTACAAGCATTGGTAACCATAACCTTCCTGGAAGACCATTATGTGTGTTTTGTTTTGGGCATTTTCCGATACATTTTCCACAGGAGAAACATTCTCCGGATGCCGCATTATCCCCTTCTTTATCCGATGGTATCTCAAGACTTGCCGGACATACTAAATTACACGCTTTACAGTTTGGAATACAGTTTTCTCTGTTTCGTTTGATTACAGAAAACGGCAGAACCGGCATCAGGGAAAATACTGCTCCCATTGGGCATAAGAAACGGCAGAAAAATCTTGGTTCCAATGCCATTCCTGCTGTAACCAATAAAAAGAGGCCTGTTCCGATAAGACTGTCTGCCATCTTTAACTGATGAAAACGGGAAAATGCACTGAACGGACTATGTATAGCAACTGCACTACTGTAACCTTTTATGCAAAGAAGCAGGACAACAATCAGTACAACATATTTTAAATACCGGAGTATCTTTCCCGCTTTTGAAAAACATTTCAACGGTTTCTTTTTTCTTTTTTTGCGAATCATAGATGAAATAAAATAAACGAAATCACCCCATGTTCCAAATGCACAGGCAAATCCACAGAAAAATCGTCCAAACACAATGGTAAAGACCAGTAATACCACAAGTGTCTGTACAAAGGAATTCCACTGCAGACTTGCACGCTGTGTAATTTGTTCTACAATTAATTTTATTCCGGTAAATGCAGTGGAAAATAAGGCTGGATAGATGATAAAAAATACTGCCCGTATCATCACTTCTATGATTGTCTGCACCGATATTTTTTTCTTTTTCTTCATTATTTAGCTGCTCCTTCTAATGCCTGTCCTACTGCATTCTTTATTCCTGTAGATGAATAGGTTGCTCCGCTTATTGTATCAACCTCTGTCGTCTGCTTATCAAGTATTGTCTTCACAATATCTTTTGCCATTGATAAATAAGCCTCATCTTCCCCACTTGCTTCTATAATATCTATAGCACTGATTTTCTTCCCGGATACCGTTACTTTTACTTTAATTTCTCCGCCAAATCCCTGCGAACTTCCAGTATATGTTCCATCTTTATACGTTCCTGCCTGACCGGCAGATGCACCATCGGTCCCTAGCTTTCCAGAATTTTTTGCTGCTTCAAGAATATCCTCTTTTTCTCCTTGGAGCTGATTTACCTGGCTTTTTAATTCTGCAATTGTGGCTTCTTTATCACGACTGTAAATCACAGCCTGATATCCTGCTAAAAGCCCCAGAACGAGAATAAGATCAAATAAACGGATTAAAAAGTTTTTATATTTCATTCGTTGTCCCTTCTAAAATGCTTTCTATTATCTTCTATAAATTTTCTTACTATTTTTTTTAATATTCAAATGACTTTTTCTTAAATAAACGCAAAAGCCTCTCTTTTCAAAATTACTTCTTTGCCGCATTAAATGCCTTCTGGCATGCATCTTTAATTGCTTTAGAAGAACAGGTGGCTCCTGATACAGTATTTACACCATCTGCATTTCCATTTGCTACAATTTTAGAAACCATTCCTTTCTTTGCATCGTTTGTATATGCTTTATTCGTTGAATTTGTATTCGCGGTAATATTAGAAATTTCTGTAATTTTATCTTTTTTAATTGTGATATCCATGGAAATCGTATACGGATCAAAATCCTCATCTTCATCCGGCTCGCAGCTTACGCTTACTTTATATGTTCCATTTTTGTAGTTTTTCCCTTCGTCTGGATTTTCTGTTGTTTCTTCTTTTTTCTCTGTAGTCGTTTCCTCTTTCTTTTCTGTCGTTGTCTCTTCCTTTTTTTCTGTGGTCGTTTCCTCTTTCTTTTCTGTTGTCGTCTCTTCTTTCTTTTCCGTAGAAGAACTGTTTTTCTTCGCCTTTGATAAAGCATCATTTACCGCATTAAAAATAGCATGAGAACTGTACGTTGCTCCACTGACAGCATCTACTCCGCTTGTTCCGTTTTTAGAGACAATAAGTGATGGAAGATTCTTAATCTCATCTCTGCTCATAAACTGTTTCAGGTTGGTTCCTTTTGCTGTAGAAGAAATCTCCACCGCAGAAATCTTTCCATTTTTAATCGTTACATTTGCCGTTACACTATATTCCTTAAACTGCTCTCCCGAACAGGCCGCACTTCCAGTATAAGTGCCATCTTCATACCCTTCTGCCGGTGCTGCAATATTATTATTGTTATTATTGCTGTTAGAACCACTGTTTTTTTTCTTATTTTTTTTGTTTTTCTTCTTTTTCTTTTTCGTACTGCTTTTCCCTGTTTCCGCCTTTGAAAGAGCATTTCTTACTGCGGTAATAATTCCATTGGAACTATAGGTTGCTCCAGATGCCGCATCCACATTTGTAGTCTGTCCGCTGATCATCTTTGGGATAATTCCTTTTGCCTTACTAAAATAGGAAGCAGTTTCTCCTGATGCGCTTGTTACATCAATCGCGCTGATTTTTCCATCTTTTACTGTTACTTTTACAGAAATAGTTCCACCAAATCCTTTACCGGAGCCAGTGTAAGTTCCATCTTTCCATGTTCCAGACTCACTCACTTTAGAAACACTCGGAGCCGAACCAGCTGCATTACCTGCGTTCGCTGCTGTCGCATTATTAGACTCCGTTCCAAAAAGTGCATTTTTCACCGCACCGATAATTCCATTTGAACTGTATGTTGCTCCAGACACGACATCTACATCTGTACTCTGTGCCGTAAGCATCTCATCAATAACCCCTTTTGCACGCTGAAAGAAAGAATCCGTCTCACCTGGAGCACTGACAATATCAATCGCCGTCATTGTCTTTTTACTTACAGTAACATTTACTGTAACTTTTCCGCCATATCCGTTTGCAGAACCTTTATACGTTCCATCTTTTACATCAATAGCCCCCTTCTTTCCCTTCTTTGTTGTATTCTTTTTCGTTGTTTCTGCCATTGCTGCTGTACTTTCCTTCGCAAGCGCTTCCTTAATCTGACTGATGTCTTCTGTCTCTGAAGCTTCATACTTTTTTGCCTGTGGGGTTTTGTATCCGGTAAGTACTGTCACCATAAGAACCGCCAAGCAAACCGCCGGAATTACCGCTGTAATTCCTTTCACACCTGAAACCTTATCACCAAGACTTTTAAATTTTTCAACATATTTTTTCCACTTTTCCCTCATCATATCTCCCTTTCTTTTTGAATGTATTCTTGTATTCCTGTACTCTTGCATTCTTATATTCTCGAAATCTTTTTGTACTTGATTTTATGAGAAATTTTTTGTATCATTATTTTTTTATTATCGTAAAATCAGACTCACTGGTAAAATACTCTGCGAGTCCCTCTGAAACTAGAATGCTTCCGTCATCTTTTACAAGAATCGTGTCAAACTCATCACTGTGTTCTTTCCAGTATTTCTGTGCTTTTTCCGGTCCCATAATGAATAATGATGTGGACAAACCGTCTGCAAGTGTTCCGTCATCTGATACGATCGTAACAGAAGTCAGACCATTATTTGCCGGATATCCATTAGCCGGATCAATAATATGATGATATGTTTTTCCATCCTGCTTAAAATAACGCTCATATCCCCCAGAAGTAATCACTGCCTTATCCTTTATAGAAAGCACTCCAATATAACTTCCCGTATCTGCCGGATTCTCAACTGCCACTCTCCAGTCAGAACCATCTGGCTTTCCGTTTAGTGTCTGCACATTACCGCCAAGACTGATCACTGCACTAGAAATCCCATTTTCTTTAAAAATATCCATTACTTTTGAAGAAGTATATCCTTTCGCAATTCCACCAAGGTCAATCTTCATTCCTTCCTTATTTAAAGTGACCTCCTGTTTTTTCTCATCATATAAAACGTGATCTGCTCCCATCAGTCCCCTTAACTTCTTCAGCTCTTTCTTTCCGGGAACACGATAGTTCTCCGTCGGGAACCCCCACGCCTGCATAATCGGGTAAATCGTAATGTCAAACACTCCATTCGTGCTGTCATAAATCTCTTTTGAGCGCTTAATCAGATATCCTGTTGTTTCTGATACCGAACCTTTTCCATTCTTATTAATCTGCGAAACTTCACTGCTGTCAATCCCCGTAGAAACAAGCTGTTCAATATTGTTAATCTCATCAACCGCCTCGTCCAACGCTTTCTTAGCATTCTTTCCGTAAGCCGTTAAAGTCATATACGTATCCATCGCAAAAATATCTCTTGATTCTGATTTGTCCTCTTCATTTTGAGTCTTACTATTTGTATCCGCTTCTGCCTGTGTTGTCTGCTCCACAGCCTTTCTACTATCATTCTTACTTTTCTCTGTATCTACTGATGTTCCACATCCGGAAAGCATTCCTGCAGTGAACACAGTGGCCAGTAACATCGCAACTGCTTTTTTTCTAAAATTTATCACAACAATCCTCCATTATCTTGAAACTTACTTTCATTAGTTCTTTCTAACTTCATACATTATATAGAAAATATTCTGACAATGCAATTTTTTTATAAGAAAATGAGAACTTTTTTCATTAATATATATACAGTTTGACACAGCTAATAATAGTATATTATTATATTTTTCGTTAGAATAAGCTAACTTAAATACCAATTATAATATAAGGAGGAACTTATGAGAAACAAATTACTTGTAGCAGGTACTCTTGCTCTTGCAATGACTTGTACTACTGTATTTTCCAGTATTACTCCAGCAGTTGTAAAAGCAGCAAGTGTATCTACAGCACAGACACAGACAGCAGAAAATAGTGATGACTACGTTTACTGCTATGCAGGCCTGACATGGGCTGAATATTGGAAGGCTGAAGGAGTTATGGCAGCAGGTGATACCACGTCTTCTGATACAGCTGATTCACACGATGAAAAAGATAAAGGTGCCTTTGATGCAGTAACAAGAGCTACCACTAATCACGGACTTCACCGCGGAAGTTATCAGTGTACTGCAGTTATTAAAACTGCTGAAGGAGAATATAGTGTTTCCCATTGGAGCAGTGATGGAAAAACTGTCTACTTTACAGATGGTACCAGTGCCGGATGGAACAGAGGTACTCTCACCTTAACCGATGGCACTACACAGACTATGACAGAATATGATGTTCTTGGATTAAAATATGTTCCTGTCAAAGTAAAATCTTCTGACTATGCCAGCTTTAAAGAAAAGTATTCCGTTGTAGAAAATAACGGTACCTTAATTGGTGGCTATGGAGAAAAGAATCTGCAGGATTATAATGTTACTGCATCTGTTGATAAGGATACCAATGGCCTAAAGACTGCCGAAAAGCAGAGTGATGGTTCCTTCACATTTACCCAAAGAAGTAACGGCTCTTCTTCTGGTATTAAAGATAAGACTCTTAAAACTGCTGATTTAAACAATATGGGAGCAACTGTAAAGGATGCAAGCGGTAGCTACGGTGAATTTCTTCGTGTAGATTTCACAAAAAATTACGGCGATCTTGGCGCTAATATGCAGGCTGTAAAATGGACCTACTATGGAAATGACAGCACACGTTCTAAGGCACTTGCCACTTACGGAACAAAGTTTGCTGCTGATAACTGGATGCATAAAAGTATGGGAATCCAGTTAGGTCTTACAAATTCTATTCGCTGCCAGCTTCCAAAAGGATATGACGGAACTGGCTACTGGAGTTTAACCATTTATGCTCTTGGATACGCTGATTCTACATATAACTTTGAAGCTACTGATGCAAACATTGTAAAACCTGACACAAATGCTGGCGATACAACTGAGTTAAACAAACTTGTTTCTTCTGTTGAAGGATTAAACCCATCGGATTATACAGAAAAGAGCTGGAATAGCTTCGAAACAGAATTAAAAGAAGCAAAAGACATTTTAGCAAAAGAGGCTCCTAATCAGGCAGAGGTTGATGAGGCAATCAAACATCTTACAGACGCTAAAAATGCTCTTGATAAATATGTATACGGAACAGCGAATCTTTCTTATGCAGATTTCTATTACGGAGAATTAAAAGATGTAAAAGAGGATACTACTTTAGACCTCACTTCTGATAAAGCAGCTTCTTATCGCGAAAGTGGTATGTATGATGCAGTAAGTAGTGCTACAACTAATAAATACAAAAATTACTTCTCCAGTACGTATTCAGAAGATAATACAAGCGAACAGGGTGGCTCTATTATCGGTATAAAAGACGTAAATATTGCTGTTCCAACTTCATTATATGAAAATGCGAAAAAGGCTATTTCCGATAATAAAGAATGCAGCAATAAATTATTAGAAATTATTAGTTCTATGAAGTTATCTGATACGACACCATCTGAATATAAAATCTTAAATGGTGATGGTACTTTGACAGCTATGAAATCTGAGGTTATCGAAGATACTTCTGATACACTTACTATCAAAACACAGTCTTCCTACGGACAATATGAAGTAGATCCTGTAACTTCTGAAAACAGCCCTCTTTCTAATTTAGATGCTAAAAAGTCCTTACTTGGTATCATTGTTGAAGACGAAGATGGTACTAAATATGGTATGGAACATCTGGAAAACATCTATGGCGGAGGAAAATTCTCCTTTGCTGTAACAGATGGATTTAAAGAAAAACACGGAAACACAATTGATTATAAGCGTCATGAAGATTTACAGGGTAAAACAATTAAAAAAGTTACTTATCTTGTAAAAAACGGTGCTGATATTGTTATTAATACTAACTTAAAATGTAAAACTTTAGCTGGTTCTGACAGCATTAAAGCTACCGCCAACGATAACTTTAAAGATGGTGCAACCGTTTCTGTTGATACTGCTGCTGTTCCTTCTGGTTCTAATTATACTTTAAGCAGCGTAAGTATGGGAAAAACTGTCCTGACAGAAGGTACAGATTATACATACGCAAACAATACTCTGACGATAAAAGCTACAGATAATACTGGTGTGGGTTCCTATTCTATGGTATTTACAGATGATACTTACTCTGATATTGTAGCCTCCTTCACATTAGAATCTGGCTACAAGACTGGAGATATCTCCATTAATAAAAATAATCAGGTTACTCTTCCTTCCGGTGTCAACTTTAAAAAATATGTAAATAATATTACATCTATTAAAATTAATGGGGTAGAAAAAACAGGAAAAGGCGGAATTAAAGCTACTGATTTATTTGATGTAGACGGAAACATTAACTTCAATGCAGCAATTAAAGGTAAAGATGGTTCTTCCACACCTGTATTTGCAGACAAATCTGCTTCTTACACAATAGAGCTTACATCAACCGGTTACCCATCTGTATCTGGAACTGTACAGCTGAATACTTCTATCCTTGAAGCTTCCATCAAAAAAGCAGAAGCACTTGATAGCAGCAAATATACTGCTGAAACCTGGAAAGCACTTCAGACTGCTTTAACAGAAGCAAAAGAAGCAAAATCCGCTAACACACAGGCAATTGTTGATGCTGCAAACACAAAACTTACAGAAGCTCTTTCAGGCTTAAAAGAAAAAGCTGTTACTCCTTCTAAACCTGCAACGCCTTCTAACCCAGACACAACAACAACTAAAAAACCTGCTACTAAACCAGCATTAAAGAAATCAAACGTAAAACTTTCCAAACCTGTTCTTAAAGTTGGAAAAACAACAAAGAACAAAGCAAAAGTTACATGGAAAAAAGTTAAGAAGGCTACCGGTTATGAAATCCAGTACACAACAAAAGGATTCGGTAACAAAAAAGATACAAAAACAATTAAAGTTTCCAAGGCTAAGATCACATCTGCTCAGCTTAAGAAACTGAAAAAGAAAACAAGATATAAAGTCCGCATCCGCGCCGTATATACAAAAGCCGGATATCAGACAGCTACATCAAAATGGTCTGCAATAAAAACTGTGAAGACAAAATAATAATTGTAGATTTCGTGTAGACGAAAAAAGAAACGAAAATTAGTATTTAAGCATTCCCTTTTTTGAGAACTTTTTTCATTTGGTATTTTTTGTTTGACACAACTAATTTTATATAGTATTCTCTAATTGCGAGATATATTTTCTATCTCAGACTTACAAGATTTGAATTGAATTTTCGGTGCTTAATATCTTTTTATTAGATATTCATGCATGAAAACCTGGTAGGGGACCCTCCACTAACGCACTCCGTATGCGCGCTAGGGAGAGTTCTCTAATTTTTTGCCTTAAAAATCAGTGCACAGATTTTTATATATTTATTTTCTTATCAAATATGTCCTTTTGGAACTTTTTATGTTTGATTTCATAATCAGTTTCTAAAAGTATACAAGAAAAGAAGGGAGACTACAAATTTAATGAGAAAACAAAAATTATTAACTAAGGCTCTGGCAGCTTCTATGGCAGTATTTATGTCTGTCAGCCAGCTTTCTGTTCCTGCATTTGCAGCAGAAGGAACAAAATCCGTTTCTATCGCAGGCAGCACTTACACATATTCTGCAGAAGCTTTAGAAGGCTATACTCAGATTGGAAACAGTGGATTATATTATAAATTAACTAACGGTACAGGTTTTTCCGGAACGATATATGGAACATCTAATTTAACTTACAAAGAATTTTATTCTGGTGATGTAAGCAGCACAGACAGCTTTGATGTCGTTACTACTGCCAGTACTTCTAAGCATTCTGTTTTATCTAATGCCTGGACAGATTATGAGGAGGAAAGTGCAGAAGCTGCAGGAGGATATCATGTAAAAGGTGTTGCGAATGTAAATGTTGCTGTTGATTCTGACCTTTATGTTGAATCCACTATTTTAAAAGATGCAAACAAAGAATTAAGCAAAGCATATGAGGAAGCTTCTGATATTACATTAAATGAAAATCCTACACAGGTTCCTTCTCAGTATAAAATACTTCAGGAAAACGGTTCTTATGTTTCTAATAACAAGACAGTCGCTACTGTAACTGATGCCGTACCAACATTAACAACAGGATCCACCTGGGGTGAATACGAGATTGATGTGGTGGAAACAAGCACAAAATACTTAAGAAATTCCCGACAAGATGAGGGATTCCCTGTCAATTCTACTATTCAGGGAATCATTCTTGAAACAACAGAAGGATATAAAGTAGGTCTGGAACATCTTTCAAATATCTGGGTACAACCTTATAAATTATCTTTTAATGTTGCCAATGAAGCAGCTACTATGGGAATTGCAAAATCAGATAATACGGCTGAATTTGCAAAGCTTGTCAATAAAACAATTAATAAGATTACTTATGTAACACCAGAAGGTAACTATGTTTATACTTTCGCTGATGGAATCTTTATAAAACCAGCTTACTCTGAAGAAATCAGCGGTACTTTCAGTGACGATATGAAATCATTTACTTTAAATCAGCTTCCTACTGTAAAAAACGGAACATTAACTGTAACATATACTGTTGGAGCAGGTCATATGAAGACTCCTTATACTCTGTATTCCGGAGCTATTGCAAAAAGCGTTTCTCTTGACTTAAATGCTATCCCATCTGATGCAGAAGGTGGAACTTACAGCGTTGCTATTTCTTGTGATAACTACGCTGATATCCACGTTGCAATCCCTGTAACAGAAGCTCAAAAAGCACAGTTACAGGAACTTATCAAACAGGCTGAAACTGCATTAAAAGGTGCCGGTGCTGATGATAGTGTATTATTAGCACATAAAAATGAGGCAGCAGAACTCTTAGCAAACGAAAGTTCTACCAGTGCCGATGCTGCTGATTTAATCAATGAACTTACTGAATTATTAAAACCATATCAATCCACAGAAGCACCAACACCATCCATACCGGACAGTACAACAGCTTCTAAACCAAATACAACAACTGCTGCTAAACCAGCTACAAAACCTGCTACTACAGCAAAGAAGCCAAACACAACAGCCACAAAAGTAAAACTTGCAAAACAGACTACAAAAGTAAAAGCAAATGGAAAGAAAAAAATCAAAGTATCCTGGAAAAAAGATAAAAATGCTTCCGGTTACGAAATCACATATTCCACAAAGAAATCTTTCAAAGGAAAGAAAACAATTGTAGTAAAGAGTAACAAGACAACAAGCAAAGTAGTAAAGAAATTAACATCTAAAAAGAAATACTTTGTAAAAGTACGCTCCTACAAGCAGGTTGGAAAGACTAAGACTTATGGGGCATACAGCAAAGTGAAAACTGTGAAAGTAAAATAAGTTTCTCTTAAACATTTTATATAATTGGTATTTTTATAAATAGTATTTTGCCTCAGGCAGGGAGAGACGCTCCCGGAGAAAGTAGAATAATAGTTGCCTCTGCAAATGTGAGAAGTAATAACCATATCTTCTGGTTTATACATTCTATTATTTCTTACTATTCAAACTCTATTTAGTAAAAACCCCACGAAGCTATATTCCGTGGGGTCTTTTTTATTATTTGAATAGGATTGGCTTAGATTATAAATAATTCTCATACTTCTTAACACACCCGATTCCAATCGCATATGGTCCGGTATGTACCGCAATGGTTGCCCCAATCTGGCAGATTCCCACCTGATCTACATGGCTCTCTCCATAGATATGGTTCGCAACGGTATTATAATATTCCTTGCCTTCCTCTATATCGTAACCAAAACCAACGCGGAAAGAATAGTCTTCCATCGCATCTCCGGTTTCTTTAAAATAGTCATCCATTAACGCAATCGTTTTGGCAACTGTCTTCTTACGGCTTCGTCCGATTCCTGAAGCTTCGATCTCACCATTTACTAAAGTAATCAGAGGCTTTAAGGAAAGGGCGCTGCTTGCGATTCCTGCAAGCTTTCCGATTCGTCCGCCATGTTTTAAATAATCTGTGTTACCGACTGTAAAGAAGATTCTATTCGTCTTTTTCATCTTCTCAAGAATATCTACACATTGTTCATAAGGAACTCCATTCTGACACATTCTTCCTGCTTCGATAACCATAAGACCCTGACTTACTGTTCCTGCTTCAGAATTAATCACCGCAATTTTGGCATCCGGATAATCCTCACAAACAATTTCTCTGGCATTACATGCACAGTTGTAAGAACCACTCAAAGATGGAGTAAAACAAATACAGACTACCGGTGTTCCTTCTTTCACATATTCCGTAAAAACGTCAATATAATTCTGTACAGATGGAAGAGAGGTCTTCGGATATACATCTGGATTCCCTACCATTCGCTCATATACTTCACGAATTCCGATTTCTTCAATCTCTTTATAATATGTCTCCTCATCAAATGATATATAAAAAGGTATAATACGTAAATTATACTGTTCAATGATCTCTTTTTCTAAATCACAACAGCCATCACTAATAATCTTGTAATCCATTTCATCCTCCAGTATGCATTATTATATTACTATACACAGAAATTAATACACTGTAAATATCACTCAAAATGAAACATTCTCTCTTACTGCAATGCAATCTGTGTTCTCATTTCCATGTAATGTAGTTTTCATATCTATATTTTAATATTATCAAAACTCTTTGTCAACTATCTTCTCTATATAGTCTCCGGTAAATTCCAGATTCTATGGCTGTCTTGATAATTTATTTCATTTCCTTTTCCAGAAATTTTACCACTCCCGCATTCAGATTGGTATCTAAAATATAGTCTGCCCTTTCTTTTACTTCCTTATGTGCATTTCCTACCGCACAGGAACGATCACAAGCTTCAAATAAAGGAATATCATTCAGATTATCACCCATTCCGGTAATCGCGGCCGGATGAAGAAGCTTTCGCAGCTTCTGTATTCCATAATATTTTGAAGCATTTTTATGCGAGATTTCTAAATACCACAGACCATCTCCATAAACATCCTTATAAAAATTCAGATTCAGCCGCTCATCTTTTTTCAAATATTCATAAAATGGCCGTAACACTTCTTCTTCATAACAAATGGAAAAATAAATGATATCTTCACCTGAAATATCTTCTAATCTTTCCACTTTACTAAATGGCTTATGGTATAAATCTCTTCGTTCCGTATAAAACTTTTCCATATGCTGTGTCGCAATTTTTTCATAATAGGTTGCCATCTTTCGTCCAGACTTGCCGACTCGTCCGGCACTATCTACAACAGATGTTTCGCCAGACTTTGAGCAATCTTCGGAAATTTCAGGGGACAGTGCATATGCAAATCCTGTCACTCCAAACTTCTTTCTTCCTTTTAAAATATATTCCACAGAATCTCTTTCAATAATTTCCGCATGAATACAGCTTTTTTTCACCGGATCGTAAATCATGACTCCATTCATCAAAATCATAGGACAGGTGAGATTGACATCTTTCATAATAGAATTCACAGTTGCATAGGTTCTCGCTGTAGCAACAGTAAAACAAAGTCCCTGCTCAATAAGAGCATTTAATCGTTTAGGCACGTCTTCGTTAAGTAAGGCATCACTATTTAATAATGTGCCATCTAAATCCGATACATATAGCATTTTGCCAGAAAGATTATATTCTTTCTTCTCCTGCTTTCTTAAAACTTCTTTTGATACATTTTTTCGTATCTCTTCTGGCTTTTCTTTTTGCATCTTATCTGCTTTTACTTCCAAGCAGGCACGTTTTTCTGCTTCCTCACGAACTCTGAAAAAAAGATACTGCTGCATCACACCAGCTATCCCTTCATATCTTTCTACTGGAAAATGCCCGTTATAATACATTTTTTCCACTTTGGCAATCCATGTATCAATCGGAAATAAGGAAAGCTGATGTAAACCAAAAAGCTGAATACAAGATGCTACCTTTTCTCCCACTCCATGAAGTTTTTTCAGCATCTCCTTTCCCTCTTCCGGCGATGCCCCTTTTGCAACGGCTGTTTGAAGTACACTCAGTTCAAACTTCCCAGTTAAAATATCCTCTGCTGTCTGCCGAATATACTTCTCCCGGTATCCAAACTTAAACTCCGACAAATCGGCCTTTGCAAGCACTTCTGGTCCCGGAAAACTATAACCAATAAGATGCTCCTCTTCATAATTAAATACTATTTTTTCTCCAAGTTTCTCACATAATGCATCAATACTCTTCATAATACGTGGAATATTATTTCTCTGACTGATGATAAAACTAACAATCATCTCCCACAGATCCTGACGAAGAATCCGAATCCCTTTTCCCATCTTCGCCGCTCCAGAAAGAAAACGATCTTCCGGATCAATCTGTTCTATTATTTTCTCGTAATCTGTATCTAAATCCAAATACTTTCTAAAATATTCCTCATCCTTCTCATGACACAAAATACGGATTCCTGTCTTTTCCTGAAAAAAACATGCCGTCCGTCCATCAGAAATAACAAAATATCTTCCCGGACATATTTTCTTCCAGCGGAAGCACTGTCCACTCTCTGCAATCTGCTTTAAATCTATATAATCGTTTTTTATAAAAATATCAATATAATCCATCGGTGGTTTCCTCTTTCGAAAATTTCTACTCCCATCTTAACAGGTTTTAGGGTAACATTCAAAGGAAATAAATCTTTCGGTTCTCTGCGGTTTGGGAGACGGAAATCAGCCTTTTCAAAAAAATCAAAATATTTTCAAAAAAGTGAGAGATTCTCATCCCTTATTTGCGAATATATAATGTAACCGATATAATTATCCATATATTTTTTACATTCGAATGTACATAAAGGAGTAACCTATGAAGATAAAAGAATCGAATTTTGTGGAAGCGTTATCCCACAGAAATGAGAGAGCTTTAGAATATGTGATGGTACATTATGGTGGACTTGTAAAGTCTGTTGTGCATCGTTATCTGAATGTTCTTTCTCAATACGAAGAGGAATGTATGAATGACGTTTTCTTCGCTGTATGGGAACATATCGACTCATATGACTCCGCCCGTAATCCATTTGCAAACTGGATTGGCGGAATTGCCCGATTAAAAGCTCTTGATTATAAAAGAAAATACGCAAATCATCTTTTGGAAACAAGCTGGGAAAATGCGCAATATACTAAAGGATTGGACGATGCAATAGAATTACACACACAATTTGAAGAAGAATTTTCTGAAGAAACAAAGCAAATGTTATCCTGCCTAAAACCACAAGATAGAGAGCTTTTCATCAAACTATATGTAGAAGAAAAACCATTTGATGAGATATCCAAAGAAATGAATACAAACAAGCCTGTACTGTATAATCGGCTTTTCCGCAGTAAAAAGAAGCTGCGTTCTCTTTTCCCTCAAACAAATTCAACTCATCTGACTGGAGGTACGAGTTATGAAAAATGATATTTATGATTTATTAAATGACATTGACAATCAGATAGATACTTTTGAAACTGTCGATATTACAAGTACTGATTTAAAAAACTGGAAACAATCTTTTGCTTTAAAGAAAAAAACTTCCGTTAAAAAACACACCTGGAAAAAATATGCTGCTGCCGCAGCTGCCTTTATTATTCTTCTTGGTGGAAGCAGTGCTCCGGTAAGGCAGAACGTATACGCACAATCCCAACAGATTATGGAAAGTTTATCCACACTTTTAGGCACCAAAGAAGACCTTAGTCCTTACAGTACTGTCGTTGGTAAATCTATATCCAAAAACGGCATCACTATCACATTAAATGAAGTAATTCTTGATGGACATAGCCTTATCATTTCCTACAAAACAAAAATAAAAGACAGTTCTGTATTGAAAAAATCAAATATCAAAACTATCACTGAATTGCCAATTGATATAGACCTTACTATCGCTGGAGAACCTATTGTAGAAAGTGTCGGCATCTGTTCTACTCCTATCGACAAGCTAACTTCTATTTCTGAAAGTGAAATACAATTAAATGATTCCTCCATTTTATCAGAGAAAGCTGATTTTACGATCAACTTTTCCACATTAGATAAATCAAATACCTCTATTGGAAAATTAAAATTTGCGGCATCCGGTAAAGAATTAAATGCAAAAACAACAAACGTAGCATTAAATCATTCTTTTACCTTACCAAATAAAACAAAAATAACTTTAAAAAATTATAGAAGTAATATCGTAAACCATCAAATCTCATTTACTATTTCAAAAAATAATACTGGACTCTCTGGGGACATTATATTGAAAGGAAAAGATGACCTTGGAAACCCTGTAGAATTCTACCTTGATACCGCCGATGGAACAAATGGTACTTTTACAGTAGACAGAATGACCGGCTATATTTCCCCTAAAGCCACCTGCCTCACTTTAACTCCATATTATAATGACTTTCCTCTGTCTTCCTCTGTTAATAGTACAGAAGAAACGGCAGAATCCACTGAAAAAACAGTAGCAGAATCTACTGAAATTGAAGTCAGCACCACAAACACTGATGATGCTCAGGAAATCTCTATCTCTAACTATAAATCACTAGGAAAGGCTTTTACTATTACTATTCATTAGAGAAAACAGACGAAAAAAGAAATAATACCATAGTAAATGTAATGTGAGAGCAAGTAAAAATGCCGGACAGACATTTTCTACGCAGTGATATCTTTACATTTACTATGGTCTATTCTTTTTATTTTCGTCTGTTTCCCCTAATGAATCAAATAGTTAATTCATGATTTTCATTCATCTGGATAAACCGGGTTCCAAGCTCTTTCGCAAGCTGATTATTATGGGTAATGATAATTAGTGTTTTCCCTGCTGCATGAAATTTCTTCAGAAAATCTATAAGCATTTTCTGTGTACTTTCATCGAGTCCAGCGAGGGGTTCGTCTAATATAAGAACTTCGGGATTCATAGAAAGGATGCACGCTAATGATACTTTTCGTTTTTCTCCACCGCTTAAATGATACGGTGGGCGTTCTCTTAGTTTTTCGATTCCAAATAAACGAAGGCAATCCTCTGTTCTTTGTTTGACTTTTTCTTCGGAAAGTCCCATCTGGATCGGGCCAAATGCGATTTCTTCTTCTACGCTTCCACAAAAAAGCTGTGTATCTGCATTTTGAAAAACATAACCCATCTGCTGATGAAACCATTTGGCAAAGCGAGAATCTTTTAATGCTTTTTCTGTTATTTCGTGATCTTCATAGGTATAACTGCCTTCCATCGGAAATATGATTCCGTTCAATATTTTTATCAATGTAGATTTACCACATCCATTTGGTCCCTGTATTATTACAGATTCACCTTTTTGAATATTTAAATTAATGTATCGTAATGCAATTTCATTCCCATATGCATAACATACATTTTTTAATTCTATCATTTTGAATCTTCCTTTTATTTTTGTTATTCTTGATTTTACTTTTGTTATTCTTGATTTTACTTTTGTTATTCTTGATTTTACTTTTTATTCTCTTCTCATAGAAAATTGCTATATGTTAGGATTAAAAGGTCTTTTACCCTCTTTGATACTAGATTGATTGCTTCGTGTTATTTCCACAGACCCTCGAAATAAATGAATATTCCTGTTACTCCTATCATCAAAAGAAGACTCAAGATATCCTGTTTTCGAAAGGTAGATGTTTTTTGTGTTTTATATTCTCCAACAAATCCACGGCAGCACATCGCTGCATACATTTCCTCTGCCATTTCTCTTGATTTTAAAAAGGAAATCCCCAATATCCCAGAAAAGGACTGTGCTTTTTTCCTGTTTTGTCCTACAGATCGTAAGCGAAGTGACGTAAGGATTTCCATGCAGATTTCTCCGAGTACGGCAATATATTTTAATGTAATATCCAATGTAAAAATAAAGATATCCGGTATATGAAATGAGCGGAGGCTTGCTGTTAATTTATTCCAGGATGTTCCCGCTGACAGAATACCTATAAGCGTAACGGATACAAACACTTTGGTTGTGATAATAAGCAAAATCTGCGGATTTCCTATAAACACTGCCGGTAAAAGTATTAGTGCAGAAAAAAGTACTGCTCCAAATGTCCCCGAAAGTATCTGTTTCATTGTTTCTGCCGGATAAGTTGCAAGTGCAAGAATAGTTCCGCCTGCCATAATTAATGAAAATACATAGTTTTTTGAACAGGCAGTAAGTAAAATATATAGGAATGTATAACATAGTTTTAAAGAAGGACTGGCGCTTAGGCACCCGTCCTTCCCTTCTTTCCATTTTAATTTTGACAGTACACCAAGAACTGCCTGCGTACTTTTTGTAATAAATCCATCTTTATCAATACTCGGAACATATTGCTCCGTTTCACACATCCATGATGGAAGAAAACTATTATTTTTTTCCTGATTTTGCATTACACTGACTGCCCTTTTGAAAAATCTATTTTATCTTTTTTACTTCCAGCTAAAAGTTTAAAGAAGATAACAATAATCGCTACGCCAACAACTGCAGATAAAATATATCCTATCCATTCCGGCATTCCTGCCATAGAGTAATCCGGGAAAAGTGAAGCAAGGCTAAAGCCCTTTTCCATTCCTGCCGGTGTATATCCAAGTGCTTTTCCATTACTTACAAGGGATGCCATCTCTTCAACGCCCCATTCTCCCCAGGCGGTTCCACTTGCCAGAAGACCTAATGGTGTGAATATAATCAAAACTGCCATAAGAATATATAATGGCTTAAATGCGGACTGTGCTGGTTTTTCCTCTAATGTTTCCGGTGATATCTTTTCCACAAATGCAAGGATTGCTGTAGTAAGAACTATTTCTGCAATTCCAAATAATGTAAGATGTCCAATCATCATTGCCGGAATAGAAATAGTAAGCGGATATGGACAATAGAGTGCCTTTCCTGCTGCATCAGTAAACAGCAATGGCTGAATTCCAAACTCAATCGCTGCACAAAATGCTGCTGCATTAATGCCGATGTAGGAACCAATTCCTGCTGCTAACTTTCTTTTTCCTGTTTTTTCCCAGATAAGCTTGTAAATCGCAAATCCGAGAAATGGCAATATGAAAGCCATATTAAAACAGTTCGCTCCAAAAGCGAGAATACCGCCATCACCAAACAACAATGCCTGGATAAGCAGTGCGATCGTAACGGCAATACAGCCTGCCGATGGACTTCCCGTAAGAATCGCAATCAATGTTCCTCCTACTGCATGTCCTGTCGTACCTCCCGGAAGCGGGATATTGAACATCATTCCAAGAAAAGAAAACGCTGCTCCAATTCCAAGCAATGGCATCTTCACCTTCGGAATTTCTTCTTTTACTTTCTTAACAGAGTATGTCCATACCGGAACCATTGCTGCGGCCATTACCGCACAGGTCGAAGGACTCAAATAATTTTCAGGTATATGCATCTTTCTTTCCTCCTATAAAGCTTTTATGTTTTAAACCTAGGATATACCTTTCTATTTTTTCTCACAAGCTCCCCAGGGGGATATATTTTGTATTTTTTTGTATAATTCTGCTATAACTTTATGCTATACTATTATACTGATACTGAAGATTGAGCAGCTTCTCGACTGAAATAAAAATTCTGAGGTGAATTTTATGAATACTCTATTAAAACAAATTAAAAAGAAAAATGCAAAAGCTTTTACACATAGTGGAAAATTTCATGCAGACGATGTTTTCTCCTATGCACTGTTGTTATATTTAAATCCTGAAATCACAATCACCCGAGGAAATAAAGTTCCAAAAGATTTTGATGGAATCGTTTTTGATATTGGCAGGGGAAAATACGACCATCACCAGCGCGACAGCCGTATCCGTGAAAATGGTGTTCCTTATGCTGCATTTGGTCTTTTATGGGAAGAACTTGGTGCAGAAATTCTTGGCGAAGAACTTGCCGCAAAGTTCGATGAGTCATTTATCCAGCCACTTGATATTAACGACAATACCGGCGAGAAAAATGAACTTGCCACTTTAATTGGCAATTTTAATCCTTCCTGGGATGTGGAAAATGGAGAAAATGAAGCATTTTCCAGAGCGGTACAGACAGCTGGAATGATTCTTGTAAATATGTTCGAAAAATATAAAGGAAATGAACGTGCCGAGAAACGTGTAGAAGAAATTTTAGCCGCACATAATTCTTCTGTTTTGTCTGGGGAAAAATCTGAAATCGAAGCAAAAATTCTCGTTCTCCCTGAATTCGTCCCATGCCAGAAACAATTACGCGAAACAGATATTGCCTTTATTATTTTCCCCTCAAACCGCGGAGGCTATTGCATCCAGCCATTAAAAAAAGAACATTCTCTCAATTACAAATGCAGCTTCCCTGAAAACTGGCTTGGTTTAGAGAGAGACGAATTAAAACAGGCAACTGGCTTAACCAGCGCAAACTTCTGCCACAAAGGCGGTTTTATCATGACCGTCGATGATGTAAACGATGCAATTTCTGCCTGCAAAATAAGCCTTGAAAACTTTACAGAAACTTCTTGCATTATAAATTTGGGAGGTTCTTCCAAAATGGATGAAATCCTTAAAGAAATCCCTCATATGGAAAATGCAGCAATTATCCATTGTGACTTACCGAAAATGCCCGCACTTACATTTGACAGAAACTTGGGTGAGATTTCTATGGAAAAAGAGGAGTTTGCATCTTATATTAAAGACTATGTGAAAGGCATTTTAAAATATAAACCAGATGCTGTTTACGTTGAAGGAGAACTTTTCATTGTCTATCCTGTCATCCGGGTTTTACACAAAAAACATATCCCAGTCTACATAAAACACCAAAATGGGGTTGTTGCTATTTAATTCATTAAGAGACAGACGCCCGAGAAGAGATACGATATCCTATATTTGTGACTTTAGTCGCTGCGGTTTGGATGTGAGCGCATGAGCGAACATTCAAACCGCCGCGACTAAAATCACAAATATGCCTTATTGGGGGCAATGGCTTCGTCTGTAGTTCTCTTAATGAATTAAATAGTAATTCTTCTTACGATGATGGTAATTATTAATGCACTGATAAATGCATATGCTAAGATAATATATATTCCCCTGTCTATTTTTACTTCCTCTCCATATCCGTTTACACCTGCCTGTAATTTTAAATCATATTTTCCATCGCCATCTTCATCTATATTAAGCAATGTTTTTTTGAAGTATTGGCCACCGTATCTATTACGGTATCTTTATTAATATCAATATCTTCAAATCTTCGGAAATCATTGTACTCGCCTTCATCGTTCACGAAGCCTATCGTATAATCCATCTCCCCATCGCTAGTTCCATTTATTTTTATATTGTAGTCTGTTCCTTCTTTTAATCTGAGAATTTTAACCTTGCTATCGGCTTCTTTTAAATATGTGTTGCTATATCCGCTACTTTCTTCTTCATTATTTTCCTTCCCCTCATTCTCCCTAAATGATAAGGTTCCAAAACTTGTTCTAAGGTTTTGATCATTTTCTGCCGAACTTAATGTTTCTCCTTTATAAGTTACTGACACATCTACTGGGCAGGCAACTTTCACATAGATATATTTCTGTCCACCGATCTGACCTGCAACATCTTCAAAGAAAAAGACTAAATCTTCTGAACTGGATACTTCATAGTGACATCCTTCACTTGCGATTTTCTCCATAAGGTACTGGCCTTCTGCTTTATATTCTTCTGTATTTTGGAAAAATCCAAGTGTATAGATTAAGACTCCCTGATCTTTTATTTTTTCTGCATACTTTATTAATTCCTCTCCGTCCTTTCCAAGTGTAGGTAGTCCATCACTCATTAAAACAATAAGTTTCTTTTTGCTCTGTCCCAATTGTAGCATACTGTAAGCTCTCGATAATCCATCTTCTATATTGGTATTTTCAGCACTGGAAAGACTTGTTATAGTATTTTTCAAAAAAACATCATTACTGCAAATACCAGAAAGACTTGTTGCTTCATCACTATAAGAGACAAGTCCAATATTTGAATTTTTATTAAGAATAGAATCAACAAATTTTGCTGCAGCTTTTTTCGTTTCATCTAAAGGAATACCATCCATACTCGCTGATATATCTAATGTCAAAACAATATCTCGCTTCTTTGATGTTACTTTTAATCCATCATTTCCAGTAACAGAATAATCTCCCCACTCACATAAAAATACATTATTAAAATTCGTTTCGCCGCCACTAAATGTATCGACCTTCCATGTACCGTCTTTTGCATTCTCGTTAAATCTGACATAATATCCATAATCACTGAAAGTATTATCCGGTTCATTTTTTGCCCATTTTGTATAAATTAGTAATTCACCATTATTCCACTGATAGGCTTTTCCGTCTTTTAAATTATTAAGGCCAAAATAGGCACTCGAATATCCTTTTTTCCTTACATAATTAAATAAAAATTTATTTTCTTTCTCAGATGTAATTGTTGCCAGGTAACCGCCTTGCTCCTTGCAGTAATTTTCTGCAGTTGCATAATCTTCTGCTTCATTATTACAACATAAATAATAGTAATGCCCATTATATTCTACAGCACTGTCTGGAATATTTAACGGTCCTGGCTCATCGTCTACCAGACTCGCTTCCAGATGATTCAACTTAACAAGTGTATTATGATACATATCATAAAATCTTCCCACCTGATTATAATACTTTTTCGTAACATCTATATCTCCATCTAACATTTCATTTATGTCTTCATACATTTGAATATGTTTATTTGGAAATAAATTGCAAACTTTATTTTTTGCTCCCTCCAGCAAAGTCTGTACTATATAGTTTTTAGATTTTTCTGAAGCATATGCCTGATAATTTGTATAATTTAAATATCCATCAATTAAACTTACTGCTTTATCGCTGCTTGTATCTCCTTCATAATCCGATCGGATTTCTTTATATCTTAAGCTTTTTCTTATGCCGAAACAGATTAGATGATTCAGCTAAAGTCGTAAAAGCTCCTAAAACAAAGAACGGTGTGAAGGACAAAGCAGCCAATGAAAACCTACTACCATCTACCAAATCCCTAAATAATAAAATGAACGAAAGCGAGGAAAATGCATAATGACTACCACACAACAGATTATCACCATTGCTGTAGTCGTGCTCGGCACCATGACAACACGCTTTCTGCCATTTATCATTTTCTCCGCAGACAGTGCCCCAGAGTTTGTAAGATTTCTGGGACGAGTTCTACCCAATGCAGTAATTGGGCTTCTTGTCATTTATTCTTTAAAAGATTCAATCGGCGGAGTAAATCATTGCATACCGGAACTTATCGCACTGGCGTTCATTTTCATTCTACATAAATGGAAAAAGAATACATTGCTCAGTATTGCGGGAGGAACAATCTTGTATATGTTCCTGGTACAAATAGTATTCTAAGTAATTCTGATTTGTTGAATTGGCAAAACTGACGAAACATCGAAATCCCATCGTCCATATTTGTGATTTTAGTCGCTGCGCGTTGAATGTTCGCTTATGCGCTCGCATCCAACACTTGCTCCGAGACCACAAATATGGACGATGGGATTTCGATGTTTCTGACAGTGGTTTCTGAAGTAAAATCAGAATTCATGTTGGAGAGATTTGGGAATTCCCCGAAAAGCTGTGATTTCATGAGAAAACACAGTGAATCCATAACAGTATAAAAAAAAATAGTATTTAAATTCGATTTTTCAAAGTTTTTATAGCGGATGTTTACTCATACGACAACAAATCGGTGAAAAAATTTGAGAAAGTGAATTCTGATTTTGTGCCAGCATCCACAGTCAGCCGCCGTAGATATTCTATCGGATTGCTCAAAAAATACGAAAAAGAACCACTAAAAAATTTATTGAATTTTATGACTTTGTGCTGCGGAATTTTGACCATAGAAACTTCGGACTGCTTTTTCCGAAGTTTCTGTTTTATTGGGCAAAATGGAGCGTTTAGCACAACGGAATAAAATCAATAAATTTTTTAGGGGTCTTCTCGCAAGTTCTTCTGGCAATCCTACTACTACTTCTTTTTACCAGCGGCGTCTGTTTATCTATCGTCCAATCAGCGTATTATACAGTTCTTCATACCGTCTCTTCGAAACTCCCCATGAAAGATCCTTCTCCATCGCTCTCGTTATCATATGATCCCAAATCTCTGGCTGTTCAAAGTAAATGTACTTACTGTAGTTTACTGTATTGATGAGTTCATCTCCATTGTAGTTGCTGAAGGAGAATCCGTCTCCGGTATCCTCGAATTCATTCAGAGGTATAACGGTATCTTTTAATCCACCTGTCTCGCGGACAATTGGAATTGTTCCGTAATGGAAAGCGATAATCTGTGTTAATCCGCATGGTTCGAATAAGGATGGCATTAAGAAAGCATCTGCTGCCGCATACAGTTTATGTGCTAAATCATCGGAATAGAGGATGTTAGCAGAAACTTTATCAGAGTTACACCATGCATAATAACGGAACATTTCCTCGTATGAAGGATCACCGGTTCCGATTACGACAATCTGTGTATTATCATCCATGAGACGATCCATTGCGTAGCGTACAAGATCGAGACCTTTCTGGTCTGTCAGACGGGAAATGAGTCCGATCATGTATTTGTTCGGATTCACTTCAAGGCCAAGCTGTTTCTGGAGTTCTGCTTTATTCGCAGCCTTTCCCTCCCGATGGTTATATTCTGAATAGTTCCGATAGAGCTTTACATCATTTGACGGATCATATAAGGAGTAATCGACACCATTTACAATGCCAAAAAGGCTCTGGTTGCGTGCACTTAACAATCCGTCTAATCCTTCGCCATAGTATGCTGTCTGAATCTCCTGTGCGTAAGTGTTACTTACGGTTGTGACAAAGTCGGAATAAACGATTCCACCTTTGAGCATGTTCGCATCTTTTTTGAACTCTAACTTATCTGGTGTAAAGAGATAATCTGGAAGTCCGCTTAAACCTTTCATTGTATTGATATCCCATACACCCTGGAAACGAAGATTATGAATTGTCATCATTGTCTTAATACCCCAGAAGAATGGGTTTGCCGCAAATTCTGTCTTTAAGTAAACTGGAATTAATCCTGTCTGCCAGTCATGACAGTGAATCAAATCTGGGCGGAAATCAATAACTGGAAGGATAGAAAGAACTGCTTTACAGAAGAAAGTAAATTTTTCTACGTCAGTTCTTGTATCGGAATATGGCTCCATTGCTCCAAAGTAATCTAAGTTATCAATAAAGTAATAAGTAATGCCATTGTAAACGTACTTCATAATGCCCACATATACGTTTGGAATGTATGGCCCTACTCCCATATAAAAATGAGTAACATACTCAAAATTGTTCCGGTACTCTTCTGGGATTCCGCGGTAATTTGGCATTACAACACGTACATCCCACTCATTTTTGTCAAATTCCTTTGGTAATGCTCCTACTACGTCTGCGAGCCCGCCTGTTTTCATAAAAGGTACGCATTCAGAAGCTGCAAACAGAATCTTTTTCATAGTAATCCTCCCTGTATTGTCTTATATTGTAATACTTATATTTTACAATATATTTCATCATAATACCATGTTTATTTCTGGCTTTTCAGAAAAGATGTTAAGAATTTTAAGAACTTTTCCATTTCCTCATCTGTTCCGATTGTGATTCGCAGATAGTTATTAATGCGAGGCTTATCAAAGTAACGCACATAAATATCTTTTTCTCTGGCTGCTTCAAAGATTTCCTTTGCAGGTACTTTCGGATGGGAAGCGAAAAGGAAGTTTGCCTTGGAATCCGGGAAGGTGAAGCCGAGTTTTTTCATCTCTGCTTTGAACCATTCTCTTGTGTTTACAATTTTTTCTACAGTTTCTTTAAAATACACATCATCCTCGATGGATGCAGTTCCAAGAAGGATGGACGTGCGGTTCATTGTGTAGGAATTGAAGGAATATTTCACATCATTTAAAGCTTTGATTAATTCTGCAGAACCCATTGCGTAACCGATACGCATTCCTGCCATGGAACGGGACTTGGAAAATGTCTGCACAACTAAGAGATTCTCGTATTTGGAGAGAAGTTCCTGTGCGCTGTGTCCTCCAAAGTCTACATAGGCTTCATCAACGATAACAATAACATCCTGATTATGAGAGATAATGTCCTCAATCTCATCAAGTGGCATTAACACACCTGTCGGTGCGTTTGGGTTCGGGAATACGACTCCACCGTTTTTCCAGTAGTAGTCATCTTTTTTAATCATAAAGTTCTCATCTAATGGCTTTTTATCATATGGAATCTTGAATAAATCAGCCCAAACATCATAGAATGAGTAAGTGATATCCGGGAAAAATATCGGCTTTTCGCTATTAAAAAATGTAAGAAAAGCCATGGCGAGTACATCATCGGAGCCAACTCCGACAAAGACCTGACTGCTGTCTAATCCCTTATATTTTGCGATTGCCTCTACTAACATTCCAGCTGTCGGATCTGGATAAAGACGCAGTTCTTCTGTTTCAGCACAGATTTTTGCACACTGTTCTTTTACCTTCGGTGAAGGCGGATAAGGATTCTCATTGGTGTTTAACTTTATTACATTTGCTTTTTTTGGCTGTTCACCTGGTACATAAGGAACAACCTGTCTGATATTTTTCTTCCACTCCTGCATAATTTTTAACGCTCCATTTCCTGTAATTTGCTTAATTTTGCTGCCTGATCTGCTGCTGTTAAGCTGTCGATAATTTCATCGAGGTCACCATTTAAAATGTCATCGAGACGATGGAGGGTTAACTTGATTCTGTGGTCTGTTACACGTCCCTGTGGGAAGTTGTAAGTACGAATCTTCTCTGCACGGTCACCAGTACCAATCTGGCTCTTACGAAGTTCTGCCTCTGCATCATGTGCTTTAGACTGCTCTAAATCATACAGACGGGCACGAAGTACTTTAATTGCCTTATCTTTGTTCTTAAGCTGTGATTTCTCATCCTGACAGGAAATAACGATACCTGTTGGAATATGTGTTAATCGAACAGCGGAGTCGGTTGTATTTACACACTGACCACCATTTCCTGAAGCACGGAATACATCGAATCGGCAATCGTTCATATCAAGCTGTACATCTACTTCTTCTGCTTCTGGCATGATTGCTACTGTGATTGTAGAAGTATGGATACGTCCGCCGGACTCTGTTGCAGGGATACGCTGTACACGGTGAACTCCACTCTCGTACTTCAGGCGGGAATATGCGCCCTGGCCATTAATCATAAAGGAAACTTCTTTGAATCCTCCGATACCGTTCTCATTCACATCAATGAACTCTGTTTTCCAACGTTTAGATTCGGCATAGTTTTTGTACATACGATAAATCTCAGCAGCAAATAATGCAGCCTCATCCCCACCGGCACCGGCACGAATCTCAACGATAACGTTCTTATCATCGTTAGGGTCTTTTGGAAGAAGGAGAACCTTTAATTCCTCTTCATACTGCTCTACATTCTTCTTTGCTTCAGATAATTCCTCTTTCAGAAGCTCACGCATTTCCTCATCGTGTTCTTCCTCAAGCATCTCTACACTGTCTTCGATTGTCTGTTTTGCTTCTTTATATTCTTTATATTTTTCTACGATAGGAGCCAGCTCATTTTGCTCTTTCATCAGATTGCGGAATCGATTCTGGTCGCTAACTACATCTGGTTCACTAAGTTCCTGCATAACCTCATCGAGACGTTTTACAAGATCCTCTAATTTATCAAACATCTTTATTCCTCCTGTTTTCTTGCGCTTTTATAACTATAACTTTTATTCATAACCATTCAAGTTTATTGCTGTGCCTTCTTATACCTTGATAACCATCTATGTTCCAGATTTACATTTTCTTAAACTTTAAATGACTATCCAGATTTTATTTTTATGTGTTCTTAAATAGTTATATCTTTTATCATACTTCACTGTTACCCAAACTGCATATCTATTTTAAATCAGATTATTATAGCAATTACTTCCTACTATATATGCCCGTCACGATTCGGTCAAGTCCTGCAAGATCTTTATGCACTTTTACTTCGGAAAATCCCCTCTCGTTCATAAGATGGGTTAAGTCTTCTCCCTGTTCTGCCCCGATTTCAAAATAAATTCGTCCATCTGGATTCAGGTAATCAGGCGCCTCATTTATAATTTCTCGGTAAAAGCTAAGACCATCTGCTTCGCCATCAAGGGCGAGTCGCGGTTCGTGTTCTTTTACTTCTGGCATCAAGCCTTCGATTACTTCTGATGGGATATACGGTGGATTCGATAAAATGTAATCGAATCTGCCTTCGATATTTTCGAAAAGATTGCCTTTGATTAAGGTAACACCTGCATCCAGGTTCTGTGCATTCTTTTTTGCTACAGATAACGCCCCCTCAGAAATATCTGCAAGAGTCACTTCGGTATCCGGGCAAAGCTTTGCTACAGAAATGCCGATACAGCCGCTTCCAGTGCATAAATCCAGCACTTTGACTTTCTGTTCATTTTTCTGATCTGCTGTATTATTAGACTCACATCGGTTCTGTGTCTTTCTATTCCGAATATCTTCCACCGCCAGTTCCACCAGACATTCCGTATCCTGTCTCGGAATCAGCACTCGTTCATCCACATAGAAATCATATCCCATAAATTCGCATTCACCCATAAGATACTGCAAAGGCACTCGCTGCTCTCTTTGTTTCAGAACACTTTCTAACTCTGCTAAAAGTTCTTCCTTTACCTCCCCATTCGGGTTCATATAAAATTCAGCTCTGTCGATATGAAGTTTCCAGTCAAGAAATGCCCAGCTTTCATATTCAAAATCTTCAATCCCTGCATTTTGCAGTCGTTCTCGTATATTTATTAAAACTTCCCGGATTGTCATAGCTAATCCTCCAGTTCGCCGTTATGCATTGCCCGAAGATACTCTCTCCAGTCAAAAACGCCTTCTACTGCCTTAATTGCAACTTCCATCATTTCCTCATCTGGCTCTCTTGTTGTAAAATACTGCAAGTACAATCCTGGTTTACTTAACGTATTCACAATCTTCGAATCGCTTCTTCCTGCCAGACGAATAAATTCATAAGAAATACCTGCCACAACCGGAACGAGAAGGATTCTCAGCACAAACTTCCATACTAAGCTGTCCACACGAATAAACATAAATACGACAATGCTGACAATCATAACAATAAGCAGAAAACTGGTTCCACAACGCTTATGAAGCCTCGAATACTTTTTAATATTTTCCGGTGTCAGATCTTCACCGTGTTCCAGACAGTTAATCGTCTTATGTTCTGCACCATGATACATGAACACCCGCTTTATATCTTCCATTTTAGATATGAGCCATATATATATAAGAAATAATGCCACACGTATGATTCCTTCAATCAGGGTACGTATACTGTAAGATGGCAGAAATCCTTTCATCAGATTCGTAAGGAAAAATGGAAGTACCATAAAAATTCCAAGCGCCAATATAACAGAAATGACCATTGTGATTCCCATCAGAACGCTTTCTAACTTATCTCCAAAAATTTTTGTAAAAAACTGTTCCACTTTTCCCGGCTCATAATCCTCTTCCTCATAAAAAGAAGAAGAATAGGATAATGTTTTTAATCCGATATATAAAGACTCTCCAAAGTTAACAACTCCACGTATGATTGGTAAGCCAAGAACCGCATAACGACTTCCCAGGCTTTTATACTCGTCCGTCATTACTTCTATTTCATGATCTGGTTTCCGAACAGCAACTGCATAACGGTCAAGATTCTTCATCATGACCCCTTCCATTACTGCCTGTCCTCCAATACTTGTCTTTTTCAAAGAGCACCTCCTTTCAAGAATGCCTCGCATTCTTGCTGCAAGATGTGTGTCATCTCACATCTGGTATAACCAAAATTAGGCGACGGTACAACATCACAACATTCTCTGTGATACATTGCACCGCCGCCTAATTTAAAACCTTACGGTTATTAATTCTGATTCATGCCATATTTACGATTGAACTTGTCAATACGTCCACGAGCCTTAGCAGCTTTCTGCTGTCCTGTGTAGAATGAATGACATTTAGAACAAATTTCTACATGGATGTCTTCTTTAGTAGAACCTGTAACGAATTCGTTACCGCAGTTACATACAACCTTTGCCTGATAGTAATTTGGATGGATTCCCTCGCGCATCTTATTCACCTCTTCCAATATATGTTTCATTAATTAATTATATTCAATAGTTATCTTATTTCAAACAGCGTTCTTATTATACCATAACAGTATGTAGAGTGCAAGAACTTTTTACTTCTTTTTAATCAATTGTTTTTAATTAAATTTATTGTGGTTTTTAAAAAGAATCTTTCCTGCCCATTCCATATCTACTTTCATAAAGCTGTCCATAGAATGTTCTTTAATTGCATCTTTGTACTTGTCCTCCACCTGACGGTAAAACTCTCTTGTCAGCGGAATCTTCCCTATTCCTTTTTTCTGGAAAAAGACTAAAAAACAATAGTTATCTCTATTATAATCAAAAAGAATATTCAAAAGTGTGTCGTCTTCCATTTCCTTTTTCATCTGGTCAATATACATGATTTTGATAATCTCAATCACACGATCATCTAAATGATTATCGGCAATCATAATCTTTTCTTTTAAATCATTAATATTATCTACAAGACGTTTATCTATACCCTTTTCCTGTTCAAGCTCCGCAATCTCTGCTTTAATCTCTGCATTCATGACCGGTGCCATGTAAATCATAATATTTCTTTGGCTATCCACATATAAACTGTCATATGTAAGCGGTGCCATATACTCACATTCTTCACAGCTAAACTGGTACAGCCTGTTCTTCATAATTTCTTCTTTTAATTTTGCCTTCTCTGTTACATTAATAACCTTATACTTTTTAAGGGAATGCTTATGCCCGCACTTTGGACATTCTAATTCTTCCATCGCATAACTTGTCAGTCTTTTGCCTTCCATACTACATTTTCCTCCAACACCTGCAGATATATTTATAAAAAAAGTAAAAAGATATCTGCCTTTTCTAACTCTTATAATAGGCTGATTTTGCCATGCAGTCAAGAAAGAATATGCTTCTCACAAACCACATATTTATCTATTTGTAAAGACAAAAAGGACTTCCCGGAAGGAGGAGGCATCCGAACCTTCCGGGAAGTCTCTTTTAGTTTAAACGCAGATCATATTTCCTGTTTAACGAGTTACAATCTTTTGTTTAGAAAGCTTACTGAAAATTTGCTTGCCATTATACTTTACATAAGAACGTACTTTGAAACGATATCTTCTGTAACGTTTGAAGTTTACACTGTTTGTTGTGATCTTTACAGAAATTGTCTTTTTCTTTGCATTTTGTACAACTTTAGACTTTCTATCGCGGGTAAATTTCTTCTTTTTACTGTCATACTTATAATATTTTTTACCCTCAATCTTTCCAACAAGTTTAAACTTCTTCGTCTGCCACATGTACTCATAGAGTTGGTATCCTTTAACATTACGTTCTGTTTTAAGCTGAATTGCTGCCTTTGTCGTTCCAGCTTTCTTTACAGATGTAATCTTTGGAGTCTGCGGCTTTGTAACAGCAGATGCACAATTAGATACCTGTCCATAAATTACTTTTTTATTTAAAGATACACCATATGCTTTTACAAGATATCTGTATACCGTTCCCGGCGTACGCTTCTTATCTGTATAGGCAGTCTTCTTTGTATTAGCAATCACAGCATATTTCCTTGTCTTTGCATTATAGCGATATACTATGTAGCCCTGTGCATCTTTTGCCTTGCTCCAGCTAAGTTTAATCTTTCGATCACCTTTCGCTTTTGCTTTTACTTTTGGCGTTCCTGGATGAATATCTACATATGTCGGATCTTTAGCTCCACAGTTCTTGCAAATACCATTCTGATAGTTGTGACCTGTTGCCGGAAGTAAAATATCTTTCCACTGTACCGCCTTCATAGCTGCTTCTTCTAAGAACATTTCCTTGCAATTTTCATCCTCACAGATCCAGTATTCCTTATTTCCTGCTTTTGTACAGGTTGGATTTACCTTATCCGCCTTCTTTAAGGTATGTTTGTGGGCAGTAATATCTGTCTGGATTTCTCCTGTGATTCCTGAAACGGTTATCACATAACTTCCATCCTCATTCTTTTGTACTTCTACTAAGGTACAGTTCTCTGGCTGTTCTTTTCCTTCTGAAAGCTTATCAGCCAGGCAGTCATATCCGTTAATAACCAGCTTATCAATACGGATATATTTATTATCTGTATCTGGTGCTACCTTGAAGGAAAGCGTTCCATTTTCACGGATTTCCGTGTCTGGTGTTGTATCATCTGGTGTTCTCTTCATCTCAGAAAGTGCATAGCCTTCACCACTGACTGGAAGTGCGTATCCTTTATACTGTGTAAACTGTACAGTTACATGTACTTTCTTGTCGAGTTTTTCAATGACACACGTATTGGAAAGTTCATTTTCTACTTTCTTACCATTCACATACCAGCCTGCTACCATAAAGTCTGCACTCACTGGAACTGCCGTAAATGTAAGAGTTTTTCCACCTTCTACTGTGGTTGTCTGATCTTTTTTAAGCTTAAGGTCTGTGTTGCCAGCTTTCGCATTAAGAGTTCCTGCATTAGAAGCAACACCTTCACTTGTTTCATCAACTTCGTAAGAAACTTCATACATTGTAGCTGCATCAAATATTGCTTCTACACTATGCTCTTTCTTAACTTCGGAAAGAGTCAGTTCAGAACCATCTGCACTTATGCTTATTCCCTCTGTCGTATCTGTGACTTCTGTTCCATCAAGCTTCCAGCCTTTGATATGACAGAATTTATTGGATACTGCAGTAAACTTGATACTTGTTCCATATGCTGCTGAAATTTCTCCATCGGTCTTTTCCTCTGTATCTTTACCAACAAGAAGTTTACCCTGCTCATTGTTTACTTTATAAGTTACTTTATAAGATGCAGGAACAAGCCGTACAGAAACTTCTGTATTCTTCTTTACTGTCACTTCATAGGAAGTGCTGTGGCTGTCAATTACCTGACCGTCTACTTTCCAGCTTTCAACGATATAGTCTGCATCCGGTTTCACAGTAAATGTATATTTTTCATCGCCATTTACTTTATCGCCACTTGCAACTTCGCCTGCCGCTCCCCTTGCTGTGAGCGTTCCATTAGAAGGCTGTGCATAGGTTAATGTAAACTGGTCTTTCTCACAAACTGCCTCTACTTTATAAGAAGCAACTTCTGGTATCTCTTTTGCACCACTTGGAACAGTAAATGTAAATGTATCACCATTTTCTCCGTCTACAGCCTCTCCATTTACTTTCCAGCAGCTTACTTTATAAGCTTCTTTTGGTGTTGCACTAAATGTCACCTGACTTCCACCACGTATGTCGGCTTTATTACCTTCATATTCTGTGCCCGATGTATCCTCTGCTTTCACTGTACCATTTACTGCACTCCAGCTTACTGCATAATCAATCTGTACAAACTGTACAGTGATTGCGGCTCCTGTGCCCTTCTCATCAGCTGTGTAAGTATACGTATTGCCTGTCTGTCCATCAACAACCTTTCCATTTACTTTCCAGCATCCTACCTTATATCCGGTATCCGGCTGTGCTGTAATATCTACCGTTGCTCCGGAAGCAAGGACAAATCCAGTTTCAATATTGGCAATCTGATCTACCTTTCCTGCTACTGCACTGACAATCTTTCCGTTTGCTCCGGCAGCGATTGTTGTGTCACTTCCTGACTTCTTAAACTGTACGGTTACTGTATAGTCTTTTTCGACATTTGCAATCGTTAATGTGGAATCTGTAACTTTGATTCCATCTTCTTTCAAGACCTTACCGTTAACGCGCCATTCCTGAACAGAATAATCCTGATCTGGTGCTGCCGTAAATGTCAGTGTACTTCCTTCATATACCTTTTCGCCAGTAGTAAGCTTGTCAATCTTGTAAATGTCCATCTGCTTTCTATCTGCCTTTGCGGTTAAGGTTCCGTTTGCACTCTCACCTGAAGCAATTACAGGTTCATAAGTTACTTTATGTGTTCCAAGTGCTTTAAATGCTCCTTTTACGGTTACATTAGCTATTACATTCTCTACCTTGTAAGACTTCGTGTCTGTTGTGTTTCCAGATTTATCTTCATCGGTATATTCTGTTTCTACTGATGCACCTAACGCATCCTCATCAACGACATAGCCTTTTTCCGGTGTTAATGTAACAAGCAGCTGTGTACCATTTGGAACATGATCTCCATTTGATACCGATATATCTTTGTTAGCGGCATCTTTGTAGATTACTGTAAGAGTTCCATTAGAGATACCGGATGGTATTGTCACAACCGGTTTTTCTTTGATAGTAACAACGACTTCTGTATTGCTGTCAAGTGCGTCAAGGCTTGCTGCTGATAAATCTTCGCCTGCCTTCACATTCTTACTCCAGCCAGTGACATAGTAATCATTATTTAAAGTGAGGGCAAATTCTACCGGAATATACGCAGAATGACTGTCTCCACTTGTAATTTCCTGACCATTGCTTGTCGCTGTGAGTTCTGCAATCTTTTTATCTGTTACTATTGTCTCACTAGGTTTGCCGTCATCTAATACAACCTTATACTTTAAGCTGTATTTCTGGGCGATGGTAATCACCGAACGAATATACAGATTTTCACTGATATTGTAAAGGGTAAATGTATTACTTCCGCCGCTTAACGCTGCATCTTCCCAGGTCTTACCATCCTTACTTGTCTGCCACAGTTTTACCATATGATTTGTCTTATCTGCTACAGATGCTGTAAAGGTAAGTGTTGTTCCTTCTTTAATAGAAGTAAGATCTGTTACCGCTTCTTTTGTCTCTGCGTTGATTGCTGTTACCTTCGCAAGAGAAGTATCGGTCTTTCCATCTTCATCTGCTACACTGGTAATTACTTTGTAGGAAGCTGTGCTCTTCTTAAAGCTTACTATTACATTTTCATCCTTGGAAATATCTTCAAGAACTAATGTTGTTCCAAGATAATCCTCGTCTTTGTCCTGCCATTTGTAAGTCTTTCCATCTACTTTCCAGCCAGATACGATATATCCTTCTTCTGGTTCTGCAGTAAATGTTACCTTGCTTCCCTGTGTAATCTTAGTTCCAGAATTAATCTTCTTATCATTTTCATTAACGGCTGTTAAGGTTCCTCCTTTACCATCTACATTGTAAGTAATCTCATGAGAGGTACTCTTGAAGCTCACTTCTACTGTAAGAACGCCGTCTTTTGTATGACCTGGATTTGTTGATGCGGTCTGTGATGCCGGATTAAATGAAGCTACATCTAAGATCTTTCCGTCTTCAGAAATACGCATTCCCTCTGGTAGATTCTTTGCATCTACTGCGTAATCCGTTCCGTTGATAATCCACTTAGCTACGCCATAGCCACTGTTTGGTGCCACTGCAAAACGAAGTCTCGTTCCTTTGGTCTGGTTACTTCCAGATGCCATCGGATACCAGTTATCCGCATAACGTCCAACAATCGTACCATTTTCTCCACAGGAAAACTTCACCTGTGCACTATCTGGTTTTACAGTAAAGCTTGCACTTTCAAATACTGCTGTGTAATTATTCTGGAATGCTTTTACTTTATCTGTTACCGCACCATTGCTGTCCGTCTTGTAGGAAAGTATAACATCAAACTTACCGGTCGCTGTTTTATCGGTAAAATATCCACAGTTCACATTAAGAACATCATTAAGGTTCACTCCCGAAATTTCCGGTTCCACCTTTAAAGTAATGTCAGAAGCACTAGACGGGGTTACACCATTTTTAATTTCCGGTGTAATTGTTACTGCTGCTTTTGTTACCTGTAAAGCTGCCGCTGCAAGTTCTTTCTGTGGATCAATCGTATCTCCATCATAAACGCGGAAATTATAGCTTGCCACTGATAATGGCTGTTTAACTTCATCCACTTTCTTTCTGTCTTTTTCTGTTGTTTCTACCGTATAAGTAAGATTAGTCTTTTCTGACTTCTTCCACTCCCCAACAGTCTGTGCCTTTGCCGCATCTGAGGAAACGGTAATGGCTCTTTCCTGAAGCTCATAACTAACACTTCCACCATAGGTCATGGTTCCTGTCAAAGTCTTTCCTGCACTGGATAATACAAGACGGTATTCTGTTGTGTTTGTCTCGTACGTTCCACCTGCATTATAATACTGTGCCTTCGTTGCCGATGCTGTATAACCGGATTTGGCAAGAACATTTACCTGAATGCTGTAGAGACCACTCGTAGCTGCTGTCCATTTTGCGGATGCTGCACCATTGGCATCTGTCGTTGCACTGATTGTCTCTACTCCATTCGTCTGTGTATTTACAATCTTAAATTCTACAGATGCACCTGCCGCTGCCTTACTGTTGTCCTTTTCTGTTACTTGTGCACGAAGAGTTAAGCTATCCCCAGCCTGTGTCGTATATACAGGTGTTTCTACTGTATTAATAACCTGCTTTGTCACAAGCGTAAGCTTCGCCGGATCAAAACCAGCAAGTTCTGTATCTCCTACTGTGTAAGTTTCTTCTACATCCTCCTGAATAGAAGTGATTGTATATGTTGTCGTTTCGCCACTACTTATCGTTACAAGAGCAAATCCGTACTGACTCTCATTTTCATAAGTAGTCTCCTGCTTTCCATTCACTGTACTTGTATCACTTACTGTATAGGTTTCATTTCTTCCAACAACAACTTTCGTATCTGCCTTGTGGTAAACATCATATAATGCATTTTTATCGGCATCTGATAAAGTCACAGCACTTCCAGGCGTATTCGGTGCAGAAGAATCATATGTATAATATCCATTATTTGACTTCCAGTAATATGTGATTCCTGTCATAGATTCCAGACGGCTGTCTGTTGATGTAACTCCACTGCTTCCTGTATTGATACCTGCTCTCTGTTTTCCGGTAATCTTCGCCTGAAGATAATAGGTAACATTATCTTTCGTTACAGTTATAGAATCCTTTCCACTGTTAAATTCTGTTGGAACATCTGTAACTGCAGCACCGTTTAGATTCGTATAGGAATATTTTTCAGCAACTGTAATCTTATCACCTGCAGTGTACGTATCGCCGGTCTTAGCCACCTGATAATATACTATATTGTCATTCTCATCTTTTCCAACACCGTAATACTTCGGAGCCGTTTGGTCTCCATCTGTATACACTGTTAACTCTGGCTGCGTACCTGATTTTTCTATCGTAATATTCTTTGTTGTCTTTATCTCTTGCGTTGTTGTACCTGTCTTCTTATTATAATTGGACTTGCCGGCATACGGTTTGGCAAGTGTTCCATTTCCCGTATTATCATGTCCGGTTATCGTAAGTTCTGGGGCAACTGCAGTTTCACCAACTGTAAGCGTCGCTGCCTTACTGTAATATTCAATAAGAGAGCTGGCACTTGTGTAACTTACGCGGAAAATACAGCGATATTCTGTATTATTATCTGCTTCTGTAAGATCATTAAGTGTAAGCTTACTGGATTTTGCTCCGTCAATCGTCTGCCATTTACCACCTTTTTCTCTTCGCTGCCATTTGTAATTAGTTGCTCTGTAATCAGAAGCTGTACTGGATAGATCCGCCTTAAATACAGCACTTCCACCAATCTTTACACTTGCATTTTCCGGATTAGTGATCGTGACAGTTCCCATCTTCTCCGGAAGTGTCGTAACGATAAGCTTCTCACTGAAAACAGATTCTCCAGAGATCGCATCCCCTTTCTTTCCTTCTTTATAAGCCTTAATCGCGTAAGTATAGGATGTATCTGGTTTTAATCCTGTAACTTCGTATGTACTCTCTGTTCCATCGACTGTTCCGATCTGAATATCACTTCCATCAGAATAAATCTGATAAATACGATATTCATCAGCTCCTCTTTCTCCTGCATCCCATGTAATCTTTGCAGAATCAGATGTTACACTCTCTACTGCCAGATTTTCCGGTGGAGACGGAGGTGCGATAACATTCGTAAGCACATAACCAAGAACCGGTATTTCTGTACCATTTACCTTTGTTGTCCAATGTGCAAATTTCCAGTTAAAATCATAACCTTCTACCTGTTTACCTGTAACTGCACCCGTCTTTGTAATCGCCTCTGTATTAATCGTAGACTGCGATTCCGAATAAGTTGTACCGGCACCGCCGCCTGCTTTTACTCCAAATACAAGTCCATAAGCAGTAAACGAAGCATTCAGGTCATAGGTAAATGTCTTTTCCTGTTCTGTCTCTGTTGAAAATTCCTGTGTTACCGTTCCTTCCTTTCCATACTGGGTAGTTATTTTGCTTTCTGCCACATTATTAAGACCCGCTGTACTTGAACGGTAAGAGAATGGATTGCCCGGTGTGGCAAGTGTTCCATCTGCGATTTCTTCCAGTTCATAGCTTTGAGCTGCCTCATTATACTCATCCACCGGAAGCATACTTGTCAGCAGAGTACCCTGTCTCGCAAGTACCATCGTATCTTTTGTTCCTTTAATTTCATACCGATATGTTGTAACCGGTCTTCTGTAAACAATAACCTGATTTTCTCCCGTATCATTGGAGTAATTTAAGGAAAATTTCTTTGTCGTACTCGTAGCAGTCTCCCAGGTATATCCCTGTTCTACACTCGTCTCAAAGCCGGCACCGCATACAAAGCCGGCACAGATATCATCAACAGACCACTCAAAACCAGCTACGATATTCGTGGTAAGTCCCTCTGCTGTTGATACAGAAGTTCCCTCTCCATTCTCCTTACCATAAGCTGTTTCACTATTGCCGATATCTCCCTCGTCTACCTCAGAAAAATATGGAGTTGATTCAAGAAGTGCAAGCACTTCCGGCTCTGTATATGTTAAAGATACGTCTTTAATTCTTGCGATCGTACTGTCTGAGTCAATATCTGGTGCACATAAAGATGTGTACGCATTCCCCTTCTTACTAATACGATATCCTGTTGAGTTACACTGCCAGAAAGATTTACCTGTCTTTTTGTATGTATAGGTCTTATAGAAATATTGATTTTTTGATGCTCGTTTCTGACAGGTTGTAAATACAATCTGTTCCCTGCCTTCTTCATTGCCGGAAAAATTACCGGATACTGCATCCTGTACCAATCCATTTGTAATGATAGAGGTACCAATTCCATTATCACTGTGATTAAAATAATCCGTACGGTATTCCTCATTAAGACCCTTCCCTGCTTCATAGGTATATATCGTATCCATAATCAGTACAGAGGCTGCTGCGTTCACACCATCTGCAGCAAAGGTATCTACAACGACCAGGGACTGCACGTCATCTCTGTAATGTCCATCCTTTGTAAATCCACTGACCTGTGGCTGTCCATTACTTCCTATTGCTGGTACTTCACTTTTCGCATACGTTCCTATTGCAGAATTACCTTTTTTAGTTGTTTTACTACAAGATGTTACATATGCACCGATATCATGGGTCAGATCTGCATCTTTATTTGTTTTCTTATCTACCCATCCTGCTGTGATAATCTCCGGATAGTCCGCACCGCTGCCTGTCATAACAAGATTACCTACAGAAGAAGATGCCCAGCGGAGTCTCTGATTACCATTATTATATCCTTTGGTATCTAACTCAAAAGTTTTATTCCAGTAAGACTTTTCTTCCTCTGTGATATTATCATAAATAAACATTCTCGACTGGCGGTTATTTACATCCGCCTTCGTATTATTCATTCCTGCTGTGACAACAAGCTCATCTACGCTATCTTTGTCTGTATCTGCTGTTGTCATCTGAACAACTGGTGTATTTCTGAATACTTTTCCGTTATTTGAATGTTTTGTTGCTATATTCCCTGTACCTAAAATATCAAATATATTGCAGACAGTTCCTGTTTTCTCTAACTGCATATTACTTCCGATAGAGAACTCCCACAACTGAGGCTGTTCACTATCCGATTCCATCAACGGAGCATAGGCTATAACTGTATCCTTTCCATCTCCGTTAAAATCGCCTGCTGCTACAGAAACAAATCCTGTATCTTCAAATGCATCTGCTTGTTCCAGATAATCAAGAGTTTTTTCCCCTCCAATAGCATAAGTATTACTTACTCTGTTTCCGTCTTTATCTGCAATATAAAGCTCCAGACGCTTTCCTCCAAGCCAGTAGCCAAGAACAGCCACATAGCGCTTCTGCCCTTCACCCTCTGCATCGACAGGTGCCGTATCCATAATGGTAAATCCGTATTTGTTCACTTCCTCTTTTTTACCTATCCGAGTTCCGTCTGTTATGCTTCCAATGGAACCTTCTTTATGATCTCTGTCATTATTATAATTATAGGTTTCAAAACTTCTGTAGCCATCATACCCCTGTGAAACAAACAGTTCCGGTACGGTAAAAAGATTTACCCAGCCTTCTGTTCCATAAGGGTTATTCGCTTTTTCCTTTTTGGTATCAATGGTTGTATCCATCTTGATTCCAAAAGCATCCGTGTTTTCATTACTGTTCTCATCCTGCGTTTTTGCTGTCGTTTCCGCTGCTTTCGCTGGTAAAGTTACCTGCGGAAAGAATGGAATGATTAAGGCTAACGCAAGAAAAATACTTAAAAATCGTTGCTTCATACTTTCTCTCCCTTTCTTTTTGATACTTTTAGTCCCATTTTTAATTTTACAAAAAAACGCAAAAAATGTCAATATATTTGTGCAGAATGCCAGTTTTTTGAAAAAATTTACTTGTGTGGCGAAAGAAAGGCCAAAGTCAGCTCCCTGTCAATCAGAAAAGCATTGTTAACTTATTTTTTTATTTATGGTTGACAATTCGTTCTACTTCTTTTATAATGGAGCCAGTTTTATTTTTAACAATACATTTTAGAGAGGAAATTATCATGTCTGCTGTTACTACTACAAAGAAAAAATCTTTTACAACATTCCAGATGGCACTCATCGCTGTTATGGCTGCCATCACCTGTATTTTAGGACCACTCTCCATCCCGATTCCGATCAGCCCCGTTCCGATTTCTTTAACAAATCTGGCAATTTACCTGACTGTATGTCTGCTTGGCTGGAAGTTTGGAACAATAAGTTATCTGATCTATCTTCTTATTGGTATTGCAGGACTCCCTGTTTTCTCCGGTTTTAGTTCTGGTTTTGCAAAGCTTTTAGGACCTACTGGCGGATACCTGATCGGATTTATTCCAATGGCAATCATCTGTGGATTTGCTTTTGAAAAGTTTTCTAACCGCGGTATGCAGATTGTCGGTCTTGCCATCGGTACTATTGTTGCTTACATTTTTGGTACGGCATGGCTTGCCATCGAGGCACACCTTACCTTTTACCAGGCATTGCTTGCCGGAGTAATTCCATATATCCCTGGTGACCTTGTGAAAATCATTCTCGTTGTCCTTGCTGGACCGATTGTTAAAAAAAGATTACAATCTGGCGGCTTTCTTTTGTAAGCACTATTTTTTCTGATACTTTTTCAAAATATTTTGCTATACATTTTTGAAGAAAATGCAAAGAAAAACCACATTTATCGATGATATTTTATCATTTGATGTGGTTTTTTCTGTCTTTTTTATAAATTAATACTCTCTTCCTGCTTTCTTTTGCAAATTGTTATTATTATAACATTTTTATTGTAATGATAATAAATTATCATTTCTTTTCAAATTTTTTCTCATATGATATAATCGCGTCATTGAGACTATTTTTTGCTATCAGGGCAATACCCCTGTGAATGGAGGAGATTATGAGTAGACTTGAGGTCAGAAAAAAAAGCAAGGCCCAGTTAGTCGTTGACAATCTGTACGAAGATCTGGAACGCCGAATTATTGCCAGTCCTCCCGGACTGTGTCCTGTTGATATGACTGCTTCTTTCCTGAAGCTGTTTCATGCACAGACTTGTGGAAAATGCGTTCCATGCCGTATCGGCCTGGGCGTTCTTGAAGATATGTTAGAAGATGTACTGGATGGAAAAGCCACTTTAGAAACACTTAGTTTAATTGAACGTACTGCAAAAGCCATTTATGACAGTGCCGACTGTGCCATTGGTTATGAGGCCGGAAGAATGGTTCTTAAAGGATTAGAAGGTTTTCGTGAAGATTTCATTGAACACATCACGAACGGACATTGTTCCTGTCATCTGGAACAGCCGGTTCCTTGTGTTGCTCTTTGTCCTGCCGGTGTTGACGTTCCTGGTTACATTTCTCTTATCGCAGATGAACGTTATGCAGATGCTGTTAAGTTAATCCGTAAAGATAACCCATTTGTTACTTCCTGTGCACTCGTATGTGAACATCCTTGTGAGACAAAGTGCCGTCGTAACTTCGTGGATGATGCGGTAAATATCCGCGGGCTCAAGCGTTACGCCGCTGACCACTGTGGTCTTGTGCCACCTCCAGAATGCTGCGAACCTACTGGTAAAACAGTTGCTATCATCGGTGGCGGTCCTTCTGGTTTAAGTGCTGCTTACTATTTACAGCAGATGGGACATCAGTGTACTATTTTCGAACAGAGAAAAGAACTCGGCGGAATGCTTTACTATGGTATTCCTAACTACCGTCTCCCAAAAAAGCGTCTTGCTGAAGATATTCAGAACATTCTTGCTACAGGTGTTGAGACAAAGATGAATACCTGCATCGGTGATGGAGATGGAGAGATTTCCTTTAAGATGTTAAAAGAAAACTACGATGCAGTTTATATTTCTATCGGTGCACATACAGATAAGAAGCTTGGTATTCCTGGTGAAGATGCTAAGGGTGTTATTTCCGCTATTCAGATGTTGCGTGATATCGGAGATGGAAATCCACCTGATTTTACAGGCAAAAATGTTATCGTTGTCGGCGGTGGTAACGTGGCTATGGACGCTACCCGTTCTGCTATCCGTCTTGGTGCTAAAAACGTTAGTGTTATGTACCGACGCAGAAAGGCTGATATGACTGCCCTCATGGACGAAATCGAGGCTGCTATCGCAGAGGGTGCAGAGATTCTTGAACTCCATGCCCCTCAGGCAATCGAAACAAATAAAAAAGGGCATGTAACTGCTATGGTTGCTGACCCTAAGATTATCGGCCTGATTACTGGCGGTCGTCCTTCTCCTGCAAATTCCGGAAGAGAACCTATACATATCCCTTGTGATATTGTTATCGTTGCAATCGGACAGGATATCGTTTCTGAACCATTTGAACGTGCAGGCATCCCTGCAAAGCGTGGACGTTTCTTAGCACAGAAGGATAGCTCTATTGCGGAAAAAGATGGTGTATTTTCCGGCGGAGACTGTGTAACCGGACCTGCTACCGTTATCCGTGCTATCGCAGCCGGAAAAGTAGCGGCTGCCAACATCGACAACTACCTCGGATTCAATCATAAGATTGAAAGCGGCGTTGTTGTTCCAGAACCTCGTATTGAGAACAAGACACCTTGCGGACGTGTTACTATGATGGAAAGAAATACTACAGAGCGTAAAAAGGATTTCAATATCGTGGAGAACGGCATGACCTGCAAAGAGGCCAATCAGGAAGCACACCGCTGCCTGCGCTGTGACCGTTTTGGTTATGGAGTATTTAAAGGAGGACGAGTTGAAGAATGGTAAATATTAAGATAAATGACGTTCCTATCTCCGTTGAAGAGGGAACTACGATTTTAGAAGCCTGCAGAGAGGCAAAAATGATTGTCCCTACTTTGTGTTATTTAAAAGATATCAACGAAATCGGTGCCTGCCGTGTCTGCGTTGTGGAAATAAAAGGTATCGAAAGGCTCGTCACTTCCTGTAACAATACAGTAAAAGAAGGAATGGAGATTTACACAAACTCCCCAAAAGTACGTGATGCCCGCCGAATCAATATTAAGCTGATTCTCTCACAGCACAACTGCTTCTGCCCTACCTGTGTTCGAAGTGGAAACTGCCAGCTTCAGAAAGTTGCCAACGACCTTGAATTCGGAAGTGGTACTTTCAAACAACACATTACAGAAGAGAAGTGGCCTATGGACTTCCCTCTTATCCGTGACGAGAGCAAATGTATCAAATGTATGCGCTGTATCCAGATTTGTGATAAAGTACAGTCTTTAAAAGTATGGGATATCGCCAAAACTGGTTCCCGCACCACCGTTAATGTATCTCTTGGAAGAAATATTAAAGAAGCCGACTGTGCTCTTTGCGGACAGTGTATCACTCATTGTCCAGTTGCTGCTCTGTCAGGCCGTGACGATAAACGTCCGGTATTCTCTCAGAACGGTATGTTAAATACAAGAAGAAAAACTACAGTTGTTCAGGTTGCTCCTGCCGTTCGTACCGCATGGGCTGAAGCCTTCAAGCTTTCCCGTAAGTTTGCTTCCCCAGAACGACTTGCCGGTGCACTTCGTCTGATGGGATTTGATTATGTATTTGATACAACTTACGCTGCCGATCTTACTATTATGGAAGAAGGAAGCGAGTTCTTAGAACGACTGAAACATAAAGAAGACTACCAGTGGCCAATGTTTACCTCCTGCTGTCCTGGCTGGGTTCGTTTCTTAAAATCCCAGTATCCTGACATGGTAGACTGCCTTTCCACTGCAAAGTCTCCTCAACAGATGCAGGGAGCCATCATCAAGAACTACTTTGCTGATAAGATTCATGAAGATCCTGAAAACATTTTCAGCGTTTCCATCATGCCATGTATCGCAAAGAAGGCCGAATGTGCACTTCCTACTATGGACAGTACAGGAACTGGTCCTGACGTTGACGTTGTATTAAATACACGCGAATTCGTTGACTATATGAAGTCCCTCAACATTGATGTTTACGGACTTCCAGAAGACTGCTTCGACTCTCCTTGCGGAGAAGGAACTGGTGCTGCCGTAATCTTCGGAACAACCGGTGGTGTTATGGAAGCCGCTTTAAGAAGCTGCTACTATCTTGCAACAGGACAGAACCCTGATCCAGATGCATTCCACGGTGTGCGGGGAATGGACGGCTGGAAAGAAGCTGCTATTGACATCAATGGCACAGAAGTTAAAGTTGCCGTAGTAAGTGGACTTGGCAACGCAAGAAAGTTAATCGAAGCCGTTCGCCGCGGTGAAGTATTCTACCACTTCGTAGAAGTTATGGCCTGCCCTGGCGGCTGCGTAGGCGGTGGTGGACAGCCAATCCACGAAGGAAAGGAAATGGCTGAGATTCGCTCTAAGAACCTCTACTTCCTTGATTCCCAGAACGAACGTCGTTTCTCACATGAGAATCCGGAAGTGTTAAAGACTTATGAGGAGTATCTGGAGAAACCTCTTTCTCGTATGTCTCATAAGCTGCTGCATACTGACCATCATGGGTGGGATATGCCGTTGGCTCCAAAGTTGAAGAAACGATAAATAGGGGGTTGCCGCAGGCAAAGTTGACGCTCTCTGGCAAGAGAGGAAATTATTACCATTTATCGTTGGGGAGAGATTTGAGGATTCACCAGATGGGCTTAGACTTTATACTCTTCTTCCTCAAATTCTCTCCGTTTCTAGGTTTAATTCACTCCAACCGCCATAGCACAGAAGCCAGGAAGCAAACGAATCTATATTTATGACCTCGGAGCAAGTGTTGGATGCGAGCGCGAAAGCGAGCATTCAACACGCCGCGACTAAAGTCATAAATATAGATTCGTTTGCTTCCTGGCTTCGTCTATCTGTTTACTGAATTAAACCAGAATCCTAAACCTTCCATCTACCGTTTCAGATCTTTCCGGTGGTTCTGGTACGCAGAATTCTCCAGTAAACCAGCCATCTTTTGTGTAGTTCCATTCTTTTATTCTCGTATATGTTGTGTCAATACTGATTACATCTTCATCATTGTTCCAGACGGAGCCGACATATAAAACATACATATTTTGTCCATCAAATGTATATTTATTCCGTCCAACACCGCCATCTTCGTGAACTTCATATACTATGATACTATCCTTTTCTCCTTTTTGTGCATTCTTTAAAAATCCATCAAATTTATCTGCATTCCGCATATGTTCTTCTCTTCCGCTAAAAAATGCCGGAACAGAACATCTTTCTATTTTATCTAATATCTTTTTTATAGTCTTACTCGGTAATACTACATTGCTGGTATCACCCTTTTCGCTTTTATCATAAATAGGCCAGACAGCCTGCATCATCTCATGTAATTCTTTTTTTGCTGTTTTATCTTCCTGCTTATCTACTGGAAGATCATAGCCTTTTTCATAGACAGTCTTTTCCTCCGTTGAATTATTCTTATCAGAAAGTACATCCATCTCATAGCCATATCCCGTATTCAATTCACTGTTCGTATCACCCTCGAATTCTTTCTCGCTATCTTTCTCTTTCATATTATTGGAATCCGAATTAGAATTATCTTCATTTCCATCCGTAATTTTTTCTATTATTTTATTCGGTCTGCCACCACTCTTCATTCCAAGTTCTGCCGCCACAGCTAAAATTGCTACTAATAAAAGAACCACTAATATAATAATAATGCTCTTCTTTTGCATCCAATCATTCTTATTCCTCATAATCCTCATTACAGCCTCCCGTGATTTTTTTCATAAACATAATTTTAGCAAGGCTACGGGGGTAAAAGCAAATTTCTAATTTCATGAAAATTACCATAAGATTCTGATTTGCTGAATGGCAAAGGAGACGCCGAAAGAAATTTAAATTTTTACCTGATTTACGAAATTAAAACTCCCAATTCTGAATTTACTTCAACAGCCAAAGACAGCACCCAAAGAGAGAAGATACCCTATATTTGTGGCCTTAGAACGAGGATTGAATGTGAGCCTGTAAGCGAACATTCAACCCACAGTGATAGAGTCACAAATATAGGGCACCTTCTCTCTTGGGAAGCGTCTATTTTTCCTGCGGCAAATTGTTATTGTTAGCACTCATTTAAATTGAGTGCTAATTTTTTCTTGACATTCCTGCAAACTGGTATTAGTATAAGAATGGTATTGATAAAAATACAAAGGCAATATTCCAGTCAGAAGTTTTTTTGACTTAGTTCATAGAATATTAGCCTACATTTATATAATTAATTTTAAGGAGATGCTTATTATGGCTAAACAGGGAAGTTTATCAATTAACAGTGAAAATATTTTTCCTATTATAAAGAAGTGGCTCTATTCTGACCACGACATTTTCATCCGTGAGTTAGTAAGTAACGGATGCGATGCTGTAACAAAGCTGAAAAAGCTTTCTGTTATGGGTGAATTTGAAGAAGCTGACGATGAGAAGTATAAAGTAGAAGTTCGTATTAATCCTACTGACAAGACTCTTACCTTTATTGATAATGGTATTGGTATGACAGAGGACGAAGTAGACGAATACATCAATCAGATTGCTTTTTCTGGTGCTGCTGCTTTCATGGAACAGTATAAAGACAAAGCAAGTGATGAGCAGATTATAGGTCATTTCGGACTTGGTTTCTATTCTGCATTTATGGTTGCTGATAAGGTTACTATTGATACTCTTTCTTATAAAGAAGGCGCCACACCAGTTCACTGGGAATGTGATGGTGGTACAGAATTTGATATGGAAGATGGTGACAAAGCAGAGCGTGGTACAACAATTACTCTTTACCTCAACGATGAGAGTTATGAATTCTGTAATGAATACCGCTGCCGCGAAGTTCTTAACAAATACTGTTCTTTCATGCCAGTTGAAATTTACTTTGTAAATGAGGAAGAAGAAGCGAAAAAGGCTGAAGAAGCTGCCAAAAAGGATGCTGAAGAAAAGGTAATTGACGTAGACGTAAAGGACGCTGATGCAAAAGAAAATAACGCTGATACAGTAGATGGTGATTCCGAAGTAACTCTTGAAGAGGAAGAAGAGGAAGAAGATGATGCACCTAAGCCAATCAACCAGATTCATCCATTATGGACAAAGCATCCAAACGACTGTACTGATGAAGAATATAAAGAATTTTACCGTGATGTATTCCACGATTATAAAGAGCCTTTATTCTGGATTCATTTGAACATGGATTATCCATTTAACTTAAAAGGTATCCTTTATTTCCCTAAAATCAATACAAAATATGATACAATCGAGGGAACAATTAAGTTATATAACAATCAGGTATTTATCGCAGATAATATTAAAGAAGTTATTCCTGAATACCTCTTATTATTAAAGGGATGCATTGACTGTCCAGACCTTCCACTGAACGTATCAAGAAGTGCATTACAGAATGACGGTTTTGTTAAGAAAATTTCTAACTACATCACTAAGAAAGTTGCGGAAAAGCTTTCCGGTATGTGCAAGACCGATCGTGAAAACTATGAAAAATACTGGGATGATATCAGCCCATTCATTAAGTTTGGCTGCATCCGTGACCAGAAATTTAACGATAAGATGAAAGATTACATCATCTTCAAGAACATGGAGGGCAAATATGTTACACTTCCAGATTATCTTGAAGCTGGCAAAGAAAAATATGAAAACAATGTTTTCTATATCACAGATGAGGTAGCACAGTCTCAGTATATCAATATGTTCAAAGAACAGGAAATTGATGCCATCTACCTGACACACCAGATTGATACAACATTTATCACTCACTTAGAGCAGAGAAATCCAGAAGTAAAATTCCTGCGTATCGACTCTGAACTGACTGATAACTTCAAAGAAACAATTGATGAGAACGAAGAAAAAGAACTCACCGAAAAGCTTTCCGAGAAGTTTAAAAAGGCAACTGGTGTTGAAAACTTAATCGTAAAAGTTGAAAAGCTGAAAAATGCCGATATGCCTTCTATGATCACCGTTTCTGAACAAACACGCCGTATGTCCGAAATGATGGAAATGTACGGAATGAGCAACAGCTCCACAGGACTTGGTGCGGAAGGTGAAACTCTCGTCCTTAACATGAACAATGACTTAGTTCAGTATGTTTTAAACAATGACGAAAGCGAAAATACTACTACGATCTGCCAGCAGCTCTATGACCTTGCACGTCTGGCAAACCATCCGCTGAAACCGGAAGAGATGACTGCATTTGTTGCACGTTCCAATAAAATACTCTCCATTCTGACGAAATAATTTCTGATTTGCCGCAGGCAAGGGAGACGCCCTCTGGGAATGAAATAATCCTTATTTCATTCCCAGAGGGCGTCTCCCTTGCTGCACAATCAGAAGTTAATAAAATCCATTATATTCTTTGTCGTTTTTCTTTAATTCCTGATTAATATATCCTCTTCCTAATTTCTCTGGAAGTGTTTTTTGACCAGAGAACAGATTCGTTCCTAATCCCAGGCGATTTCCATCAATCTGTACTCCCAAAGCTGCTAATGTCGTTGGAAACATATCCATTGTAGAAAAGTCTCTGTTTCCTGTCACATTTTCTTTATAAGTACAATCAGCGTTGATAATTGTATTATACACGGTTCTTTTATAATTGTCGTTTAAATTACTCCATATCGGATCGGACGTATCGACCATTGTCGTATGATCACCAGCTATAACAATTGTCGTATTTTTGTAAAAATCTTGTTTTTTTATCCATTCTACAAAGTCATATACCTGCTGGTCTGCACAGGCAATTACATTAGCATATTGTCTGTTATATTTATCTTTACAAAGTCGGCATTTATAACCTCGTGGAAAATGCGTATCCACCGTCAGCATTGTAAGATTAAATGGTTTGTCAGACGAAGAAAGCTGTTCGAGCTGCTTCTTCGCACGTTTATATAATATTTCGTCTTCATGCCCCCAAAATACTTTGTAATCCGGCGCAATGAATCCTTCTTTTTTCGCTGCATTATAATCTTCTATATGAAAATCTTTGTGGCTTGTAAAGTATGTATCTCTTCCGGCAAAGTCTCCCTCACTTCCACACAAAAACACCTGCTGGTATCCTTCTTTATTAAGAATATCTCCCATTGTTGTTAAATTAGGAAGAAAGTTTCCAAACATAGATCCCGAATTATGAAGCTTTAAATTAATTGCTGCTGTCTGTGCAACCATTCCTCCAACCGTATAAGCCGTTGCCTCTAAACAAGTTGGCCTACCTAGCTTTCCATCCGCCTTATCTGAAAAATTTATATTTTCCTTCGCCAATTTTGTCAGATTCGGAATATAATTATCATCCATGATACCGCCATCTTCCTGATCGGCATAACTACTTTCCATTGATTCCATAAATATATAAATCAAATTTCTTTTTTGAGATGGAAAATCAAGTTTTGTCTTAGCTGGGTTTACATAATATTTTTCATAGAAATCCGTTTTCTCCTGAACACTTTTTATATACTCCCACATACCTACTTTTGTTCCCTGAATTTGTATTGTTCCAACCAGGACAATGAGCAGAATAATTTCCAGACAGATTTTAGTCCATACAGGAACCTTTTTTACAGGTAAATCTTCAAGATTGTATAATACTCTTACCATAATAAGATAAACTATGCTAATCGTAAGCGTAACAAGGAGCGGCGGAATAATTCCTGTTTTTATAATACTGTTTATTACGCCACTGTCCGTTCCTTTTATCGGACTGGTAAGCTGCAGCACAATAATGGAAAATGAAACATCCCCACATGTACTTTTAAGCCATGTAACCATACTACAGGCCAGCAGTGTTATAAATAAGGCTACCGGAACTAATAAACCAAACGGAAATGATAATACTTTCAATATTTTGTTCTGAGCCGTCCTCTTCTGAAGTTCAACCGCATGAGATAATAGCAAATAGCAAGCCGACATAAGCAAAAACATCATAAAATAAATTATCATTGTTATCTGTTTTTTCTGCACACGCTCCCTGTAATTTGCATTTAATTCTATATGATCTAATACAAACTGCGGCCCTATCTTGCTTCCAAAACGAACTTTTATCCTTGTTATTCCAGTAGCATCTATCTCTCCAAATGCTATTTTTTCTCCTTTTTTTATATTAGCCCATACTCTTGGGTTCTGTTCATAAGTAGGCTTTTCTTTGGTCTGGTAAGAAATTTTTACATCTGTATCCTGCGCCACTGGTTCTGCAAAATATACTTTTACATTGGCAATTTTCGAGGACTGCATCTTATACTTTATAAAAGGTCTTGCTTCTTTAATAAGAAAATGATTTCCATTTATCTCATACCCACGAAATTCTGCTTTTTCCAGATTCACATTCTGCGGTTTTAATGCTTTTTCCTGCGGAATTCCAGAAATATGCCATGCAAAAAATAAACTAAGAAGCACAATAACTATTATCCCTGCTACTTTACTGACAGATTTTTTTAAAAAATGTCTCCAACACACAGTAAGGCCAAAGAGCAAAATGCCTGCAATCAGTCTTTTTAATACTGGTGCCATCAGGTTTTCCATTCCTTTTTCTTCTCTCATAAGATAAAGGGCAGTCATGATTCCTGCACAGAGGATTATTGCAGCCAAAACAAATCCTACTACAGCTTTTATATAATTCTTTTGTTGCTTATTCATCTGTTTCAATCTTCTCCTAATAAAACTGATTATACATTTTATCGTTTCGTTTCAGTTCTTTATTAATATAATTAGCACCTAATTCTTCTCTCAACGTCTCTTCTCCTGAAAATAAATTAGTTCCTAATCCAAGTTTATTCCCATCAATTTCTACACCAAGAGCCGCCAATGTTGTTGGAAACATATCCATTGTAGAAAACTTTCTCTTTGTCGTAACTTTTTTCTTATATGCACATTGCGGATTAATTATTGCATTATATACCGTACGCTGATAGTCATTGCTTAAACTTTTCCAGAACTTACTTCCTGTATCTACCATAGAAGTATGATCTCCGGCAATAATAATTGTCGTGTCTTCATAGAAGTCCTGTTTCTTTATCCACTGTACAAAGTCGTAAACCTGACGGTCTGCACAGGCTACTGCATTCCCGTAAGTGGTATCGTATTTGTTCTCACATAAATCACAAATATATCCATTAGGGAAATGTGTGTCTACCGTCAGCATAGTAAGATTAAAAGGTTTACCTTCCTTAGATAATTTTTTCAGATTCTTTTTTGCTCTTTCATATAGAACTTTATCCTCATGACCCCAGTACACTTTATAATCTTTTGGGATATCTCCTTCTTTTATTGCGGCTTTATAATCTTCAATCTGATAGTCTTTATGTGTTTTAAAATAGGCATCTCGCCCTGCAAAATCTCCATCACTTCCACACAAAAACATCTGATTGTATCCCTGTTTGTTAAGGATATCACCAAGTGCTGTCAGGTTAGGAAGGAATGAGTCAGATACTGCCCCAGAATTCATTACTTTTAAGTTAATTGCAGATGTCTGTGCTACCAATCCACCGGCAGTATACGCTGTTGCTTCTAAACAGACAGGTCCACCCACTTTTCCATCTTTCTTATCAGTAAACTGTACATTTTCTCTTGCAAGCTTCGTCAGGTTCGGAATATAATTATCATCCATAGTTCCACCATCTTCCTTATCTGCGTAACTGCTTTCCATAGATTCCATAAATATGTAAATCAGATTTTTCTTTTCCTTAGGAAATGTCATCTTTACCTTTGCAGGATTCACATATTCTTTTTCATAAAAATCAGAACTCTCCCTCACACTTTGTATGTAATCCCACATACCTATCTCTGTTCCCTGTACCTGTACAGTATGCAGAAAAAATACAACCATAACTACTTCTATACAAATCTTACTCCATCTTGGAATTTTCTTCACTGGAAGATCTTCTAATGCATACATTCCCCGCACAATGAAAAGATAGCACAGTACAGCTGCTACGGCAAGAAGTACCGGAGGAACTACTGCAGTCTTGATGATACTGTTTATAATTCCGCTATCTGTTCCTTTTATCGGACTTGTAAGCTGTAAAAGAATAATGGAAAATGAAACATTTCCACATGTCATCTTCACCCATTCTACTAAATTCACTACAAGGAAGGTGGCAAATAGTGAAAGAATTGTTATAAATCCAAATGGAAAAGATAAAATTCGCAGGCAAATATTTTTATCCGTTTTCTCCTGCCACTTCTTTCCTGCTGCTAATATAAAATATCCTGCCGGAATCAGCATGAAAAACACAAAATATTTCACCATGCTAACTTTCTTTTGATGCATACGTGCCGCATAATTTCCATTGATTTCGGTATATCCATAATCAAACTGTGTTCCAATCTTTCTTCCGATACCAATTTTAATTCTCGTAACATCTTTTACTTTCATTGAAACACAGCCTACTGTTTCTCCCTTATGAACTTTTACACGCATTTTTCTTGTTTTATTATCAAATCCATGCTGTGTCTTTGTCTCATACAGAACACGCACAATAACTTTCTGTGCAACTGGTTTTGAAAAATGTACCGTAACATTATCAAGATAATCTACATTAATTTCTTTTACAATATTTGCGTTTGCCTCTGCCACTGTAAAATGACCATCTTTAATATCATAACGATCAAATTCACTTTCCGGTGTTTCTAATCGCTGCGGCTTCAACTGGCTTTCCTGCCAGATTCCAGAATTCTGCCATGAAAAAAATCCCGCAACAAAAAGAAAAACAATAATACCTGCTATCTTTCTATTTCTTTTCTTTAGCAGATGACGTACTGCTATTGCAATTCCTAATAATACTGCTATTTCTACAGTCAGTTCTACTTTTTTTACCAATTCTTCAGCAGAAAGGCCAAGCTCTCCTTTTAAATAATTAGCCCCTGCAATTCCTATGCACGCAATAAAAAAAGCGGCCAGAAAATAGATTACTGCCGCTTTTTTCCCGCTCTGCATGTTCCCCTGATTTTCCATCTTTTCCTCCTTATGTATTTTATGTAATTTGCTATATTACATTTTTTAATCTTGTTTTTGTTTTATACTTCTCAAACGTATTTCATAAATGCTTTCTGCAAGATATGAACCACACACGCTCTCTAAAACAAACCAACCAAGAATTATAGCATGAAAAGATAGAATTGTAAATGCAGGTACTACATAAAACGATACTATTTGAAATATTTATCTACGCCATTCGCAATTCCCTTCGCAAGTTTCTTCTGGTAAGAAGAAGAATTCAACTGACGGTCCTCTGTTGGATTTGTGAGGAAACCACACTCTAAAATCATTGTAGGAATCTTTGCCCAGTTAATAGTTGTATAATAATCTGAGCGGATTGTTCCGTGACTTTTCTTATTCACAGCTTTTGCTACGGAACTTAACAGGCAGCTTCCAAGACGGCGTGAACTGTTAAATATCTTCTTTCCAACATAACGTGAACTTCCGGGAACACAAACCAAAGGACCTCTCGCACTTGCTCCTGATGCATTACAGTGAATACATATATGGATATCCGCACCACTCTTATTCGCTTTCTTCGTTCTCTGCTGGTTAGAAAGTGGACAATTATTGGTTGTTCGGAGCATTATTACTTTATATCCTCTCTTCTTCAGCTCTTTTTTTGTCGCTTTTGCAATTGCAAGATTAGTCTTATATTCTGGGATATGCGTACGTACACCAGCAGTACCAGATGTCAGTTTTGCTTTTCTTCTGGAAGAACCTGGCGCTAATCTTTCTGTAGAAGAGATTCCTCTCTGCTGGTGTCCAGCCGCTATAAATACAGTTCTCTGCTTCTTTGCTTTTGTCTTTTTTTTCTTTTTTGCTGTCTTTTTTGCTGTCTTTGTTGTTGCTTTCTTTGCCTGTGTAGTCGCTGCCGCTGCTTTAGCAGATACTTTCAATGTACTTGTCGGAATCATAGTAAAAGCCAGCATAAAAATCAGCAGCAAGCTAAACGTTTTTTTCATCATTTTCTTCACTTTTTATTCCTCCCTGTAAAATTTATAAGTCCATTATACACTCTGCAAAAATATACGTCCACTGATTTAATTTATTATTTAATTCATTGGAAAACAGACGCCCGGGAAGAGAAACGATACCCTATATTTGTAACTTTAGTCGCTACGAGAAATCGTCTTCTATGAAAAGGCTGACATTAAAATTATTGATTTTGACTCAGTTGTACAAAACACAAAGTCGTCAAAATCAATAATTTTAACGTCGGCCTTTTCTAACATTTTACTACAGTCTCGTAGCTCCGAGGCCACAAATATAGGGTATCGTTTCTCTTCCCGGGCTGTCTTTGGCTGGATTTTGTTTGAATTAAATAGTGATTGCGGGGATTTGGGGAGAGGGCAGATGTTTTCTGCTTCTGTCCCCAAATCCCCTCCCCCTGAGAAAACAAAAAGCACCATAGTATTCTATCTGCGATTAAAATCACAGATAGAATACTATGGTGCTTTTTGTTTCGTTTGTTTAGCCCAATTACTATTTAGTAAATTAGAAACGAGCTGGATTCAGCTTAACGCCAGGACCCATTGTAGAAGTAAGTGTAGCACTTCTAATGTACTGTCCCTTAGCTGCAGCTGGTTTTGCCTTAATGATGGCATCTATTAATGTCTGGAAGTTTTCGTTTAACTGCTCCTCTGTGAAAGAAGCTTTTCCGATTGGCACGTGAATGATGTTTGTTTTATCAAGTCTGTACTCGATTTTACCAGCTTTTAAGTCCTGAACAGCTTTAGCAACGTCCATTGTTACTGTTCCAGCCTTAGGGTTAGGCATTAAACCTTTTGGTCCAAGTACACGACCAAGACGACCAACAACGCTCATCATGTTAGGTGTTGCAACAACTTTATCGAAATCGAACCATCCTTCGTTCTGAATCTTTGGAATAAGTTCCTCAGCTCCTACGAATTCTGCTCCTGCTGCTACAGCTTCTTCAGCTTTGTCACCCTTAGCGAATACGAGAACACGTACTTTTTTACCTGTACCATTAGGTAAAACTACTGCTCCACGAATCTGCTGATCAGCATGACGTCCGTCAAGACCCATTTTGAAATGAGCTTCGATAGTTTCATCAAATTTTGCACTGGCAGCTTTTTTTACGATGGCTACTGCTTCCGGTGCGTCGTATAAGTTAGTTTTATCTCTGAGCTTTGCAGCTTCCTGATATCTTTTTCCTCTTTTCATTCTAAATAACCTCCTGTGGTATTATCGGGAGCGACCCTCCCACTTCGTTGTATCTAATCAATCCGATTAATCTTCTACAGTAATGCCCATGCTTCTGGCAGTACCAGCGATCATGCTCATTGCTGCTTCGATGCTCGCTGCGTTTAAATCAGGCATCTTCATCTCTGCAATTTCTTTTACTTTATCTTTAGAAATTGAAGCAACTTTTGTTTTGTTAGGAACACCTGATCCGGATTTGATGTTACAGTATTTCTTTAATAATACTGCTGCTGGTGGTGTTTTAGTAATAAAACTGAATGTTCTGTCCTGGTATACTGTAATAACTACAGGAATGATCAAATCGCCTTTATCTGCTGTTCTAGCGTTGAATTCCTTTGTAAACTGGACAATATTCACACCATGCTGACCTAAAGCAGGACCTACAGGTGGTGCTGGAGTTGCCTTTCCTGCTGGAATCTGTAATTTAATATAACCTGTGACTTTCTTTGCCATGATAGCTAACCTCCTATTGTGGTAATTGCGGGAATGTCCCTCCCACTTTTCTGCTCCTTACGGAGTATCTTATAACTTCTTAACATCTAAAAATCCAATTTCTACAGATGTTTCACGACCAAACATATCTACTTCGATGGTAACAGTCTGTTTATTCATGTTAATTGCCGTTACAGTGCTTACTCTTCCTTCCCAGGCACCGGATGTTACTTCTACTAAGTCACCAATCTCGATGTCAATCTCTACTTCATTGTCGCTCTGGGCAACAATACCAAGATTTCTCATTTCTGCCTCGGAAAGTGGTACTGGGTCTGACCCTGGACCAACAAAGCCTGTTACACCTCTGGTGTTACGAACAACATACCATGTATCGTCGTTCATGACCATGTTAACTAACACATAGCCAGGGAACATTTTCTTAGATACGTTCTTTTTGACTCCACCCTTCATCTCGACTACGTCCTGAAGAGGGACTCTTACTTCAAATATCTGATCCTGAAGCTTTCTGTTTTCAATTGTTTTTTCAATATTAGCCTTCACCTTGTTCTCGTAGCCTGAGTAAGTATGGACCACATACCAGTTTAATTCTGACATATATTCACCTTTACCTTTATACTAGACCAGAAAATTAATTCCATACTGGAGAACCATATCCAGGGTAGCAATAATGACACCCAGGACAACGGATACAACCGTTACTGTAATTGTCTCTCTGATAAGCGTTTTTCTGTCAGGCCAGCTGATATTTTTAAATTCGGCTTTAAGGCCCTGAAACCAGCTTGTTTTTTCTGTTTTCTTTGCTTCGTCGCTCATCTTATCACTCCTTAAAAACCGGTCCGACTATTTTGTTTCTTTATGAACAGTATGCTTTCTACAGAATCTGCAATACTTTCTGGTTTCTAATCTTTCAGGATGATTTTTCTTTTCCTTTGTAGTATTGTAGTTACGCTGTTTACATTCTGTACATGCCAATGTGATTCTCACGCGCACAACTTCCACCTCCAATTTTGTTAAACGTAGGGTTTATTCTCATAAACCGATTTTAGGCATAAAAAAAAGACCTATTCCATCGCCACATTAATATATCATACCGATTTAACTTCGTCAATCCTTTTTCTGCACAAAATCCCGAAAAAGTCTTTTCCATATCTGCTCAATATGCTCAGAACATTTATAACTTTTTTATATTTTCTGCAATGTGCATAAGTTATCCACAAAATCCACACCTTGTTGTGGATAAAGTGGATAAAACTCATCTTCATACCAGAAAAGCAAATATTCATGCTATTTTTGCCATTTTACTTTTTCCACTCAAAATGTGGACAAAATCTTGACAACCTTTGAGATATAAACAAGTCTATCAACAGATTCTTTTCCCTTTTATTTTCAGACAATTTCCCGCATATTTTTCAACCAATTTATGGAAATTTTGTTATTGACAAGAAACGAATGTTTGTGTATGATGTTGTTAAACGGCCGATGTATTAAAAATCCAAAAAAAAGAAATCAAAAAAAACAAGCGTTCGTGCATGATGTTGTTAAGCCCCAAAACTTACAGATATTACAACTACTATCTTAGTAGTAATCATTATAAAGAAAGAAGGATTCATTTATGAAACAGACAATTCGTATTAAATATTTTACAGACAAGATTGAGAAACTTACCTATATTGATGGCAAGTCCGATTGGATTGACCTTCGCGCTGCTGAAGATGTTTCTTTAAAGAAAGGCGAATTTGCTCTTATTCCTTTAGGGATTGCTATGGAACTTCCACAGGGCTATGAGGCTCATGTTGTGCCAAGAAGCTCTACTTTTAAGAATTTTGGGGTTATACAGACAAATCATATGGGTGTTATTGATGAGTCTTATTGTGGAGATAATGACCAGTGGTTTATGCCTGTTTTAGCTATTCGTGATACAGAGATTCATGTGAATGACCGTATATGCCAGTTCCGTATTATGGAACACCAGCCAGTTATCTCATTTGAAGAATGTAATACTTTAAACGGTACAGACCGCGGCGGTTTTGGAAGTACCGGCAGAGCTTAACAATTCTTTAAAATCATTGATTATTTATTAAACTTAAAATTTTCCCTCTCATTATTGAAAGATAGCAGCACTTTTCTTATATTTATCTAAAATGAAAGGATCACTCATGAAGAAACTATTTTTTCGTTTTGATTTCTCACCAAAGATAAAAAAGTTTCTCACTACACTTCATAATACACAGGAACAGGCTATTTTATGGATAATCAGGCAGCTTCTTCCCTTTCTTTTTCCGAGGCACTGCCCGCTTTGCGGCAAACTTCTTCCTTACGGAAGTTTTATCCATGAGGAATGCCACAGAGAACTCCCTCTGATACACTCCCCTGTATGTATGCGCTGCGGAAAGCCTGTATCCTCCCACACACAAGAATACTGCTATGACTGCCGTGCCTTCCCAAAGAGTTTTCAAAGAGGACTTTCTCTTTTTCTTTATAATAAGAAGACTCGTCCTATCATGAGTGCTTTTAAGTATCAGAACAGGCGGGGACTTGCAGACTTTTTCTGTCAGGAACTTTGCAGGTACCGACTTTCACAACTAAGAGATTTAGGTGCTGATGCGGTTATCCCTGTTCCTATTCACAAAAATAAATATAAAAAGAGAGGTTATAATCAGGCCACTCTGCTCAGCAGCAGGCTGGCTCTAACTCTTAACCTCCCTCATTATCCTGACATGCTGATTCGCTCTGTAGATACACTTCCACAAAAACAGTTCAATCCACAGGCTCGTCTCAATAATCTAAAGAAAGCATTCTGCTTTAATTCACATTATGATAAACTTCTCTCTCAAAGTACTCCCTTTTCTGTATTACTTGTTGATGATATTTATACCAGCGGAGCAACAATGGAAGCCTGCACCCGCATCCTTTTAGAAGCCGGTATTTCTGAAGTTTATATTTTATCTATCTGCATTGGAATTGCCAGAGATTAACTCATTAGAATGCCCGGAGCCAGCACAATTATGATGTTTCTTTAAGTTACAGGCCCTCTTTAAGACAATCATTCAAACCTGAATACCGCTTCTGCTCCGTCTCATTATGAATCATCTGTTCTACCATAGACTGCCTGCCTGCAATCGCAACACATTTCTGCGCTCTTGTAATTGCAGTATAGAGCAGATTTCTGTTACACAGAATCGGCGGACCGCTAAGAAGTGGAAGAACCACAGCGGGATACTCGCTTCCCTGCGATTTATGAATTGTAATCGCATAGGCAAGTTCTAATTCATCTAAACTTGAGAATGGGTATTCTGCCTCTCTGTTCTCATCAAAAACAACCGTAATGCGTTCAGAATATGTATTAATCTGCTTAATGATACCCATATCTCCATTGAAAACACCCAGTCCCTCTTCGATGGAAAAGCCCTTTGCGTTTGTGATTTTCCATTCAAGCTTGTAATTGTTCTTTACCTGCATTACTTTATCGCCTTCACGGAAAACACCGGTACGACCTTCTTTTTCTTTTTTAGATTCAGAAGCAGGATTTAAATAGTATTGAAGAACTTCATTTAAATGTTCTACTCCAAGTTCTCCCTTTCGCATCGGAGTAAGTACCTGAATTTCAAATGGAGATGCCCCAATATACTCTGGAAGTCTTGTTTTCACAAGATATACCAATGCCCCCATTACTGAGCGGACATCTTTCTTCTCAAAGAAAAAGAAGTCTTTATTTTTGTTGTCCAGTGTTATAAGCTCGCCTGCATTAATTTTATGTGCATTAAGAACGATATGGCTGCTCTCTGCCTGACGATATATTTTAGAAAGACGAACTACACTGAATGCCTTAGAATCAATGATATCTTTTAACACATTTCCCGGACCAACACTAGGAAGCTGATTGGAATCACCTACAAGAATGAGTCTTGTTCCGGGAACAATAGCTTTCAAAAGTGAATACATCAGATGAATGTCTACCATAGACATCTCATCAAGAATGACCGCATCGGCTTCTATCGGATTATCCTCATTCTTTTCAAAATGAGAACTGTCCCCATCTTCAATTCCACCGGATACTTCTAAAAGACGATGAATTGTTTTTGCTTCATAACCTGTCGCTTCCGTCATCCGCTTTGCAGCTCTTCCTGTAGGGGCTGCCAGAACAATATCCATCTTCTCCATCTCAAAGCAGCGTATCATAAGATTAATAGTTGTTGTCTTTCCAGTACCAGGACCTCCTGTAACAACTACTACACCTTTGGTAAGGGCCTCTTCCACGGCCTGTTTTTGTAATAAATCAAGCTGAAAGTCCATTGATTTCTCTAATTCGCTGATTCGCCTTCCATATTCCCCTTTTTCCATCGGGAAATGTAAGTCAAGATTCAGAAGCATACGGGATGTATTCAATTCCATAAAATAATAGGAACTTAAATACACATGTTCTTCCTCCCCTATTGTACGAATCATCAGCTTTTTATCAAGAACCAATTCCATCAAATGATCCTCTATAAACTCTGGAGCCATTGAAAGAAGCTGTCCCGCGCTCCGGCATAATACATCCTTTGGCAGATAAACATGACCGGAAAGTGCCGCCTGTTGCAAAGAATACAAAATTGCCGCACAGACACGAAAATCAGAATCAGGGGCGATTCCTGCCTTTGCCGCGATCGCATCCGCCGCACGAAATCCGATTCCTGTAATATCTTCTGCCAGCTTATATGGATTCGTCTTCAAAATATCATACATTTTATTGCCGTATTCTTCAAAAATACGGACAGCAAAGCGGCTGGTAATCCCATACTCTGACAGGAACATCATCGCATGGCGCATCTCCTGTTTTTCCTGAAACTGTACCGCAATATCCATCGCTTTTTTCAGAGAAATCCCCTTCACTTCTGCCAGACGTTCCGGCTCACTCTCTATAATGTCAAAGGTATTACCTTTAAACTTTTTGATTACTCTTGCCGCCAATGCCGGGCCCATTCCCTTAATAGCACCAGATGCAAGATAGCGTTCCATTGCCGCTTTATCTTCCGGCTCCTTTACAGTATAAGATGTCATCCGATACTGCGGACCATGGGCCGGATGATCTACATATTCGCCTTCCGCACAAATATACTCGCCTTCGTTGATATAATGAAAATTTCCCACGAGGACTTCGTCCCCGTGGGTCGTTTCAATTTCCATTACGGTATATCCATTTTCCTCATTATGAAAGCGAATATGACTAACATATCCTTCCAGATGAGCCATTTAAAATCTCCTACTTTGTACCAAGATACTCAATGTACTGGCCTGTACCAATCGCAACTGCTGTCATTGGGTCATCGGCTGTCATTGTTGTAATTCCTGTCTTTTCCTCAATTAACTGCTCTAATCCCTGTAACATACTTCCACCACCGGTAAGTACAATTCCTCTATCAGAAATATCTGCTGCTAATTCTGGCGGAGTTCTCTCTAATACACTGTGAACTGCCTCTACAATCTGTGCTGTCGCTTCACGAAGAGCCTCTCTTGTCTCTTCAGAAGTTACCGTAACTGTCTTAGGAAGGCCAGTTACTAAGTTACGTCCTCTTACTTCAATAGAAGACTCTTCTGCACGAGTGTATGCACTTCCCACCTGAATTTTGATATCTTCTGCTGTACGGTCACCAATTAACAGATTATGTTTCTTTCTCATATAACGAACAATCGCTTCATCAAAGTCATCTCCAGCAACCTTAATAGATGTGCTTACTACTGTACCTCCCAGAGAAATAACCGCAATATCAGAAGTACCGCCACCGATATCAACAATCATGTTACCACATGGTTTTGCAATATCAATACCAGCACCGATCGCTGCTGCTACCGGTTCCTCGATAATCTTTACATCTCTTGCTCCTGCCGCGTAAGTAGCATCTTCTACAGCCTTCTTCTCAACTTCTGTTACTCCACTTGGAACACAGACAGAAATTCTTGGCTTTCTTCCAAATAAACTCTTGCCCACTGACTTGTGAACAAAATATTTCAGCATCTTCTCTGTAACAGAATAATCACTGATTACACCCTGTCTTAAAGGACGAACCGCTACAATATTACCAGGTGTACGTCCAATCATCAGACGCGCTTCCTCACCGATTGCCTTAATCTTTCTTGTATCGACATCAAAAGCAACTACTGAAGGCTCTTTTAATACGACACCCTTACCCTTTACATATACCAAAATACTCGCAGTACCTAAATCAATTCCAATATCCGTAGCCATTAGGAATCTCCTTTCCTTACAAACTCCACAACTTTTATCCCAAATATTGATTCCAACTTTAATTGAAAATCAATATCAAAATCGTATCTCTATGTCAAATACTGACACACTCGTTACCATTATAAACGAAACCTCTCAAATTTCCAATAGTTTTTTATAACTAACCTGAGAATGACGCACTTTCGTAAGATTTACGACTATTCTGACGTGAAAAAAGGTACTGAGGACTCTGCCATTCCTCAATACCTATTCATCAGAATCTTACTTATCAGGGTCAGTTCTTTTGTTATCTACTGCCTATTCGTCAATTCCTTTTTCTCTTAAATACTCAATAACATCTCCAACTGTTTCGATATCTTCAAGTTCTTCTGCAGGAATCTCTGTATCGTACTCTTCTTCTAACGCCATAGTCAGCTCAAATAAATCAAGAGAATCCGCTCCTAAATCTTCCTTAAAAGAAGTATCCGGTGTAATCTCATCCTCTTCAACGCCTAACTGTTCTGCAATAATCTCTTTCATCTTTTCTAACATAAGAAAAAATCTCCTTTTTATAAAATGTGTTATTCATGTTCAAAATTAATGTAAAATAAAAATCCGAGGTCTTGACACTTTACATAACTATCACAAATACAATACTTCCTGCTGTTTTGGCAAGACTCTCTTCTTGTATTCTATCTAATCATGAAAATGTGACCCTTTGACTCTAGTATCATACTATTCCCACATTTCTTTGTCAATATTTTTTCCTTATTGAAAATCTTATTTTCTTAATAACTCTTGACAGCATTGCTATTTTCCTTTATTATGAAAATAGTAACTTTTATCGTTATTGTATATTTTATATTTATTATTTTATTTATTAATATTTTAATTATGAAAGGGGATTTGCCAATGGGTGCGCCAATGAAGAACAGCCGCCAGCGAAACGCCATATTAGAATGTGTGATGCGTCATCATGACCATCCTACCGCCGACATTATTTATCAGGAGCTGCGGGAAAGCTTTCCTAATATTAGCCTGGGAACAGTATATCGTAATCTTTCACTATTAACTTCTCTTGGAAAAATTATGAAGATTACCTGCGAGAACCACGCTGACCGTTTTGACGGACAGACAAAACCTCATGCTCATTTTGAATGTAAGTCCTGCGGCTGCCTGCAGGATATTCCTTTTAAACCATCGATTCATCCACAGGAAGAAATCGGAGCGGGATTTGATGGAATTATCTCTGATTATACAATAACCTTCCGAGGTTATTGTGCTAAATGTGCTAAGAATTCTGATTAAACAAAATTGCTGCGCGATGGCTTGCGAAAGCTACGTGCAGCGATTTTTGTTTATAAAAATAAAAAAGCTCCCTGCCGGACTTGAACCGGCGACCTACGCATTACGAATGCGTTGCTCTACCAACTGAGCCAAGGAAGCTTATCAAAAACTGACTTAATTATTTTACTATACTCTTACAAAAAAAGCAACAAAAAATTTCTGATTTACCGAAGCTACATGAATAAAAGAATTTGAAAAAAAATTTCATTTAGTTGTTGACAAACTTCGTTTCTTAGGTTATTATAAAACAGTAATGATTATCATTACTTCTTACAAATAAATTTTATAAGAAGTATTCATTACTATGCAATGTTACTTATATGCTTTCGATAACCGCTAAGACGCCATCTTAAAAGTTATCAGACATTTATTTTAGAAAAGGAGATTATTTATTATGAAAAAGTTTGTATGTAGTGTATGTGGATATGTTTATGAAGGTGAAGCTGCTCCAGAATTCTGCCCACTTTGTAAGGCACCTGCTTCTAAGTTTATTGAACAGTCTGAGGAAAAGACATGGGCTGCTGAGCACGTTGTAGGTGTTGCAAGTGATGTTCCAGAAGATATCAAGGCTGACTTAAGAGCAAACTTTGAAGGAGAATGTAGTGAAGTTGGTATGTACCTTGCTATGGCTCGTGTTGCTCATCGTGAAGGTTATCCTGAAATCGGTTTATACTGGGAGAAAGCTGCTTATGAAGAGGCAGAACATGCAGCTAAATTTGCTGAATTACTTGGTGAAGTAGTTTCCGCAAGCACAGAAGAGAACCTCAGAGTTCGCGTAGAAGCTGAGAACGGTGCTACTGCTGGTAAGTTTGACCTTGCTAAACGTGCTAAAGCTTTAGACCTTGATGCAATCCATGATACAGTTCATGAGATGGCTCGAGATGAGGCTCGACACGGAAAAGCATTCGAAGGATTACTTAAGAGATACTTTGGTTAAAATATATCCAAACTATAAGATATGTAAAATAAATAGTAAAAGCAAAAGAGAATGCTCCTGCAATCACTTGTAGGAGCATTCTCTTTTGCTTTTACTATTAAAAAAATCTATTAAGTTCAAGAATACCGGGCATTCTTGCTGCGAGATGCGCGTCATGCAATGCATGACATACTTCTTCTGCACATCTCTGCAATTCTGCACTCCGTTTCGGTCGGCGCAAAAATTATATCAACACCCCATTGATATTCATTTTTTTATCAGATTCTCCCTCACCGTAGCCAAGATTATCATACTGTGCTTTTACCTCTTCCCACGGAAGTGTTTCATGTTCTTCTTTCAGATAAGAAATGATATCTGCGATTCCCTCTCCAGTAAAAGAACTTGTCATAAATATCTTCTTACAGCCAGCGAGTCTTAACCATTCTGCTGCCTGTTCTGGATTACCTGCCCAATGGTCACACTTTGTAACAATACCTACTACTTCTCGATTGGCCTGGGCTGTTACATTAGGCGGATACAGAGAAAATGGTTCTGTTGCACTAATCAAAAGTCCTACTACATCTGCCTCTGCACTATATACTGCCAGAGAACCCGCTAATTCCTTCGTCTCTGCATATTCACCTGGCGTATCAATAATGACATCATAATGATTGATATATTGTGTTTTATGGTAGACAATCTTCTTCCCCTTCATTGCCTGTGTCAGGGTTGTCTTGCCAGCTTCACTTCTTCCGATAAATATTATCTTTCGCATTTTTACACTTCCTCGTCTGCTTTGTTCTCTGTTATATGTATTCTATCACATTGAACTATGCAGGAAAAGGTTAATATTTGGAAAATTCTTTGCGTTTTCTGCGAAATTTTAGTTCTTCTAAACCGTCCCGAATCTTTTCTGTTCTTTCATTGTAAATAAAGTCATAACTTAAACAAGATAGTATCAGTGCAGTAAGAACATCCACTACAGAATGCTGTTTTAAAAACATTGTTGAAAGGATAATTAACGATGTCATAACAAAGGCTCCTGTTCTCGCCGCTTTATTATTTTTAAGCTTTGGGCTGTTCTTTACTGCAAAATATACTGCCATCGAATTAAATACATGAATGCTTGGAAGCACATTTGTCGGGGTATCCATGGAATAAATCATCTTCGTTAATTGTACGAAAATATTATCTCTGGTAAATGTCTCCGGCCTTAATTCAAGTCCATTCGGATATAAGTAGGACACAATAATAAATATTGTCATTCCAATCATTCCAAAATACATCCACTTACAAAAAGATTCCTTTTCCTTAAAGAAAAAGTAGATGCCTGCAACCGCAACGTAGGCAAACCACAAGAGATACGGTATGATAAATACTTCCACAAAAGGAATATACTGATCAATCGCACAATTGATAATATGTACTTTATCCGGTACTTTCTTCTCTAAATATGCAAATGCTGCTAAATAAAATGGAAAGTACAAAAGGAGCAATCCATGTCTATATTTTTTTAATCTTTCTGCCATAACATCACCTTTTTCTTTACCCAATCACTATTCTAGAGCGTGTTTGAAAAATGCTTTCTGCAAGATGTGCGTCACAATCGCAGACTCTTTCGTTCGAATAAAAAACGCATAGCTGTGTCAAACGAATGAAAACGATATACACCAAAGCCAAGCATAGCAAAAGTATACAGACCGCTGTCTTGTTCAGCACTTTTTATCATTTAAAAAATGTAACGCATCTTTTTTAATAAGTCAATGCATTTTCCAAGGACTTCACAATATCTTAAAAAAATTGTCAGTCTTTTCCTTTTCTTTTTTCTTCAAACTCTTTCAAATATCCCTTTAACTGTTTAAAAGACTCTGCATATTTTGGAGATACCATCGTTGGATTACCTTTAATAAGCGTTCTGACGCTGCCTGTTCCTTTTCTTTTCAGTATGAAGCCTCGTTCTTTTAACTTACCGATTTTTTCTTTTACTTCAAGCATTTCTAACTTCTGAGGTTCAGGAAGCTTCGGAAGTTCTGCCATTTCTTTCATCTTAGCAAGACGCATCTCGATTTCTTTACTGATTTCATCCATACGCTCTGCTGCCGGATGATTCTTTACATACTCTCTCCACTCCTGATCAAGAACTGCAATAACTATGTCTGCCCGCTTTCTAAGTATAACCACTTCTCTTCGTACATTTTCCATTCCGACAAGAATATTTCTAAGATTAATCGCATCACGTACAGAAATGCACAGATCGACTGCAAGGCCTGCACTTACTATCCACACAAAGACTCCATCTGCCATCTTTGGTATAACAGCAAGCACGTGTAAGATTGCCGGATGTAATACTTCGTTCATCAATATCGTCAAAAATCCCCAGGCAACCGAAGAGGACAGACAGATATATCCTTTATAATTAAACTTCTGATTTGAATAATCCCAGTACCGCACCTTTAATAATGCCTCCATCGCCGCCCCTGTCACAAGCTCCAGCAATGTCGCTCCTACTACTCCGGCAAAATATGTCAAAATCAGATTATTTTTAAACGGCTCTGATACAAAAAGCATCATGACTGCCCCACTGCCATAAATAGGGAGAAAAGGGCCATGAAGGAAGCCTCTGTTTACCCATTCTTTTTTCCTAAAAGAAACATAACAAGATTCGAAAATCCATCCTAAAAAGCAATATACATAAAAATATAAAATCCACTGCTGCAATGTATACTGTCCTATCATTCCTTCTCTCCTTTCTCTATAAATATGCCACCCAATAGAAAAATAGCTTCTGAAATCATATTCTCCTACAATTTCAGAAGCCTTTTTAAATTACATAATCATTACCATTCTTCGCATAATGCCATTCAATCAAATCATCTAATGTCGTATGATCAAGCACTCCGCTGATTGCCTCGCTCAGTTTTCTCCAGAGAGGAATCGTTATGCATTCTTCCATTCTCTCGCAAACTTCGCTTCCCTCTTCCAGACAAGGAACCGGCTCCATACTCCCCTCTGTGATTCTAAGAATCATGCCTACCGTATACTCATCCGGACGCTTTGTGAGAAGATATCCACCCTGGGGGCCACGAATACTTCTTAAATATCCTGCCTTGGTCAGCACCGAAACAATCTGTTCCAGATACTTCCCAGACACTTCCTGCCGTTTGGCAATATCCTTCACTCTCACCGGTTTTCCTTCTGCATCATTCATAGCAATATCAAGCATTAAACGAAGAGCGTATCTACCTTTCGTAGAAATTCTCATAACGCTCTCCTCTCTCATTATTATTAAATTTTCACTATTAAATTATTTACGTTGGAACTTAAATATCAGCTTAAATACTTTACTCTGAAAAATGAAAATGCGGTCATTACTCCAACCATGAGAAGTAACCACGCTATCATAGTAACCATACCTGCGTTTCGGTTTCTTTTTGCCTGCATACTTAATCCTGCACGCCACATAATAAAGCCGATAATTGCGACAACAATTCCAAGCCCCATCCACATCTCAACTGTCATTGTTCTTCCTCCTGATTCTGACTGTTTAAACTAGAATGTTTTTTCATACACGCTCTAAGATGTCACAGCCACTTTATCTTTATATGATAAGCTATTCTCTGTGTTCTTGTCAAGTTATAATAAGCGTGTTATAATTCTAATAATGTAAAAGAAGGGGTGGTATTTTTATGACTACGATTAAATGCCGCAAGTGCGGAAAAGTTTACCCATTTAATGAAAAAATATGTCCTGATTGTGGATATGATATTCGAAAAGATGAAACCTTATCTCCTCGTGACAGAGTTGCTCTTGGGCTTAAAAGTGACTCTGCTCTCTTTGAAGAGTTAGGAAAAGAAAATATGGAACGCTGGAAGACCCAAACGAGAGAAGAACGTTTGCAAGATGCCTGGGAAAATAGAAACAAATTCGAAATCCGCCCTGACCAGGGAGGACTTCCCCGTGTGAATATTCCAATGAATACGATGTTGTTTTTGACGGTTATTTTTGTGGTAGCGGTATTTCTGGCTAAGTATCTGGCTTAAAATAATCACTTTTTATTCATCAAGAGGCTGATGCTCCTGAACTTCTGCCTAGTCAGAAATTATCAAAAGATGTTTACAAATAATAGTCAAAAACAGTTGAGGAAAGGTTTGAGGATTTAATCTTAGACACTTTCAGTTGACGTCCGTTTGTTGAGTAAAATAAAAGAGACTATCGTAAAAACGATAGTCTCTTAATTTGTTATATTATGTAGCAAATTAGATTACTATTATATTCTATAATGGTAATGCAGCGTAAACAGCTACAGCTACTAATGCACCGATTACAGGTCCGATTAATGGAGCTGTTAAACCATAAGCCCAGTCAGCATCTCCTTTACCTTTAATAGGTAAGATAGCAAATGCTAAACGAGGAGCTGTATCTCTGGCTGCGTTCATAGCGTATCCTGTAAGACCACCAAATGTAGTACCACAAGAAACGATTGTTAAGAATACACCAAATGTTCCAAGATCAAATGCGCCACAAGCTGCTTTAATAGCGAATACTAACCAGAATGTTGCGATTGCTTCCTGAAGAATGTTGTAAGGGAGATTTCTTACGCCAGGAGCTGTACAAAATACACCTCTAAGGCTATCACCTAAATCTGAAGATGCATCAAACTGAGGTTTAAATGCTACCCATACTAATACTGCACCAATGAAACCACCAGCCATCTCAGCGATAATCATTTCGATAATAACTGCGATTGTGTAGCCATCTGCTGCTGCTAATGTTCCGTCTGCGAACAGAGCGATTGTAAGTGCAGGGTTATAAGATGCTGGACAAATTCCACTGAATGCTGCTGCTGGAAGTGCTACTGCAAGACCCCAGCCAATAGCTATAAATAAAGGACCTGCTGCCTTAAATCCAGAATTGTTCAGTGTAACGTTGGCACAAACACCATCACCTAATAATACAAGTAAAATGGTTCCGACAAATTCACCAATAATTACGTTAGTCATTATTAATTCCTCCTATTCAATTAATGTTTCCAATTAAGTACACTAGTGCTGATTTAAATATAACACTTATAGGGGTATTTGTCTTTTTACATTGTAAGAATTGTGTGAGAATCTGTCATATTTCTTACGATATTTTTTCATTTTTTTACCATACAATTCCATTTTCATGGGTTATTTTGCACTATTATAGTAATCATTCCTATATTTAATTTATATAGTTTATCTAATTTTTATTATTTTTGCTCGCTAGATTCCTCTTTCGTAATTCTTACGGTTGAAAGAAATTTATCAAAGAGAAATTCCAGACCAATCTGAAGCATATTATAGTCTATTTCCTCATGATCTCTTATGTAATTTATATAAAATCCAAGAAAAGCATCCGTGAAAAATGCTGTACTGAAATCCTCTTTCTCTTTCCTGAGATTCCATACAGAATCGTCAAGACAATCTTGAACTAACAGCCGTACCCTCCTTTCAAATAAAGGATATAAATCTGACCGTATCTCCTCCGCACTAAGACTTTTTATCAGCTTCCTGTAATATTTGTAATCTTCACAGGTATTACAAAACAAGGCATTAAACCACATTTCAAATGGCTCCTCATCCTCTGGAAGCTGTGCGGCCACCTGCTGTTCAAAAATCCAGTGCATAATATCATATTTATCCCGGAAATGGTAATAAAAATTCTCTCTGGTCATGGCGCTCTCTTTTGCGATGTCGCTTATTGTAATCTTCTGAAAAGACTTCTTACATACAAGCTCTTTAAATGCCTCCGCCATTTTCCCTTTCGTTCCGTTCATTTTGTCTCCCTCCACTAGCCGTCTGTTAAATTTATTACCATAAACTTGGTTTTACAGCAGTAATCAGCCCTTCCTCTGCTTTTAAGTACGCCTCATCTACTGTCCTTTTTTGTTCTGGCTCAAGATTATGACTCTGTGCATAACTCTGCCAGGATGACATAGCTACAAGCAAGTCTGTCATCGTTGTGCAAGACTTCATCTTTGTCTCAAATCTCTTGATTTCTTCGTCTGTTCTGCTCATATATATACCTCACATTTTCTCATATGGTTCGGCTGTACCTCCCCTTGATATATATTATAATTGGATTTTATTTCTGTAGCAATAAAATTATCCATCTTCTATCTATTTTGTTTTGCACTTTTCATAGCAAAAAAGGACATAAAATTCTAAAAAATCCTATGTCCTCTTCTTTATTTTATTTTATTTTATCGGGGAAATGCATTTACGCTCACATACGATTACTATACTGGAAAAACATTTAACGATTACAGTCTTGAAAAATATTCTAGCGCCTTTGCAAAATCAGCGATTGTCTTCTCTGCATCTCCGTGTTCAATTCCATCCTTCACACAGTGATTCAGATGTCCTTCTAACACAACCTGGCCAATTTTATGTAAGGCAGTCTTGGCAGCATTAATCTGAATAATAATGTCTTCACAGGGAACATCCTGCTCAATCATACGGTCAATCGCTTTAATCTGTCCATCTACTCTTTTTAATCTGTTGTGTAAGTTATCCATATCCATACATTGTCTCATAAAAGAAGCCCCCTATTATTCTTATTCGCTGTTATTCTTTATATTCTAAACGATTCCTCTATAACTTGCAAACTACATTTGTCCTGCAAAATAGTTGCGGAACATATTATAACACGATTTTAAGAACCTGAAAATAAAATTTTCCCTATTTCAGGAATCCGGAAATAATCATTTCCTCCGCTTCTTCTTCACTAAGACCAAGTGTCATAAGCTTGATAAGCTGCTCGCCTGCAATCTTTCCGATAGCTGCTTCATGAATCAGCTCTGCATCAAGGTCATTTGCCTCTAACTCCGGAATTGCACGGACTTTTGCATTATCCATAATAATCGCATCACACTCACTATGACCGGCACAGGCATTATTTCCTGCGATTTTTGCGCGGAATAACTGTGCAGAATCATCGCGGGCAACAGAACGGGATACAACGTTCGCACTACTTCCCTCTCCATTTAAATCAACGGAAAACTGTGTCTGCGCTGTCTGTTCGCCATGTGTCATAAGTTTCTCGGAGATTTCAAGCTTTGCCCCAGCCTTTAAGTCAGCATCTGTCTCACGCATGGTACTGTCAATACCTTTAATCTGTACCGTATCCATGTAAAAATAAGCATTTTCATCAAGATGGATAATGGTTTTAGGATTCATTACCTTTCCGCCCTTGCCGTCACCCTGTCCGTAATGCTTCTCAATGTAACGGATTTTTGAATTCTTTCCAACAAAAAATTCATGAATACCGTCATGCTGAGAAAGCCCGTCACCGCTGTTATGAATACCGCAGCCTGCTACGATTGTTACATCACAATCCTCACCAATATGAAAATCATTATAAACAAGGTCATTTAATCCAGTCTGACTGATTACAACGGGAATGTGCACACTTTCTTTTTTTGTTCCCGGTTTGATGATAATATCAATTCCCGGCTTATCTTCTTTAGAAACAATATCAATATTAGCAGTTGTATTTCTTGCGGCTGCCTTTCCATTCGCACGAATATTATAGGCACCTGCTGGCACTTCATGAAGTCCGGCAATCTCTTCTAACAATTCTTTCTGTATTAAATCCATGATTTTTCCTCCCTAATCTCTGCTTAACTTCTGGCACATACTTGATTTATAAAGGAGTTCAGGAATAACATCTTCTCCCTTTCCACTCTTTTCCACAAGTCCATCATTAATTACAATGATTCTGTCTGCAATCTCAAGGATTCTCTCCTGATGGGAAATAATCAGAATCGTACCGTCTGTCTTTTCATGAAGGTCCTCAAATACATGAATCAGACTGTTAAAACTCCACAGGTCAATTCCTGCCTCTGGCTCGTCAAATACAGAAAGCTTTGTCGCTCTCGCCTTAATCATCGCAATCTCAATACGCTTAAGCTCTCCACCGGAAAGACTGCCATTTAATTCTCTGTTAATGTAGTCTCTCGCACATAAGCCTACTTCTGAAAGAATATCGCAGATTCCCTTAATATCTAAGGTCTTTCCTGAAGCAACGCTCATTAAATCCTTTACCTTTAATCCCTTAAACTTTACAGGCTGCTGAAAGGCATAACTGATACCTTTATTTGCTCTCTCTGTAATGCTTAAATCTGTAATATCTTCTCCATCTAATAAAATCTTACCGGAGGTTGGCTTTAAAATTCCAGCAATAATCTTAGCCAGGGTGGACTTTCCACTTCCATTCGGTCCGGTAATCGCAACAAACTTCTCATCAAATGCAAGATTAATATCTCTTAAAATTTCTTTATTATCGTCATCAACTAAATAGCTGATATTTTGTAATTCGAGCATAGTATCCTCCTCTAAATTCTTATGTAACGCCTAAATCCCATATATATCATAGGGACTTTAAAAAGTCAACAAATATGAGGGCTTTTTCTATTGTTTTTTTGCACATACTATACCATTTCGGTAGGAATTATGCTCGTTTTTCAACTATTTCTCTGTTGTCTTTCCAAGTCGGACTTTCTCCATCTCTCTGGCATCTTCTTTCCTGGCATAATCTAAAAGATAATTTCTTTTTTCACCTCGTTCTCTCTCGTTGATTTCCCGAATCTGTTTTTCTGTCCGCTCTACTTCCTCATAGAAATCTCTCGCAGAGATTCGGTAAGCTCCCTGTCCCATAACAATGACCTGCTCTAAGGCATCGGAAGTCGCTACCGTCACCTTATACTTTCGGCCGATTTCGTGAGTCGTCTTTTCAATATACTGGTCTGCAGTCTCCGCCTCTTTGGTATACACGACATAAATATTGTGATACTTCTGCACTTCTCCCTGATTGCCTTTGACCTTATACGCATCAAAAACAAGGATTAATGTACAGCCAATAAAGCCCTGATAATTACTTAAAATGTCCATCAGTTTATTTCTCGCTGCATCAATACTTGCCTTTGCCAGCTCGTTCAATTCTTCCCATGCAAAAATAATATTGTACCCATCTACCAGTAAATATTCCTTTTTCGGTTCGTTTTCTTTTATTACAGTTGTGTGGCGGACTGGTGTTGAAACAGTCTGTTTGCGGTAACTGCTATAGCGTTCTCTTTCTTTTTGCTTTGAGCCAAATTCTCGTTCCATTATGGTGAGAAGTTCTGGGTCATCATCGTAGCTGGAGGAATAACCGCCAGAATAATTACAATGATTCCCCATCTGTACTGCCATCATCTCATCTTGTTCTATACCCGGTTTTTCTGCCAAAAAGTCCTCCTTGATATGCATATATTCCGGAACTTCATCCCATTTAACAAGGAAACCCGCACCATGTACGCAAAATACAGAACCGGTAGGATTATCCACATCTCTCTCACTGTCATATCCAATTTCTTCGATAACTTCTTCCGCATTATGGCAAGGCTCATAACCTTTTAATGTGAGGGTAATTCGTCCACGGCCTTTCGTATATGCCCAGACTTCCCGCTGGTAATCCCGCATTTCTGATGCCGGAGCTGTTCCGGTAAGACGTACCATGCCCTGTTTATCTTCTGCTTCCGGTCCTTCAAAACTTCCGTTCATCTGCCCGATATCAGACATTGCCCTGCCGACCTGTTCCGATGGAACTTCTAACACAAACGAATACCACGGCTCTAACAGCACACTTTCCGCTGATTTTAATCCTTGACGAACTGCCCGGTATGTTGCCTGTCTAAAATCTCCGCCCTCTGTATGCTTCAAATGCGCTCTTCCTGCCACAATCGTTATCTTCATATCTGTAATCGGAGCCCCCGTAAGAACACCCGGATGCTCTCTTTCCTGCAAATGGGTGAGAATTAGTCTCTGCCAGTTTCTATCCAATACATCCTCGCTGCAATCCGTATCAAAAACAAGACCACTTCCTGCCTCTAACGGCTCCATTTTAAGATGTACTTCCGCATAATGACGAAGTGGCTCATAATGTCCCACTCCCACAACCGGACTTTTAATCGTTTCTTTGTATACAATTTTACCTGTGCCAAATTCCACATCAAGATGAAAACGTTCGGCAATCATTGTTTTCAAAATTTCCGTCTGCACCTCTCCCATAAGCTGCACATGAATTTCTTCCAGTGCCGGATTCCAGACAATATTGAGCAGCGGTTCTTCTTCCTCTAACTGCTTCAACTCCCTAAGAACCTTTGTCGTATCCGCTCCCTCCGGCAGAATCATCTGATAAGTGAGAACCGGCTCTAAAAATGGAGCTGCTGTTCCTTTTTCCACACCAAGCCCCTGACCGATATAGGAAGAAGAAAGCCCCGTCACCGCACAGACCCCTCCCGCTTCGACTTCATTTACTGCCTCATATTTTGCACCAGAGTAAATACGAATCTGATTGATTTTTTCCTCTTTATTTATCGGCATTTTTACAACAAGCTTACCGCCTGTCACCTTTAAAAATGTCAGACGCTCTCCTTTATCATCCCTCGAAATCTTAAATACTCGCGCACCAAATTCTTTTTTCCCATCAAATGGCTTCATGTACTCTTCAAATCCTGCAAGTAATTCCTGTACGCCGTCAAGCTTTAATGCGGAGCCAAAATAGCATGGAAAAATCTTGCGTTCCCTTATAAGACGGCAAATGTCCTCATTTCTTACGGTTTCATGCTCCATAAAATAATCAAGCACTGCTTCATCTGTCATTGCTATTTCTTCTAGGGATTCTACATTTTTTCCCTTACCGAAAACAATACATCCTTCGTCCAGACGTTCCTTTAATTCCGTAAGCAGACTTTCCCTGTCTGTTCCTGGCTGATCCATCTTATTGATAAAAATAAATGTAGGAATCTCATAAAGTTTTAAAAGCTTCCACAGCGTTTCCGTATGTCCCTGTACACCATCTGCTCCACTGATAACAAGTACCGCATAATCAAGTACCTGTAGTGTTCTCTCCATCTCGGCAGAAAAATCAACATGTCCCGGCGTATCTAAAAGATTGATTCGTCTATTTCCCAATGAAAAAACTGCCTGCTTCGAAAAGATGGTGATTCCTCTGTCTCGCTCTAAAGAATAAGTGTCAAGAAATGCATCCTTGTGATCTACGCGTCCAAGCTTACCCACCGTTCCTGAAAGATAGAGCATTCCTTCCGATAAAGTTGTCTTTCCGGCATCTACATGTGCCAGAATTCCCATTACGATATTTTCCACTATTTCACCTCGTTTCAATAAGAAGAAAAGCGACATGACTTATCTTTAAAGCCTTGCCGCTCTTGTAATTCATATTTGCAGAGCATGTTCGAAGAATGCTCTAATATCTTAACGGAGATGGAGGGATTTGAACCCTCGCGCCGGTTATAGCCGACCTACCGCATTTCGAGTGCGGACCCTTCAGCCACTTGGGTACATCTCCAAAGGTCAGCGATTATTATATCAAAAGTTTTGCTATTTATCAAGGGCGGATGGTGGAAAAATAATTCAATCGGATGACAGACGAAACCAGAGAAGCCCCTGCTTCCTATTTTTGTATCTTTCGTCACGGCGGTTTGAATGCTCGCTTACAGGCAAACATCCAACCCACAGTGATAGAGTCACAGATATAGGGAGCTTCTCTCTTTAGGTGCGGCTGATTGTTATTTTATCTTAATTCTGCCAAGATGCTAAATGCCTCTTTCATTGTATCCTTCACCAGATGTGTTTTCTTCTCATACTGTCCGCGATAAAATGTCACATTCTCCTCATTCGGTTCAAATTCATTCTTCAAATGAATATTCCCAGTTAATGCCTCTGCAATATTATCCACATCGCCAACGGCATATGCCCCAAACATACAGTTTGTCATAACTGCTCCTGCCGCATTCTCCAGTGTTACTGTGCGGCTGTCTAACATATCGGCTTTCATCTGATTCCACATATTATCACGGCTTCCGCCTTCCGTGATGGTGATCCGGCTTAAGTCAATGCCTGCGGAGCGATATAAGTCTGTAATTTCCATGTAATCATAACCGATGGCTTCTAATACAGCGTGCCATAAGGTTGCCTGATCGGTATCCATTGTCATGTTTAAGAAACAGCCTACGGCATCTGGAATATCGTTGATTCCACCTGTTAAATACGGGAGGAAAAGTACACCATTAGAGCCTGCCGGAACTTTCCTGGCATCTTTTTCTAATACCTGATAGTAGCTACCGTCTTCTGCTTTTTTACAGATATTATCTTTAAACCAGCGCAGGGCAAGTCCGCCGGTACGGATATATCCCCAGTAGAAGTAAGTGTCTGGAAGGGACCCACTGTTAAATACAAGTCCGGCTCCTTTTTTGCTTAGTTCTGGAATGATTCCCTTTGTGGATACACAGAACATGGAACAGGTTCCTGCTACGTCTACTGCCTGTCCCGGTTCCATATTGCCGCTTCCGATCATGGACTGCATCGTGTCTCCTGCTCCGCCACAGATTGGGATTCCTGCTGGGAGTCCGGTTTTCTGTGCAATTTCTTCTGTTAAATGTCCGATAATATCCCACGGTTTTACGATACGAGGCATCATTTCTTCTGGGATACCGAGAATGTCAAGCTGTTCTTTTGACCAGCATTTTTCTTCTACTTTATAACCAAGTCCCCATCCGGACATAGTTCCCCAGTCAACAAACATATCTTTTGCAGAAAGTCCGGCAAGATGCGCTAATACATAGGGAGCATCGTGGATAAACTTCGCACCATTTTCTTTAAAGCCTTCTATATTTTTCAGGAACCAGCGAGCAAACATGGCCGGAAACATACAGTTTGCCTCTGGGTTACCTGTCTCTTTTCCGAAAATATCCAAATCCCAGCTATTTACGAGTTCTACATCTTCCTTTGTACGGGAGTCCAGATAGTTAATGTATGGTGTAATCGCATTACCATCTTTATCTACACCGCAGATTCCACAAATGACACCATCGCCCATGATGGACTTAATCTTTGTGACATCGAGTCCCTTTTCCTTCATCTGGGAAGCACATTCTTTCATTCCTTTGATGGTAAGGGCGAGATATTCGTCAACGTCCATGCTTACCCAGCCTGGTTCTGGATAGTTTAATGTTGTCGGTGAAGAAGAGGATACGATGCAATTCATATCCTCATCATAGACTGCGACCTTTACGCTCTGTGTGCCTGCATCAAATCCAAGATAATAATTCATTTTGTTTTCCTCCATTCTTTTGGTAAAAGTGATAGGAGACGGAGAAATCATTATATCAGATGGGGATTGACTCTCCCACTGATACTGATTTGTTGCTCGCCACCTACAGAGGTGGGAGTCATCTCACATCTGATATAATAATTTCTCCTGTCTTCTAAAAAATTCAGAATAATAGAATGTGTTCGTAAAAATATTTGCAAATACACTCTATCTATCCAAAATACATTATCTCCAAATTATGAAGTGTGAATAGGGAAGTTGATTAAAAGCCTGCTTAGTTAACTTAAATGAAATTTCCCAGAGGGTTCTTCATTTTACTAAGAACGGGAATCGCTCTTACAAATAAAAAAGCCCCGATAATAAGATATCGGGACGAAGTTACGCTTTTATTGAGGCTGTTTGTTACATCAAATACTGCCTGGCATCCAGAAATCTATACCTAACAATACGTCTGCAAAAACCGCTTTCTTCTCATTCTTCTCTCATCCAGACTGTACTGTCGGCTTCGGATTCGCACCGAATCATGCCAATGGCTCGCGGGCTTATGCTCTGATTTATCTATAGCTATGTAAGCAGTTTCTATAACCTGGAGCATATTTGAAAATTGCTCTAGTTCTATAACTCACCAGCCTGCTAAATAGTCAGTAACCATCACCGCCGGTAGGGAATTACACCCATCCCCGAAGATTCTGTATTTACGTTTTTTATTATAACGCATTATGGATATGTATTCAAGATTATTGTGCATATTTTTTATACCAGATTTTGTATTTTTTTCTCCATAGATGATGACTGATAAAATGCTAAACTATATAGTAGGATAATATTTTTTAACATTTTTATAAAATAATATATTTAGAAAATGCTCTGCAATTGTTTTGGAGGAGGAACTTTTATGAGTAAATTAATGCATACACCATATCGTATAGGAAATATTGTGATTTCGAACCGTATTGTGAAGAGTGCGATGTTTGAATACTGCGCGAATCAGGGAAGGATCACAGACCAGCACAGGCAGATTTATGAAGATGCTGCCCGTGGAGGATGCGGGCTGATTATCACTGGTATGGAAGCGATTTCTTCGACTGCCGGTAACGGCCCAGGAATGATACATACGGAATATGATGGCTATCTCGAGGATATGAGAAGTATTGTGTCAAAAGTCCATCGGTATAGCAGCCGTATTTTTGTACAGCTTCAGCATGCCGGCCCGCGCACAGACTGGAAGAATGGCTACGACCGTTTTGCCTCATCACCTATTAAAGTGGCTGATGGCATTATTTATCATGCGGCTACCAAAGACGAATTAGCAAAAGTTGTTCATGATTTTGGTGTGGCTGCCCGCAAATGTAAATTAGCCGGATGTGACGGTGTGCAGATTCACGCCGCACACGGCTTTTTATTAACAACCTTTCTTTCTCCACATTTTAATAAAAGAGCGGATGAATATGGTGGCCCGATCGAGAACCGTTCCCGCCTGCTATTTGAGATTTACGATTCCGTTCGTAATGCCGTCGGTGTAGATTATCCAATTGCCTTAAAACTTTCTTTCAGTGATCTTGTCTCTGATTCCAGTACACCAGAAGAAATGTTGTGGGTATGTAAAGAACTAGAAAAGAAAGGAATTGATTTCATTGAAGTTTCTTCTGGAATCAGTGCTGACAACAGCGGCGCTTCCTGCTCTCCTGTTTTAAGAAACGGCGACCGAGAGGGCAAATTTTTAGAAAGTGCCCTCCTCGTATCTGATACTCTGGAAATCCCAGTATCCAGCGTTGGCTGCTACCGCTCCCCAGATTTCATAGAGCATATACTATCATCAACCTCTCTTACCGCCATTTCTCTTGGCAGACCATTAGTAAGAGAAGCCGATCTGCCAAACAAATGGAGAACCTCAAACGAAAAAGCAGCCTGTATCTCCTGCAATCGCTGCTTTAACTGCACAGACGTAATCACCTGCCTGTGCGGAAAAAAATAATTCTCCACCAATACAAAAATATTTCATTTTAGCAAGATACACCATCCACATATCTATTATGTAAATAAAACATTTGATGTTAATCCACCAGCTTCCTATACTTAAGCCAAGAATAAGTATAGAAAGCCGGTGTATTTATGAACAGCGTTTTACCAAGAGAGGAAGAAGTTGAAGCCATCTTTTCACAGATTCTTGCTTCCCCTGATTCCTGCAAAAAATTAATGGATATTTTCTATGATGTAATGGACGATAATCATTTATTAGAAGCGGATAATCCAAAACATTTTTCTAAAGTCTTATTTTATGCCTATCAAAATGGGGATATCAGTGCTCTTTTATTAAAGCTTTGTGGAAAGAGTATGTTTGACCTTTTAAGAGAGGCGTATCTTATTCCGAAACGATTTCACGGAAAAGCAGGGAAGAACCCTGTACTTTTAACAAATCCAGAAGGTGAACTTCTTCCAGAAGCACAAAAAATAGTTTCTGGCAGAGAGTATAGCAAGTTTAAGGAAACGTATAAAAATCATATTTGTGCTCCCCGTTCAAAATTATATCTCGCAGATGGTTATGACATTGTCCGTTCTTATGTTAATGACACTGATATGGAAATTACGGAAAAAAGAGAAAATAAACGGCGTGGCATTATGATTCTTTATGCACTTCCCGATACGAAAAAGATAGGTCTTACCGAAGCACAGGCTTATGCGGTTGTGTGGGATACGTTCCATAATATTCAAAAAGAAGCACCTCATGCCATCGTTTATTATGGTCAGGAAACCGGATTAAAAAAGGAACAGACCTTTGACGAGATTGGTATTCTTCTCCCTATTCGGGAATTTGAAAAGAAAATGCTTCATCATTTAAGCGAAATCGATGGGCTTGTTTTAGCCTGCCGTGAAAAAATGATGAAAAAGGCTGGAATGGAAAGTCTGGAACTGTGAGAATATCAGCTATTTCTATAAAAATACAGGAAAAATTAAACAATAGCTGTTTCTATAAACTAGTAAGAAGGAATGTTAAAATGAGTGAAACTATGATAAGAAAAAATCATATGGATGTGCTCTGGCATGAATATACCGATAAAGAGGGGCAAAATCTCCCTATTGTACAAGCAAGCCTTACGGAAAAAGCCTCAATTATCGGCCGTGCTGGCATTATGCTTTTATCCTGCGGAACTGGTGCGTGGCGTGTGCGCAGTTCTATGAATACTCTCGCTGAAGTGATGGGCGTGACCTGTACCGCAGATATCGGTCTGATGTCTATTGAATATACCTGTTTTGATGGTCAGGACGGCTTTACGCAGTCACTCTGTCTGACCAATACTGGTGTAAACACTTCAAAACTGAATCGTCTGGAGCATTTTATTCAGGATTTTGAAACAGAAGGAAAAGATATGTCCGGTGAGCAGTTACATAATCTTCTTGATAATATTGAAGAGATTCATGGACTTTATTCACCGATTGCCCTTGGTATCGCTGCCGCTCTTGCCTGCGGAGGATTTACCTTTTTGCTTGGCGGCGGACCGATTGAAATGTTTTGTGCTTTTGTCGGAGCTGGTCTCGGAAACTTTTTAAGATGTAAACTTACCAAGCACCATTATACCTTGTTTCTGGGAATTGTCTTATCCGTTTCCCTCGCCTGCCTTTCCTATGCCGGACTTTTAAAATTGGGCGATATCTTTCTGGGGCTTTCCGTCAAACATGAAGCAGGATATATCTGCGCGATGCTGTTCATCATTCCGGGCTTCCCGTTCATCACGAGCGGCATCGACATGTCCAAGCAGGACATGCGCTCCGGACTTGAGCGGCTGGCCTACGCGATCATGATCGTCGTCGTGGCGACGCTGACCGCCTGGCTCATGGCGCTGCTGCTGCGGCTGCAGCCGATGGATTTTCTGCCGCTGGGGCTGCCCGTCTGGGCGCGCATCCTGCTGCGGCTGGCGATGAGCTTCTGCGGTGTGTTCGGCTTCTCGCTGATGTTCAACAGTCCCGTGAAGCTCGCGTCCGTCGCCGCCGTGATCGGCGCGATATCGAACACCCTGCGGCTCGAGCTCGTCAGTCTGGCCGGCTTCCCGCCGGCAGCGGCCGCGTTTTTCGGCGCGCTGACGGCGGGCCTGCTCGCCTCCGCGTATAAGCGGCGCTCGGGCTACCCGCGCATCACGATCACCGTGCCGTCGATCGTCATCATGGTGCCGGGGCTGTATTTCTACCGCGCCGTGTACGATCTGGGCACAATGAACCTGAGCGACAGCGCGTCGTGGCTCGTCGCCTCGCTGCTGATCGTCGTCTCCCTGCCGCTGGGGCTGATCTGCGCGCGCGTCCTCACGGACAGCAGCTTCCGCCGGTGCACGTGAAAAAGGCATGAAAAAAGACCGCCGACGGCGGTCTCAGCTTGTCAGGAAAGTCCGTACCGAACTTTCCTGAACGTGCTTTCGCCGTCCGGCCTTTTTCATAGCAAAATGCCGGACGCGCAAAAGCCCTGATCCATCAGGACTTTTGCTTTGAATCGGATTCGAGGCGGGTCTTGGGGCCCCGCGCGCGGCCCCCCCCGGCCGGGGGGTTTTTGTTGGGGCGGCCCCGCGCAATGCCGAGCGCGCCGAGCACGAGGCAGACGGCCTTGACGGCCAGCGCAAAGACGATGTTCTCCCAGACGAGGCGCATGGTCTTGCGCGAGATGCGCATGGCCAGCGAGAGCTTGCGCGGATCGTCGTCCATGAGCACGATGTCCGCCGCCTCGATGGCAGCGTCCGAGCCGATGCCGCCCATGGCGGCGCCGAGATCGGCGCGCGCGAGCACCGGCGCATCGTTGATGCCGTCGCCGACGAAGGCAAGGTATTTCCCGGGTGCGCCCTCGCCGAGCAGCCGCTCGACCTGCGTGACCTTATCCTCCGGCAGCAGCTCACTGTGCACCTCCGCGATGCCCAGCTCCTCCGCCACGGCGTCGGCCGCGCTCTTCCGGTCGCCGGTGAGCATGACGACGCGCACGCCGTCCGCCCGCAGGCGGGCCACCGCCTCGCGCGAGCCGGTCTTCGGCTCGTCGGAGATGACGATGTAGCCGAGATACGCGCCGTCGGCCGCGACGTGGATGACCGTACCGGTCTCATTGACCGCGGGCACGGTCAGGCCGAGGGTGTCCATCAGCTTCGTGTTGCCGGCGGCAACAGACCGGCCGCCGACCTGCGCGGTCACGCCGTGACCGGCGAGCTCTTTGGCGTCCGCGGTGACCAGGTCGACCGGCAGCTCACCGGCCGCGCGGCGCAGGCTCTGGCTGACCGGATGGTCGGAGAATTGCTCCGCCGCTGCCGCAAGCTGCAGCAGCGCCTGCTCGGACAGCTCCGGCTGCGCGGGATGCACCGCCGTGACGGCGAACGTGCCGCGCGTGAGCGTGCCGGTCTTGTCAAAGACGACACGGTCGGTCTTGGCCAGCATCTCCAGATAGCTGGAGCCCTTGATGAGGATGCCGCGGGCGGACGCGCCGCCGATACCACCGAAGAACGACAGCGGGATCGAGATCACGAGCGCGCACGGGCAGCTGATGACGAGGAATGTCAGCGCGCGATAGACCCATTCGCCCCAGTTGGCCGGGATACCCATGATGAGCCGCACGACTGGCGGCAGGATCGCCAGCGCGAGCGCCGCACCGCAAACGGACGGCGTGTAGACACGGGCAAACTTCGTGATGAAGCGCTCGGTATGCGCCTTCTTGAGCGAGGAATTTTCCACCAGCTCAAGGATGCGCGCGACCGTGGACTCGGCATACACCTTCTCCACGCGCAGGCGCAGCACACCCGACAGGTTCACGCTGCCGCTGACGACGGTGCTGCCCTCCGTGACGTCCACGGGGGCGCTCTCGCCGGTCAGGGCGCTCATATTCAGCGCCGACGTACCCGTGAGCACCGTACCGTCGAGCGGGACACGCTCGCCTGGCTTGACGACGATCGTATCGCCGACTGCGACCTGCTCGG
>ENA-ORLM01000129-ORLM01000129.1-human-gut-metagenome-genome-assembly--contig:-NODE-129-length-94569-cov-5.246169_pt1 | contig 94569 bp, 116 predicted proteins | sample MGYA00243063_ERZ508815 | MGnify/ENA primary metagenome ERZ508815 (study PRJEB26277, sample SAMN04329768) | human gut metagenome | biome: human-associated habitat | host: Homo sapiens | place: USA...
AGTTGTTGACTTGACTGTAAACTTGGCTAAACCTGCTACTTACGCTGAAATCTGCGCTGCAATGAAGGAAGCTTCTGAAGGCGAATTGAAGGGTATCCTGGGTTACACTGAAGATGCAGTTGTTTCTTCTGACTTCTTGGGTGACACTCACACTTCTATCTTCGATGCTAAAGCTGGTATCGCTTTGACTGATACTTTCGTTAAAGTTGTTTCTTGGTATGACAACGAAATCGGTTACTCTAACAAAGTATTGGATTTGATCGCTCACATGGCTTCTGTAAACTGCTAATCAGTTCTTACAACCATATAAGCAAAGCCACCGGAATTTCCGGTGGCTTTTTTGTTGTTATATTTATCAGCAGCAATGTGGTTCGTTGCAGATATACGGGGAAGCTTCGCATTCTATCGTGATATGCTGGATGTTCATTTCATGCATTTTGTGTCTTAGCTGCTGTTTGATGTTTTCCATCTGTCTGATATCTTCCAATACAATGTGTACGGTGGCCGCATTTTCTGTAGTACTTATTGCCCATATGTGCAGATGGTGCCAGCTTTGTATGCCGGGAATATTGGAAATCATCTTTTCTGTTTCATTTATATGGATGCTGCTTGGTACTGCATCAAGCGAAAGGCACATGCTTTCTTTCAGAAGTCGCCATGTAGAAAGCAGGATGATGAGTGCAATAAGTAAGCTGATAAAGGTGTCTATCAGCGTAAAACCGGTATAAATGATGATAAGGCCGGATATCACTACACCGACAGAAACCAGTGTGTCCATGGCCATGTGCAGGAAAGCTCCCCGTACATTAAGATCGTGCTTTTGTTTTTTCATCAGCAGCCAGGCTGTAATGCCGTTTACTATAATGCCGGCACCGGCAGTCCATGATATCGCTTCTCCTGATATTTGTTCAGGATTTCTTAATTTGTAAATACTTTCTATCAGTATACCTCCGACTGCGATAAGTAAGATAATGGCATTGGTCAGGGATACTAATATGGTGCTTTTCTTATATCCATAGGTAAAATGCCGGTTACTCCGGTGTCTGGCTATTCGGAAGGCAAATAAAGACAGAAGCAGGCTGAATACATCGCTTAGGTTATGACCGGCATCCGACAATAGACCGAGAGAGTGATATATAAATCCTATTCCGGCTTCCACAACAACAAAAGATAAATTTAGAATGATGCAGATAATAAAGATAGAGTTGAGGGATGTAACGGGATGACTGTGCTGGTGTGAATGATGAGATTTCATATCTTTTTATTTTAAAAGTTTCAGACAAAAGTATAGTTGTTACGTCATATAACCATGTTGTTGAGCCTTGAAAAAAGGGAGATGATGTCTGTTTGCAACTCGGTTGCAATTAAAAGCATTGTTTTGTATTAAAAAAAGTAAAAAAAGAAGGCATAAATGAATGAAATTAAGCGATTTGTATTTACTTTGATAATGTTTAAAAATAAAAAATTAAAACTATGAACGAATTACTTGCAAAAATTAAGGAATTGAATGCTGCGTTGGTTGCAGATGCAGAACAGCAGATTGAAAAAGGTAACAAGGCTGCTGGTACTCGCGCACGCAAGGCATCTTTGGAATTGGAAAAAGTGTTGAAAGAATTTAGAAAAGCTTCTTTGGAAGAATCAAAAAAATAACATTTTCCCAATATTAGGAAGAGATTGTATCGTTGATGAATGATGCAATCTCTTTCTTTTTTGTGGGGCTTTATATTAAGAGAATATTTTTTATGTCCATACATACTCTATTCTCGATTTAAAGGTTTATCTTTGTCCACTACTTTTAATTTTATACAAAGCAATGAAGAAATTTATGTTTTTGGCAACTGCCGGTTTGTTGGCACTTGCTTCATGTCAGGAAAAAGCAGGCTATACCATCAAAGGTACTGCAGAAGGTGTAGCAGATGGTGAAACTGTATTTTTGCAAGATTATGTAGATGGTAATTTTGTAAAGAAGGATTCAGCTGTAGTTAAAGCGGGTGCTTTCGAGTTTAAGGGTACTCCCGACTCTGTAACAGTAAGCCGTTACGTAACTTGTTGGTCTAACAACCAGCGCATGATGACTATGGTGTTCCTTGAAAATGGAGTAATCAATGTAAACTTGGCTCCAAAGGGAGAAAGCACTGTTGCTGGTACTTTGTGCAATGACGCTTATCAGAAATTTATGGGAGAATATGGTGCATTGAGCAAAGAAATGAGAGAAATGTACCGTAAATCAATGGCAGATTCTACACTGACTGATGCACAGCGTGAAGAAATAATGAAAGAACTGGATAAGAAAGATAGTCTTGGAATGGAGATGGTTCTCAATGCAATGGCTTCAAATATTGACAATGCAATGGGAGTACACATGTTGGCTTCTTATGGATCATCTTTCCCTGCAGAAAAGGTAGAACCTCTGTTGGATAAGGTGCCAGCTGCTTTCAGTAATAATGAAAAAGTGGTAGAATTGAAAAACTATTTCAGTGTATTGAAGAAAACTGCAGTTGGACAGAAATTCACAGACTTCTCAATGAACACTCCGGAAGGACAGACTGTGAAGTTGTCTGACTTCATCTCTCAGAATAAATATACATTGATTGATTTCTGGGCAAGCTGGTGTGGTCCTTGTCGTCGAGAAATGCCGGTTGTTGTAGAAGCTTATAAAAACTTTAAAGCTAAAGGTTTTGGCATTGTAGGTGTTTCTTTGGATGAAGACTTGGATAAATGGAAGAAAGCAATCACTGACTTGAATATTACTTGGCCTCAAATGTCTGACTTGAAAGGTTGGCAGTGCGAAGGTGCTAAGTTGTATGGAGTACGTGGTATTCCGGCTACTGTATTGGTAGACCAGGAAGGTACTATTGTAGCACGTGATTTGCGTGGTGATGATTTGGGTAAGAAATTAGGAGAATTGATGAAATAATCAATAGAATATTTCTGTAGGAAGCTGGATTGAACGAAAGTTCAATTCAGCTTTTTTTGTTTGTATGTGTTTTGTTGGTCATCTTTTTAAGGAAGGGGAATATTTTCTTTTAAGAGTTTGATTGATAGCATCTTGTAAGAATGGGTAAGAGAGCATTTGTAGTAGAAGTAATATTAGTTGAATATTAATAAAGGTTAAATTGTAATTTATTTGAAGTGTATGAAGAACAAAAAGGCCAAGTCTGGTGTTATATACATATTTTTCATAGTAATAGATTTATAAACAAAATTTGTGCTTGTGAAAGTATGAATTTACAGGACAAAAGAGTTTGTTTTGAAAAAAGAAGAGACTGCCTTTCCCCTGCAGTCTCTTTTCTTTTTATAATAATTCTTTTTATAAGGCTATGTCTTGGTACAAGAATCGTTTGATACTCTTCTTGGCCGTTTTCTCAAACTCTTCTGGATATAATTTGACTCGTGTTATCTGGCAATAGGCAGGTAACACTTTATTGAGTTCTATTCTGTTGTTTTCGATAGCTTCTTCCAATTGTTTTGTATTGAACCCTTGTGCGTATGCTTCTTCGTTGTCTGCATATACTAAAGCTATAAGCTTATCACCAGAAAGAATTACGAGAGATTCGTTTACAAAAGGCATATTGTTAAGTCGAGCTTCTATTTCTTCAGGATAGATGTTCTGTCCGGAAGCCGTCAGAAGCATGTTCTTGCAACGTCCTTTGATAAAAATATTTCCTTCCTTATCTTTAATAGCCATATCACCGGTATGTAACCATCCGTCTTTATCGATAGTTTGTGCCGTAGCTTCTTCGTTCTTGTAATATCCCAACATTACATTGGCCCCTTTGCATACAAGTTCTCCTGGTATTTTTTCTGGATCGGATGACAATACGCGAGTTTCCATATTGGCTACAGTTTTGCCACAGGAGGTATAAAGAATTTCATCCCATCGGCTGTGGCAGATGAGAGGAGCGCATTCGGTCATGCCATAAGCTATGGTATATGGGAAATTGATTTTTCTAAGAAAGGCTTCTACTTCGGGATTGAAAGGAGCGCCTCCTACTACAATTTCAATAAAGTTACCTCCAAATACCTCCATCGCCTGTTGGCGGATTTGTTCTTTGATACGATCACTGATGATAGGTAATTTCAGTAAAAGTTTTCCCATTCGGTTGTCTACTTTAGGGAGAATGTTTTTCTTGAAAATCTTTTCTACAATCAGAGGAACGCATGCTATGACACGTGGGCGGATCTCTGCAAATGATTCTGCAATGATTTTAGGACTTGGCATACGTGTCAGGAACCAAAGGTGAGCGCCTACTGTCATTCCATATAGGAAATCGAATACCAGGCCGAAGATGTGTCCTAACGGAAGCATGGAGACGATTCTGTCACCCGGTTTCAATCCTACTTTATCGTGGATGTGGATAATATTAGATAGGATGCTGCGATAAGGAAGCATTACCCCTTTGGAGTATCCGGTTGTTCCTGATGTGTAATTGATTACAGCAAGTTCTTCCGGCAACTCTCTTCGGTAATTAACCTGTTCGGCACGGAAGCGGCACGGGTAGCGTTTACCGAATTCTTCGTTTAAATGTTCACGTATGTAACTAAGTTCTTTAGAGCGGGAAACCACTAAATCGAAATTTTTCAATTCAATGATTCCGTCTAAATGAGGCATAGCTGCTTCGTTGAAGTTTTCCCACACCTGATCACCCACAAATAACATACGTGCTTCCGAGTGGTTGACGATATTATGTACGTTATCGGCTTTAAACTCATGCAGGATAGGAACGGCTACGGCTCCGTAAGTGATAATACCTAAGAAAGTTGCTGTCCAATTGGCACTGTTACGTCCACAAAGTGCTATTTTATCTCCAGGCTTAATGCCTATATGTTCAAATAAGATATGTAACTTTTCTATTTTGCGTGCTACATCCTTGTATTGCAACGTGATTCCTTTGTAATCTGTAAGCGCATCCTGATTCCAATTATTGCGGATGCTTTGTTCGATAAGCTCTATAAAACTATTTTGTATTTCCATTGTTGTTTTGCACACTAAGCGTGTAAGTGTGCGCAAAAGTACAAAAACTTCTGAGAATGCTTTATATCAAGTCTATTTTATTTTACAGTAATATCCGCATACTAAAGGATATTTGATATATTTGCGGAAAATAATACCTCAATTTATGTTGATATATAATACTACTTATCATGTGCAGATAAACGATGCACGCAATTTTGTGATTTGGTTGAATGAATGTTATATTCCTGCAGTAGAGAAGTCGGGTGAATTGCATAATCCTCGTATTTTGCGTATATTGAGCCATAAGGAACAGGACAGCGAGTGTTTTTCGTTGCAGTGGGAAGTAGAAGACAGTGCAGCTCTTCATCGTTGGCATACAAAACAAGGTGCTCATTTGAACGAGGAAATGATAAAACTTTTTAAAGATAAAGTGATTGGATTTCCTACATTAATGGAGGTTATCAAGTGATTTGTCCGGTAAAAGAAAAGATAATTCTGGGTATCGATCCAGGTACGAATATTATGGGTTATGGAGTGCTGAAGGTGACTGGCACTAAACCTGAAGTCTTAAGTTTGGGAGTTATTGACTTGCGCCGTTGTTCAGACTCTTATCTGAAATTAAAACATATTTACGAGAGAGTACAAGGAATAATATCATCGTATCTTCCCGATGAGTTGGCCATTGAGGCTCCTTTTTTTGGAAAGAATGTACAGTCCATGCTGAAGTTGGGACGTGCACAAGGCGTAGCCATTGTAGCAGCTTTGTGTCGGGATATTCCTGTGACAGAGTATGCTCCCTTGAAAATTAAAATGGCAATTACAGGAAATGGTCAGGCAACCAAAGAGCAAGTTGCCGATATGTTGAAACGTATGCTTCATATACCCGATTCAGAAATAGGACCTTTTATGGACGCTACGGATGCTTTAGGTGCGGCCTATTGTCATTATTTACAGATGGGGCGTCCTGCTATACAGCAAAAATATTCAAGCTGGAAAGATTATATAGCAAAGAATCCGGAAAAAGTGAAATAAATACATGCAATTATGAAAATAAGGTGTTTTATCGCTATGTCAATGCTTGCACTGTGTGGCTGTAATCATTCTCATCAGAAAGCGTATAGTTCTTTTGATGAATATCCTTTTTTTGAGGGAAAGTGGGAGGAAATGGTTTATTCTCCTTCTGAGACAAAATTTGCACTTTGGGCTCCGACTGCACAAGAGGTACGTGTGCTTCTTTATGAAGAGGGACAAGGTGGATCTTCTTATAGGATGATTCCGATGGAAGCCGTAAATGATGGAATGTGGGAGACTGTAGTAAACGAAAATCTGGCAGGGAAATTCTATACTTTTAATGTAAAGATAGACGATGTATGGCAGGGAGATACTCCGGGAGTAATGGCTAAAGCTGTAGGCGTAAATGGAGACCGTGCTGCTATTTTGGATTTGGATAGTACTGATCCGGAAGGGTGGAAACAAGATGTTCGTCCTTCGTTGAAGAGTTTTGCCGATATCATGATTTATGAAATGCATCATCGTGATTTTTCCATTGATACTGTAGCCGGTATCCGCAATCGTGGTAAGTTTCTTGCATTGACAGAAGAAGGCACACATACATTTCTGGGAGAGAAAACTGGTATCGACCATTTAAAAGAATTAGGTATTACTCATGTACATTTACTTCCTTCGTTCGATTTCTCTTCTGTAGATGAAACAAAACTGGAAAAGCCGCAGTATAATTGGGGATACGATCCGAAGAATTATAATGTGCCAGATGGTTCCTATTCTACAGATCCTTATCGTCCGGAGGTGCGTATTCGTGAGTTCAAGCAAATGGTAATGGCTCTGCACAAAGCCGGAATCCGTGTGATTATGGATGTAGTATACAATCATACGGCGTTGACGAAAGGCAGTAACTTTGAACGTACAGTACCAGGTTATTTCTATCGGACAGATGAAGAAGGTAAGTTTGCCAATGCTTCGGGATGTGGTAATGAAACCGCAAGTGACCGGACTATGATGCGTAAATATATGGTAGAGTCTGTCGTATATTGGGCGACAGAATATCATATTGATGGTTTTCGTTTCGACTTGATGGGTATTCACGATATTGAGACAATGAAAGCAATTCGTGCCGCCCTTGATAAGGTTGATCCTACTATTTATATATATGGTGAAGGATGGGCCGCAGGAAAGCCACAATTGCCGGAAGATCAGCTGGCAATGAAGAACAATACTTATCAGATGCCTGGTATAGCTGCTTTTAGTGATGAATATCGTGATAGTTTGCGCGGAGCTTGGGGGGACGATTCAAAAGGTGCTTTTGTGATAGGAAAACCTGGGCATGAAGCGGGCATTAAATTTGGAATTGTAGGTGGAGTGAAACATCCTCAGGTCAATACAGATTCGGTGCATCGTGTACCGAAGATATGGGCTAACCAACCTACTCAGTTTATCAGTTATGTAAGTTGCCATGACGATTTATGTCTGACTGACCGCTTGAAGACAACTCTGCCCAAAGCTTCTTTGCAAGAACTGCGTACATTGCAGAAACTGGCAGAAACTGCAGTCTTTACTTCTCAAGGTGTACCCTTTATCTTTGCAGGAGATGAGGTGTTGCGAGACAAGAAAGGAGTTGCCAATTCCTATAATAGTCCGGATGAGATTAATGCAATTGATTGGCGCAATAAGACTCACAATCGGGAGGTCTTCGATTATATAAAAGAATTGATAGCCATGCGTAAGGCGCATCCGGCTTTCCGTATGGGAGATGCCGACCTTATCCGGAAGCATTTGGAGTTTATTCCGGTACAGGCAACCAATGTGGTAGCTTTCTGTCTGAAAGGTAATCCTTGTGGGGATTCCTGGAGAAATACTGTTGTTGTGCTGAATGCACGTACAGAGCCGATTACGGTAACTGTACCAGAAGGCTTATACCGGATTGTATGCAAAGATGGAAAGATTGATTTGAAGAACGGTTTCGGACATGCCAATGGAGGTAAACTGACAGTAGGTCCGCGTTCTGCAATGATTGCTCATCAGTAATTAAATGGAATAGTTTATGATGGAAAAAGAATCTGTGAATACTGAATTGGTTGTTTACGGATTCTTTTTTCTTTATTTATAGGAAGGACTTTATGAAAAAAGTAATAGAAATAGAAAATGGAGTAGCTCGTCATCCTCTTTACCGGTTGGATGCTCCTATTAACCTTCAACTGCTGGAAGGCGAGCATTGGGCTATTGTAGGTCCTAATGGAGGAGGAAAAACTTTATTGGTCGAAACACTGACAGGCCGTTACCCTTTATTGAATAATGAAGTACGTTATGACTTTTCGCCTTCTTCTTCCAATTTGGTTTCCGATCATATCAAATACATCACCTTCCGCGACTCTTACGGAGAAGCTGATAGCACCTATTATTATCAGCAACGTTGGAATTCGCATGATATTGACGATACTCCGCTGGTACGCGATTTGCTCCCTGAAAGTAAGGATGAAAGCCTGAAGAAAGTGCTTTACGATTTGTTTGGAGTAGAAGAGATGCTCGATAAACACATTATTCTGTTGTCGAGTGGAGAATTGCGTAAGTTTCAGCTGACAAAGACTCTGTTGGGTAATCCTCGTATACTGGTGATGGACAATCCTTTCATCGGACTGGATGCGAAGACGCGTTCTTTGTTGCATGACTTGTTGAAGAAACTGGTAGAACAGACCAAACTGCAGGTTATACTGGTGCTCTCCAAAAGTGACGATATTCCTGATTTTATTACTCATGTCGTATCGGTAAACAGTCGTATCTGCAGTCCGAAAATGACCTTGCAGGAATATGAGGCTTCCCGGCAGCCTGTTCCCAGCCGTGTGCTGAGCGAAGAAAAGCGGCAGCGCATTCTGACTCTTCCAGATAGAGCAGATACTTATTCATCATCCAGTGTAATACAGCTCAATCAGGTCTGCATCCGATACGGTGAACGTACCATTCTTTCCGGGCTCGACTGGAGTGTGAACCGTGGGGAAAAATGGGCTTTAAGTGGAGAAAACGGAGCTGGAAAATCCACATTGCTCAGTCTGATATGTGCCGATAATCCGCAAAGCTATGCCTGCGACATCACCCTTTTCGGATATAAGCGGGGAAGTGGAGAGAGCATATGGGATATCAAGAAACATATCGGTTACGTCAGTCCGGAGATGCACCGTTCTTATCTGAAGAATTTGCCTGCCATTGAAATTGTAGCGAGTGGTCTTCACGACTCTATCGGACTATACAAGAAGGTAAAAGATGAAGACCTGCAGATTTGCGAGTGGTGGATGGATATCTTTGGAGTGAAAGAGCTGAAAGACCGCAGTTTCCTTCAACTCTCCAGCGGAGAACAGCGGATGATTCTGCTGGTGCGTGCTTTTGTAAAAGATCCGGAACTGCTGGTTCTCGACGAACCTCTTCATGGACTGGATTTATACAACCGCCGTCTGGTAAAGGATATCATAGAAACTTTCTGTCAGCGTCCGTCAAAGACTTTGGTGATGGTAACACATTATGAAGAAGAACTGCCGGATTGTATCGATCATCGTCTGTTTCTTCGTCGTTCCGGCAGATAAGTTTATTGCACAACCGATTGTAAAGCCTGCTGTACGTAGCTCTTTTTCAAGTCAGCAGGCTTTACAATTTCATCATCGTACGTCAGCAGGTCGATGTCCAGCGGTACAATTCCTTGCTGTTTGCCGGTAGCCGTTCTTCCGTGCCGGCTTTCTATCTTCTTGAATTCTTCTATAAGTTTTTCCTTACTCAGAGTAGTATTCATCAAGGCTGCACGATTCAGGTAAGAACCGGAAGATGCGGTATCTTCTGCAGCCGTCTCTACCGCATTTCCCCAATGGATACCGGATGAGATTTTTTCGAGTTCCTGCTCTGCACTTTTCAAGTGTGCCAATCCGTTGTGGTTTGAGCCTAAACAGATGAGGCAACGGTGACGCTGATTCATATTTGTAATGTTTTGGTCTGCAAAATTATATTTTTTTCTTAAATTTGCGTGTTATTAATAATGAGTATAAAGACATGAAATTTATTGGAATTATTCCTGCAAGATATGCTTCCACCCGGTTCCCTGCTAAACCATTAGCAATATTGGGAGGAAAAACTGTTATTCAGAGAGTGTACGAACAAGTAGTCGGTGTACTTGATGAGGCTTATGTAGCAACCGACGATGTTCGGATAGAAGAAGCCGTAAAGGCTTTTGGTGGAAAAGTAGTAATGACATCAGTCGATCATAAGAGCGGAACCGACCGTTGTTATGAGGCCTTCTGTAAGGTGGGAAGCGGATACGATGTCATTGTCAATATACAAGGCGACGAACCTTTTATACAGCGTTCGCAGCTGGAAGCGATTAAAGCTTGTTTTGAAGATGATGCAACCCAGATTGCTACTTTGGTCAAACCGTTTACTCCGGAAGACGGATTCGATGCACTCGAAAACGTCAATTCCCCAAAAGTGGTAGTCAACCGTAATATGAATGCATTGTATTTCAGCCGTTCCATTATCCCTTATCAGCGGAATAAGGAAAAGATAGAATGGTTGAGCGGACATACCTATTACAAGCATATCGGACTTTATGCTTACCGTGCAGCTGTGTTGAAAGAAATTACCGCTTTGCCTCAGAGTTCTCTGGAACTGGCTGAGTCGCTTGAACAACTCAGATGGCTGGAAAACGGATATACGATAAAGGTAGGAATCACTACGGTAGAGACAATAGGAATCGATACTCCTCAGGATTTGGTTCGTGCAGAACAGTTCTTACAAGCACATAAAGAAATTATAGGATGAAGCTGGATAGAACTGTAGCCCCGAAGATTTGTCAGATAGACCATTTTTCTATTGAGAAGCCCCAGCTTCATGTCATGCGAAACGGTATGCCCCTGAATATTATTCAGGCGGGTAGTGAGGATGTTGTACGCTTTGACCTGCTGATTCAAGGAGGACAATGGAACCAGGAACAACCCTTGCAGGCGATGTTTACAAACCGTATGCTGCGCGAAGGTACATCGAGTATGAGTTCTGCCGAAATAGCGGAAAAACTCGATTATTATGGCGCGTGGCTCGATTTGTCATCTTCTGTCAATTATGGTTTCGTCACTCTCTATTCACTGGTAAAATATTTTCCGCAGACTCTTGAAATATTGGCTTCTATGGTGAAGGAGCCGGTTTTCCCGGAGAAAGAACTTCAAGTGGTAACGGAAATCAACAAGCAGCAGTATCTGGTCAACTCGGAGCGGGTAGAGGTTCTGGCACGCAAGCAGTTGAATCGGTCTTTGTTCGGCAACTCGCATCCGTTGGGACGCTATGCTGAGTTGGAAGATTACGACCGCATAACTCCTGAGATACTGAAACGTTTTTATCAGACCTGCTATCATTCGGCCAACTGTTCAGCTTATGTTTCCGGAAAGGTAACTCCAGAGGTCGTTCGTTGCATCGAACAGCAATTTGGCGATGCTGCATGGGGAGATGTTTCCCAACGAGTGCATCACGGAGAGTTTGCTGCGGCCCCCGACGACCGTAAGCGTGTTTTCATTGAGAAGGAAGAGGCGCTGCAAGGTTCTGTCAAGATGGGTGGATTCTCTTTGAATCGTATGCATCCGGATTATTTGAAGTTGCGCGTACTCATTACTTTGTTCGGTGGATATTTCGGCAGCCGTTTGATGTCCAACATCCGGGAAGAAAAAGGATATACCTACGGCATCAGTGCCGGAGTAGTCTGTTATCCTGATACAGGTGTGCTGGTAATTAGCAGTGAAGCTGCCAATGAATATGTAGAACCTCTCATTGCCGAAGTGTATAAGGAAATAGATATCCTGCGTACTGAGCGGGTAGACGAGAAAGAACTGGATATGGTACGCAACTACATGTTGGGCGATATGTGCCGTTCTTATGAAAGTGCTTTCTCCTTGTCGGATGCATGGATTTTCATTGAAACTTCGGGCTTAGACAATCAGTTCTTCGACCGTTCGGTGAAGGCTATCAGAGAAGTGACCGCCGATGAAATCAGACAGCTCGCCGAAAAGTATTTGTGCAAAGAAAACTTAATAGAGGTGGTTGCAGGTAAAAAAGTGTAATGAAATGGTAATAGTATCTTTTTAAAATCTTAATTTTGACTATCATTTCATTTTAAAAACAGAAGAATATCAAGCATGCGTAAATATATTTATTTGTTGTTCGCTTTCATGATGTGGGGAAATGTGTCGTCGTTTGCCCAATTGTCATTAGGTTATTATCAGTTTAAGGATGGTTCGGAATATACCGGTGAGCTGAAAGGCCGCCGTCCCAATGGAAAAGGCCGTACCGTTTATAAAAACGGAGATATCTACGAGGGCGAATACGTAAAGGGGAAACGGGAAGGAGAAGGAACCTGGACCTCTACTGACGGAAAAAAATACGTAGGACAATGGTATCAGGACCAGCGTCATGGAAAGGGAACTTTCTACTTTATGAACAATAATCGCTATGAAGGAATGTGGTATGCCGATACTCAGGAAGGAGAGGGAACCATGTCTTATTATAATGGCGATGTATATGTGGGAGTATGGCATCGGGACAAGCGAAACGGACAGGGCGTATATACCTGGAAGGGAGGAGCGAAGTACGAAGGAGAGTGGAAGGAAGACCTGAAAGACGGAAAGGGAGTAATGACCTGGGAAGACGGTTCGAGTTACGATGGAGAATGGAAAAACGGGTATCGTGAAGGAAAAGGTACCTTCTATTATACGAATGGTGATAAATATGTAGGCGACTGGAGCGATGATGTGCAAGATGGAAAAGGTGTTTATTATTTCCAGAATGGCGAACGCTACGAAGGCGATTATGTGGAGGGAGAGCGCACCGGACAGGGTGTATATACCTATCCTAATGGCGATAAGTATGTAGGTCAGTTCCGCAATGGCTGGAGAGAAGGCATCGGTACATTTACCTGGTCGAATGGAGCTATATACGAAGGCTCCTGGAAAAAGAACCAGCGTTCGGGAAAAGGACATTATAAATGGGGAAATGGCGATGAGTACGAAGGCGAGTGGAAAAACGATCTGGCAGAAGGAAAAGGAGTGTTGCGTACTCAAGATGGTTCAGTATACACCGGCAATTTCTCTAAAGGAAAAGAGAAGGGAGCGGGAGTACTTGTCACCAAGAACGGTACACGTTTTGAAGGAAACTTTAAGAATGGTCTGAAAGACGGTGATTTCCTTGAAAAAGATGCTACTGGCAAGTTGATACGGAAATGTGTATATCGCTCCGGACGTTTGTTGAGCGAACAGAAATAAACGGTAACGAGACAAGATAAAGAATAGCATGTTTTATGCTGTATGATTGGGCCGGCGACGTTGATTGCATAATCAGTGTCGCCGGCTTTGTATTTGACGCCGTCGGCTGTGCAGCCGGCGACGTCGGATAAAGAAGGGTACAAATCATAAACATGGCATATAATTGTATCACAGAATATGCAGAACTCTTTCATAAAGAAGGGTATTCCGATAAAATGCTTCCTTTTATTTCGCTTTATCAAAATATATTTGTATGTTTGTGTTACTTAATATATAGTAGAAAAATGATGCATATACAGGGAATCTTGGACTTTCTGAAACAACTGGCAGTCAACAATAACCGTGAGTGGTTTCAAGCACATAAGGATACTTATCTGTCTGTTCAAAAAGACTTTGAAGACCTGCTTGCCCTTGTTATTGCACGCATTTCCTTATTCGATGATTCTGTGGCTTACGTACAGCCGCGCGACTGTACTTATCGGATTTATAGAGACGTCCGTTTCTCGGCCGACAAATCTCCTTATAAGACACATATAGGCGGATATATCAATGCCCGTGGAAAGAAATCCAATCATTGTGGGTATTATATTCATCTGGAGCCGGGTAATTGTATGCTGGCAGGGGGAAGTTGGTGCATGCCTCCCGCAATGCTGAAGGCAGTCCGTCAGTCGGTGTTCGACAATATTGATGAATATCGCTCTATTGTAGAAGATCCGGAGTTCAGAAAGTACTTTCCTGTAGTAGGGGAGGAATCTGAAAACGGTACCGAAAGGGTTTCCGAAGGATTTTCCTTATGCCGCGTATCTGAAGTGTAAAGATTATACAGTGTCTTATCGTATCCCGGATTCGTTTTTCGACAATCCGGATTTTATGGATGAAATAGCAAATGTATTCTGTCAGTTGAAGCGTTTTGCTGATTTCACCAACGAGACAATCGATGATTTAGAGTAAAAACTTTTAACCGTGTACTATGATTATAGATAGAATAGAAAATATAGAGAAATATCTTTCCCTTCATCCGCTTTTTGCTCAGGCTATAGAGTTCCTGAAATCTGCTCAGTTGCAGAATCTTGAGCCTGGACGTATTGTCTTGAAAGAAAATGATTTGTATGTAAATGTCGATCAGACTACTCCTAAGCGGAAAGAAGATGCCAAGTTGGAAACTCACAACTGTTTCATAGATATACAGCTTCCTTTGTCGGATGTGGAAACCATCGGATATGCTCCCCGGGCAGAACTGGATGAAGCTGTATATGAGGCAGACCGTGACATTACTTTTTATGATACTCCGGTCGCTGATTATTTTCTGCTGAAACCGGGTATGTTTGCTGTCTTTTTCCCCGAAGATGCACATGCACCGGCCATAACGGAAAAAGGAGTAAAAAAGATTGTAATAAAAGTTCGTGTAAACTAAAATAAACTACTGCTATGGATAAAGTATTAAACATCATCAAGAATGACCCGTGGTTGGAACCTTATAAAGAGGCTATTACAGGTAGACATCAACATGCTCTCGACAAGGAAAAAGAACTTGTAGGCAAGAAAACGCTGTCCGATTTTGCTTCTGGATATATGTATTTCGGATTACATCGTACAGACAAGGGATGGACCTTCCGTGAATGGGCTCCGAATGCAACGGCCATTTATTTAATTGGTGACTTTAATGACTGGAAAGAACAGCCGAAGTTTAAACTGAAAAGAGTTCGGAAAAGCAATAACTGGGAGATAAACTTGCCGGCTGACATGATTAAGCATGGCGATTTTTATAAGCTGAAAGTGTACTGGGAAGGTGGTTGCGGCGAACGTATTCCGGCATGGGCCAATAGAGTGGTGCAGGACGAACAAACCAAAATCTTTACAGCTCAGGTATGGGAACCCGAGAAGCCTTATAAGTTTAAGAAAAAGGTTTTTGTGCCTAATGTTTCTCCTCTGATGATATACGAATGCCATATCGGTATGGCACAAGATGCAGAGAAGGTGGGTTCTTATAATGAGTTCAGAGAAAATATTCTTCCCCGAATAGCAAAAGACGGATACAACTGTATTCAGATAATGGCTATACAGGAGCATCCTTATTATGGTAGCTTTGGTTATCATGTATCTAGTTTCTTTGCTCCTTCTTCTCGTTTTGGTACACCGGAAGAACTGAAATTGCTGATTGATACAGCACACCAGATGGGTATTGCTGTGATTATGGATATTGTACATTCGCACGCTGTGAAGAACGAACTGGAAGGTTTGGGTAACTTTGCCGGAGATCCTTGTCAGTATTTCTATCAGGGCGACCGCAGAGAACATCCGGCATGGGATTCACTTTGCTTTGATTATGGAAAGAATGAGGTGATTCATTTCTTGTTGTCCAACTGTAAGTATTGGCTGGAGGAATTCCATTTCGACGGATTCCGTTTCGATGGAGTTACTTCCATGTTGTATTACAGTCACGGACTGGGTGAGGCATTCTGCAATTATGGTGATTATTTCAATGGTTCGCAGGACGACAATGCGATTTGTTATCTTACTTTGGCCAACAAGTTGATTCATCAGGTAAATCCTCGTGCCATCACAATTGCCGAAGAAGTATCGGGAATGCCTGGACTGGCTGCTCCTTTTGCCGATGGTGGATATGGTTTCGATTATCGTATGGCCATGAATATTCCTGATTACTGGATTAAGATTATAAAAGAGCGTCGTGATGAAGACTGGAAGCCTTCAAGTCTGTTCTGGGAGGTAACAAACCGACGGAGTGATGAAAAGACTATTTCTTATTGCGAGAGCCACGACCAGGCTTTGGTGGGCGATAAGACTATTATCTTCCGTCTGGTTGATGCGGATATGTACTGGCATTTCAAGAAAGGTGATGAAAATGGAGTGGTACAGCGTGGAATTGCTTTGCATAAGATGATTCGTTTGCTTACGGCTTCTACGATCAACGGTGGATATCTTAACTTTATGGGAAATGAATTCGGTCATCCGGAATGGATTGATTTCCCGCGTGAAGGAAACGGATGGTCGTATAAGTATGCACGCCGCCAGTGGAATCTGGTAGACAATAAAGAGTTGTGCTATCATTATCTGGGCGATTTCGATGAGGCTATGGTACATCTGCTGGAGAGCGTGAGAAATATCCAGAAGACGGATGTCGTAGAAATATGGCACAATGACGATGACCAGATTTTGGCTTTCCGCCGTAAAGATTTGATTTTTGTGTTTAATTTCAATCCTACTCGTTCGTTTACCGACTATGGATTCCTTGTACCGCGTGGTGAATACCGGGTAGTATTGAATACAGACGACAAACGATTCGGTGGCTTTGGTTTCGCCGACGATACAGTACCTCACTTTACTTGTGCCGATCCGTTGTATGCCAAAGAGAGAAAAGAATGGCTTAAACTATACGTTCCGGCACGTTCGGCTGTCGTCCTTAAACGAGTGAAAGTGTGATTTATATGAGTAAATATATTCTACCGTACGAAAAGGCCGCCCGCATACAAACCGTAGTGTGCGGTCTTCTTTTTTCTGTCTTTAGCTTTGTTTATTTGTATGTCTTCCAGCGCGATATTCTGGAGGCTGTTCATTTTTCCCTGGCTCATGGAAAAACCCACTTCGCTCCTATGGCAAGTGCGGTGGTGATTACATTCATCTTGATTCTGTTGCGGTGGGGAGTGAACAGTTTATTGGGTTTGAAAGGTATAGTGCGTTCTGTAGCTTATTTCCCTTCTTTTCTTATATTGGGCGCCTTGACAGATATAAGCAGAGACATATACATGGATTCTTATCGAGGCTATTGGTTGTGGCTGTTACCACTGATACTTTTGGTATTTATTGGTACTGCCTATTTCCTGCGCCGTATTTTCAGAGTACAATTGAATAAAGAATATTCCTTTATGACTCTGATGAATAGTAATCTGATCATTTTGCTGGTATGGGCTCTTATGACTGTTGGGATTGGAAATTCCGACCGTAATTTTCATCATGAATTGGCAGTAGAGCGCTGTTTGCGTGCCAAAAAGTATGAAGATGCGTTGAAGGTAGGAGAGCGTTCGTTGGAAGCAACACGTACGCTGACGGCCCTCAGAGCTTATGCATTGGCTCATGTTGGACAGATGGGTGACCGGCTTTTTGCATATCCCCAGTATTATAAATCGGAGGGATTGTTCTTTTCCGGTGATTCGTTGCATGACTTGCGTTATACCAATGATTCCATTTATCATTATCTGGGAGCACGGCCATACGAGAACGAAAGCAAACTTCTCTTTTTGCAGCATATATGTGATAGGGAGATAGGGAAATATACATCTTTGGATTACTATTTATCGGCCTTGCTGTTGGATAAGAAACTGAAGGACTTTGCTGGTGCCATGTGTGAATTTTATGAGGAGAATACACGCATTCCCCGTTATTATCAGGAAGCTTTGGTGATGTATCAGAGTACTCATCCGGAATATACTTGTTTGGCTATAGACAGTACAATAGTTCAGAGATTCGATGCTTATAAGACCCGGCAGAAGGATTTTACTTCTCCTGTAGAGGAAGAGAATAGGATGCGCCGGGAATTTGGCGACACCTATTGGTGGTATTATGATTATCAGAAGTAAAAAAGGATGGACCGGATAGTACTTTTTTAAGGAAGTTGCTCTCTATCCAAGTCTTTTTTACTACTTTTGTATCCTCAAAAAATAAGCTTAAGATAAATATAACATTATAACTATGGCAAAAGAATTGAAAGATCTTACCAAAAGAAGTGAAAACTATTCACAATGGTATAATGATTTGGTGGTAAAGGCTGATTTGGCAGAACAGTCACCGGTACGTGGCTGTATGGTTATCAAGCCTTACGGATATGCTATTTGGGAAAAAATGCAGCGTATATTGGATGATATGTTTAAGGCAACTGGCCATGTCAATGCTTATTTCCCTCTGTTGATTCCGAAATCATATTTGAGTCGTGAAGCTGAACATGTAGAAGGCTTTGCTAAAGAGTGTGCCGTAGTAACTCATTATCGTTTGAAAAATGCAGAAGATGGTTCGGGTGTGATTGTAGACCCTGCGGCAAAGTTGGAAGAAGAGTTGATTATTCGTCCTACTTCTGAAACCATTATCTGGAGTACATATAAGAACTGGATTAACTCATACCGTGATCTGCCTATCCTGTGTAACCAGTGGGCTAACGTAATGCGTTGGGAAATGCGTACCCGTCTGTTCTTGCGTACAGCAGAATTCTTGTGGCAGGAAGGACATACAGCGCATGCTACTCGCGAAGAAGCTGAAGCTGAAGCTCAGAAAATGTTGCATGTATACGGTGACTTTGCAGAAAAATACATGGCTGTTCCAGTTATTAAAGGTGTGAAATCGGCTAACGAACGTTTTGCCGGTGCATTGGATACATATACCATTGAAGGTTTGATGCAGGACGGTAAAGCATTGCAGTGTGGTACTTCTCACTTCTTGGGACAGAACTTTGCAAAGGCTTTCAATGTGCAGTTTGTTGACAAAAATAATAAACTGGATTATGTATGGGCTACTTCATGGGGTGTATCTACCCGTTTGATGGGAGCTCTGATTATGACTCACTCTGATGACAATGGTTTGGTACTTCCTCCGCACTTGGCTCCGATACAGGTAGTAATTGTTCCTATTTACAAGAACGATGAACAATTGAAGCAGATTGATGCGAAGGTAGAAGGTATTGTCAACAACTTGCGTGCAATGGGTATTTCTGTGAAGTACGACAATGCAGACAACAAACGTCCGGGATTTAAATTTGCTGACTATGAGTTGAAAGGTGTACCTGTACGTCTTGTTATGGGTGGTCGTGACCTGGAAAACAATACAATGGAAGTAATGCGTCGTGATACACTGGAGAAAGAAACACGTACTTGCGACGGAATTGAAGAATATGTGAAGAATCTGTTGGAAGAAATTCAGGCTAACATTTATCAGAAGGCTCTGAAGTATCGTAACGAACACATCGTGAAAGTGGATACTTACGATGAATTTAAAGAACAGATTGAGAAAGGTGGCTTTATCTTGGCTCACTGGGATGGAACTACCGAAACCGAAGAACGTATCAAGGAAGAAACAAAGGCTACTATCCGCTGTCTGCCTTTCGAAGCAGACGAAGAAAGCCTTACTCCGGGTGTGGATATGGTTACAGGTAAACCATCTGCTCGCCGTGTATTGTTTGCTCGTGCATATTAATAAAGATACTCAAGGAATATTAAAAAAGGGATATGTCTGCATGATGTGGACATATCCCTTTTTATTGATTGCAGGTTGAGGATAGACAAAGGATTCTGTCAGAATGTGAGTGAAGTATAAAAGCCATAGCAGCCGTTTCCTGCTGTGGGCGATATTACGAGGTTATGCTTTTGTGCAAAAGGGCGTGTAAAGAGGTATGAACTTCCAGCGCCGATAACAGTTCCTGCAGCCACATCCCACCAGTCGTGCTTTTTCCCATATACACGGCTCCATCCTACATAAGTCGATACAATATAGGAAGGAAGTCCCCATTTCCACCCGTATCTGCGCTGAATAAAAGTGGCTGCTGCAAAGGAAGTGGAAGTATGCATTGAAGGGAAAGAATGGTTGTCGCTATGATCCGGACGCTCTTTATGAACGGCATATTTCAGTGCGTACGTGATTCCTATCGTGGTGATTCCTGCCAATGCACCATGTTTAAGACCTTGCCAGTCTTTTTCTATCAGCACAGCAGTCAGCCCGGCTACAGGCAGGAGTGCGGCTCCTATATCGCCCGAAGTTCGTATAGCTTTTCTCTGTGAGCTTACTTCTATCGTTTGAGCTTGTAATATTTCTGTAGACAGTATCAGGAGAAGCAGGAGGGCTGTTTTTTTCATAAGAGGGTGAGTTTCGGTAAAAATATAATCAGTCCTGTGATAGCAGCAGCGATGGATAAGATTAAAACAGCTCCTGCTGCCAGATCTTTTGTGCGTTTGATGGCTTCGTTGTATTCTGGAGAAACCAAGTCTGATAATGCCTCTATGGAAGAATTGATGGCTTCGGCAGCCAGTACTGTACCAATGGCTACGACTATAAACAGCCATTCTGTAGAAGACAACCCGATGAGGCTTCCGGCTACAATTACACATAAAGCTACGCTTGCATGTATCCAAGCATTATGCTCATAGCGTAAAAGAAGAAAAACGCCATTAAAAGCATAACGGAAGCTTTTCAGGCGTTTCTTTAGGGTAAATCCACTATTCTTCATTGATTAAAAATTGACGGTTACTTCTACCGGACAATGGTCGGAACCGTAAATCTCTGTATGAATCTTGGCTCCTTCCAGTTTGTCTGCCAATCGTGCTGAGGCAAGGAAGTAATCAATACGCCACCCTGCATTCTTTTCGCGCGCCTTAAAACGGTACGACCACCAGGAATAGATACTTTCCTGTGTAGGATAGAAATGGCGGAATGTATCAATAAATCCACTGTCCAATAAGGTTTGGAACTTCTCCCGTTCCTGATCGGTAAATCCGGCATTCATACGGTTGGTCTTGGGATTTTTCAAATCAATCTCTTTATGAGCCACATTCAAGTCGCCGCAAACCAATACAGGCTTCTTCTCATCAAGACTTTTCAGATACTGACGGAAATCGTCTTCCCATGTCATTCTATAGTCCAGTCTCTTTAAGCCATCCTGAGAGTTGGGCGTATATACAGTGACCAGATAGAATTCAGGCATTTCAAGAGTGATGACACGTCCTTCATGGTCGTGTTCATCAATTCCTAAGCCATAGCTGACAGACAGCGGTTGATGACGAGTAAAAATAGCTGTTCCCGAATATCCTTTCTTTTCGGCATAGTTCCAATAAGAATTATAACCTTCGAAAGCTAAGTCGAGTTGTCCCTCTTGCATTTTTGTTTCCTGCAGACAGAAGAAGTCGGCATTCAGTTCGTTGAATATTTCACGGAACCCTTTGTCGCAACATGCACGCAGTCCGTTTACATTCCAGGATATAAGTTTCATAATGATAATAGTCTTGTTATTTATTTCTTTAAGTCGAAAAGATACGTTACTCTTCCTCCGATATAAGAGTGTGCGGAGCGACTGAACGGATCTTTTTTTGTACTGTGATAAAAGTCACTAAGTCCAAAGTAATAGCGGGCTTCTATAAGAAAATTACCAATTCCTGTGCGTATTTCTGCACCTGCACCACCTACAATTCCATAATCGAATTTTACTTCTGCTTTTTTCCCGTATTCGTTTCCCCATCCGTCAGGACGCATTTCAGGATGCCAGGATGTACTGTAAGTTTCCTTTTCGCTGAGGAGGAAGCCAATCTGTGGTCCTAAGTTCAAGATGAAACGTGCTCCATTTCCTTTATCCTTTCCAAAAGCCAGATGAGCCAGCAAGGGAATTTCTACATAGTTCATCTTGCGCATATAAGTATCTCCGCTTTCATCTTCAATCTTCTCTGTCCATCCTCTTTGTGAGAAGTTCAGTTCGGCCTGCAATCCGCAAATCATCTTGAAGTATTTTTCCGAGATATATCGTGCAGTTACTCCAAAAGAAGGAGTAATCATTGATTTTTGTGGAATACTTGGGTCGAAGCTGACAGAACTGAGGTTCACTCCTCCATTGACACCAATAGAGAAATTGCTTCGTTCGTCTTGAAGCTGTGCATGCAGTGGCAAACTGATTAAACTGCCTGCCAGGCCTATCAAGGCAATAATAAATTGTTTTCTCATGTTATTCAAAGTCGAGTTTAATCAGTTCATAGTCTTTTGTGAAATGAACAAAGAATACTTTACGGTTGATGAACCCGCCCCAATTGTTTACTCGTTCAAATTTGAATCCGGTCTGTATGGGGACTACCTCTATTCTGTTCAGATTGCTTTCCAATTCATTTCCTTCCTGAGCCAGTCCCTTCATGAAGAAGTAGCCGATGTCGAATCCCAGCATACCATATTTGGGGAAAGTATTCGACATGTCTTTACTGTACCAGTGGCGGTATGTATGCGTAAAGTTGATTGCTGCCGGGAACAGATTGTTTGTATAGAACGAAGAATAGAAATAAGTATCCAGTTCATAGAAACTTGCCAAGTGATCCTGGGTGTAAGTTTGCCATTCCGGATAGCCAAACAAGTGCATGTCGAAATGCGGATGTTCACGACGTACCATGCTGAGGTGAGGCAACAGTCTGGTCAATGCTGTATTCTTACCCGAAGTAGGGATAAAGATTGTTTGTGCCGTAGTATCCATTGCGGCAATTACTTTATTAGGGTCTATTTCGTTGCCCAACTGCAGTTGAGTAAACTTGACTTTGTTGTCTTTTAGCTCTGCTTTCAGTCCTTTGATAAATTCCGCCTTTTCCCGGTCACCACTTCCGTCATCAAGGAAAATTACGTTATTGTTCTTGAACTTACGGATGAAGTGTTCGTATACTTCAGAATACAGATAAGATTGAGGCGTATTCACCTGATAAATCATCGGATTATTGAAAACCTGTTCCACCTTTGGAGTAAATGGAATCACCAGACGAATCTGATGCTTTTCTGCAAACTGAGCCAATGGTTTGATTGTTTCTCCACTGGCAACTCCGAAGATAATATCCATATCCTCCATTGTTTTCTGTGACAAGATGGAGTTGATGGTGGAAGTAGTTCCATTTGTATCGAATGTATAGATATCCATGGATACTCCCTGCTTCTTCAAACTGTCTACAGCAATCAGGAATCCTTCGTAAAACTCTGTAATTCTCGATTGTTCAGCCTGTGAAATCGAAGAATTAAGTTTGAGTGGAAGCATAACAGCCGCTTTGATGGTCTTGATAGACTTACGGTCTGCCTTACTTTCATTGAAAAGCTCTTCATTGGTTGGAACATTAGACGGCTGAGATACAGTATTCCCTGTAGCAGTCTGTTTCGGATAAGGAATAAACAGAAAACGTCCCTTTTTCAGCTTTCCGTTTCTCAGCTCCGGATTTGCCTCTATCAGCTCTTCCTCTGTGATTCCATACATGCGGCTGATGCTGTAGATTGTTTCTTTACGCTGCACTTTGTGCATGTCTCTCCAGTCGTTTTTCCGTACTTCCGGTGCCGGTGTGTGCGTTGCCGCTACAGCAGGCTGGCTTTCTTCCTGCATGGGAATAGATATTACTTGTCCGATACGGAAATTGCTGGCACTCAGTCCGGGATTGGCTGCGCAGATAGCCTGAGCAGTTACATTGTATTTCACAGTCAGTTGGTACAATGTTTCGCCAGCCTGTATGGTATGAAAAGTTTTATTGCTCTTGTTGGATGACTGAGTTTGAGGTATTTTCAACACTTCTCCGGCACGTATGCGGGTTTCACTGCCAGGGTTCAGCTGTATGATGTCTTGGGTAGATACATTGTACATGCTGGCAATGGAATATAAACTTTGTCCTTTCGTCACAGTGTGCAAAAAGTACCCGTTGTTGCTTTGAGCCTGCACAGGCAGATTAAGACTGCCTAAAGATAAAGCCAGAGAAAAACAAATTGTATGAATAAATTTCATTTTGGACTTAGTATTTGTTGAAAGACAAAAGTACAAAAAAAAGACTTATCTTTGCAAGGATATCATCTATTTTAAGGATATGACAGAAGGAAAAGAAACGATAAGCGTGTATGGAGCGCGCGTACACAATTTAAAGAACATAGATGTGGAGATACCGCGTGACAGCCTGACAGTGATTACAGGCTTGAGTGGCAGCGGAAAATCGTCGTTGGCTTTTGATACGATTTTTGCGGAAGGACAGCGGCGGTACATCGAAACTTTTTCTGCGTATGCCCGAAATTTCCTGGGTGGAATGGAGCGTCCGGATGTAGACAAGATTACCGGACTGAGCCCGGTTATTTCGATAGAGCAAAAGACAACAAACAAGAATCCACGTTCTACGGTAGGTACTACTACCGAAATATACGATTACCTGCGACTGCTGTTTGCACGTGCCGGAACGGCCTATTCTTATCTTTCCGGTGAGAAGATGGTGAAATATACGGAAGAGCAGATTATCGAACTGATTTACCGCGACTACAAAGGAAAGCGCATTTTTGTACTGGCTCCTTGGGTAAGAACCCGTAAGGGACATTACAAGGAACTTTTCGAGCAGATTCGCAAGAAAGGTTATCTGTATGTGCGGGTAGACGGAGAAGTCCGTGAGATAGTACACGGAATGAAGCTGGACCGTTATAAGAATCACAACATCGAGGTTGTAATCGATAAAACCATTGTTACAGACAAAGAAGACAAACGCCTCCGTCAGAGTGTGGCAACAGCCATGCAGCAGGGCGACGGGCTCTTGATGATTCTGGATGCGCAGACAGAAAGTGTACGCCATTACAGCAAACGCCTGATGTGTCCGGTTACAGGGCTTTCTTACAAAGAACCGGCACCTCACAACTTTTCTTTCAATTCACCTCAAGGAGCTTGTCCGCGATGCAAGGGATTGGGGTATGTCAATCTGATTGATGTCGATAAAGTCATTCCCGACCGCTCATTGTCTGTATACGAAGGGGCAGTGGCACCTTTAGGGAAATATAAGAATGCCATGATATTCTGGCAGCTGGAGGCTTTGCTGGAGAAGTACGATGCAACCCTGAAAACTCCGGTAGCCGAATTGCCCGAAGATGCCATCAATGATATCTTGTACGGCTCCGATGAGCGTCTGAAAATAAAAAGCAGCCTCATCCATACATCGTCCGATTATTTTGTGACATACGATGGAATTGTGAAATACATTCAGCTGATGCAGGACAAAGATGCATCGGCTACCGCACAGAAGTGGGCCGACCAGTTTGCAAAGACAGACGTTTGTCCGGAATGTAAGGGTGCACGCCTGAACAAGGAAGCGCTCTATTTCCGTATTCACGATAAAAACATTTATCAGCTTGCAACGATGGACATCAGCGAACTGTACGAATGGCTGATGCAGGTAGATGCTCATCTGGAGAGTAAGCAGCAGATTATTGCAGCTGAAATCTTGAAGGAAATCCGTACGCGTCTGAAGTTCCTGCTCGATGTAGGACTGGATTATCTGTCCCTCAACCGTTCGTCGGTCAGCCTGTCGGGAGGAGAAAGCCAGCGTATCCGTCTGGCTACACAAATTGGTTCTCAGCTGGTCAATGTGCTTTATATCCTCGACGAGCCCAGTATCGGTCTGCATCAGCGCGACAACTTGCGTCTGATAAACTCGCTGAAAGAATTGAGAGACTTGGGTAACTCTGTCGTTGTAGTAGAGCATGATAAAGATATGATGCTGGCTTCAGATTATATTGTAGACATGGGACCGAAAGCCGGAAGACTGGGAGGAGAGGTCGTCTTTGCAGGTACACCCGAGGAAATGTTGCGTACCGATACACTGACTTCGCAATACCTCAACGGAAAAATGCAGATAGAAGTACCGGAACATCGCAGAGAAGGAAACGGAAAATCAATCTGGCTGCGTGGAGCCTGCGGTAACAATCTGAAAAATGTAGATGTAGAGTTTCCGCTTGGCAAACTGATTTGTGTGACCGGTGTATCGGGTAGTGGAAAATCTACTTTGATAAACGATACCTTGCAGCCTATTCTTTCCCAGCATTTCTACCGCTCTTTACAGGATCCGTTGCCGTATGGAAGTATAGAAGGCTTGGAGTATATAGACAAGGTGGTCAATGTAGATCAGTCGCCTTTAGGACGTACTCCGCGTTCCAATCCGGCTACTTATACGGGGGTATTCTCCGACATCCGCAATCTGTTTGTAGGTCTGCCGGAAGCCAAGATCAGAGGATACAAACCGGGACGTTTCTCCTTCAATGTATCGGGAGGACGTTGTGAGGCATGTGGCGGAAATGGATACAAGACCATCGAAATGAACTTCCTGCCGGATGTGCTGGTGCCTTGCGAAGTGTGTCACGGCAAGCGTTACAACAGAGAAACACTGGAAGTACGCTACAAGGGAAAATCGATTGCCGATATTCTGGATATGACTATCAACCGGGCTGTAGAGTTCTTTGAAAATGTACCGCAGGTATTGAACAAGATTAAAGTACTGCAAGAGGTTGGTCTGGGATATGTCCGGTTGGGACAGCCGTCTACCACACTTTCGGGAGGAGAAAGCCAGCGTGTAAAACTGGCTACGGAACTTTCCAAACGCGATACGGGAAAGACCTTGTATATTCTCGACGAACCTACTACGGGACTTCATTTCGAAGACATCCGTGTGTTGATGACCGTACTGAACCGTCTGGTGGATAAGGGCAATACGGTAATTGTCATCGAACACAATCTGGATGTAATCAAGATGGCCGATTATATCATTGATATGGGACCTGAAGGAGGAAAAGGAGGCGGCCAGCTCTTGTCGTGTGGTACACCGGAAGAAGTGGCCTGCTGTGACAAAGGATATACACCTAAATTTATTAAAGAAGAATTGGGAATGTAATTATGGCAAAAGAAAAAATAGCAAAGACAAATGCAGCCCGTTTGTTGGATAAAGATAAAATTGCTTACGAGCTGGTACCCTATGAAGTAGACGAGAATGACTTGAGTTGTATTCACGTGGCGGCTACTTTGGGCGAGAACATAGAACAGGTATTCAAGACACTGGTCTTGCATGGCGATAAATCGGGATATTTTGTATGTGTGATTCCCGGAGAGCATGAAATCGATTTGAAGATGGCCGCCAAAGTATCGGGCAACAAGAAGTGCGATTTGATTCCTATGAAAGAACTGCTTCCGATTACGGGTTATATTCGTGGCGGATGTTCTCCTATCGGGATGAAGAAGCATTTTCCTACTTATATCCATGCAACCTGTCAGGACTTTCCCTTTATCTATGTCAGTGCAGGTGTACGCGGATTACAGGTAAAGATTGCACCGGCCGACTTGATTAAAGTGAGCAAAGCCGAAGTTTGTATGTTGTTCTAAAATCATTCCGGTGTCATACAGGCAGTGTGGTATAATCCTCGTCGTCGGCTTTACAGCCAGCGTTGTCGGCTATAAAAACAGCGTCGTCGGCTTTATATTCGACGTCGTCGGCTTTATATTCGACGTCGTCGGATAAAGATTGTTTCTGTATCCGGATACTATCCATAAAGAAATCCTCTTCTCACGTATTATCTTCAATCGTGAGAAGAGGATTTTTCTATATGTGTCTGTTGCCAGATGCGGTTACATCGATTCGGTGTTGTGTATAGACTGATTGATGCTGTCGATATAATCTAATATCTCCTTGCGTCCGGTTTTGTTTTCCGACGAAGATACGAAATGAGGAGGCAATTCTTCCCATTGTTCTTTTAGCTTATTGAGATAGCGGTTGACGTTGGAATGCGTTTTTGCTATACTCTGCTTGTCGGCTTTTGTAAAGATAATAGCAAACGGAACTCCGTTTTCTCCTAGCCATTCCATAAACTCAAGGTCTATTTTCTGTGGTTCCAGACGGCTGTCCAGCAATACAAACAGACAAGTCATCTGTTCACGCTCCAGCACATAATATTCTATCATTTTCTGAATCTTCTCCATCATTTTTTTACCACGCTGGGCATATCCATATCCCGGCAGGTCTACCAGATACCATTCTTTGTTGATTAAGAAATGATTAATCAGCAAAGTTTTTCCTGGGGTAGACGAGGTCATTGCCAGTTTAGGACGCTTTGTCAGCATATTGATGAGGCTTGACTTTCCTACATTCGAACGTCCTATGAATGCGTACTCCGGTAAGTTCCCCTGTGGACACATGTCAGCCCGTGAACTGCTAATTTTAAATTCGGCACTGGTTATTTCCATGATGAGTTCTGTTTTTATAATACTGCGCCAAAGTTACGAAATAAAACTGATTTTATTGGAATGTATGGAAGACACAAGTTATTTGTGGTCGCATTTCTTGGTAATGTCGACTGTAAATCCGGTTTCTGTAGGCATGAATTTACCTTTCTGCTTCAGAAAGACAATCAGTTCTTCAGCGTTCATGTCGCTGGCAGAACAAGTATAAAAACGCTGTTCCGCTCCAAACTTACGGATAATAGCTTCTTTTAAGCTGGCTTCAGAGTAGCTGTTTCCTTCCATCATGTGAAGGACCTCGTGTGCATGTAATTGTTCCATCATTTATCAATTAAAAGTTTGTAGGTATAACAATATAAAATGGAGTTGGTTCATAAAGATTAGTATGGGAATATTTGCGAGGCTTGTATGTAAGCACTCTTTTAAGTACTGAAGTTGTTGTCTTGAATAAAAAATAACATATTTATGAAAATAGTGTTAATAAAAAAAGATACTCCCGTTAATCGCTATTAACAGGAGTATCACAACACAAAAACTAAACTAGACATAGCTTTTGAAATGTGATACTCTGCTTTGTAAATCAGTATGTTATAGGTGTATAAAAACACTCAACTGGAATGAAAGTGGAATGAGTTATATTTCGTCATATCAAGATTTCTCATTTTTATTGATTGTAATATTTAATTTGCTATGTTTGTAAAAACCAATCATTGTTAGTTATGGGAAAGAAAACTCAGGAGGTAGTGCGCCGTGGATTCGACCAAGATATAGAATCTTTAATAAGCCAGTTGAATGGTGTGGCAGTTAATATTATTCAAGGTCGGGTTCATTTTGAAGACAAACCCGGAAATGAAACATTTCATGATACCAGAGCGTATGAACTGCTTGTTGCTTCAAGGCTTATAAAGGCTATATCCTTGCTTGAATTAGTCTCCAATGAAGATTGTCGCGGCCTTTTTGAATAGCTCGAATACTTCATGTGTCTTGGTTACTGTCTCCAATTTGGTGTTTATTGATTTGAAGAACTTGTTCATATCGTTTCTATCGTCATCTTTCAGGCTCAAATATAATTGCTCCAGCTGTGATTGAAACTGGATAAGTTCTCCATGAAATCCACCTCTTTCTCTTAGTTTATGAAGCTTATCCGTTGGAGTATATTTTTCTGAATATCCATCTTCTTCTATGTATCCGTCCTCTTTCAGCCCTTTAATAACTATCATATATTGGTAAGGACTGATTTTTAGATCCGGAATATCTTCGTATTCTAAGATTACGCTTTCGCTATTGACAGTGCCCTTTAGGAGCGCATTGATAACCTTGTCACGTTCCTCAGATGTTATAAAATCGGGATATTCCCTTTTATCTTCTGTTGGTTTATCTCTTAGTGGTCTTGCCATATTATTCAAGATATTCTACATTGTCAATAAAGAAATATTTATCAAGTTGCACTCTTAACGTATTGATAACTTTGACTCCCAGCTTATTATTACCTCTAAACGTAAAATCTGTTTCCCAGCCAACAAATTCTTTGTTGTATTTGGTTCGTATTAATGAATCAAGCTTGTCTTTGTACACCTCAGCTTCTTCTTTTGCACCTATCTCAGAAAGACTATTCATCATACTAGCATAGCTCATCGTATCTAATCTGTAATTTACCTCGAATTCTATTTCAGAGATTTTCTCTCCATTGATATTAAATAAACTATCAAGATATTCCATGTCAACAAACTCATAACTATCCCAATCGTTCATTGATTCTTTTAAATATCTTTCGATGCTCTCTTTAGCTCTATCTTCGTTAGTTTTTTCTCCACAAGCATAAAATAAAATAGATGCTAATAATAGAATACATATTTTTTTCATATTATGAGTTTTAAATCATTTTATCCTATGTTTTTATTAGCTGTGACTGTACAATATACCGATTAGTATGGAAACAAGAGCCATGACAATGTATGCAGTTCCTATTTCACTTTTTTTCTCTGCTTCTTCTTTAGAAGCTTTGACTTTGATTTCTTGTTTTTGATTTGTATAGCCAACAAGTCTTTCACCGTTTCTGTATCTTCTATCTTGTTTGTATACGGCAACAGGTGCTATTTTCTGCATCTTTATTTCGTTTTTATTGAGTATCTTGCTTATACCTTTGCATAAAAGTATGATAGCTGGGATTGAGCCAAATATTACCGCTCTTTCAAAAAAAGTCGCTAACCAGAATGCACTGAAAGCTACGTATAATATCTTCAGAAACCAATGGGTTTGGCTGTATACTGGAGTAAAACCGCCTTCTATTGCTTTCTTTCGCATCTCATCAGGTGAAACTTCTTTATAAATTATATCATCTTTGTATGTACTTGGGGAAGAAGTATTTCTGTATGGTGTAGAATGTGCATCACCGTATACTTTGTTGCTAATGATTTTACCACCATCGCGTCCTACCTGATTCACAGCAGATCTTATAAATCCCTTTGCTAAACTGGACATAAAGTTTCCCATATTTTATCCTATATTTTTTTGATTGTTGCTAATTATCAGTTCTGCTTCCAGTTCCTTGATTCTCGCTTGGAGTGTCTTGATTGTATCCTGCTGGAAGGTGATGGTGTCGATGAGCTTGTTCATTCTGTCCTCTGCTCCTGTTGGCTGTTCAGATGTCAGGAGCATTTCTCCCTTACCACGCATGAGCCATTCTGCGGAAATGTCTTTAAATGACGATATGGTCCGACTTATTAACTCCAAATCTATTGTAGTTCTTCTACCAGTTAAGTAATTATTCAATGTGGAATAGTTGAAATCAATCTTTATTGCAAATGCTCTTGGAGTCATTTCTAAAGTTGATATGAACAATTTTAATCTATCTAATACTGTTGCCATAATTGTATTCTATATAAATGTTAAATATCGTCAAATGACGAGATAATCTTAGTTCTATATTTGCATATATCGTCAAATGGCGATATCTTTGCAATACAATCAATCACACATACAAATATAATAATTTGAAACTGAAATTCAATATGAAAACGAATGAATATTCCTATAAAAATGAAGTCATTACACTAACAAATGACATTGAGCTGGCAAAATCCATGACGGAAGAAGAGATGCAGTCTTACTTCAATACGGATGACAGCAAGGAAGATTTCATAAGTTTTCTTGAAGATGAACTTAGGGTAGCTGAAAGCCACATTGAAAATGAAGATGATGATTTCAGTTTTATTGACCCTGGCTTTGCAAATGAAGCCGATTACTTGAGATACAAATTTGCGTAAATAATAAACCTCACTAAAAGTCAAAACCAAATGAAAAGAACCATTGAAACCAAATTCGACATCGGACAGAAAGTCTGGATGCTCGTAGACTCGAAAGCCGTTGAAAGAGTCGTTAGGCGCGTAAACGTGTCTTTAACCAAGAAAGAAGTGCGTGTCGAGTATAACATGGAAGCTACAGAAAAATACTCTACAGACGAATACACTTTCTATGACGAAAGCAAAGTGTTCGCCACGAAAGAGGAGCTAAGAAAGTCCGTTTTCGGTGATTGACAAATCACAACCCGGTGTGGCTTGACCGCCTATCCGGGAACTACAGAGAAGAGTTCCTTGACATAGTTAGGCTGACGGACGTACCAGACAGGTATAGTAATTCACCGTGGATAACGGGCAGTCCGACAGAGTGTAGAATTTGAGACAATTCGGTCTGCAAACGCAGGCTTTAGATATAAGACAAAAGAATGATTTTGTATGAAAGCAATTATTGAGAAAGAATATATCGTCGATAAGGTTGTCGGTGATATAAAGTGTGGAGACAAGGTTTTGCAGGACTGCATAGGAACAGACAGAACGACACTTATAATAAGGTTTCTATCCATTCCTATTTACCGCAATATACGGATTTTTAACGAGCGTCAAGCAACACAACAACAGACTCAAATTTTAGGTTAGTGATAATTGGTGCTTTGCCTTCTTTGAGATAAAAAGCAGTTTGACCTCTTAAATCTTCTACGCTGATAATTGCGTCAGTGTTAATGCACCACGATTTACCGTTGGTGTCTGATACTACAATAAATTTTTTCATAAATCTTAATTTTTGAATTAGCAATACAAAATTAAGAAATCCCTCCGATAAGATTCCATAATCGGAAAATATCGGAGGGAACATTCCGGTGTAGCTTAATGGTAGAGCGGAAGTTACTGAGGGCTTTAGATTAGAATTACAAATACTACTTCAAATGACGGTTCGACCCCGTCCACCGGAGCTATAAAACTTATCGATCATGAAAGTATTTAATTTCGTTTGGATGCTAATGGTAGCAGGATGTACTGTTGGCATGTTGTATGGAGCAATCACGACGCCCAGTCCGGTGCAGGGTATATGGATATGCTTCTGTGTAATCATGGTAATTGCATCGGTATATGGATGTGTAAAGGTATGGAAGGAAAAACTAAGTTGATGGAAAAAAGACCGGTGGTGTCTACCTTGCGTAACATGGCGGTCGGTACAGAAGAGGTGTTCAGTATCCTTCAAAGAGTGACCGTAATGAATACACTTGCTCTTCGACTTGATCTTGAACGTTCTCAAGGTATGAACTGGAGTTACAAGACGGACCGTGATGCCGGAACGATAACAGTTAAACGTGTAAGTTGATGATATACCAATTGAATAATAGGCTTATGACAACGATACTTGTTGATGATACGGCAGCAATATTATTGGAAAACATATTGCTGGCTATGGAGGATGAATGCTTCTCAAAGGATTTGAGTGCAAAGATTGTTGGCGGTGAAGGTAAACTGAATAAGCTGATAGAAAACGGTTCCGTAAGATTCGAGAAACCGACCAACAAGCAGAATGGCAAGTGGTTCTGCAAGGCCAGTGACGTACTTCGGCATTGTGCCCGAAGACGAAACAGAAAGAAAAAGAAATAAGCATTAGCCTGTGAAGGTCATATTCTATATAAATGTGTGAATTTTAGTTTCAAATCTTGTGCGGGCCACTTGTGAAAGTCGCCCAATCTTGAACCTTTAGTTCAGGCGGTAGAACACCACGTATATTTTACGTGGAGGTCACGGGTTCAAGTCCCGTAGGGTTCACTACTCCGACAGCGGTCGGGTCTTTTAAAGGTTAATATAAATAGACCGCCTCACGTGATGGGGTGGTAAATGGTATCGTGGGTGTAATGGTAACACCACTCCGCCAAAAGACGGAGAGATGCAGGTTCGACTCCTGCCTGTATCACAACCCTTTGAGATAAATCCGTTAAAATCCGAGAGTAGGGCGAAGATAGCGCAGGTTTTCACCCGCACGGCATCGGTTAGCCGTTGACTCTATCTGAAAGATGATGCGAAATCGGAAAGGATTGGAACATGGTTGCGCCCCGGAGATACGCTTCGGGGCTTTTTAATTGCTGAAATGAGAACAAACGTTAAGGCGTAAAAATGGCGAAGAATCAGATTGTAAAACTTGCTAATCCGCTTTAACTTTACTGATGTAATAAACTAAAAGTCAAACCATTAATACTTTATTTATGGCTGAAAGAAAAGCTAAGACAGAAGCTCCTGTGAAAGATGAACAGGAAGCAAAGAAAGAGGAAGTGCAGCAGACACTATCCGAAAAGTTGGTTAACATAAGAACCTTGAAGGCAAGCGAGATTGAATGCCGAATAGGTACAATCAATGAAAAAGGATGTTCCTTGCTTCTTTATAAGGATGCCCGGGTAGACATGAGACTCCTTGATGAAGTATTTGGCCCTATGAACTGGAAAAGATTTCATGAAGTTGTAAATGGAAATCTGTTCTGTACCATATCCATCTATGACGAGAAGAAAAAGGAATGGGTGAGCAAACAGGATGTCGGAACGGAATCCAATACCGAAAAGGAGAAAGGTCAGGCTTCAGACGCCTTCAAGCGTGCCGGATTCAACTGGGGTATAGGTAGAGAGCTCTATTCTGCTCCTTTTATTTGGATAGCACTTGAATCCAGTGAGATTGTAAGGAACACTTCAGGAAGATGTTCAACATACACGAAGTTCTCTGTTAGCGAGATTGAATATGACGAAAACAGGGAAGTATGCAAGTGTATAATCGTGGATGATAAAGGTAAGGAAAGATTCCGCTTTCCTGCTGCTAAGAAGAAACAGCAGCCACAGAATCCCAATTTATTTACAGGCAAGCAGCTCAAGGATGCCATTGCAGAAGTGAATGCATGTCAGAGCAGACATGAGATTAACGAAGTGTGGAGTAAACATTCAGCTCTTCAACAGAATTTGGAATTCAGAAATGCAACAATAGAAATGTGTAAAAAATATCCAGAATGATAGAGTTAGTTAAGTCAAGTGTGGTTTTCAATGAAGAGAACCACACCTATTTTCTGGGCGACAAGCAGCTCTCAGGAATTACTGGGATGATCAAGAGACAGTTATTCCCGGATAAGTATAAGGAAGTTCCGAAGTATATCCTTGAAAAGGCCTCCGAAAGAGGTACAAGGGTTCATCACGAATGCCAGTTTGTCGATATGACAGGCTTCGAGCCGGAAAGTCAAGAAGCCATGAACTATTTACTACTTAGAACGGGTGCCGGTTATAAAGCTCTTGCCAATGAATACACTGTATCGGATAATGAGTTTTTTGCTTCAAACATCGATTGTGTATGGGAACTGGATAATAAGATTGCCCTTGCTGATATAAAGACAACCTATTCTCCAGATAAGGAATACCTGGAGTGGCAACTTTCCATATACGCATATCTATTTGAATTGCAGAATCCGAATCTGAAAGTTGACAAACTGTACGGTGTGTGGCTCTATAATGAAAAGTATGAACTTATTCCACTTGTTCGCAAATCCGATGAAGAGGTCAAGAGACTGCTCCAGTGTGAGATTGAAGGTAAACGCTACCTCGATACTGAGACTGCACTTGAACACAAGCAGGATGAAGTACAGCTATTGCCAAAGGACGTGATAAACAAATATGTTGAAGCTGTAGCGGAAATTGAGAGAATACAGCCTTTCATCGACGGTTTCAAAGATTCGTTGAAACGTGCCATGATTGAACACGATGTCAAGTCATGGGATACTGGAGGGTTGAAAGCCACTATAACACCAGCATCCACAAAAAAAACATTCGATTCCAAGCGTTTCCAGTCTGACCATCCGGAGCTGTACAAACAGTACATTAAGGAATCGGAAACAGCAGCATCAATAAGAATTACACTAAGAAAGGAGGAGATAAATGCTTAACAAGGTACAATTAATCGGACATCTCGGAAAAGATCCGGATGTGAGAACGCTCGATGGCGGTTCCAAGGTATGCCAGTTGGTTCTTGCTACAACTGAAAAAGGGTATACATTACAAAATGGAACTCAGGTACCGGAGAGAACAGAATGGCATAATATCGTTATGTGGAAAGGACTTGCGGAAGTGGCTGGGAAATACCTGCACAAGGGTGACAAGATTTACGTGGAGGGGAAAATCAGAACGCGCAGTTACGAGGACAACAACAAGGTCAAGCGCTATATAACTGAGATTTTTGCTGATAATATGGAAATGCTTGTCGTAAAGCAGCAACAGCCTCAGCAACCTGCACCACAACCGCTACCACAGCCTCAGCAGCAATACCAGCAGTACAACCAGCCGCAGCAGTTCCCACCGGTTTCAGGTGCTGATGATTTGCCTTTCTCTCCACCATATAGATAATCATGGAAGCTACGATAACCAAGAAAGACGGGAAGGCTACTATGGACAAAGATTTTAACTACATGCTTAGCCTTCTCCGGAATGGTGTGTACACCCTTACAATCAAACGGAAGACGAAACCGAGAACTCTCGACCAGAACGCGCTAATGTGGATGTGGTTCAGATGCGTTGGCGGTGCTCTTCGTGAGTTCACCGGTGAAGCGTATTGGAGTACAAAGGAAGGGATAGAAACCATACATGACCTGTACTGCAAGAAATTCCTTACAAAGATGGTTGTTACTCCGAAGGGGGAAAGGACTGAACTTTCAAGAGGAACGAAAGACCTCAGTACTATGGAAATGTCCAATTTCCTTGAAGCGGTGAAAACCGATATAATGACAGAATACGGCATTCAGTTGCCGTTACCGACAGACAAATACTATTCGGCATTTGCGGCCGAGTATGAAAATAGATTTTAATATGGCAATAATTAAAGATTACGAACCGGAGGTACTGACGTTTGTACTTCCGGAAGCAGTCAAGGAACAGTTTCCTTTGGAACTGCAGTTTGAGAATGCAGAAAGTGAGAAAGACATCTTGAAGGCAGTGAATGAACACTTCAATGCTTTGTTCCCGGAGAACGAGATGGCAACACGTTACATGGACGATGTTGAGAAACAAGATTTGCGAAGCAAGTATTGTAAACTTGTTGAGCAGAAGCTTCCAGAAGCTGAGATTTCTTTGCTCAATGCGAAAGAAGAAGCCAAGCGTATCAAGTCTGACGCAGAAGAAAGACTGAATGCCTTGAATAAGCAAGTCAAGGACTATGCTGCCAAGGTCCAGGAAGGCACGGAAGAAAAACAGCTGCCTGCCACCAAGACTTTCCGTATCGCACTGAACGGATACTTCCTTTATTATGCAATGCTTAACGGAAAGGTTGTACTGGCTAAGGCTGAAAAGATTCCTTCGTATGACAAATCATCATTGTGGGCGCAGGAGGATAAGAACAGAATTGCCATGATGGAATTGTTTGGTCTTGATTTCCCAGCTCCGGATAAACCTTCTGATGAAGAATTTGACGAGGAACATGACCTGCTTCCGGATAATGTTTCGGAAGTGATGGGAGAAGAAGAGTTCAATCAGGCTGTAGGTGATGAGTAGATTACAGCATAAGCGTGGACGCAAATCCAATTATGTGCATTCCCTTAACAATCCATATTGGGAAAAGGTTGCAAGAAATGTTAGGTTAAGGGATGGTCATAAGTGCAGGATATGCGGCTCACGCTATCCTTTGGAAGTTCATCACAAGAGATACAAGGTCAACGGAATATCAATCGTTGGAAAGGAACTTGAACACCTTGATTGCCTTGTAACCCTGTGTGCTTCCTGTCATGATAAGGTACACAAAGGTATATTGAGAATATGAAGTTCCAGTTAAGAGACTATCAGCAAAATGCAAGCAATGCAGCCATATCACACTACAGGTTGAAGAACGGCAAGAACTATCTTATGGTGTTGCCTACCGGTGCAGGGAAAAGCCTCATCATCGCTGATATAGCAGCGAAACTTAATGAACCTCTGTTGGTGTTTCAGCCAAATAAGGAAATCCTTGAGCAGAACTTTGCCAAGTTGCAGACATACGGAATCTTTGATGCCGGATGTTATTCAGCCTCTGTAAAGAGAAAGGATATAAACAGGATTACATTCGCCACCATCGGCAGTGTGTATAACCACATGGATGATTTCAAGCATTTCAAGTACATACTCATTGATGAATGTCATTTGGTAAACCCCTCTGAGGGTATGTATGCAGACTTCTTTGCTGCAGCAGAAAGGCGAATAATCGGGCTTACTGCCACCCCTTACAGATTGTGCAGTACAATGAACGGTTCTATGTTGAAGTTCCTCACGAGAACGAGACCAAGGGTATTCAGTGATGTCATCTACTATTGCCAGGTTAGTGAACTTCTTGCAAGGGGATTCCTTACAAAATTGAAGTATTACGATTTGACAAAAATAGAACTTGTGAATGTCAGGAGGAACTCTACCGGTGCAGACTTCGATGACAAAAGCCTTTCCAAAGAGTTTGAACGTGTGGATTTGTACGGCTATCTGATTAGTATGGTAAGAAGGCTTCTTGCTCCCAAGAGTGGTATACCAAGACGTGGTATCCTCGTGTTTACGAGATTTGTCAAGGAAGCTGAAATGCTTACCCATGAGATACCGGACAGTGCGGTGGTTAGCGGAACGACGCCGAAGAAAGAGCGTGAACGGATCTTGTCAGATTTCAAGTCTGGTAAGATAAAGGTAGTGGCCAACTGTGGTGTGCTTACTACCGGTTTCGATTATCCGGAACTGGATACAATCGTTCTTTGCAGACCAACGATGTCGCTGGCTCTCTATTATCAGATGATAGGTCGTGTCATCCGCCCCTATCCTGGAAAGGAAGGATGGGTTGTTGACCTCTGTGGGAATCTGAGAACATTTGGAAAAGTTGAGGAACTGAGGATAGAACAGCCGGAAAAAGGTAAGTGGATGGTGAAAACAAACGGAAAACAATTAACCAACGTAATACTATAGCTTATGTACGTAATAAGAGGTCAGATACCGAGTAAGAGTAACTGTTATAAGATAGTCAATATCAATGGTCATGCAAAACTGGCCAAACAGAAGGTTCTTACCGAATATGAAAAGAATTTCTATATCCAGTGTCCGGAACGTGGTCGAATGGTCAAAGGATACTTCAAGCTAACAGCCAAGATATATTATTCAAGTAACCGTCCGGATCTGGACAACTCGCTGAAAATTCTTCTTGACTGCCTGCAGTTGACCAAGACAATAGAGAATGACAGATATTGTGTTCACATAGATATTCAGAAGTTTATTGACAAGAAAGAGCCGAGAATAGAATATGAGGTTACACCGATAGAGTTTTAGGAGGTGGTTATGGAAAAGAAACAAAGCTATTTCTCCCATGATAGCAATGCACGTAATTCTGAGAAGCTGATACGTTTGCGAATGCGGCACAAGGCTGCCGGATATGGTGTCTTTTTTATGATACTCGAAAGGCTTCGTGAGGAACCGAATTACATGAGTGTCAAAGATTATAATGTTATAGCCTTTGACCTTCGTGAAGATGCCTCACTCATTAAGTCAGTCGTTGAGGATTTTGGGTTATTTGTCTTTACCGAAGATGGTAAGTACTTCTACTCCGAAAGTCTCTCACGCAGGATGGGTATCAAAGACCAGGAAAAAGTGAAACGGTCGGAAGCAGGAAAGAAAGGTATGGCAAGAAGATGGGCGAATGATGCTGAAAAATCGGCTGATAACACAGAAGAAAATAACAATGTTATAACAGTGTTATCGGAAACGGATAACAATGGTGTAACAACGGTCGAAAATTCCATAACAAGTAAAGTAAAGAAAAGTAAAGTAAAGGAAAGTAAAGATAAGAAAGAAAAATCTCCTAAAGGAGATACAAAGAAAGACGAGCTTTCTTTGCTGCCTCATAAGGTGGAACATGTGGATTTTGTCAGACTTCAGGAATTTTTCAATACAACATTTCATGGAAAGCTTTCCGCCGTGATGAGTATGACAGAAGCAAGACGGAAGGCTGTCAAGGCAAGAATAGCCCAGTACAACAAGGATGCGGTATTTATCGTATTGCAGAAGGTGGCAGCCAGTCCATTTCTGTTGGGATGTAATGACAGGAACTGGAAATGTGATTTCGACTGGATATTCAAGGCTTCAAACTTTACTAAAATCTTGGAGGGTAATTATGACGAACAACGAAATAGCAATACGGCAGGCGGCAGAAAGGAATCAGTTAGCCGTCTTACAGACCTCGCCGAAGCAATACTTACAGGAACTGATACCTAAGAGCGTAGATGATGTGTTCGCGTCATCAGAGCCGGCGCTTAGTATGGTTGCTAAGGAACTTGGAGAAAACCATGCCCGTGCAATAGTTGTGATACTTTTGTCTGAAGTTGTCGGCTTCTACAACGCATCCAACACAATGAATGATGCTCAGGTAGCCATAACAACGGATTTGATTATTGAAGAATATCCGTATTTCAAAATCGACGATTTGAAACTGGCTTTCAGAAATGCAATGAAAGGCAGGTACGGAGAGATATACAACCGTCTGGATGGTTCTGTGGTTATGGGGTGGCTCCGGCAGTACAACAAGGAGCGATGTGCCAAGGCTGATATTGAATCCTTCAATGAGCATAAACGGATAAGTGAGGAGTCTGACAGTGGTCTGTTCTATGATGACTACAGGAGGATGTTGCAGGAAAAGGCTGCCAACGGTGACGAGGAAGCGAAGGTTGCACTGGAAAGGTCAAATGAGACACTTGCCTTTATGAAACGGAAAAGACTGGAAAAGCAGAAAAAACAGCTTGAGGATTATGACAGAAAACTTGCAGAAGAAAGAGTTCGAAATCAAATTCAATAAAAAGGGAATGCATAAAAAGAATGATATATGCAGTTTCTTCGGATGGAAGAATGTGCATCTTACCGTCAATGGGCATTGTATTGTATCAGTGCTTCCAGAACATCTTGAAGCCTTTGAGGAGACCGCAAGACGGCATTTCTTCTCAATAGTAAAAAGGCTGTAAAATGGCGAAGTTTCTGATTGCTAAACTTGTCATTCTGAACTATCTTTACTGATGTAATAAATTAAAAGTCAAACCAATAAATATTTGAAATTATGGCAGAAATACAGAAAATCCCGGTGATTTACATACAACCGTCACCGATGAACCCGCGTAAAACATTCGATGAATCCGCATTGCTTGATTTAGCTCAGAATATTGAAGAACAGGGCTTGTTGCAGCCTATCACTGTGAGAAAAGTCAGTGATGGAGATTCGATGATTGATGATGAGTCAGGAGAGGTTCTTACCATCGAACCAAAATACGAGATTGTTTGCGGTGAGAGACGATTTAGAGCATGGAATATCCTCGCAAACAAATCTGCCCGTTACAGCGAAATTCCCTGTATTGTAAGAGAGATGACAGATGAACAGGCTTTCGATGCGATGATAACCGAAAACTTGCAGCGACAGGACGTCGATCCTATTGAAGAAGCAATAGCCTTCTCATTACTCATGGAGAATGGAAATGCAATCGAAGATATTGCAATAAGATTCGGTAAGTCCATGCGATTTGTGCAGGATAGAGTGAAGTTGAAGGGACTTATTCCGGAACTGGTTGAGATGCTAAGAAAAGATCTCATTCCGATAAGTGGTGCGATGTTGCTTGCCAAACTTGATATAGAATTACAGAGAAAATTCATTGAACGTAGAGTAAATCCTGAAGAAGGTGCAACACTTGCTGACATCAAAGATTATTTGGATGATTCCTTCTGTGTTATTAATAAGGCTCAATTCTTCGAAGAGGATAATTTCAGTGATGAAATTTCTGCGTGTTCCGGATGTATAAACAATACGGCTAACCATGGATGTCTGTTCTACGAGATGAAAGGAACAGAACAGAAATGTATCAATCGTGAATGTTTCGCTAAGAAGCAGGCAGAGTATGTCAAATACCGAGTGATTAAAGAAGCTGAGAATCTTGTCAAGAAAGGTGAACCGCTTGAGTTCGGCAAATCTGTCATTGTAATTGAGCAGCAGAATTCATGGGATAGTGAAAGGACTAAACAGAAGAAGGAAGAAATGGTCAAAATGTACAATGATATGGGATTTGAAGTTGTAACCGAAAATGTTTTTGACCATAAATGTTGGTACGAAGAGAATGATGAACGAATTAAGGAGAAACTTGATAATAATGAAATTTACCGTTGTATAGAGGTTCTCAACTTGGATAGACCATATTTCAGAGTATCACATTATTACCTTAAAAAATCTTCCAAAGCTAATTGTCCTGTATCAAAGCAAATCGAATCACAGAACATCAGACAGCAGATTAAACGAAACAAGGAGATTGTAATTGAGAAGGCGACCGAGACCATGCGCAAATGGGCTGATGAGATAACTGAATATTCAAGTAAAACCGAGGATATGACACTTAATGAACAGGTCATTTTTGATGTACTTGTCATCAAGAGTTGTGGTTACAATTTTCTTAATTCCCTTTGCCCGGAAGGTGAATTTGATATAGTCAAGTATGTAACTGAGCATTCACAAGACAGAATGAAATGGTACAGAGAATTTATCCGTTATAAACTCTCCGAGTCTGCAGTGACTTATAACAAACACCTTCAGGAATGCCAGAACATGCTGTTTAGGGAACAATATCCGGAGAAATACAAGGAAATGAGCGATAAGCTGAATTCCGCATATCAGAAAAAGGATGACAGGCTGCAAGCTAAACTTAAGGAGCTTGAAAGCATGCAGTAAATGGGAATATAGAGGAGTATGAACTACTCCTCTTTTGTTTAACTTTTATAACAATTATGGAGAAAATTCATTCACCTTGAATTATTGGATTCATTGATATATATAGTCCGATAACAATAACTTAGATATTTATGATTACATTAAACACATTAGCTAAAAAATGTTTTGAAATAGCGTTGAAGCGAAAAAAAATAGTTGAAACAACTTCCCCGAAGGCTGTTGTATTAGCTATATCGTCAGAGTGGAGAGAGCTTGCTGAAGCCGGTAAGGAGCGAAGCAATCATATACCATCCTGGAGTGAACGCGAGGAAGAAGCTGCTGATGTCATAATAGCTACGTTGACATACCTTGAAAGAATAGGTTGTAAAAACATCGAACAGCTATTGAAGGATAAAGTGGAGTTTAATTCATATCGTGTGGACTAAGTGATGTTCCGGCTATTTTGTGATGTTGATTATTTGTGCTGTTGATTTAAATAGTTGGTATATGACAGAATTTGATTTCAAAATAATCCAGATTGGTTTGCTGGATTTTAACAAGGGACAGCTTGATGGCCTTCCAAAGAATCCTCGATTTTTCAGAGATTATAGGTATGATGCGATGAAGAAAAGTATAGAGGATAGCCCTGAGATGCTTAATCTTCGTGAACTTATAGTTTATCCTATAAAAGAAAGATATATTGTAGTGTGTGGCAATCTAAGACTTAGAGCCTGCAAGGAACTTGGGTACAAGGAATTACCTTGTAAAGTATTAAACTCTGAAACTTCAGTAAAGAAGCTCAGAGAGTATGCCACGAAGGACAATGTATCATTCGGAGAGAATGATATGGATGTAATGATGAATGACTGGGACAAGTCGGAACTTCAGGACTGGGGAATAGAGTTTGCTCCGGAGCCGGAAAAGGACGAGTTCAAAGAGCGTTTCGAAGCCATAACGGATGAAACGGCTGTATATCCACTTATCCCCAAGTTTGACGAAAAACATGAATTATTCATCATAATTTCGTCCAATGAAGTGGATAGTAACTGGCTGCGTGAGGCATTAGATATGCAGCACATGGAGAGCTATAAGACCGGAAAGGTAAGCAAAAGTAATGTAGTTGATATAAAGGATGTCCGCCATGCAATTGAGAATCGTAATACCAAGTCATAAGCGGCATGATAGGGTATTTGCCAAAAAGCTGGTGAATGACCCGATAATTTGTGTGGCAGAGAGTCAGGCAGACCTTTACAGACAGTTCAATCCCGATTGTGAGATAGTTACCCATCCCGATGATGTGATAGGCCTCATCCCGAAACGCAACTGGATGGCTAAACACTTCAAGAACTTGTTCATGCTCGATGATGATGTGCATGCCTGCAAGGCTTTATATGCCGAGAAGGGTGAGCCTTCAAGAGTTAAGGATAAGAACGATATTACACGGATCATTTTCAATCTTGCAGAACTGGCAGAAATGATGAATGTTCACCTGTTCGGTTTTACCTCCAGAATATCACCTGTCATGTATGATGAGACCTGCTTCCTGTCGTTGTCGAAGATGATAACCGGTTGTTCGTATGGTGTATTCTACAACAAGAATACATGGTGGAACGAGGACTTGAAGTTGAAGGAAGATTTTTGGATTTCCTGCTATATGAAGTATAAGGAGCGTAGGGTTCTCACAGACCTTCGTTACAACTTCGAGCAGAAATCCACCTTTGTCAATTCCGGAGGACTGGCAGCTTTCAGGAACCAGGCAGAGGAACAGAGGTCGATTATGCTTATCAAGAAACATTTCGGTGACAGTATCAATCTTAAAGGGGCAACCAATAACGGTAAAGATAAGACAAAGCAGCTTGTTCAGTACAATATAACGGTCAAGTTCAAGTACTGAAAATGGCGTAAAAATGGTGAAGTTTCTGTTTGCTAAACTTGTCATTCTGATTTAATTTTACTGATGTTAAATAATAAAAATCAATGCTTTATGATTATTAGAACCGTTAGGGGATATGATTTCTTTGAGGTTTCTTCCGCTATGCAAAAGGCGATAAGAAGAGCGGATGCTGCAGTGGCCGGATACTTTGCGCTTGAGTTATGGACCAGTGGTTACCGGGATTATGTCTGGAAGAGATTGTTCACCATCAGTGCTGAGGATTGTTTTGGTATTATAACCCACGAGATTGAGGCTCTATGGCAGGGACATGAGTTGGTAAATAAGGGAAGTAAAGAGCCGAAAGGGCGTATCTATGTCAGCAAGGCAGTGCTTCTCCTTTGTGAATGCAGGAAGTGCCGGGATGCAGATCATCTGCAGAATTTTATCTACGACAGGAGTATGGTTGATGCAGATGCCTGGTTGGAAGATGTCCGGGGAAATCTAATTCCAATTCCACCTTATACCTTTGATGTTCATACCAGAAAGGGGAAAAAGATGGGAAGGACGAAGGAGGAATTTTTCAAGGATGAGTATAAGGCTCTCAAGCCAAGAGAAAAAGGCTTGTTTGATAGTCTTGTAGAATGATTAACGGCCACGGTTCACCGCCGTGGCCTACCTTAAAATGGTGAATAAAATTTCTGATTTTCGATTGTAAAACATGCTGAAAATCACTATCTTTATAGATGTAAAATAAAAGTCAAACCAACAAAATTTTAACATTATGGACAGAGACGAACGTCAACGCGTTCGCGCTGAGAGATACCGTATGCTCTCACAGAAAGCGGCTCAGAAGGCAGAAGATGCCTATCTTAGAAGTAAACAAATGAGTGATGTTATTCCTATGGGGCAGCCCATACATGGTGCAGCGGACAGACGGTACCGCGAAAAGATATGGAACACCATGGGGAAATCGGTTAAACATTCAGAGCAGTCTGAATACTGGGCAGAGAAAGCCTCAGCAACCGAGAATAATACTTCCATCTACTTGGATGATGATAATGCAGTAGAAAAGCTGGAAAACAAGCTGAAGGAACTTGAAAGAGTTCAGGAAACCATGAAAGCAGCAAACAAGATCATCCGTTCAAAGAAAATATCCGAAATCGAGAAGTATGACCGGCTTGTGGAACTTGGCTTGACCGAAAGTCAGGTCAGAAGGCTGTTTGTTCCTAACTGTTTTGGTGAAATCGGATTTGCTTCATGCTCCATTACGAATAATGGTGCCAATATCCGGAGAGTCAAACAGCAACTTGAAAAGGCTCGTACAATGAAGAATATGGAGAACAAGGAGTATTCGATAGGTGATATTGATGTCGTTGAGAATTATTCTGAGAACAGAATACAGCTTTTTTCAATGGGAATCCTGATGAAGAAACCAGAAGTGAATTGAAAAGGAACGGTTTCAGATGGTCCCACTATAACGGTTGCTGGCAGGCTTATATCAATTTTACATCAAGGCGATTTGTAAAGAAAATCAAAGAAGAAACTGAGAACTAAAAGATGTGGCTATGACAGAGGAAGAAGCAAAAAAAATCATAGCTGAGAATGAAGCTATGGTTGTTGGATGCACATACAATGTGCTGTTTACAAATGATATAGTGATAGGAAAAGTTTATGAAGCTATAGTGGCGATTAAGGAATCTCCTCTTTACCGTATGAACACGAAAATAGCAATAAGGCGTGTGGATGCAGAGAGGTTGAACTATGAACGTCTTTCAAATAGGATAACTGGAGAACGAAGTGAATTTTTTGCTAATGCTAATGACAAGTTTCTTGAAGAAGTAGAAGGGCAGGTGAATAAGTTGTACTCTTCCATAAAACACGAACTTGATAATAATGGCATAAAGCATTCAGAAGTAATTTCAAAGCTTGAGCTTGCAAGAATGTTATGTGAGTTTGGGTGTGTTCAGCTCGATAAACGGGAAAGTGAACTGAGAGAAAAGGATTCTCGATTTCAGTTTATGAATATCAACTATCTCCGGCAAACCAAACTCTTGGATTCCTTGTGTGACACGGTTAGGATGCTGAACGTACCGCATGTGAAATTAAACACAGAGGAATGTACGAAAGCTATCAATGTATTGTCTGTTAAACTTGCTGATGCGGAAATAATCGCAAAGGCTATATCTGCTTAATTATGATAACATCAGAAGATCCAATGATTTCACGTAAGATGGATTTGGAAAAGAATCCTACTGGAACGGAATTGAAAGTTGCGCAACAGCGTGAAAGGGAAAAGACTGGAAGGTACGTTACAATTCCTGGTGATAAAACACGGACACGGATATTCGTCCGTGATGGTGAGGATGTCGAGAAGAAGATTGCTGCGTATCTGGAGAGAATTAACAATAGACCATTAAGATGGAACTGAAATCAGAAGTATTATGGAAAAGAAATTGGTAATAGTGCCGTTTGATTTTGAGATGGCAAAGAAGATAGCGAGTAAAGAAATTGAAGGTAGAATTATAACACGTGACAAAAGATGTGTGAGAGTTGTCTGTTGGGATGCAAAATCCGACCAATGTATATTGGCATTACTTCAAGGAGAATCCAAAGAGGAAGTTGGTGCATATCCAAAAGACGGAAGAATATTTATGGAGGGTGAAAGTCCGGCAGACCTCATGCTTGAAATTCCTGAATATATGACATATAGGGATGGGGATATTGTTAAGCTGTCAAATGATACATACACATGGCTGTCTATAATCAAGGATATAGATTTGTCTGATGACGGGAAAGGAGGTTTGTTGTACTTCACGAATGACTATGTATCTATGCTGATTAACGACGGTGACTGGAGTATTGATATTGATACCTATTCAGATGCCGGACAAAAAGTTGAAAGGGCTACCGAAGAAGAAAAGCAGAAACTTATTGATGCGATGAAGGCTAACGAAAGTCCAAAGGCAAAAGAATATCTGAAAAGGTTTTTCGGGATTGAAGAAAAGAAGGAATATGAGTTTAAGCCTAAAGATTGGGTTTTGTGCAGGATTGGTGATGAGTGGTGTTTGTGTCGATTTAGCCATAAAACAATGAGATTTGACGGTGTATTAATGTATGTAACAGTTGGAGGTGTCGCTTATGAGCAGTGCATCCCCTACAATGAACAAACAGCGCATTTGATTGGAAAAGCAGACGACTGGAAGGAATGAATATGACAGAGCACGAATTAGATAAGCTATGCGAACAGAACCCTTGCTGTGACTGTAACTGCATCAAGTGTCCGTTGTTTGCTAAATATATGGAGGAGTGATAATGATAACATCAGTTGACAAGAAGGATATTTTTTTCAAGTATTCTGAATATATACTGACATCAGATAAGACATTCCGTTTGAAAACAGAATATTTGCGTCATGTACAGTCTTACATTAATAGCACTTCCGAGTATAATAAAAAAACATACAAAGAGTATATCAATAACCATTTGTCGGACAGGCTGTATGACAGGTATCAGAAGGAATCTATTCTTGATTTCTTGTCTTTTATGGGGGTGGGATTTCGTAAGAAAAACATTAAGAAAGAAAAACCATTGGAGAAATTGGAAGTTATCAGCGAAAAGAATAAGTTGCAGATTAACAAGTACCTTGATTGGCTTCAAACAGAGAATGATTATTCGGATAATACCGCAAAGTCTTACATACACACAATTAAAGACTTTTTTAAATATTCTAATGAGTTTTCGTTAGAACAGTCTAAAAGGTATGTACGAAGTCTTGAAGAACTTAAGATGAAGCCTGGAACATTAAATCTCAGAATAACGGGGCTTGAGAAGTATTCCGAGTTTATTGGGAAGCCGATAAAAATGAAACGTCTTAAGATTCCCAGAAAGTTGCAAGCAGACAATATACCAACAGAGGAAGAATATGCAAGACTTCTCGAATATCTTAAGACAAAGAATAATCAAGACCATTATTATTGGATTAAAGTTCTTGCAACAACAGGGGCACGTGCTTCTGAATTTCTTCAAATTAAATGGGAGGATATACTTAATGGTGAAGTAACTCTGAAGGGTAAGGGAAGCAAGTTCAGACGGTTTTTCTTTAATAAGAATTTACAGAATGAGGTCAGGAGGTACGTTTCCGAAACTGAAAGAACAGGACATCTTGCGATGGGTAAATTCGGACCTATAACAAGTAGAGGATTATACATCAATATGCAAGAGTGGGGTCGGAAATGTGGTATCGATAAAAGTAAAATGCACCCTCATGCTTTCCGTCACTTTTTCGCCAAGATGTACCTTAAGAAGAATAAAGATGTAGTTCAACTTGCAGAACTACTTGGACATGGTAGTATAGATACAACAAGAATTTATTTACAGAAATCTTATGACGAACAAAAAAGAGAATTTAATCGCTCAGTTACGTGGTAGTGTAGCGCAGCTGAAAGATATATCATCCTCTGTTGACGGGTTAGATATATATACTGAGTCAGGGCACGTGGATACAAGATTTATTATGGATGCGCTTATCTGCATTAATGATTTCATGTCAGCGAGCAACCTTGTAATTAATACTATATCTCATCTACTAGGCCCTAATATAGTGGAAGTAGATAAGAAAAAGGATGATACTGGCACTAAATGGAGTGTCGAAGAGATACTTAAGCACTGCACACTCGAGAATAATATTATGAAATTACCTCAAGTTCAATTTAATAAAAAGTCTTATGCTGAAGCTAAGAAATGGATCGAGGAAGCTGGAGGGAGCTGGCAGGGTGGCAAGATACAAGGATTTACATTCCCGTTCAATGCTGAGAGAGTGTTCTCAATACTCCATGAGGGTAAGCGGTGTAATCTCCAGCAGGAGTATCAGTATTTCGCTACGCCTCCAGAAGTTGCTGACTGGCTCGTGATGTTGGCTGGTGGAATACATGAAGATGAAAAGGTGCTTGAGCCAAGTGCAGGCACTGGAGCGATAATAGACGCTATACATCGAAGTTGTAAAGATGTTGTTGTAGATTGCTTTGAACTGATGCCGGAAAATAAAGAACTGCTGTCAAAGAAAAGCAATATTCAGATATTGGGCGATGACTTCACAGCTTATGATTTAGAATTATATGATAAGATTATAGCTAATCCTCCATTTTCCAAGAATCAGGACATAAAACACGTCAAGCGTATGTACGAGCATCTTAAGGAAGGTGGAACCATAGCAGCTATCATGAGTTGTCACTGGAAAATTGCAAGCGAGAAGGAATGTGCTGATTTTAGAAAGTGGTTGAAAGATGTACATGCTAAGATTTATGATATTGAAGAAGGTTCGTTCAAACAAAGCGGTACAGGGATAGAAACAACTGCTGTAGTAATACAGAGGATGGGAAATGAGTAATAACTATATTACCTGTTCCTGGCAGTCATGTGATGGCTGCTGGGATAGGTGGAAAGGAGATAAAATGAAACTAATAGCAAAACCAGGAACACAGCTTGAAAAAATATGTCAAGACTTCTACGAGCAGGCAGAATCAGAGAAGAAAGAGGTATTTAAAATGGTTGAAGAATTTACTGGAGTTAAGCCTATAAACTTTGGCTACTATTGGTATTTTGGTATTACTTGTGTGTGGGCAGAAGATACATGGAGGTTTGCAGATTTGTTAAGTCCTCAAAATGTAGTCCCATACACAGCATATGGTCGTACATACTTTAAGCCGAATAAAAGGCTCAAAGCATCAAAGGATTTTATAAAGAAGTGGAAAGAAAAGTTTAAAGGTATTGATGGAACTGCTCTTGCAGAGTATGGAATACCGGTATATCACGAGGAAAGCGGGGTTTACTATAATTGGATCCCCATAAAACGTGAAGGCAGATATGGGATTGAGGTTCCCTCTTCCTTGCTTGACCGTATGCCTAAGATTGATAATAAACAATATGAAATTGAGTTATGAGTAGGCAATTATCCTTGAATATGGAATACGGCATCAGCAAGGAACAGGCTTGTATCCTTTGCCATCTTTCCTCTGAGTGTACGGGATGCTGTGTTAAATGCAAGGCTGAGAATAAGAATGATGGTTGTTCTGGCCAAGCTTGTTCTCAGCCATTTCGTGAACATGAGGGAAAGAGATGGGATACATGGATGTACCTTGTTTCCACTTCGCTTCCGGAACTCAAACGATTTATACCAATGAAATACAGAAAACACTTAAATAAGAAAAAGTTATGACAAAAGAAGATATTGAAAAAGCAGCAGTAGATAACTGTGTTTTTGAGAATAGCATTTTTAATCCTGAATTAACCCCGTATTATGAACAAGGGTTCATAGATGGTGCAAAATGGAGAGTAAACAGCGTTTGGCATGATGCAAGCGAAATACCAATCTCCGGTAAAGAAGCCCTTGTAAAATACATTACTGGAGATTTAAAAATAAAGTATCGTGTAGATGTTTTTTGCGGTTATGAATGGAAAGAAATGTGCCACTATGACAAACTTATACAGTTTGCATACATTGAAGACTTAATACCTAATACGGAGGACTGATTATGGACAGAGAAATAAAATTCAGAGGAAAAACTGAAAGCAATCAATTTATTTTTGGTGACTTGATTCAGTACGAAAACGGAGACACAGCTATTTTTGAAAAGAAAATAACTAGATATGGTTACGAAGCTACACAAATAAGCAATAGAACAAAAGTAGATAAGGAAACTATCGGTCAGTTCACCGGATTACATGACAAAAATGGAAAAGATGTGTATGAAAATGACTTGGTTTTAGTTAATGGACAAATATATGAGGTCGTTTACGTTAAGGGGATGTTTGCCATTGGAATCAAAGGATGTGGATATGTACCACTTAAAAATGTCATCTTTGAAATCATCGGCAACATCTACGACAACAAAGATGTATTGGAGGAATGATAATGGATAAGAAAGAAGAAATGCTAAGAGAAGCCGTTCACCAGCATTACCAGTGTAACGGGGAATATGCTTGTGTAGAACGTGCATACTGTCGCTTTTGTGATGGAGAAAATATCGCACATGATTGCGATGAAGATTGTTTTGCTGATGAATTTAGTGAAGGATTCCTATCCGGCTGGGATGCTTGCCTGAAATATCTTGGTGATATTCCCTGGGATAAAGCCATGAATGAGATATGCAATCATATTACCGACAACTGTTCGGAAATTCCGAACAGTTCAAAGAAGGAGGAAGATAATGAGTAAGAAAATGGTTCAGCCCAAAGGCGAAGGTAAAATAATAGAACTTGACACCATTCTTGAGTACAAGGATGGTGAGGTATTCATCAAGAAGATGAACACAAACGAAATGCCGGCAACGCTTACATTTGGTCTTTTAAATGCATTAAATAAAACGATTGTTGATTATTATAATAGACATAAGCAATGATAAGAGAAGTAAATATGTATCAGTGTGTATGTGACAGATGTGGTAAATCATATATTGACGATTTTAATGGTTATGTTGCTTGGAGTGATGAAAACTATGCAGCAGAAGCAGCCTATGAAAGTAATTGGACCAACATTGAAGGGAAAGATTATTGTCCAGATTGCTATGATTATGATGAAGAATCAGAAGAATATACACCAAAGAATAGAGAATGAAAGCCATAGAAGAAGTGTATGAAAAAACAAGAGTTATTTAATTTGATAGGAATTGATGATATATCAAAACTTTCGGATCGTATAATGGAAATAATCATGGGTGATACAGAATACCGTGATTATATATACACCGAGCTGATTAAAATAAATAACTATGATATGTCATACGATTGGTTTCAAGAGATATACGAGAATGAGTTGTCTGAGAGGAAGCAGAAGAAACAGGACTTTACGCCTCGTGAACTTAGTATTATATGCTCAGATCTGACATCGCAGTCAGGGACAATACATGAGCCTACAGCGGGCAATGGGTCTATGATAATCGCAGACTGGTGGCAACGCTGCTCAAAACTAATACCGTGGGAACACTTTCCATCGCAACATATGGTAACATGCTGGGAACTCTCATCGCGCTCTCTTCCAATTCTTCTGCTCAATCTGAGCATAAGGGGTATAATGGGGTACGTATATCATGGCGATGTCTTAGAGAATGATGTAAAGCAAAAATACATTCTTCTTAATAAACGAGATGACACTCTCTCTTTTTCTGATGTAATCAAAGCCAACATTAACGATAAAATAGTAAAGGAATGAAACTGAAAGAAGTATATGAATCATGGTATGTATTCAAGAAAAGGCAAGTGAAGGCTTCTACGCTTTCATGCTACAATCTGATATGTATCAATATCATTCTTCCGAGATTTGGCGATACCGAAATTGAGACAATAACCAAAAAAAGTATCATGCCTTTCCTCTATGAATTGTATGATAGTGGGAAGTCTAAAAAATACTGTATGGACATTCTTATTGTCATTAAAATGCTTGTTCGGTTCGCTGCGGATGAGATGGATGTGGATGTACATGATATGTCTTGGAGAGCTGTATTTCCAACAAATAATAAAACTGAGAAGAAGGGTATTGAGCGGTATAGTACGGCAGAATACAAGAAGATTGTGGATTATGCCATTGCCAATCCGTCTCCAAGGAACTTAGGTATTCTACTTACTATCTGCTCCGGTATGAGAATAGGAGAGGTCTGTGCATTACAATGGAAGGATGTTGATATTGCTAACAAGACCATACATGTCTGTAAGACTATTGAGAGGATATATAATGTCGATTCGTCCGGGCATAAAAGTACATATATTGAAATAGGTCCTCCTAAGACGGCGTCATCTAATAGGTTTATTCCTATTTTGAATAACATTTTCCCGATAGTGAAGAAGTTCTCTGAAGTATGTAATCCCGACTACTTCGTATGTTCATGTGGGGAAAAATTCATAGAGCCACGGACTTTCCGGAATTATTATAATAATCTCATAAAAGAGAAATTGAAATTTGACCATACAATAAAATTTCATGGACTCAGACATACCTTTGCGTCAACCTTGATAGAAAACAATGTTGACGTAAAAACAGTATCAACGATTCTCGGGCATTCTGATATAAGTACAACACTTAATGTATATGTGCATCCATCTAGCGAAGCCAAGAAGAATGCCGTCAACTCAGGTCTTAGAAAAATATTTAAGTAGATATTATGAAAGCCATATCCATCAAACAGCCGTGGGCGAGCCTAATCGCTCACGGTATAAAAGACATCGAGAACCGAACATGGAGCTGCCCTAAGAAATACTTAGGTCAGAGGGTACTGATTCATGCAAGCGGTTGCCATGGAAAGAAGTTCCAGATAAATCTAACCGATGAACAGATGAAACAAGCCTTTCCCTTGATTTCAGAGAAAAGCACTTCCGGCAAATGGGAGTTTGGTGCCATCATTGGCAGCGTGGTGATATCCGACTGCGTACAGAACCATCCGTCCGTCTGGGCTGAGAAAGGGGTTTGGAACTGGGTACTGAAGGATGCAGTTCTCTTTGACAAGCCGATTGAAGGAGTGAAAGGGAGACTTGGTTTTTGGGATTACCAATCAGTAACCGGTCAAATCCAAGATTTTTCCATTTTGTGAAAGCAGCTGATATTCTTTGTAAATTAGTATCATATTTAAAACAGAACTATGAATGTAAAAATTAGACACGGGCTTGGCCTGTTTATCAGGATGCTGGTATTCGTTGCATTATCCGGTGTCCTCTCGCTGGTGATGACCACTGCTACTTCTCCATGGGTTATCACAATGACTGCTATTGTTCTGTCACTGGTAGTTAGTTATCTGATATTTCGTGACAGGGATACATACTATTTCGTATCATTCACTTGTGGTGGCCAGCAGGGTAGGTGCTACCTCCGGTTCCATGAGCGTGTTTCTCTTGAGGAAATCGAGAAAAGACTGACCAGCCTCAACTCAGGACATGAGACTGTGGTGTGCTGGTATGAAAGGGTGAGCAGATATGAATATGAACTGAATATCCCTGCAGGTAATGGAACATTACCAGGTTAAGGGTGCGTTGATAATGCTGTTTTTCGTAATGTTTAGTTATGCGCTTGGCGTATATGACGCGACAACGGCATTACTTCTGGCTATCGTCATATTGCTTGGAAACATCTTGAATGTTTTATGTAAGATTTTAAATAAATTGAAGTGATGAAGATTATTGTAACCGGCAGTGAAGGCTTCATAGGTAAGGCTCTCTGCAAAGTGTTAAGGAATCGTGGGGTTGAAGTGTTCGGAATTGACCGTGTGGGTGGAACCGAAGCTGCCGATGTATGGCACATCCTCAAGGATGGTGGCATAGATGCAGTAATCCATCTTGCAGCTCAGACAAGCGTGTTTAATGATGATCGTGAAAAAATTCTGAACGATAACATTGATTCTTTTGTCAAAGTTGCTGATGCGTGTACAGCTTATGGCGTGAGACTGGTATATGCCAGTTCATCGACGGCAAATCCGTGTAACACGACAAGCATGTACGGCATATCCAAGCATTTTGACGAGCAGTATGCCTCTATTTATTGTAAGAATGCCATCGGTGTGAGACTGCACAACGTGTACGGGCCGAATCCGAGAAAAGGAACTCTTCTCTATGCTCTTATGAACTCGGGAAAGGTGACGCTGTACAACGGTGGTCTCAACACAAGATGCTTTACTTACATAGATGATGTGGTCGAGGGGCTTATATATGCCATCGGGTGCAAAAGGAAGCTTATCAATATAGCAAATCCTCATGCCTGTACCGTCAAGGAGTTTGCCGAAGCGGTCCGAGAGCACAATGGCGTTGAAATAGAGTGCGTCGGGGAGAAAAGAGAATTTGACAACCCTTGTCAGGAAGTAGATGACTCTCTCTTTTGCGTACCATTGGATTACAAAACATTCATCGAAGGGATAACACAGGTTTTTGACAAAGACAAGAAAGGTGAGTAAAGGTAGAAAGGTTAGAATGGATGAATGGGATAAACCCACCCTGGGATGGAAGAAACACGAAAGGTTCTGTGATATGAAGCCAAGAGTGAGAATCCACCGTAAGGGCGGGTTTTATTACATATCCCTGTTTGCCCGCAGCAGGGGTGGAATCCCATTTGCGGAAATCAAGAATTCGGGTGAGTGTGCAGAGGACATTTCGAGGGCTGCTATGGAACTGATACTCTCAATGGTACAGCCGGACGATGAATGGTGCATTGTCACCACACCGAAGCGCAGACACTTCACTGAGTACCATTTCGCGACCGACATCTGCAAAAAAATTGCCCGGGGGTTGAATATAAAATTCTATGAATCCGCTATTCAATGCCTTACCAGAACACGGATCAATCCGGAATTTCATCTCCTCAGACCAATTAATGAACAACGAATAATTCTCTTTGATGACATCTGCACAACAGGAAGTACAATAACAGCAGCTTACGAATTGCTTAAGGACAGAAAACAGGTCCTTTGCATTGTAGGCATAAACAACCATTAGCCTATGAACAAAAGATTGACAGAAAAACAGGAAAAATTCTGCAACTACTACCTGGACTGTGACGGAAATGCAAGTGAAGCATACCGCATGGCCTACGACGCATCGAAGATGCAGCCCGAGACGATCTGGAGCAATGCAAGCAGGATGTTGGCCAGCAACAAGGTTGCAGCAAGGATAGCTGAATTGAGGTCTGAGCGTGCTGAAGCTTCGAAAATCAGCCGTGAGAAAGTGGAAAAGGTCCTCATGGACATAGTTATGATGGACCCGAACGACATCTACCTCGTTGACCCTGTATCCGGTAAAATAAAGCTGAAATCGCCTAACCAGATGCCTAAGAGGGTAAGAAATGCCATGAAGAAGATAAGCAATGACAAGGGCAAGGTAAGCTATGAGTTCAACGGTAAGGTGGAAGCTGCCAAGCTGCTGGCGTCCATGAATGGATGGAACGCTCCCCAACAGATTGCATTGACCGGAAAGGATGGTGAGAAAACAAAGGAAATACGTATCGGTTTTGATAATGAAGAGGAGTGAAATCTAAAAAATAGAATGATTAAGTGAGAAAAATATCGGAGGTAATACACGGAATAATACGAAAAATCTGAAAAATAGAACAAAAGTAGCCGATTATGATAGTAAATCACAAGAAACTCAATCCGAATGCTTTCTATCTGCTGAAATATCTTAATGATGCAACGTTGCGCTTCATCATATTGTTTGGCGGTTCGTCCTCGAGCAAGTCATTCAGTGTGGCGCAGGTCGTACTCATACAGACGCTGCAAGATGGTGAGAATACTCTTGTGATGAGAAAAGTCGGTGCCTCAATCAGTAAGACCATTTATGAGGACTATAAGGTCGCAGCATCATTACTCGGTATCACACAATATTTCAAGTTCAACCAGAATACCATCAAGTGCCTCTATAATGGTGCGAAGATAGACTTTTCCGGATTGGATGATCCGGAAAAGATTAAGGGTATCAGTAACTACAAGAGAGTGCAACTTGAAGAGTTGTCTGAGTTTGAGTTTGCTGATTTGAAGCAGATACGTAAGCGTTTGCGTGGTAAGAAAGGCCAGCAGATTATTGCGGACTTCAACCCGATTTCGGAAACACACTGGATAAAGAAGGATTGGCTGGATAAAGAGAAACTGCATGATATACCTATGATGGTGGAAATTGGCGGTAAGGTCATGCCTGCAGAACTCACAAAGGTCAAGTCGTTGAAGATGAATGAAGGCAAGACCATCGTCAATCCGTTAACCAAGGAGATAGAGGAATATCCGCCTAACATGGTAGTCATCCAGTCAACATACCTTAACAACTTCTGGGTTGTAGGCTCGCCTGATGGAACATACGGATACTATGACGAACAGTGTGTTATGGACTTTGAGCACGACCGCCTTCATGATCCGGATTACTACAATGTCTATGCGCTTGGCGAGTGGGGTGTCATCAAGACAGGTAATGAGTTCCTTAACTCCTTCAATGTCGGAAAGAACAGCGGTGCGCATCCTTATATTCCCGGTCTTCCTATTCATTTGTCCGTTGACAGCAACGTGTTGCCGTACATATCCGTCGGCTACTGGCAGGTAGATATGTCTGACGGTAAGGCTATGTACCAGATAGCCGAGACAACTGCTTCCAGTCCCAATAATAGTGCAAGACGTGCGGCCAAACTGGTATCAAAGCGCCTGCAGGAGTTGGGTTACGATGACAGGATATATCTTCATGGTGATGCTTCTGCCAAGGCAGCCAATACCATTGATGACAATAAGCGTTCTTTCATGGACCTGTTTATCGACACCTTGAAAAAGGATAATTGGATAGTCGAGGATAAGGTAGGCAACAAGAATCCTTCTGTATCCATGACCGGTGAATTTGCCAATGCTGTATTTGAAGGATTGTTGCCTGGTTTAAGTATAAATGTAGATGACAGCTGCCGTGTGTCTATCGAAGATTATCAGAGTGTGCAGAAGGATGTTAATGGTCTTATTCTTAAGACCAAGGTAAAGGACAGCGTGACAAAGCAGTCATACGAAGAACATGGGCACCTTACCGATACGCTGAGATACGTTGTACACGACATAATGTATGAGGAGTATGTCCAGTTCGCCAACAGACGCAAGCGTAATATGTATTCTGAAAAGGGTGTGTTCTCGTTCTTCAATCCGGAGCGGCACTATGATTACAAGTCGAGCATTGTGTATATTATGCCGAATATTGACGGTAAGTTCTATCTCTGCCATGCCGGTGAGTGCGGAGATAAATGGCATATGCTTGACCTTGTGAAACTTGATACTACGTCGATTTCTGAAATGAAGGAGGTGATAGTATCGCATAAGGCTGATGTGTATATCCTTGAGTCATCACCAGCCTATTACCAGATGGGGCGTGAGTTGAGAACGGATCTTCCGGAGGTAAGAATCAAGAAGGAGTACCAGGATATGGATAAGCGTATTGCTGCAACATCAGATTTTATCAAATCATATTTCCTGTTGTCCGAAAGTGGAATGGAAACCCCAGTATATTACTCCTTCATAACCGAAGTTCTTGATTATAATGGAACTGATAATATGGGTGCAAGTGCCTTATTGAGTGGCATAGCATACCATATAATAAAATTGCAGCAATAGCCTTTATTGTTGTATCTATGTGTATATTAGTGTGTTATGCCGTAAAAATAAAGGGTGTCATTTTTCAAGATTTTGGCAAAATGTAATTGGTGTTTACCCATCATTTATCTTTGTTATATAAAGATAGATTATGGGAAATAACTTTTTCACAGATAAGACTTTACCAGCAAACACGTCATTGAAGATGGCTTCTGCTCCGGCAGCATCTTCTTCTGTTGTCGGCGTTCCCATCGGGGGCGTTGGCGATTGGAAAGTAGAAGATTTGTTTGCTTCTCCATTTGTCTGTGGTCGCAACTACATGGAGCTGTTCCAATCTGTTCCTGAGGTTTTCTTTCCAATAGATTATATTGCTTCACGTATTGCCGGTTCCGGCTTTCAGCTGAAGAAGATAAAGGACGATAGCATAGTTTGGGAAAATAAGCGTATGAACCAGATTCTGACTAAGCCTAACTGCCTCATGTCATGGAAAGAAATCATATACTCACATTTTGTCTACAAACTCTGTACCGGCAATGCTTTCTTTCGTGCAGCAATTGCTGAGACATTCAAGAACCAGCCCAAATGGAAGTGGTGTGATAACTATTGGGAGTTACCTGCAGACTATGTAAATGTAGAGCCAAATCATGGGGTTAATATACCGATGTTCGGAATAGCAAAAGAAGAGGATGTCATACGTTGCTACCGACTTAACCACGGTTATGTAAGTACGATGGATATTCCGTCATATCAGATATGGCATGACCGTGATGGGTTGCCTGAATATATGTCTGTTGACGGCTTTATGAAAGCCCAGAGCAGACTTGCTGCGCATCTGAAGCCTATAGCCAACCTTATAGCCGTATATGAAGCGAGAAATGTGATATACGTAAAGCGTGGCGGCTTGGGCTTCCTCGTGTCTCAGAAGAAGGATGAAGCCGGAACGGTAGCCATGACGAAAGAAGAGAAGGACGAAATTCTTAATAGTCACTACGGGCAATTCGGACTTAACAATCGTAAACTTCCGTATGGATTGAGTGATGTTCCATTGAGTTTCATTAGAACGAATCTTACTATCAGTGAATTGCAGCCGTTTGAAGAGACGCTGACCGATGCGATTCAGATTGCCGGAGCCTATGGAATTCCTTCTGTCCTCGTTCCGCGTAAGGACCAGTCAACATTTAGTAACCAGGCGACAGCAGAGAAGGCAGTTTATACATCAACCATCATACCGATGGCCAAGCAATTCTGCAAGCAGCTTTCTGCTTTTCTCGGTCTTGAAGAGGGTGGCTATTATCTTGATTGTGATTTTTCCGATGTGGATTGCCTGCAACAGGGATTGAAGGAAGCTGAGGAAGTGAAGACGCTGATCAATACCAGATGTAAGGAACAGTTCCTTAGCGGCCTCATCAGTATCAACGACTGGCGGGCACAAATTAAAGAAAGCAAATTTGAAAATCCTGTGTTTGACAAGACATTATTTGACATGTCAGACGAGGAAAGAGATATGGTAAAACAAGTAATAAGTCTTAACACAAAAAGTGAAGTTGAAAATGGAAGAGAAAACCAAGAGCCTACAGTACAGAACGAAGGCAAATGATGTGGATGAAAAAGGTATTGTCACTGTTGCAGTGAACGGTATCGGTGTGAAAGACTCTCAGAACGACATTTCCATGCCGGGTTCTTTCAATAAAACGCTGAAGGAGAACATCGGCAGAATGAGATGGTTTCTTAATCACCGTACCGACCAGCTTCTCGGTGTTCCCCTCAGTGGTGAAGAGAAAGAAGGCAACCTTGTCATGGTTGGTAAACTTAATCTTGAAAAGCAGATTGGACGTGACACGCTGGCTGATTACAAGTTATATGCTGAGAACGGCAGAACACTTGAACACTCTATCGGTGTGAAAGCGATTAAGCGTGATACTGCAGACCCACAGAAGGTACTCGAATGGAAGATGTACGAGTATTCGACATTGACAAGTTGGGGAAGTAATCCTCAAACATTCCTTGTCAATCTGAAATCGGGCACGCAGGAACAGGTTAAGGAAGCCATTGAGTTTGTAAGGAAAGCGTTCAGAAATACGAATTATTCGGACGAACGATTAAAACAGTACGATATGGAACTTAACTTATTGCTTAAAGCCGTCAATGGTGGTAATGTGGTGACCTGTCCTCATTGCGGCCAGCAGTTCGATTATGATGAACAGCACGAGCACACATTTACCCAACAGGTACTTGACAATGCGGCCATGTATTCAAGATGGCTTACTGACCGTATCGTCAGTCAGGAGATAGACAAGCTTGAGCCGGAAGTTCGCGCAGAAGTGGTTGCGCTTATTGACTCTGTTAAGTCAGAAGGACTGGAACTGACAGAAAAATCAGTACAAAACTTCATGGCATACGTCCGTTGTCCGTCTTGCTATGGAAGAGTATATAGAAGTAACGCCTTGTTACAGGATAACAATACAAACATCTTCTCCGGGAAGTCTGAGCCGTTGAATGACACTCAGGATAAAACTGACGGGGCGCAAGAGGATGATGATGTAAAGAAAAAAGCCGCTGAGAGCACTTCTTTCTTCGGTCCTTTGAATGAGGTATTTAGTAATAATGATTAAAATTTTAATTGAAGATGAAGAAATTTACAGTTGCAGATTTCGGTCTTAAGACTGACGGCCTGCCTCAGGAACAGGCTACTTTTATGAACAACATTTCGCAGATGATGTGTAATGTTATCAACAAGGCGATGGAGGGTGTTATCTCTCCGGAAGACATGGAAGCCAGATTGAAGGGCCTCAACGAAAAACTGAATGGTTATGACGATGAAAAGTTCAAGCAGCTTGCGAAGGATAACGAGACATTGATCGAGACAGTTAAAGGACTTGGTGAAACCATCGAGAATTTGAAGAAAAAAGGTATCGGCATGGATGTCATCAACAAGTTTGATGAGAAATTGAACGAGATGCTGGAATCTGACAAGTTCAAGGAGTTTGCTGAAGGAAGAACCCGCAAGAGTGGTTCATTTGACGGTTTCTGCCTGAAGGACATCGTATCAATGACAGACAACTATGACGGTGACCATCTGACTACCCAGCAGCAGAGTAGAGTTGTATCACAGGTTTCCAACAAGCGTATCCATATGCGTGATGTTCTGAATACTCTACAGGGAGACCCGAAGTTCCCGAACCTTGCTTTTGCACAGGTTTATGATTTCGACCGTAACGCACGTTATGTGACTGAAAACGGTACATTGCCTGAATCGAGCATTAAGGTGAAGGAAGTGCAGACTACAACAAAACGACTTGGTACTCACATTCGCTTGTCTAAGAGAATGTTGCAGAGTCGCGTCTATATCCGTTCGTTTATCCTTAAAATGTTACCGGAAGCCGTCTATATGGCTGAAGACTGGAATATCCTGTTCGGAGATGGTACAGGAGAAAACCTGTTGGGTATTGTGAATCATCCAGGAGTATTGCCCGTTGAGCAAATCATCGCTGAATCAGTAGTAAGCGGAAACGCAGGCTCTGTTAAGTCTGTATCCGGATACAATTCAAATAAGGATACAATCATTGAGTTTGCAAATCCTCAAGATCTTATCCTTGACGGTATGACTATCACTTTTACTGGTGCTACAGGTATGACTGCGCTGAACAGCCCCAACCAGTTGGTTAAGATGGATGACCGCCGGATTCTTTTGAAAGGTGTAGCTTATTCTGAGGAAACATCTACATCATCGATGACCTTCAAGGTAAGCCACGGAGCGTTCAAGTCTGTCGAACTGCCTAATTCCCTTGATGTCGTTAAAACCGGATTTGCGGTGATGACCTACGCCCAGTATACTCCCAATGCTATCGCGTTGAACCCTATCACAGTTAATTCTATGGAGGCTGAGAAGGATACTACAGGACGTAACCTTGGAATTATTACTACCGTTAACGGTGTGAAACACATTGCGGGACGTCCTATTATTGAAACAAGCAACATCCAGCCTGGCAAGTATCTGATTGGTGACTTTATCATGGCGGCCAACATTGTAGACTACAGCTCTTTGACTCTTGAATGGGCTGATGATGTAGATAGCAAGTTGAAGAATGAAATTGTTCTGATTGCTCAGGAAGAAGTTATCTTCCCTGTATACATGCCATGGGCATTTGCTTATGGAGATTTGGCTGCATTGAAAGAAGCAATCACTAAAGAGTAATGCTTATGAATGAATATATTTTTAAGGGAGATCCGAAACATCTTGAAAATGTAATCAGGGAGCAGCGTATTCGCATTCAAAGAGGGGTAGTATCTATTAATACTCCTTCGGAAAGTGGTTACATTACTCAAGAAGAATCTGAACAGAAAGTTCAAGCCAAAGAAAATGAACTGAATGCTGTCATATCTGAAAAAGATAGTGAAATTGGACGTCTTAATACTTCCATTGGAGAGAAGGATGCCAAGATTGCTGAGCAGGCTCAGACCATTACAGAGAAGGATGCACGTATTAAAGAACTTGAAGAACAGATTGCCGGACTGCAGAAACAAACTGAAGAGATGGCATTATGTCTTAACTCAGATCCCGGAGTAACAGACAATAAGGCTACAATACCTTATGATACTAAGGAAAGCGAGAGTTCTTCCAAATCTAAAAAGAAATAACTATGCTTATAGATGTGTCATATTTTGTATCGGGACTCCGGCATATCCAGAATGCCTCTATGTCCAAGACTGCAGGAGCTGATTCGGTTGCTGTAAACGGGCATATTGAATCCTATATCAAGGAACTGCAGCCTGTATTCCTTGAGGCAATGCTTGGGGAAAAGGAAGCATCCTATGCTATGGATTATCTTGAAATGCCGAATGATGAAGAAGATAAATCTGATGAACCGTCAAAGTATGAAGTTGTATGTGAAAGGTTGAAAGAACCCTTTGCTGATTACGTGCTGTACCACATACTCCGCGACGCTTCATCGCAAGCCACCATTACCGGTAATGTTCGATTGAAATCTGCCAATGAGTATATTTCACCCATGCGTGCGCAGGTGACGGCATGGAATCGGATGGTAGGTGCCAATGTGAAGTTTATCCAGTGGGCTCAAGAAGGTAATTGTCCTATTCCGTTAGTGACACAGGTAAATATGTTGAACAGAATCAATCAGTTTAATCTATGAAAGGTGTAGTGGAGATTATAGGGGATGTGGTGAAGGAGATGGAGACAGATCTTGATATTGTGTTACCGGTTGATATTGAGAATGACAGATTTGAGACTGTCAAAAATCCACCTCTCAACTACATCTTCGGCTCCGCTCAGTATGTCAAGGAAAAACTTGATGAGTACAGCAAGATTCCTTCTACATCTGAACGGAAGTTCCCTCTGATAGTCCTGTTCTGTCCGGTAACTGAAAAACGGAATAGTGCAGACTATTATTCAAAGGTTAGCATTAATCTTCTGATTGCATGTTCCTCAACCAAGAACTGGAACAACGAGCGCCGCCTGCAGGCTTCTTTCATTAACATTCTTAGGCCTATTTATAACAGACTTATAACAGTGTTATCGGAGGACGGTAGATTTGATATACAATATGACAACATCATTCCGCATGACTATTCGGAGAACTACTCTTATGGCAGATACGGAGCCTTTACCGAATCCGGAGAGGAAGTGAGCGAGCCTATTGATGCCATTAATATACGCTCGATGGAACTAATTATTAAAAATCAAACTTGTAGATAATATGAGAAAGACAAGAATTTGCGATTCCGCAGAAATGAACACAGGTGGTTCTGCTTGTAGTGTCGACTGGGGTAAAATCAAAGGTGCTATTATCGTAGAGCATGGAAAGAAATTGCCTGCTGAGCTGACTGCAGAAAAGCTGGAAGAATTGTGTCACGCGGATAGACCGGATAGAATCTATCCAATCCACACATTCGTTGAGTATGCAAAGAGTGGTGGTGAAGCCCAGGTTAGTGCTGTCGGATATGGCCCGAACCAGTATAACGGCCTTAACGCACAGACAGATACATTTACATTGTCACGCTTTGACGAAATGCTTAATGCAGAACTTCTTCGTTGCGCAAACAAGCAGTGGGATGTGTATTACTGGGACAGCAACAAGATGCTTATCGGTTACAATGACGGTACGGACGACCTTGCCGGTATTCCGATGGCTTCGGTATATCCTGGTTCGACTCCGTTCAGTACGAGTGGTGCGAAATCAAGCATGACTGTGAACTTTGCTCACCTTGATGCAGAAGACAGTCAGCTTAATTTCGACTTTGTAAAACTGGATTTCAATCCGGCCAATGTCATTAAAGGCTTGACAGAGGTAATGCTTGTCGAAGCAAGCAGCGGTAAGTATAAGGTAATCGAGTGCATTGGCGGATATGACCGTACAGCTGAGTTCGCTGATGCTCTGTCAACTGGAGCAGAACAGGTTTTCACTGGAGTTACATCGGCAAGCTATGAAGATGGCCTGATTACCATTACTCCCGGTGAAGGAAATATCTCAGTAAAACAGCCGTCTGTCTTGTACACAAACGATATTAAATGGGTTGAATTTGTCAAAATTGTAAAAGCATCAGCATGAAAGTAGATGGAGTAACCTTTGTAGCGGCTGAAGTAAAGAAGGTCACAAAGGAAAAGTTTATAGAGAATCATATCGGCGTCCTCTGGCAATCCATTAAGGAAAGTGACAGAAAAAAGAAGCTTTCTGAAGTGTATGACAGCATTGTTGGCAAGCCTAAGCAGGAGGTAGCCACTGCCGAGACAATTAAGTAGTTGGTTAGTAACTGGGCCGGGCGAAAGTCCGGCTTTATTTTTATCACTATGGCTGATTTTGATAAACTGGAACATGCAGTTCATAGCGTTGTAACAGGGCTTGAGCAGGCTTGTGCTGATTGTTTGATGGAAAATAAGGCTGTTGTTGAAGAACTTATCGGAGAACAGTTGTATTCCGGATTGGATGGTGATACAAACAGCCTTAGACCTTCATACTCTGATGATCCTTTCTTTGACATTAAAGGAAGGTGGTACCATGATTCTGACGGGTATATCGAGTGGAAGAAAAAGATTACTCCTCCGGTTACAAGTCCGCGCTTGAATCTACCGCCAAGACCGATAGATGTTCCCAACCTCTATATTACCGGAGCGTTTCATGAGAGCATACGTGCCTCGGTGAACGGGGATAGTCTGTCAATAGGTACATTCGGATTTACCGAAGGTCCGGACATAGTCAGGAAGTACGGAGACAATATTCTCAATCTCGGTGTGGATGCAAGGGAGTATATCGTTCTTGAGATGCTTGAACCGTTTATAGGTGATTTCTTTAAAAAGTATGGATTGTAATGGGATGCAGTTGTGAGAATAAGAAACGGATGTCGGACTACGAGCATATGTCTATGCTGGCAAAAAAAGCTGCTGTGATGGATGGTTGTATCTATGTGGTATATAAGAAGAAGGACGGCACGTATGCCTTCGACAAAGAAGGTTCTGAGATAGACGGTATTATTGTTGAATATAAACATTATTTGTAATGGAGATTAAATTAAAGGATTTCGTCGATGAGAAATCATTCAAGGACTTGCAGGAACTTGACAAGACAATATCCAGTATTAAGGAAACATATACGACAGCTGCAAGGGAACTTGCCCAGGGACTGACCATAGAGGTGAAGTGTAAGGGTGACCTTGACAAATTGCAGAATGTCTATAATACTCAGATGAGTAACGTTGCCTCTGCATCTGATTCGTTGACTGGTGTCTTAAAGAAACAGTCTGAAATTACTGACCAGTTGATGAAGAAAATCAAGGAAAAGGCTGATGCGGAAAAACTGAGTGTAAAGGAAGTTAAGGAACTCTCTAAAGCAACAACAGAGGCATCCAAAGCTGTGCAGCAGGCTGCAAAGGCTGAGGAAGCGTATAGCAAGGTGCAAAAAGCATCTAATACAACTCGTAAGGCTGGTAAATTAACTGAAGAGGAACGCATAAAGTCCATTAAGGAAGCATTGGTGCTTGCGGATAAGGAGGTTCATAGTATTGATGAAGCTAATGAAGCAAATAAAAGGTTACGCCAGGCTGTCAAGATGGTTCGTGATACGGATGAGGACTACAAGAATACGCTTGGCAAACTTAACGCAACAATCGGTGTGAATACTGATTATGTGAAGCGTAACAGCGACCGTTACATCCAGCAGAAGATGACCATTGGTAAATATAAGGAAGAGGTCAAGGCTGCGTGGATGGAGCTCAATAACCTCAATGATTCTATGAGCAGTCTTGGAATTGTAGGGGGTAGCTTCGGTAATTCCCTTGGTGCATTGGGAGCGTTGGGAGGAATGCTACAGGGAGCTAAAGGTCTTGTATCTGTATTGAGCAATAAATGGCTTTTAGGCCTTGGTGCCGGTGCTGTTGCCGGTGCAGGTATAGGATGGTGGGTAAACTATAATAAAGGGCTTGTAGAAGCAACAAGACTTACACAGCAGTTCACAGAAAAGAGTGGCGATGATTTGAAAGAGTATCGCAATGAAGTGCAGGCTATTGCTGATTTTTATAATAAAGACTTTAAAGAGGTACTTATCGCAGCCAACGCAGTATCCAAACAGTTTGGTATAGATGCAAGCGAATCCATTAAACTGATTCAGGATGGATTTATTGCCGGTGCTGATGCTAATGGTGAGTACCTGGATACCTTGAGAGAGTATCCGGCATACTTTAAGGAGGCTGGAATCAGTGCAGAAGCATTCATTGCCATTACTGCACAGGCTGCAAAGTCCGGTATATATTCCGATAAGGGTGTCGATGTAATCAAGGAAGGTAACATTCGTATCCGTGAGATGACAACTGCTACTGCTGCAGCCCTTGAAGGTATTGGCATATCTGCCGATGAAGTTCAGAAGCAGTTGGAAACTGGACAGAAGACCACCTTTGATATCATGCAGATGGTTTCTGAGCGCTTGACTGAACTCCCAGACAGTGCGGCTGTAGTTGGTACTGCTATTGCGGATATTTTCGGTGGTCCTGGTGAAGATGCCGGATTGCAGTATATCCGAACATTGAAGGATATAAAAACTAATTTGAATGAGGTTAAAGCGGCAACTGGACGTGTAGGTGTTGCTCAGGAAGAGTACTTGGAATCCCAAAAGAAACTTGCAAATGAACTTTCTGAACTGTTTGATGCAACTGGTGGTTCCTTTGAGGTAATGACATCTAATATCAAATCCAAGTGGAATGATTTCCTCAGCTATCTAATTAGAGGGGTTAATGACGTGAAAGATGACATCCGCTTGTTGGTAGCAGGCCAAGATACGATGAATAGTTATAATATACGTAAAGCTCAGGAGAAAGGTGTTGCTAACTTCACTCAGAAGGAAATGGAGGAAGAACGTAAACTCCTTGAAGAAAGTACCGAATCCTACATTAAACAGGGGTATAAGTTTTCCGAAGCACAGGAAAAAGCGCGGGAAGATCGCCTTATGCAACTTAGGAAAGAGAGAAATGAAATCAAACGATATGAGAACATGAATCTGCAGGAAAACTTAAACATTTCCAAGGAGAAGGACGATGCTAATTTCTTCAAGCAGGCATTATTCATGCAACCTAGTAATAGTGAATATGATAGTCTGCTTGATAGTACCTATGATTCATGGCTTGAAACAATTTCCCTTGGCGCCAGCCATGATGCCCGTATTAATTTTGTATCCAAATTGCAATACACAGGTGGAAGTGACATTGATGCAGAAACAGAAGCAGAAAAGGAGGCTCGTTTGGAAGCAGAGAAATCCCTGCAGGAATCTCGTATTGCGTTGATGAAGGACGGGCTGGATAAGGAACTGGCTACAATCCGTAATGGTTACCAGCAGAAGATATCTGAAATCAAGGGTAATTCGGCTGCAGAATTGGCTTTGAGAAATTCTCTCCAGGAAGAAATGAATAAAGCTTTGACAGATGCTACAGAGGAGTATGAAAAGAATAGGACCGATATTGACCTACAGAATAGACTGGCTGCTGTAGAGGAAGGCAGTGAGGAAGAATTGTCTGTCCGTCTTGAAATACTTGACAAACAGAAGAAAGCTGAGATAAAGGCTGCCGAAAGCAATGGCGCAGATGTAAGCCTCATCGAGCAGAAATATCTTGAAGAAAGACGTAGACTTTATGAAGAATATGCCGCTGATGAAGTAGAGGAGATTGCCAAGTCTGCTGCTGCACGGCAGGTGGTCCGTAATGCTCAGTACACTTCTGAATTGAAGGAACTTGAAAAAGCGTTTGCTTCTGGCTTGATTCAGCGTGAGGAATACGAAAAGGCTAAGGCTGAGATGACTGAGCGTTTCTCTGTTGAAACTGCCAGTGCTGCTATATCTTCTCTTGAACAGCAATTGGAAGTAGAGGACTTGAGTGCAGATGATCGTGAGGCTATAGCTGAGAAACTTCAAAAAGCAAAGGCAGACCTTGCCAATGCAGAGGCAGATGCTGAGATAGCGGCAATCAAAAGGGTTGCGGATGAGGAGGAGAAATCCTATCAGAAAAGGATGGAAAATGCAAGGCAGTGGATGGAGATATCTTCGGATGCCATTGGAACTATAGGTGGTTTAATGACTGCTATGTATGAAGGTGACATTAATGATATAGAAGAGAAGCAGGAAGCTAACGAGAATGCATATAATGCGGATGTTGAAAGAATTGAATCCCTCGTTGAAAGTGGTGTGATAAGTACAGAAGAAGGGGAAGCTCGAAAACGTGCAGCAGAAGCTGAGACTGCCAAGAAGAATGAAGAACTTGAAAATGAAAAAGTGAAGTTGCAACAGAAGCAGGCTAAATGGCAGAAAGGTGTTGATATAGCGCAAGCTGGTATTGCTACTGCACTTGCTATAACACGTGCGTTGCCTAATCTTGTTTTAGCCGGAATAATTGCTGCTATGGGTGCTGTACAGGTTGCCACGATTGCAGCTACTCCAATACCGGCATATAAAGATGGTACCAAGAATGGCGGCCATATCGGTGGTCTTGCTATAGTCGGTGATGGTGGAAAACAGGAAGTCATCGTCTATGGTGGAAAAGGATGGATAACGCCGGATGCACCTACCATTATAGACTTACCTAAGGGTGCTGAGGTATATCCGGATGTAAACACATTTGAAAGCATGAGTCTTAACTTTACACCTCTTTCTGAGACAAGGGAAAATCCGGTTGTGGTTAATGACTACAGCGAACTGTCCAGGGAAATGAAAGGTGTACGTTCTGAACTCAGAAAGATGGCGCGTCAGCAACACCGTGACGCATATAACGCCAAATATGAATCTTATAAAAGAAACAAATTATGATTAGGACATTAAGTAAGTTGACTTTATCAGCATTTATCGATTTATCCTGTGGTAACAACGAAGTGTTGAGGGAAAGTCCGGAAGAAAAATCCGATGATATAAAAAGAGTGGCCAGAGAATTGTTCTATGCTTATCATAGTATAGTCAATCCTTCCGGTCTTGAAACATTGTTGTTGGATAAGGAAGAACGATTGAAAATTCAATACAAATTATCTCTTTGCAAAGTTCTTAAAATATTGATAGGTATTAATGCTTATGATGAAGTGATTGATGTTTTAAGAGGAATGGGTTTGGGAGAAAAGGAACCAGGAGCGATTGAAAAGCGTATTGATAGGATGGAGGCGGAAGCCAAATATCTAAAGCATAGGCTCGATGACGGTAGAAAGGAAGTGAGGAAGAGAACTCCAGACGATATACGTGCTTCATTTGACAAGGAAATCGCATTTCTTATGACGTATTATAAGATGAATATTGATACCCATATTGTTTCTGCTGGTGTCTATGCCAATATGCTCAGGCAGGCAGATGCTGAAATAAAAAGGAAAATCGCGAGGAAGTAACTTCTGAATCGAATTTTTCAGACGGGTGGTTAGTAACCTTATTGTAATTCTAATCACCCGTAAAATGAAAGATAGTATTAAAAAAGAACTGGCATGTATCAATGCCAAATGCGACCTTATTATTGAACTACTTAATGGATTGTCATCAGATCCGGATTATGTAATCAATAGGATGCGTGATATTGCATTCAGACAGAGTGTGGAGATGAAAAAGAAAAATTCAACATGTCTTAAACTCTTGCCGAATGATAAGTAATCTGATAGAAAAGCATTATAAATGGATAATGCAGACTTCTTATAAGTATTGTAAGAATAGAATGGATGCAGAGGATCTTGCAGGGGAAACCATTCTTAAAATATTATCTAATAAGCATTCCTATGATGAAAGTAAGCCGTTCAAGCCATGGTGTAGTGTTATAATGTTGAATACGTATATTACTTCCTATAATCATGAATCATTAATATATTTTGAAGATGAAGATAAGGCTGTTTGTAAAGAATCTTTTATGGAAACAGAACATCACGCTCAATTCTCAGAAACACTCTCAATCATAAATAATTGTAGAGCAAAATCATGCTCAGTTGATTGTGTTATGATGTATGCTGCCGGATATTCATATGAAGAAATATCTAAGAACATGCATATACCTGTAGGAACGGTTCGAAGCCGGATTTCATATGGTAGAGATATGTTGCGTAAATACATTGATTATCATAAAGTTAAATAAAGTATTTCCGGATAAATTTGTGAAGTTTCTGATTGCAAAACTTGACTATCTGAACTATCTTTATAGTATAATAATAAACTAAAAGTCAAACTATTATAATAAACATTATGGAAAAGATAAATTTCAGATCAAGAGTGATGAAGTATGCGCATCAGTTAGCAAAATCAACAGGGAAATCATGGAAAATCTGCATGTTGAAAGCTTGGGAACTATATCGGCTTGCAAAGAAGATGAGACAGGGAGTTGTTAAGTTTGCTTTTGAAAAAGTAGACGGAACAATTCGCTATGCAAATGGCACCCTTATGAATATGCCTTCAGGAATATCTGTTAATGGAAAGAAGGTTACAAAACCAAGCTATAAGACATTTGCCTATTTTGATGTAGACAAGTCGGAAATGAGATGTTTTAAAATAGAAAACCTTGTAACAGTTTATTGAAATGGAAAGTTATATTATATATGAATCCGGGGAAATAAAAAGCGTATCCCCTTTGAATGGAGAGGATTTTTCTTTAAAAGAACTGCAGGATGCTGTTAAAGGATACATTGAGATTCTGCCAATCAGAAAGAGAGTGGGCGTATTTGCTTTCACATCCTGTAATGGGGAGTATATTGAAATAGACCTCACGAAAGATTATATTATAGTAATGAATTCGGACGGTAAATTTGAGACTCCAGTGTGCAATAATATTGCAACAGTTCTTGCCGCATCTTCGTGCTCAATAATGCATGGAGATTGGATTGCAGGGAGTGTTTTGATATGTCCGAGTAAATTGGTAAGATGACGAAGTTAATGTAATATATTGTATAATAGTAATTTATGTTATTGCTGTGTATTCAAGATTTTGGGCAATCCGGATATGGGTTGCCTTTTTCTTTATATTTGTTTTGAATCAATATGTGAAGTATGTTATGTAAGTATTATCTGATGATTGGGAGTGACAAGGTTGACATAAAAAGTGAATCTTGTATGGATGTTTCGTCCATGATTTCCAATCTGAATGATTTGAAGTTGTCATATAGTCGGGTAGATTATGGAGGTGTCACAAGAAAATGCGGTAGTAATATCGAATTAGTAGGTGATGCAAGAAATGCTATTGTCGACTATTTCTCTGTCAACGGAAGACGTTCTGTAGCATCTTTCGCTGTATACGGTATAGAGAATGACTGGACTTACACTGAAATATTCTCCTGTCCACTCGACTTTTCATCATTCGAGTACGATTCCTACGTTGCTACTCTGTCATGTATTGACAACTCTGTAGCTTCTAAAATTAAGGCCAACAATAACACACAATACGAATACAATGCTGCAGAATTGAAAGCGGCAAAACAACTTGAATACGACCGCCTAAGTATAGGTAATGAAGTATCTATGCAGGCTATTGGTAGTGAAGAGTACGAAGGAGAGGATACTCACAGTACAATAGCACGTAATGTGTGGTGGACATTTCCTCGTTTGGGAATTGTTAATGAAGAGATACCAAGTAACCATTCCGTTCTTATTCAAGACAGTCCCGAAGTATTTCAGACAGACGGTACTCCTATGGGGTGGGGATTCCCTGCAATGAACAGGCCGGAAGCATACTTTCTCGAATGTATTGAGGACTGTGTTGTTACGATAGACTTTTCTAATCTTGGAATAGTAACCAGTTCAAGAAATCCTAAAGGATGCGTTCTTGCCAAGCTTTCCGATGGTGTCGTTACTCCGCTGAACTGTAGTTATTCTTCTATCCTTCCAGGTGATGAGTTTTCCAGTCTTTCTCAAGTGAAATGGTCTGGCCCTTTAAGAAAGGGAGATAAATTGCAGTTTGCTGTTTACAACTATTACCACGAGTTATATGACAGTTCGGGAATTGTTTTCGAAGCACGCAAATCCGGCTTCGTATCATGGAGTGACAGACAGGACCCTATTTATTTTGACGTAATTAAGCCTAATGTGTTGCTCGGCAAGCTGATTGAGTCAATATGTCCGAATATGGTTGTTAAATCATACATTAAGGAGACTATTGATAACGAAGGTATTGAAGTGGATAATATCAGACTGCAGAACACGATGCTTTGCCCAGCTGAATGTGTGAGACAGTTCAAGGAAGCGAAATTGTACACCTCTTTTAATGACTTTTGTCTTTGGATGGAAGCTACATTCGGATACGTGTACGAGATTACCGAGATGGCAGAAACTGCTGAGGGTATCATTCAGTCAAGTATTTATGACTTTGATGGCTTTGTAGAGCAATTTAATGGTGTTAGTAATACCGAACACTCTAACCTCAAGCGCATCGTATTCTGTTATACAGAAAGAGATTATAGTGACGGACGTTTTGCCGGAGAGTATGAACTTCCTTGGGGTGATCCTTACAAATCTGTTCAGTATTCTACCAGTTTCTTGGGTAACGAAAGCTACCAGTTATATGAAAAAGGGGATACGTTCGGTTACAAAGTAAAAAATGATGTGTTCTTCCGTAATACGGCTGAGTTCGTTATTTACCAAGCAGAGAACGGTAAGGTTCCCAATTACACGGAAGCAGGGTCTTTCAAATGGACGAACACATTGCATGAGGCAGAACTTCAAGATATAGACCGTAATCACTATACAGGTACACTCAACTTCGGGATGATTACTTCTGACGATGTAACCGACCTTGGGGTATATCCTGGAACAGTTAATGAATCGAATATCTGCTTCTGTCGAAAGCTGAAACGGTTTGCGTATTATCACAACGGTTATTATCTGACCTTCAACAGTTCTGAATCCTATATGAATGGTGGTAATACAAGAACTGATATTATTTACAAGAAAACCGATACGGGACAGAACTACATCTTCATAAAGGACTGTCTTACCAAATGTGTGTTGTCGGAAGACATTGAAGAAGTCAAATATCCAACTGTTGTATTCCGACACCGTAACGAGGTCTTTCAGAATCTTGCTGTTATCGGGATAGACGATATAGCTGACTTCAAGTATAAGCTTGCGACAGAACGGCTGTATGCACGACTGAACATCGGATACGAGAAAAAGGACTACGACCTTGGTAATAACGGTAAGGACGAGTTTAATTTTAAGTCAGTATATACCACCGGTATCACTCTTGATGATAAGGAACTGAATATGGTATCTCCATACAGAGCAGATAGCTACGGCATGGAAGAACTTGCTGCGAAGATAGGGCAGGATACGAGTAGCAGCGGCAGTGACAAGCAGATATTTGCTGTATATTGTTCAGAAGAACAAAACGAGTATGTTGTTTCAAGAGATTCAGTTGTAACTGGTGTCGGTTCTGATACAATATTCAACACTTCTCTGTCTGTACTGGAAATGATTGAGGCGAACAGAAGGTACCTTGCCTCCTTTGCTGAAAAGTTGACATTCGTATCTACAGATGGAAACTCATCGGCTATAATAGACGGTGTAATGTTGTCTGGTGACGTTGAACTCTCAAATCCTCTGTTTAAAGCTGGGAATATAAGTTTTTCGACGAACAGTCTTATTGTTCCGGAGCAATGGAACGGCTATGTAGAGATACCTTTTGATGGGAAGACCATCAGAGGGTATATATCCAGTCTTGAAATAAATGTATCCCGTGAGGAAACATTTGAATATGAACTGATAGAATGCTGACAATATGTATAGGATAAGCCCATTTACACCACTGTTTTTCAATAAGGATGTTGACAGGACATCTTCTCCGAGCCGTTATGTGCAGGTGTTCTCGCCTTCGGACCAGATACTGATTCAGGTGATTACCCAGTACGAGTCACGTGCCATTACCGGAAAGATAGTCAATGTGTGTACGCATGATGAAACTGAGATAGACTGGACTGTGTGGAGCCTCAACAGCCATGACAATCTATACTATCACGTGTTGACTGCATTGCCGGACGGATATTACTATGTAGAGATAAACGGTATCGTGTCCGATATTTTTCATGTTACATCTGATGAAAGCAAGCTGTTGGATACAACATTGATTCAGTATTCCATGAGGGATAATAAGAGCCGGCAGGACGGTGTGTTTTGGGTATCCGGAGTGCAACAGTTCTTTGACTGGCGTGTTCCCGGAGGATTCATGGATAATGACTGGTCTTTCGGTGTAAGTAATGAGCAGTTCACTGACTCTGATTATAATGTATCTGAGATTTATTCAAGAGAGGTGACATATAAGTCGTTCACTCTTGGTAATTCCATAGGTTGCCCAATTTGGTATGCAGAGTTGCTGAACAGAATTATGTCTTGCACCTACGTATACTTCGATGGTGAGCGCTACATAAGAATGGAATCGAGTATACCAGAAGTAACCAAGGTGATAGAAAATAGAAGAAGTTATGTGTTCAAGCAAGCTTTGGTCAGTGTTGATATTGTGGACGCTTCCGAAAGTGACAATCTTCTGAAGATAAGAAGGGTAGATGAATCCATATTCAGAAAAACAACTAACAGACTGTTGACAATATGACAGACGAGGAGATACGTATAATAACCGAGAAAGTAGTAGCTTATCTCAAGGAAGACAGTGTTACTATTGATGAGTTGATGCAGACCAATGTGTTGACAGGGGAGGATATGGTCGAACTCAACAAGGGGCGTAAGGTATCGCTTGACGATCTCAAAAAGTTTGTCAGAGGATTTGGCGTAATTCTTGAGATAATCACCAAGGATGACACGACTATTCCTACGGACAGCAATGTGTTCTCCGCTATCAGAACATTGAATGAGATATACAGAAGTAAAGAGGAACTGAAGAAAATCTTTCTCAGAAGGGACCAGGTTGATTCAACCAACTTTCTTCTGAAATTTTTAGGCGGTGCAGAGTTTGGAAAGTTTATCGACAGTATGATAGCTGGCAAAGGTGCCGGAATATTCCCGGATGGTCGAGGACAGTTTGAACGTCTTGAGGTGCGCGGTTCGATGACGGTGCTTGATATGATAATCAATCAGATTCAAGGTATGGAGTCTGATTATTCCTTTGCCGAGATTGGTAAGATTTCATACGTGGAGGATTTGGGAGACAGCACTTATCGCCTGATCATTGAGAAACGTACAGACTTCGACTTCCATCAGTTTCAGGATAACGATGTATGCTTCTCAATTATCAACACTTTGCTGACCGGTGGCTCTGATTATTACACAAGCTGGATGCGTATCCTTACCACCAATGTTCAGGAGAACAGTATCACGGTATCACTCTATCCGGACAGCGAAGTGCCCGGCGGTACCAATTATCCGCCTGTAGCCGGCTACAATCTGACACGCCGTGGAAATAGTACGCTTCCTGAAGCTGGAGGATTCAACGAACGGGCACAGTCATGGATGCTTTCCTCACGGGAAGGTCGTATCATGTTCTTGGCTAATGTCTACAAGCCGATATTGGAGGATTATAACTATGCGCTGACCATAGGAAAGTTGCCGAACATCAAGGCACTTGAGAAACTTCCGGTAACGACCAATGATGTGGGTATCGTGGCGCAGACAGTCATTGCAGAGAAGATATACCAGTACGACTACAATGGCGATGTGGTTCCTAATAAGGTAGACCGTGGCCCGTGGAGTCTTTCGACCGCGCAGGGAAGTTCTCCTTATCGCATGGTAACACACGAATCGCAGACACCCACCGGAAGTACATATACACTGCTCGAGCAGCATACGGTATACCATCTTGGATGCAAGTGGGGTTGTCTGGTAGATAAGACACAGTTGGAGCCAAAGTGGAACAGCCCGGCATGGGAAATGCTGGAGGGTGACAAGAATTACGGCATGGAGTTCGTTTCCTCGCGTGGATGGCAGTTTTTCCGTGGACAGGTAAATACGGATATTACTGCTTACATCACCTATTCCGGAATGGATATTACAGACGATGTGATGGCTCTTGAAGGGCTGGAGGTGGAATGGCTACGCGACAGCGGTAATATTCCTTCCGATAACTCATGGAAGCCGACACACATTGACGGTCAGCTGAACACTCTTCGCCTGACCAATGATGATATGCCTCCCGAATGGGGATATAAGGTGCGCACAGTGATGTTTATCTGCCGCATCTTTATTCCGGTTGAAGGTGAGACACAAAAGATAGAGAATTATGTAGGATTTAATATTTGATTTTATGCCAATAAAAACGCAAGTTCAAAATGCAAATGTACAGGTAGACCCGTTATCGTTTGTCGCAGACATTACGATTCTATCAGGAAATAACGTACAGGTCTACAACAGAGACATTCAAGAGTATGTGCCGGACCGAAGTCTGGTACCAATGGTTATTCTTCCTTATGTGGCGGTGTCAGATCCGGAAGGAGTGATGAACGGTGAACAGGCTCTTACCGGAGTGGAATGGTATGAGGGTAATCCGAAGACAGACGGTAGCAACCGTATTACAGGAAATGAGAATTACGAAATCAGTGATGGTAGCGTAGAGGGATTCCCTTTGTATGCACTGAAGGTGAAGAAGAATGTGCCTGCAGATAGCCCGATGGAACTGTTCGCCATCTTCTTCTTTACTGATAAACGTAAAAATACTGAGGTTCGTGTGGAGCGTAGCCTTCCGGTATACACCTCGACATACGACTCACAGAACTACTCTGTAAAGCTGACTGACACCCCGAAAGCTTGGACTATTAACCCAATGATTGAAAAGCCTGATTCGGAAGGCAGATGGATGCACACTGTGACTGCTCAGCTTTATTCCGGAAAGAATCCGGTACCGGATGAAAATGCGGCATACTGGTGGCAGGTCAACGATGGCAGCGGATGGCGTGAGTTCAATGACGAGGAACTGGCTGTGTTGGTGGCCGGTCCGGAAGAAGGAGGTCATTGGAGTAAGGCTCTCAGCTTTGATGCCCGAATGATTAAGGGAAATATCAGCTTCCGAGCACGTGCAGCGTATTACCTGGATGAATATCCGTCCGCTCCTACATCGGAAGAACTGCAGGTAGTGACCAGTGTCAACGTAGAGATGCCAACTACCTTGCGTGTTGAAACTCGTCAGACTAAAGGAGCACGCGTCAAATCGGACATGTCTACTCCGGTAGCTTATGAAGCGATGATAAGCTACAACAACACGGAAGTGGGCGAGGATAAGGATGATTTCTTCTATATCGAGTGGTTCGGCAAATCAACAAAGGCAGGCAGCAAGGAACAGAAATTGGGAGTAGGTCGTAGAATTGAATTTATTCCAAAGAATTTCGGTGCTGAGAAAGGATATGGTTATACCGCGTATGCCAGTGTGCAGTTGTATAGCCACTATTATGCAGTGAAGAATGAAGACGGTACACTCGCTACAACAGACGATGGTAAAGTGATAATTAATATTAAATATCAATAACAGGAGGTGAATTATGTATTTATTGGTGAACGCAGAGCAGCTGAAATCGCGCTCCGGACGATACGAAACGATGCCGGACGGAAGAAGTATTGTTCCGATGTCCGACCAACGGATTTTGGGCACACTTAAAGATGTGGATATTATTTCCACAGCACGTGAACTCAAACAGCTCATTGAGGAGCAGAAGAAACAGATGGAAGAGAACAATCCGGATATAGACCCCGGTTTCTCACAGGACCCGGATAAAGATGTGAATGTAGATCCTGACTTTTCTCAAGATCCGGACAAAGTTGTGGAAGGTGATGGAACTGAAGATACTGCAGGCGAAGATGAAAGCAAAACAGAAACTGATAAAAAAGAGGAGGAAGTGACAAATGGACAAACTGAGTAGTAGTTTTACCCTTGTGGGAATCATCGACGGTACCACAATTAACGGATATGTACGTGTAGATAATACTCCGCTGGTGCAGCGTTACAATACGGGTACTAATTCTTTTGTGCCGGACTTTGAAAAGATGGCTGAAAACAGCCGTCCGGTAGTTGTTCCCATCCTTCGCGATGCTTCTACGGGAGATGTAGTCACACCGAACTCCATTAAGTTCATGTACAATGGACTGGAATTGACTTTTGGTGGAGACAATCTGTGTACTAACGAAGGATTGGAGGGCGTATTCAAAAAGCTGGTAGACTATCAGGCTGCAGTAGGCTCCCAGTCATATTCTCTTCCGGCTCTGCGCGTGATGAAGAACCTCGTGCCGATTTCCGGTTATGATAACGATAGAATCAGTGTGTCCGGAACTGTGGAAGTTGGCGGTCAGAGTGTGCCGTTTAACGAACTTTCCAAGGAAGTCATTATTCAGGAATCGACCGGTAACCAGTATGATGTGGTAATCAGTAACGACAAGGGTTCTGCAATCACTGAGGCTGGAGAAAGTTTGACTGAACGGGCTGATATCTACAAGGATGGCAATAAGATTTCAGATGTGTCCGGGTTCTCATTCAAGTGGTTCAAGGTGACTACTGAAGGAGATGTTGCCATGGGTACCGCACAGACACAGGTAATTGCTGCATCAGATGTCGACAACAAACTGGTGGTGCGTTGTGATATATATCAGGGCGATATTCTGATTGCTTCCGGATTCGATGAAATCTCAGACTTTTCCGATCCGTATTTCGTACGCATGGACATAACTGGCATAGACGGTACTGCCATCCGTAAAGGCCAGACGGCTACTATTACCCCAAAGGCAGTGAAGCGCAGTAGTGGCGAAGAAGCGTCTGGACTGGTATCTTCTTGGACATTCCGTATCCAGGATAATGAAGGGGCTGATTTTACGTTGACAGGCAAAGACAGCGCATCATTCTCCGGCACTAACTGCCAGATATCCTATGAGGATATCAAACGTGCCAAGATGGGTATCTCAGGCTATGTAACAGCAGATATTGGTTGATATGCTGACAGGGACTTTTTATCTATATGGAGTAGTAGACGGTGAGAATGCACATTACATGCAGCTCACCTGCTCCCTGCCTGTTGTTACAGTGGATGAGAACAACGTGCAGGGTGATGCTGCTGTATTTCGTCTGATGGAAGTAAACGGAAGCACGCAGACGGTTATCCCGGCATGGTTTCGCCTGAAGGTTATGGCCGGTGATACTATTCTTGAGACAATCGACCAGACTGTAGTCAAGGATGAACTGTCCTACATGCTGCCGACTGACAGATATGGTAACGCTGACAAGCTTCTCGTGGAAGCCTATCTCGATGATCCGGAAACAGAAGAAGTAGATAACTATGAAAAGAAGCTGGCTGAGCTGGCGGTACTTATTAGCCGTCGCAATCCGATACCGTTTCCCCGCTCAGAAAACTGGTCTGATTCCCTTACCTACCGAAACGGAGAGTACCTTATGATAGATAACATTGTCTACATGTGGCGCAATCCGATACAGGGAAACAGTTCGCTCCCCCCAAAAGAAGATATCGAGCAGAATCCTCAACAGACTTCATGGGTAGCCTACCAGAACTGGCCGCTGCTGGCCACACAAGTGTTCCTGGCTCAGTGGGCAAAGCTTGGCTCATTTATCTTTAACGGAGACCTCCAGATGTCTCAAAAGGGTACTATTCAAGATGAAGATAGTTTCGATTATACCAATCCGGATTTCTCACCAAATTTTATGGTAAACGCAAAAACCGGTAGAGTTGATGCGCGTAATATGAATATCACGGGTGGAATTATCGGTGGCTTTGTCGTGACAACAACTCGTATCGGGCGTGCAGAAGCTGGGTATAATGGACCTGCCATGCTAAGTAATGGTTTCATGTATTATAGCCCCAAAAAAACAGTACGTTTAGGAGATGCCTTTGTATCAGGTTACGATAATACGACTGCTTCCTTTGTGCAGACACTTGATCCTTATGAGAACCATGGTAGTGTCGAAGCAACTCTTGTTGTTAATGTAAGTGGAGGTGGTGCTAATATTGGCGACTCAAATCGACAATGTGGCATAAGAGTGAGAACAAGCAATGGTCAGAATGATTGTGCTCTTGATATTATGGGAAGAATTAAAGTTAGTGGGAAAAAAGGCTATTCAGGTGGAGTCGGTGTGCAACATGTATGGGACCCCAATGAAAGTAGATTCCGTATGGGAGATATTATTTTTGAAGATGGCATATGCGTAGGCTATAATTGCCATGATTGATTTATTAACAAAAAAAATACAATTATGATACAGACAAAAACATTGAAAGAAGCATTGAAAGATCCGGGTGTAATAGAAGTTGTGGAAGAACTATTGCCTGAAGTAAGTGCCACAAGAAACGGATTAGCCAACAAACAGAATGTTAGATTCAGAATAGGAACCAATGAGGAATATAAATGGTTTCATCTTGCTACTATCTCTACTGGAAAGCTTAACCTTCTTGTTTCTTCCGGAAAAGCCAGTGAAGCAGATAATATATTCTATATGGCTTTTTCAGGACATCAATCAGCATCTTCACCGTATGGCCAGGCTTATTTTATTGCAGGTGTAGGTAATGCCGGCTTTAAACTCTATAGCCGGAAAGAAGGCAATAAAGTTGATTTTTATATCCATATTACATCCTATTGGGTTTTTTTGAGAATCATGTCTATGTATACAGATTCATCATCATCTGTCATAGCTCAACAGATAGAAGCTCCAAGTATAGATGGATTAACAGAGATACCAGTTCAAAGTATAGGAGGATAGATTCCTCCTATGATTCTTTTACTAAATCTCCATCTTCTTCTGTTGGTGGTGTAATTCCGTCTTTAAATGTTTCAATAGATATTAGCATTCCTTTTGGAGCATTAAACGCTTTTACATTAATCATGCCTGAACGTGAAAAAATTATTTCACGCTTTTCCTTATTAGCATAAAATGTTACTTTATCATTCCCAAATAAACGGTTAGATGTACACTCTCTACTATCAGAGAAATAATTGATTTTAAACATAGTATTGTTAATAAGAACCAGTAAATGTGCATATGGGTCAATGGTGCTTTCTGGATATTTTAAAACAATTTTAGGCACTACTCTACCATAACTATGTACAGGAACTGTTCTGCTATAATCACCCTTGCTTAATAGTCCATCATTATTAGGTGTAGCTGCTCCGATAAGTTCTTCCACTGGTAAACTTCCTTACGATTCAGTAAAGAATTTGCACCAGTGGAAGAACTGCTGCCTATATCTCCTATAAAAGATGTGACTTTTAGAAATGAAATTATACATGCTTTTAGGATAAATAAGATTACTCTCTCTTGGATGAATGAAGGTATATGTATTGTTATCAGAACTGATGCAAAGCCGAACGTATGGGCATTTATCTTAGGAGTCAATTGTAAAAGAGCACAAGGAACATCTGAAAAAGTGGCATGGGGAGTTCATGTACATAATTTGACAAACAATCCATTTGGTATAGGATTAAAACTGTATCAAACCAATACTGATAATAGCTTTGACTTCTATGTTAAATGTGAAGATGCAGCATTATACTATATGACAGTTCAGAAAATTGGTTTAAATCCAACTTACAACGAAGGTACTGGAAATAAATCATCAGAGTTGGTTATATATGGAACATCAGTAAATTCATTGCCAGAGAGTGCCAATGAAATAACAATAGGAGGCTAAATGCCTCCTACATGTATCAGCTTTATAAGGTTGTAATAAAGGATTTCTCCCAGGAACTCCATGAATCATTGTTCCAACAAACGCGAGTATACATATTTTTCCCACCCATTTCTATGGCTATTTGGAACACAAGAGTATGAGTATTAAAAACTAACAATCCCCCAAATGGGAAAGGCATTGTGCTGGAAGAGCCAACATCATACATTCCACTTATGCGTATATCATCTGGAGAGGTTTCTCCTGAGATAATTGGTCTCGTCATAAAGGGGAAAAGTTTATTTTTAGACATCAGTTCTTCCACTCAGATTCTTCTTTACAGAATTGTTTGAAGTTTTCCCAGTGGAAGAACTGATTAATCCATGCCGTATTATAAAGACACGATGGGAGGCTGAAACATTTAATGTAATAGAGCCTGGGGTGTACTATGTCGCAGGTTTAGGAGAAGAGCAAGGAAAACCTGCTGGTGCCTATAATTATGGATTACTATTAGTTTTAGAGTGTGGTGACTTCTTTGTACATTTATATTTCCCAGATGGTGAGGATAAAGGCTTTTATTTCAGGTCTTCCTATGGTAAAGAACGATTCAGAGCATGGCAATATATTTCTTCTTTGGGAAATAATCTAACAAATATGTTGTGATTTATCCCAGTGGAAGAACTATTGCCTTTAGTTGATAGTGGAGTAAATGGTTTTCAACGAAATCAAACATCACTAAATTATACTCCTTCAGGGGGAAAATGGAAAATTGGAGAAATATCTCTTATTTCTCTTGTATGTTCTTTATTAGTTTCAGTAAATCATTTATATGCATACCAAAATGGTATTTATATATTGCAAATAATAAGAAGTCCAAATTCAGATACTTTTAACATCACATATAAACCTTTAATTAAAGGAAGTAACGATTTTAAAGCCTTTGGTAAAATCAATGATAATAAAATAGAAATATTTATTGAAACATCAGCCAATTTTTGTATATCATTTTTATCCGGTTCATCAAGTTTATATCATGATTTTAATTTCAAATTTGAAAAGTTAGATGATATACCCTTAGAATGCTTACAGGCAACAATGATTGAATAGGATAAATATTGAATAAGCCAATAAGGAGGCATTTAGCCTCCTATTCATTTATGGGAATTTCTGTCATTGATGATAAATCGGCATCATACACAGCTTCCATACCACTTGATACACTGTCAAAATAATCGTGAGTTTTTACAAACATAATAGACAAAAATTTTGAGGGCGAATCCGTATGAGCAAAGATATCCACTGAACCATCCTCATTTTGTTTTATGTAAAATTTTATATTGCGATTCCCTATACTGCACCATACTGCCTTGTCGCATCTGATATTGTATTTATTATTGCCTGTAGTTCCACTGAAAATCAGCAATGAATTTATATATCCCTCTTGGGATAATCTTAAGCTAAAAGATATATGCCTGTATATTCCAGAATTGGAATGATGAAGCTTTATAGTATCAAATTTATCACTCCCTGTAAAGAATACCCGTCTGCCTCGAAAATCTTCTAATCCATTCTTTTTATCTGAGGTTACTCCAATCAGTTCTTCCACGGTGATAAATAATTACGTTTATGTAATGATATTTACCAGTGGAAGAACTGATGTCTAAAAATGAACTTTTCCCCTTTATGACGAGACCAATTATCTCAGGAGAAACCTCTCCAGATGATATACGCATAAGTGGAATGTATGATGTTGGCTCTTCCAGCACAATGCCTTTCCCATTTGGGGGATTGTTAGTTTTTAATACTCAAACTCTTGTGTTCCAAATAGCCATAGAAAAGGGTGGAAAAAATATGTATACTCGCGTTTGTTGGAACAATGAGTCATGGAGTTCCTGGGAGAAATCCTTTATTACAACCTTATAAAGCTGATACATGTAGGAGGCATTTAGCCTCCTACTTTTATTCTATCGTAATTTCCTCCATGTTTGATGTGTCAATCTCTACTTTAATAAAGTTAGATTTTGAATAGCAACAAACAGAAACAAAGTGTGTTGTTGTAAATTTCACATAAACCTTACCGTTATTGTCATGATATATCTTAGGTAAATAAATATCATTTAATTTATATGCTTTACCCCCGAAAACACCTTTTTGACCAACGCCATAGATAAGTTTTATTTCGTTATAAAGTCCTGAGTATGAGTTTGTATATATAATAAAATCCAAAAATGCCGATTGATATGAAAATGCTGATAAATCAGCCAATAGATACGTGTTTTCTTTTACAACATATTCTTCAACCCCAACTCTTTTTGCTTGATAATATTCCATTAGCCCTTTTTGTTCCATTCCTGCAATAGGCAATAGTCCTTCCACAAGTCAAGTTTGCGTCATTCCCTGTAAAGAAGTATCTTCATCCTAAAAATGCAAAAGATTCGTTACCGCCTTGTATATAATCGCAAGAGACATCTTAACCGGCAAGGGACAGCCTTAGTTCAAATCGAAGCTTCACTCAACCAACGAAAAGTTTATTTTAAAACAAATCTGTATCTCAAACCGGAGCACTGGGACAGCCGACGTTCACAAGTATATAACCATCCGCAAGCAGATGACCTCAATACGATGTTGTATGAGTTCATCCTGCAGCTACAGGCAATAGAACTTGGATTGTGGAAGCGTGGTGTCCCGGCCACACTATCTTTGCTCAAAGAATCAATGGTAAAAGACAAGCCTGTCAATGTTACATTCCCTGTTTTTGCTCGTGACTATGTGAAATCTTCTGACCGGAAAGATAGCACCAAGGAGAATCTTCTGACAACGATAACCGTTCTTCAGGAATTTCGTTCCGGATTAGATTTCAAGGACATTACCTATACTTTCCTCAAGGAGTTCGAAGCCTACCTGCGTGAGAAAGGGAACAGCGTGAACACTATAGCCAAGCATCTTCGCCAGCTGCGGACCTTGGTCAACGAAGCCATTAACCAGGGATATATCCACGCAGACGCTTATCCTTTCCGGAAATTCAAGATTAAGCAGGAAAAGGGAAGACACGAGTTCCTTACTCCAGACGAACTGAGGAAGCTGGAAAATCTGCAGGTGTCTGATAAGAGACTCCGTCATGTGCTCGATGCTTTCCTGTTCTGTTGTTATGTGGGACTTCGATTCTCAGACTTCTGCCAGCTTACCCAATCGAACTTTATCCGAGTGAACGGTAAGAGATGGCTACACTTCAAGTCCATCAAGACTGGGGTTGAGATAAGACTTCCGTTACACTTGCTCTTTGATGGGAAGGCATTGGCCATTTTGGACCGGTACGATATCTCCAATTTCGCCAACCTGGGAAGCAATTCGGAAACCAACAAAGCACTGGTCGAACTGGCAGCTCTTGCTCGGATCAGGAAACACATTACCTATCATACGGCCCGACACACTTGTGCTACTCTACTTATCCACCAAGGTGTACCGATAACAACCGTACAGAAGCTTCTCGGACATACTTCGGTCAAGACTACGGAAATTTATTCTGAGATTCTATCCAATACGATTGTAAGGGATTTAACGAAAGAGAATTGTAAATAACTTTCAAAACTATGTGTCAATAGGGTAGAACATGGGTAGACTGCATAGAATCTACCTATTGTATACCTACATGCTTATTCAAGAATTTTGATACTTTATCCATCATTTTAATATTTCACTATATTTGTGTATCAAATTAGTTGAAGCCCTCAGGCGGTACCATTATGGTATTGTCCGAGGGCTTTTTGTTTAATCTAAAAACCTTTATTTATGAAAAGATTGATTTTCATGTGTGCAGCACTGTTGATGTGCGTAGTGAGTGTTTTCGCGGCTGATGCCGCAGGTGTTGAATCTCCCATTACTCCGGAATTTTTGACAGGCTTTGCCAGCTTTACCGGACTTGTGACGGTTGTGGTACCTTCTGTGTTTGGTTTCATTGCTTCGAAGCTGTCCAATCCGATGAACAAATGGGTGTCGATGTGGGTGACTGCTGTAGTCGGTGTACTTGTAACCTTCTTCAGTTGGTGGATGAATCTTGGTTTTCCTCCGTCAGACGCAAGTATTGGGGAAGTTGTTATTGATGCGCTGTTTGTGGCTCTTGCTTCGACCGGTATTGTGTCCGTGGTAACTTCAGAATGGTTAGCCAAGTTGTTCGGATCTAAGGCTGAAAAAGAGTAATGGAAAAGCTGCTAAACATAATAGCCCCTCAACTGGCCGTTGCTGGGGCTTATTCTTTTATTGGAGAGATTAAGGAGGTCGTGTTTGAGTTGCGATGGATGCTGGTCTTCATTGTTGCTATGATTATAGCAGACTTTGTACTTGGAATTATAGACAGTGTTGTTAAGAGGGGAGAGGATTTTCGTTTCTCTCGCGCCGGCAGACGAACAATGTGTAAGTTCATCGAATACAATTCGTACCTTGTTGTTGGATTCATGTTAGGTATTGCAATCCTTCAGCCTGTTGGTATCTGTTCTTATACAATCAGCTCCATATGCGGGTTAGGGTTGGCGTTCCTGTTTGAGTTTGACAGCATTGCCGATCACATTTGCGCCATCCACGGTATTAAGAACAAGGTGAGTATAAAGCGGCTGCTGGTTGGGTATATCAAGAAGAAATATAATACGGCTGGTGAGATTATTGAAGAAATAACAAAAGAGGAGGATAAGAAATGAATAAGATAGATTCAATCGTAGTCCATTGCTCTGCTACACGTGCAGGGCAGGACATCGGAAAAAAGGAAATCACACAGATGCACCTGCAGAGAGGGTTCAGCACGATTGGCTATAATTATGTTATCCGATTGGATGGTACCGTAGAGGTTGGCCGTTCACTCACCATTGACGGGGCTCATTGTAATTCTAAGGGATTTTCCGGAGTATCGTACAATAAGCATAGTATCGGTATCTGCTACGTGGGCGGGCTTGATGAAAACGGAAAGGCTGCTGATACTCGGACACCGCAGCAGAAGGAAGCGATAGCTAAACTGATTAAAGAATTGTGTTCAAAGTACCAGATTGTCGAGGTATTGGGCCATCGTGATACATCGTCGGATCTTGATGGTGATGGAATTGTGGAACCAAATGAGTGGACGAAGATGTGCCCATGCTTCGATGTACGTTCAGAGTATCCGTTTATTCCCGAAATTATAGTTAAGCCATGAGATTGTATGATTACATAATGAATAAGGTTAGCCGGTGTATTGCGCTGACTCCCTTTATGTGTATCATTGTGCTGGTCTTGGCAATATGTTCTTGCCGTAGTGTGAAGTATGTACCCGTAGAAACGGTAAAACATGATAGCATCTATATCAATAAGGTCCAAGTAGATTCTGTTTATCATAGGGATTCTATTTATGTAGTGGATAAGGGTGATACCGTATTCCTCTATAAAGACCGTTATATATACAAGTATAAGGATAGGACTGATACGCTGTACGTAACGAATACGTATAGTATTCAAGTGCCTTATCCTGTCGAGAAGGAACTTACCAAATGGCAGCAGTTCCGGATGGATTTCGGGGGGTGGGCTATTGCTGCAGTAATAATAATCGTCTTAATATTTTTCGGTAGGTTAGTATATAAGCTAAAGAAATAGTTCTTCATAAATCACTTTCGTATTCATTTAATGAATTAGCGAAATAGCTAAGGTGGATAGCTCTCAGCAGTGATGCTGGGGGCTTTTATGTTAAATATGCTATATAATACGATTTTTTTTGCTGGTGTATATACCAACATATTAAAATAATCACTATCTTTGCAGTGTAATCAAAAAACAATAGACGTGGGGGCAACACGGAAAATTCTGCAACAATATTATGAAGACTTTTGAATTATTTTCGAAATTGACAGCCAATCGTATCAATGCTAAATTTGAAAGAGTATTTTCATATGCTATTGATAAGAACAGGAAATATTATGTGGTAACTATTGATACGACACCAACACAAGAACTTATCAGATTAGCAGGTGAATACAATATGATGTGGGTTGCACAGACTTATGTTAATACAGAGAATGGTATTGTATATTCTGTTAAGTTTCAAGCTCTTCCTCAGGATATGAAGTCCTTTGACTTTGTTGATTCTAATAGTAATATTATGTTCCTATCAGAAATTACCAATGAGGTCAGAAATGGGAACCTGGTGTATGGTGTTAAAATATTATCTCCTGTAGGTTATGATGCGAATGTAGAGAATATCTCAATAGCCGATACGCTATATCGTAAAAAACATGTCAACAAACTACCTGGTGATGAAATTGCTGTTGTTGCCGGTAAAGAATTTAATATTTCTGAGTTTGAGAGAATCTTGAAGTCTTATAAGGGCAGTGAAATCAAAGCACGTGTGAATAATATGTTGGTTAATATAATAATTGATTGATATGACGCTCAGAGAAAATATAGGTCAGCAGATAGCCATGCTTCGCAAAAAGCATGGCTTGACTACCAGACAGCTTGCCGAGCTTTCAGGTATCAATTTTGCAAATATCAGCAAGATTGAGAATGGTAGATATAATGTGAGTGTAGATGTATTGGAAAGAATTTGCTCAGCTTTGGGCGTAAGAGTTAAGATTGAGGAGCAAGAAAATGGCTAAAAGAGAAATACCTTTATTTGTGTTCGATCTCACAAGGGACCATAATTTGGGAGAATGTGATTTCGTATCCTGTACAGATATGGATAACGCATTTATAGCTAAAATTGATTATGTGACAAATGCAGATGATGTTGTTACTGATACGTTAAGGATAGGTAACAAAAAAAATGGTGTTAGTATAAGATTGGAAATTAAGCGTATTACTGGTAAGAATCCAGATAATGGTGCAATACGTACTTTATTGAAGAAAGCTGAGGAGTTGTATGTACAACGTCATCTGAAAATTGTTAATACTGATAGTCCATCAGACGAGGATATGATTAATTTTCTGAATCTAATGATTTCCGGAAATAAGAAGAATATATCTGCTGCTGGTTCTAATGTAAATGAGCGTAAGATTATCACTGCCAGTTTGAATATGCTTGAATCTATAAGAGATAGAATAAAAAAATAATGTAATATGTTGTAAATCAACCAGGGGCGTGTTTTGTAGCTTGGGGTATATACTACAAAAATTTATGAGAACTCGTATTTAATGCAAAAGGCAGAGGATAATTCCCCTACCTTTTGTTATCAAACAATTCTGATAAATTTTGTTTGAAAGAACCGGTACAAATATAATAATTTCTGGCAAATCATTATATTTGTCGATGTAGAGACTTTTGCATTATTAATTACAAGCAATCCCCAACTGGTAATATCCGGAAGGGGGTTGATTTTTTTCTGTTTATGGTATAAAAATATTAAGCCTTGAGTTATTATGATAAAAACATCATAATATGAAAACAGAAGAATCATTACAAGTAATCTTTAACAAGATCAATGACGTTACATGTCATTGCAGAGTAATATCGAACCAGTGTGTAAGTCAGTTGTTATACGGAATTACTGTTGAAAGAAAATCTGTAGAGGTAGCTCTATCAGAAGAGTCTTTTCTGATAGGCTTACGGAAACTTGCTATACAGATCTGCCGTATTGACCGCTTGCGAGTTGTTGAGTATAGTATGACATTACTCACTTTTCCTATACATAGTTTCTTAGAAAAAGAAGATTATGAAACCGTTGAAGTCTTTCTGCAAGAATACTTATCAGACTTGTCATTATCTATACTTCCCGAAGAGATATTGCTGTGTGACGAAAATTAAAAAGGCAAGGAATAACTCCCTGCCTTTGCAGCTGATTGTCATCACCACTAATCAACCCATCTATCAGCTACATATATAGATACTGATGTGCATATTGATTAGTTCGGTATGTGTATAAAAAAAGTGAGGGGAACCACCCCCTCACTAAAAGTCAAACCAAAAATTGGAGCCTCTGCTCTTCATTATGGTATGGCAAATATAGGTATATTATTTAATATTATCAAGTATTGTTCTGATAGCTTTGTCAGCATGTTCCTTCATTATGGAAACGTAGTTGAAGATTGGTCTGTCTTCCTTCATGGATTGTCCGATGCAATATTCCAATGTGGAAAGAGGTATGCCAAGATTGAAACCATGCTGAACGAAAGACTTTCGTGCAGAGTATAGTGTGAAGTAATGGTCAATACCTCCAATCTCTGCCAGATTCTTTATCTTACGAGCCAGGACATTGTAGCAGCTTACATAGCTTGAGTATCTTCCGAATACCAGTTTGCCTGTTGTCTTATCCATATATCGTGCGATGATTGGTTTAGCCTCATCGGGTATAGAGAAGTTCACTACCGCATCACCTTCCTTGGTATTCCTTGTCTTCTTTCGCACATATTTGACCTCTACGGCATTTTTGAAGTTGTACTCCAACATGTCTACCAGATTCATGCCGGCCAGATAGTAGGTAAGCATAAAGATGTCACGTATGACATGCATGTTGTGTTTGTCAAGTTTGGCATCCCGAATTCTTTTCAGCTGTTCGACTGTTATGTAGGTGTCCCTCTTTTTTGCGGATGGAACTTTTGCCGTGATGAATGGATCAACCTCAAAGTTCACGTATCTCATCTTCTTTGCATAGTTGATTATTACTTTCAGCAGTGTTATGTATATGTTGATTGTGGTGGATGACAGCTTGCTCTTTTGGAGCGACATGATGTAGTTGTTGATGCGTAATGGTGTTACCTGTTCCATCAGTGATTGTTCACCGGCATAGGCGAGATACTTGTTGATGGCAAGCCTGTACAGCTTGTGTGATTTGGCACGCTCTTCTTCATCTATCTGCGAGAGGTATTCGTTTGCAATGTCTGCAAATGTTCTGTGCTTTTCCCCGATTGCCGGTCCCTTAAGTATCTGTACAAGCTGCGAACAGGAGAGTACATCTATATAGGGGATTTGTTCTGCTCTGTCCTCGTACATGTTCAGCAGTCTTTTCAGCTTTGCGTTGAGTGCATCTTTGTCTGGGCGCTTGACTACTTTCCCATTCTTAAACTCGCTTTCGTTTTCTATTACAAAATTGGTTGGAATGTAACGTGTCTGTCCGGAATGGGTAACTGCAATACGTATTGTATGATTACCATTTTTTAACTTTAGTCCTGGTACGATAGTAACAAAAAAATTGGCCATAATCTCTTAAAATTTTAGTTTGACTTGAAAAGTGGAATGTTTTTTTTAACACTTTCAGAAAAAAGCCGCTACACGTATTCCTATGCTGGAAATTTGTTAAAAGCGACTGGAATGAAAGTGGAATGAAATAGCGTCAAAAGTGACGTTTTTCTTTCTTTTTCTTTGTTACTGATTTACCATAGATTAAGTTCGGGGTGTATGCTAAATATCTGATAATCATATATAAAAAAGATACTCCCGTTAATCGCTACTAACAGGAGTATCACAACACAAAAACTAAACTAGACTTAACTAATTTAAAAGAGGAAGTTTCACAACTTCCATTTTTCATAAATATACTTTACAAATATAGATGATATATTTTAATGTACCAAAAAAACCGTAAAAAAAGTTTCAATTTTATTTCCAAACGGTGTTCTTTAGTTATTAAATATTTAAATAGTATGTTCGTTAACATAGTTTTGAAGCTCCTGCTTATAACTGTCTGAGATAGGAATATATTCTTTTCCGAAAATAATCCTTCCTTTATCGATTAGCTTGATTTTCTGTTTTTGTACGATAAAAGAACGGTGTACACGGATAAACCGGCTGGACGGAAGTTTTTCTTCTATGGCCCGCATACTGATTAAAGACAATATAGGGCGTGCTTCTCCTTCCAGATAGATTTTGATATAGTCTTTCAAGCCTTCTATATAGAGTATCTTGCTCAGTTCTATCTGGACCAGTTTATAATCACTCTTTACATAAATAAAGTTGATTTCCTCTTTTGAGGCGGGTGCCGGGGTATTGTTGTGTTGCGCCATTTCAAACCATTGTACAGCTTTATTGACAGCCTGCATAAAGTCTGTGTAACTGATGGGTTTCAGTAAATAGTCTAATGCATTTACTCTGTATCCGTCGAGTGCATATTGTTCGAAAGCCGTAGTGAATACGATGCGGGTAGACGGGGGAACCATGTGAGAAAAATCTAGTCCGTTCAGTTCCGGCATCTGTATATCGAGGAAGAGTAAATCTACAGGTTTTTCGGGAAGATATTTCATGGCTTGTATGGCACTGGAATAACTTCCTTCTAAAGTCAGAAATGAGGTTTTCTTTACATAGCTTTCCAAAAGTCCTAAAGCCAGAGGTTCGTCATCTACTATTGCACATCGTAATGTAGTCATAAAAAGGAGAAATTAGTGTGTTAGTTTTATAGTGATTACCGATAAATATTCTTTTTTGTCATCCGATAATTTCTGAATCCATTCATAAGCATTCGGATAAATTAGTTCCAGCCGTTTTCTGACTTGTTCAAGTCCTATTCCAGACCCGCTTTTATCAGTTTCTGCCTTGGGATGGTTACTGTTTCGTATCATGCAGCAAATGTGGTCATTGTCTTCCGATAGCGTGATGTGAATAAAGCTGGGCTCGGTAGGAGAAATGCCGTGTTTGAATGCATTTTCTATGAGTGAAATAAAAATTAAGGGCGCAATAGGGGTAGAACTGTTGGGCTTTATCTGAAACTCCGTTTGTATATTGACAAGCGTTGATACCCGGATACGCATCAGTTCGATATAATTGCGTATAAAGTCTACTTCCTTATGTAGAGGTACATACATCTGCTGATTGTCGTAGAGTACATAGCGTAATAATTTACTTAATTCCTGTACAGCCTGCTGTGCTTTTTCTGTATCAAAGGAGATAAGTGCATAGATATTGTTTAATGTGTTGAGTAGAAAATGAGGATTGAGCTGGTTACGCAGATTTTTCAGTTCTGCTTCGGTACGGCTTTTTATTGCTTCTTGCCGTGCTGCCTCGGATTCACTCCAGCGCATACTCATACGGATGGCCACACTTAATCCGGCTGCAAAGATAAGACTGGCCATATCACGCATATAAAATGTGTATTGTGGAGGAGCCGGACGCCTCATATCCATGGGGGGAGGAAAATGCAGATTGTTCCAGTATCGTAAGATAAAGGTGAGCGCTACAATGATGATAAAGTTGATTATAAGAAATTCTTTTGTGCGTTCCCGAAAAAGGATTTGAGGAATCAGAACCAGATAGTTGATATAAAAAATCAGAAATAGGGAAGTCGGTACCATCGAGTGGATCATAAAGACATGCCAGTCTATAAAACCGTTATTCCGTTGTACTAAAAAAGTGGGAAAACGTAGAACATGCCCCAGCAGATGATGTGGATAAGTAATTCCAGAGGACGGTGTTTTCTTTCGTTTATAGGTTTCATGTGTGAGTAATAAGCTTTAGGAACAAAGATACGTGTTTTTTGGAGAAAGTCCGGCTGCTTGGAACGGAATAGTGTGAAACTTGGAAAAGAGTGTTCCGTACAGCCGGACAGGAAACCAAAGTTATGAAGAACAAAGTTGTTATAACAGACTTTCCCAAGCCCGTTTCGTTAAATATCTTATTCGTAGCGCAAGGCCTCTATCGGGTCAAGATCGGCTGCTTTTTTGGCAGGATACCAGCCGAAGAAAACACCTGTGAAAGTGCAGACTGCGAAAGAAAGCAGCACACTCCAAGGCTGGATAAAGACGGGCCAATGAGCTACGTTTTTTACGATTGCGCTGGCTCCGCATCCAAGAAGTACTCCTATGATACCTCCCGTGATACTGATGAGGATGGATTCTATAAGGAATTGCGACAAGATGTCTATACCTCTTGCTCCTACAGACATACGGAGACCTATTTCTCTTGTACGTTCGGTGACCGATACATACATGATATTCATAATACCGATACCACCTACTATTAATGATATACCGGCAATGCATGCCAGTAGTGTAGTCATCAAGTCGGTTGTTGTATTCAGCATTGAACTGAGTTCTTGTTGGGTACGGATGGTGAAATCATCACTGTCGGTAGCTTTCAGCTTATGTTCTCTGCGGAGGATGCTTGTTATTTCGTCTACGGCTTCATCGGTCATCTCCTCAGTCAGAGCCGATGCAAAGATTCCGCTCAGGTAAGTCTGTGCCAGAAGTCTTTTCATCACAGTAGTATAAGGAGCAAGTACTACATCATCCTGGTCCATACCCATGGAGTTGTATCCTTTCGATTCCAATACACCGATTACCCGGAGAGGAATCTTGTTGCAGCGGATTATTTTACCAATCGGGTCGATACCATCGGGAAACAGATTGTCGACAATGGTTTTACCGATAACACAGACTTTGGCTGCGGTACGGATGTCGTTTTCTGTAAACATCTCTCCTTGTTCTATTTTAAGCTGGCGTATTTGCAAATAACCGATACTTACACCACTGACAGAAGAAGGATAGTTATTGGCTCCTGCTATAAGCTGTCCCGATGAAGAAACATTCGGACTGATGGCAGAAAGATACATGGACTCGTTGACCAGTGTTTCATAATTTTCCAACTTTAACCCAACTTTAACGCTCCAAAGAAAAATCAGCCTTTTTTCGATGTTTTTCGTCTCCGAAACTGCTGATAATCA
>ENA-ORLM01000137-ORLM01000137.1-human-gut-metagenome-genome-assembly--contig:-NODE-137-length-91629-cov-6.302320_pt1 | contig 91629 bp, 106 predicted proteins | sample MGYA00243063_ERZ508815 | MGnify/ENA primary metagenome ERZ508815 (study PRJEB26277, sample SAMN04329768) | human gut metagenome | biome: human-associated habitat | host: Homo sapiens | place: USA...
CACCAGATCCAGATCCTACACCAAATCCAGATCCTACACCAGATCCAGATCCTACACCAAATCCAGATCCTACACCAAATCCAGATGATGAAGTGTCAGAAGCAGGAAAAACAATATTAAATATGGCAAAAGCAAATTATGATCAAGCAGTATATATGGATACATTAAATGAAAGATTAGGAGAAGCCCGCTATATTGATGGAGACGAAGGAATGTGGGTAAGAATGAGCCATAGCAGTATGGGAAAAGAAGAAGCATATAAAGTAACAAATAACTTATATCAAATAGGATATGATAAAGCTCATGATGATGAAAAATGGAAAAGAAGAATGGGAGTAGGAGTAGACTATATTCATGGAGATACAGCATATGATAATATATGGGGAAAAGGAGAAACAAGTAGAAAAGGATTAGAGTTTTATGATACATGGATCAGTAAAAAAGACGGATATTATAGAGATTATGTAGCAAAATGGGGACATTTAGAAAATGAATTTGATTTTATGACAAAGACAAATTTGGAAAAAGTAACAGGAGAATATAACAATAACGTATATTCAATAAGTGGAGAATGGGGAAATAAATATGAATTAGAAAATAATTGGTATTTTGAACCACAAGGACAGTTACAGTATGCTTATATAACAGGAGCAGATTATAAAACAAGTCAAGGAACAGATGTAAGTGTAAAAGAAATGGATAGCTTGATAGCGAGAATAGGATTTAGAATAGGGAAAGATATAGGAAAAGAAGAAAGAAAGTCAACAATATATTTAAAAGCGAATGTATTACATGAATTCTTAGGAGATCAAGATGTAATAGCAAGTGATGCGACAACAGCAGATATAGGAGCATTAAAACAAAGTTATGACCATAGTGGAACATGGTATAATATAGGGATAGGGATATCAACAATGCTAAGTGATAATTCATATGCATATGTAGATTATGAAAGAAGTTTTGGAAATGACAATGAAAACACATATAAAGTAAATGGAGGAGTACGCTGGACATTATAAAATAAATTAATAAAGAGAAAAGTAAATTAAAAGAACTGCATTTCAAATGATGAAAGTAAAAAAACTTTTGAAATGCAGTTCTTTTTATAGTTAAATATTTAAATAAAATTAAACTTAAACAGTTTGAATATTTTTTATGAATATATAATTGAAATCTTAAATATATTATATTAAGTAAAAGATATATATTAAAAATAGTTTTAAACTTATTTAGAATATATGATTTTTGTGAAAAGGTTTATTATGAGATATTGTCGAATATATTATTTATATTGCTGAATAGAAAAATAAAAGGAAGTGATAATATGGACTTTATTATAGATTCAAGTATATTGCAATCATTGCTTTTGAGTGTTATATTTCTAGCTATTTTAGTAGAGATAAAAACAGGAGGTACAGGCATAGGGGCATTACTAGGTATCATAGCAGCTGGCGTATTTTTTGGCAGTAGTTATGTGAAAGGCTTAGTCAGTTTATATCAGATTGCAATATTTATTGTGGGGATTATTTTTATCATAATTGAAATATTAACCCCAACAATAGGATTACTTGCAGGACTCGGAGTAGTAGCCATATTATATAGTTTGATTTTAGCTATGGGTGGCGATATTGATGCAATGTTGATGATGGCAATTTCTTTTGTTATTGCGATAATAATTTTTGCATTGATAATAAAAAAATTACCTACGAGCAAATTATGGAGTAAAATAATTTTGACAAAGACATCTTCTAGTGAAGAAGGTTATGTAAGTAGCGTAGATTATTCAAGATATTTGCATAAAGAAGGGATTGCTTTGACAGAACTAAGACCTTCTGGAAGTGTGAAAATCGATGATGATGTATTAGATGTTATATCTGAAGGTAGTTATATCAGTAAAGGCGAAAAAATTCGTGTAGTAAAAATTGAAGGTATGCGTATTATTGTACGTAAAATCTAAAATAAATTTAAGGAGGATTAATCATGGAAGCGATTATCGGTTCTGGTTTTATCGTAGTAATTGTCATTGTGGCGATTATGTTATTTTTGCATTTTGTACCTATAGGATTGTGGATTTCAGCATTAGCATCAAATGTTCATGTAGGTATATTTACATTAGTTGGTATGAGAATGCGTAGAGTTCCGCCACAAAAAATTGTATTGCCACTAATCAAGGCAAATAAAGCAGGATTAAGTGTCAATGTAAATCAACTTGAAGCACATTATTTAGCTGGCGGTAATGTGGATAAAGTAGTCGATGCACTCATTGCTGCTCATAGAGCGCAAATACCACTTCCATTTGAACGCAGTGCAGCTATTGACCTTGCAGGTCGCGATGTATTAGAAGCAGTACAAATGAGCGTAAATCCAAAAGTTATTGAAACACCTGTTGTATCTGCTGTGGCTAGAAATGGTATTGAATTAAAAATTAAAGCAAGGGTTACAGTTCGAGCTAATATTGATAGATTAGTCGGTGGTGCTGGTGAGCCTACAATTATTGCTCGTGTTGGTGAAGGGATAGTAACGTCAGTTGGTTCTTCAGAAGCTCATACAGATGTACTTGCTAATCCAGACGATATATCTAAAACTGTACTTGGCAAAGGGTTGGATGCAGGAACAGCTTTTGAAATTTTATCCATTGATATAGCCGACGTTGATGTAGGCAGAAATATCGGTGCAGAACTTCAGACAGACCAAGCAGAAGCTGATAAACGTATAGCTCAAGCAAAAGCCGAAGAAAGACGTGCTATGGCTGTGGCTAAAGAACAGGAAATGAAAGCATATACTCAAGAGATGGAAGCTCGTGTAGTTGAAGCTCAATCAGAAGTTCCACATGCATTAGCAAAAGCTCTTCGTGAAGGTAAACTTGGTGTAATGGATTATTATAATTTAAATAATATCAATGCTGATACGCAAATGCGAGAAGCAATAAGTAAAACAGGAGATAGTACAGTCCCACAAGGACAAGTACCAATAAAATAATTTATCATGGAAGGATTAGCACCTTTTCTGCTCTTTTTGTTTTTTATGATAATAAATATCTATACTGGTCAAAAACGTAGAGAGCCAAAAAAGAAACAAAAACAAGAATTTCCTGATATATATGATAATCCACCACCAAGACAAAATAGAAAAAGAAATCTTGATTATATGATGGCAAAGCCAAGGGGGAACAATGATAATATTGAAATTGTGGCAAATGATTTACAACAAGAAAAAATAAATGATTTAGCACAATATATCGATAAATATGAACAGGATTTGCAAAATAGATATCAAGAAAAATTAAAGCAAAATAGAACTAATCTACAGGCAAAAGATTTTATTCAACAAACAGAGATAAAAGCTGTAGATAAGGATAAAAAAATACAAATAGATATTGAAAAAGAGCATATAATAAAAGCAATAACGTATGCTCAAGTTTTAGAACAACCAAAATCACTGCAATATTTAAAGCGATTTGGTATAAAACGCATAATTCATAAAGATTAAAATAAAGCTATAATCATTAGGAATTTTAAGAAAAATAAAATTTTGTAATGGTTATAGCTTTTTTATTTATATAATTTATAATAGAAAAGGATGGATTTTCATAAAAGTTGAATAAGAAGTCTTTAAGTAATTTTTTGGTAAAAAGATTTAGCACTATAGAATGAATATGTTATAATGAGAATATGACTATTACTTTAAAAATAATGGAGGGCGAATGCTTTTGCCAAATTTTGCAGAAATAAAAATACCTTTTCAAGACAGAGCAGAAACAATTGGTATTCTTGGTGAAAATGATGAATTTTTGCGAGTTTTAAATGATAGTTTTGCCTGTCGTATTGTTGGTAGAGGTACAGATTTATCAATCAATGGTGAAGAAGGAGAAGTAAATGCTGCCAGTCAAGTCATTGAAGCTTTGCTTTTATTGTATAGGCAAGGTACAAAGCTTACAATGCATGAGGTTCGATATAGTATAAAACTGGTTAAAGCAGGTCAATCTAATGAATTAAAATCTTTATTTACAGATGTATTGACTGTTACTTCAAGAGGAAAATGCGTTCGACCAAAGACTATTGGACAGAAAATTTATATTGATGCTATTCGTCGTCATAGCATAACTTTTGGTTTAGGTCCAGCTGGTACAGGGAAAACTTATTTAGCTGTAGTTATGGCTGTTATGGCACTTCGCAATAATGAAGTAGATAAACTTATTTTGACTCGTCCAGCAGTTGAAGCAGGAGAACGTTTGGGCTTTTTACCTGGTGATTTACAAGAAAAAATCGATCCATATTTAAGACCGCTATATGATGCATTACAAGATATTTTAGGTTTAGAAGCTTATCAAAAATTATTAGCTAGAAATATCATTGAAATAGCACCGCTTGCATATATGCGTGGTCGCACATTAGAAAGAGCTTTTGTCATCTTAGATGAAGCTCAAAATACTACACCTAGACAGATGAAAATGTTTTTAACTCGTTTAGGTTTTGGTTCGAAAATGGTAGTAAATGGTGATTTGAGTCAGATTGATTTGCCAAGAGGTAGTGGCTCAGGTTTGACACAGGCGACAAAAATATTAGATGGATTAGAAGGTATTTCTGTGATACATTTTGATGATAGAGATGTTATTCGTCATGATGTTGTTGCACGAATTATTAGAGCTTATGATGCTTATGAAGCTGCTAATCCGCCTAGTGAGAATAAAGATAAGAATTTCTATAAACATAGTTGATAAAGTAATAAATAGCAAAATTAATTTACTAAATGGGAGATTTTATTATGGAAATAATTTTAAGCAATTTACCTGAAAATCTTGAAGTAGATGAAAAATTAAGTGATACAGTGAAAGAAGCTGTAGAAAAAGTTGGTCAATTATATGCTTTAGATAATGCAGAAGTGAGCATTACGTTTACAGATAATGAACATATTCATGAAATAAATCGTGAATATAGAAAAGTGGATAGACCAACAGATGTAATATCTTTTGCTTTGAATGAAGGTGATGAACCTAATATTGAAGGAGAAATTCCTGTAAATATGTTAGGTGATATCATTATTTCTGTAGAAAAAGCGATAGAACAAGCTGGCGATTATGGTCATAGTATTCGTCGCGAAATAGCATTTTTGACAGTTCATGGTATGCTTCATTTGTTGGGATATGACCATATAGAAGAAGCTGACCGTGTAGAAATGCGAAAAGAAGAAGATTTTGTTATGGAACAATTAGGAATAAGTAGAGATTAAAAAGGAGTTAATTTTTTGGAGAATAAACATTTTAAATCAGGTTTTGTAGCAGTTATTGGTAGACCAAATGTAGGAAAATCTACATTGATAAACAGTCTTATTGGACAGAAAATAGCGATAATGTCTGATAAACCACAGACTACACGCAATAAAATTATGTGTGTATTGACTACAGATAATGAACAAGTAATTTTCTTAGATACGCCAGGTATTCATAAACCTTTGCATAAATTAGGTGAATACATGGTAAAAGCAGCAGAAGGCACATTAAAAGAAGTTGACGCTATTTTATTTGTTGTTGATGCTACTGAAGATTTAGGTGGTGGTGAACGTTACATTATGGAACGTTTGCAAGCTACAAAAAAACCAGTTATTTTGATTGTAAATAAATTAGATTTAATTGATAGACAATCCGTATTGCCGATAATTGAAAAATATACAAAAGCATACGATTTTGCAGGTGTAGTGCCAATTTCTGCTAAAGAAAAAATGAATTTGGATAGTTTACTTGCAGAATTAAATAAATATTTACCAGAAGGACCACAGTATTATCCAGCGGATACAGTAACTGACCAACCAGAACGTTTGATAGCTGCGGAAATGATACGTGAAAAGGTACTTCATTTGACTCGTGATGAAATACCCCATGCTATAGCTGTAGATATTGAGGAAATGAAATCCCGTGCTAATGATAAAGTTTATATTCGTGCAACTATCTATGTTGAACGTGAATCACAAAAGGGAATTGTCATTGGTAAACGTGGTGCATTATTAAAAGAAATAGGGGCATTAGCTCGCAAAGATATCGAGACAATGCTTGGCTCTAAAACTTATTTAGATTTGTGGGTAAAAGTCAAAAAAGATTGGCGCGACCGCAGTAATGTGCTTCGTGAATTAGGTTTTAGAGATTGATAAAGGAAGACGTGCTTAACATGATGAATAGATTATCACATTATTTTATTAATGGGCTTATAGTATTAGTACCAATTGTTATAACTTACTTTGTAATTGCTACAGTATTTGCCTTAGTAGAAGGTATAGTAGAAAGTTATATACCACTTAAATTTCCAGGTGCAGGTGTAGCCTTATTAATTATCGTTATTTTAGTTGCTGGCTGGATAACATCAACTTGGTCATGGGCTTCTCAGCGAATTATCAGCTATTTTGAAACAGTAGTAGATAAAATTCCAGTTGTAAAATTTATTTACAATAGTGTTAAGCGTGTTTCTACAATGTTATTTGAATCAAAAACGATGTTTAGTCAAGTCGTTTTAATTCCTTATCCACATCCAAATGTAAAAACTATTGGATTTTTAATGCCAAAACCATCATCATTACTTGCTCCATATTTAAGTAAAGATGAAGAATATGAATCTGTATTTTTACCATGGAGTTTAAATATGACTTCTGGATTTAATGTATTTGTACCTAAAAAAGATATAATTTATGTGGATATCTCTGTAGAAGATGCTTTTCAATATATATTGACAGCTGGTGGTGTAATGCCAGGTGCTGATGTAAAAGCAGATTTAGCAAAAATACAAGAAGTTAAGGAAAAAATGGAAAAAGCTCAACAAGAAAAAAATATGGATTCTGTTGAAAATAAGTAAAATATTAAAAGGGAAAATAAACTAATATGGCTATTTATACAACAGAAGTATTAGTTTTAGGTGTAAAAAATTGGGGTAACGCAGATAAAATCGTTACCCTTTTATCACCTACTTATGGAAAAATAACAGCAGCAGCATATGGTTGTCGACGTCCTAAAAGTCCATTAGCAGCATCTATGCAACCATTTTCATGGTTAGATATTCAATTATCTAAAGGTGAAAAAATGGATACAGTTCGCCAATGTGAACATAAAGGATTTTTTTCTGATTTATATGAGGATTTGACGGCAATGGCATATGCTTCTTTTATTGCAGAATTAGCTAAAGAATTATGCAGTGAAGATGAACCACAAGCAGAGATTTATGAAAAATTATTAAAGATTTTACCTTGTCTAACAAAATTTAATCCTCGTATTTGTGCTTTAGCTAGTGCTTATCAGATTTTTGAATATACTGGCTGTCAACTTCATTATAGTCAGTGTGCATTATGTGGAAGTAAAATCGAAGGCGATTGTCATTTTGATGCCATGCAAGGCGGAGCAATCTGTACATCTTGTAATCAAGGAAAGCAGATAAATTATTCAGCTTCTGTAAGATTATTTATAGAGCATCTTTTATATTTAGATTGGGATAATCCACCTAAATTTCAAGTGAAAGGTATTGATTTGATAAATGCTGAAAAAATTCTATTAGATTATATACAATCTTTAATTGGCAAGCCTTTTAAATCGCTCACTTTTATTAAGCAAGTTACAAGTTTATCGTAAATAAATTTTATAAAAATATTTGCAAAATTTATTCAAAAAAGCAGGATTTTTAGCCACATATGCAGAATATAATTAATATAAAATAACTTGAAAATATATTATAATTAAGGCACCAAGGAGGGTTTGGTTATGGATAACGTAAAACGTATTTTAGTTCCAATCGATAGCTCTGAAATTGCTGAACGTGCTATGCAACAGGCTATAAAAATTAATCGCCTTAATGAAGCAGAAGTTCATATTTTATATGTAGCAGATATTAATAAGTTAGCAATTAATGCTTATTTATCTGATAACGTATTGATTGAAATTGAAAAATCAGGTCAATGTATTTTAAATGCAGCAAAAGAATTGTTCCCAGAAGGAATGAAAATTGTTTGTGCATATAGAACTGGAGACCCAGCTGAAGCAATTAGAGATTATGAAAAAGAAATTTCTGCAGATTTAATTGTTATGGGTAGTAGAGGTTTAGGTCTTGTACGAGGTGTATTGCTTGGTAGCGTAAGTAAATATGTGTTAGAACATGCCAAATGCCCAGTTTTGATTGTAAAATAATATAAATATTAATTAAAAAATTAACCCCAATAATTAGTACATTCTAGTTATTGGGGTTTTTATTTTATATTGAATTTAATTTGTATTAATAGGGTTAATATCCACTGTTATATTTTTATCAATATCTACTTTACATTCACGCAAATAATTTCGTAAGGTATCCAAATCATTTGTTTTTAATAGTAAATTAAAGCGATACATTCCTTTGAAATTTGCGATTAAAGATGGAGCAGGGCCCATGACAATAATATTTTTATTATCTTGGAATTTATCTTTGATGAGTTTTTTTAAATTTTGTGCTTTAGTTAAAGCATTTTCTTCATTTTCGTCTTGAATTATTAATTTTATGAGCTGACAAAAAGGTGGATAATACATAGCTTTACGCAATAAAATTTCTTCATTATAAAAATGACTATAATCTTGTTGAATACCGCATTGTACAGCATAATGTTCTAAATTATATGTTTGTACGATTACTTGTCCACGTTTATTTTTTCTACCAGCACGACCAGCTGTTTGAGTTATTAAACCAAAACAACGTTCGCCTGCTCTAAAATCTGGTAAGTTTAGGCTAGAGTCTGCACTTATGATGCCAACAGCTGTTACAGTAGGTATATCATGACCTTTAGCGACCATCTGCGTACCTAATAAAATATCATATAGACCAGCTTTAAATTGCTTTAAGATATCTAGATGAGCGAATTTTTTGCCAGTAGTATCTCTATCCAAGCGAATTATTCTAGCTTGAGGAAATAAAGTGGATAATTCTTCCTCAAGTTTTTCTGTTCCTGAGCCGAAAAATTTGATATATTTACTATTACATTTTGGGCAGATAGTAGGAACGGTTTCTGTGATATCGCAATGATGGCATTGTAAGATACCACGACGATGATAAACAAGTGGTAAATCGCAGTATTTGCATTTGATAACATGACCGCAAGCTCTGCACATTACAAAAGTGGAAAAACCTCTGCGATTTAACATGATGATAATTTGTTCTTTTTTAGCTAGAGTATCTGCAATTAATTCTTTTAATTTTAAAGAAATAATTTTTCGATTGCCCATGCGTAGTTCTTCACGCATGTCCACTCCTTCAATATATGGTAAGGGAAGATTATCTATTCGATTAGGCATTTTTAATAAAACATATTCGCCTATTTGCGCTTTATAATAACTCTCTAAAGAAGGTGTAGCACTACCCATGATTAAAGTAGCATGATAAATTTCAGCCATTTTTTCAATGATATCATGACTGTGGTATCGAGGTGATTCATCTTGCTTATATGAAGGGTCATGTTCTTCGTCCATTACAATTAAGCCTAAATCTTCAAATGGAGCAAATAATGCTGAACGAGCTCCAATGATGATACTTACTTGTTTCGTACGAATTCGCCAAAATGTATCATTTCTTTCCCCTATAGATAATCTACTGTGAATAACAGCGACATCATCAGCAAAATATTCTTTAAAAGAAGTTACTAATTGCCCTGTAAGGACGATTTCAGGAACTAATATAAGGATTTGTTTACCTAAAGCACGTGCTTTTAAAGCCATTTCTATATAGATTTGAGTTTTGCCACTACCTGTAACGCCATATAGTAAAAATTTTTGCTTTCCTTGATGTTGAGCTATTTCTATATTTTTTAAGGCTGTCATTTGCTCTGATGTCAGTTTTTTATCTGCATTTTGTTTAGTAGTTATTTGATGATAACTATCTCGCAATATTTGTTTCTTTTCTAATTTTATATAGTCTAAATCAGCAAGTGCTTTTAATGTAGGTAGAGAGATTTTTTCATTTGATAAATCTTTAGTGGAAGCTTCTTTTATTTTAGCTAAATATAATAAAGCTTTTTTTTGAGCTGGTTTATTTTTTAAAGTTGCTAAAATATCATCATTAACTGTTACATTTAAAGAAGCATAAGTGATATAAATTTTATTAGCTTTTGTTTTATAAGTATAATCTCGGATAATTAGTTTTTTGGAGATGAGTTTATCTAGTAAAGAAGATAAATTATCAATTGTACTGAATTTATGTCGTAAAGTCAATAAATCAGTATTTTTTTGTAGAGAAAGATATTCAAGCAAAGATATTTCAATTGCTGATAGTTTATTTTTAGGGAATAAATCATATTCTTGTTGGTTAATATTAAAAATAGGGCGAATTTGTATACTATTTTTTCCGGGGATAAATAACCGCATAGTTTCGCCTAAAGAACATAGATAAAAATCAGCCATCCATTTGGCGGTAGTATACATTTGAGGTGTAAACCAAGCTTCCGTATCAATAATATCTTTGATTTCTTTTAATTTAGTTATATCTATATTATGTTCATTATTTGCATATATTTTAATAATAAAGCCTTCCATAATTCTATTGCCGAAAGGCACTAAAACACGACAACCTTCTTTTAAAATATCAAATTTCTCAGGAATTATATAAGTGTAAGCCTTAGCAATACTTTTAACGGGAATATTAATATATATATCTGCAAGTTTTTTCATATAATCACGTACCTAATCAAGTAATATGTTTATATTATAATATATCTATTTGATTTTAGAAAATAAGAAAATATAAGAGAGGATATTTTATATGTATTACAGAATTTTATAATTAAAATAATTTGCGTGAAGGAGAATTTTTATGAATCCATTATTAAGAAGATTATTGCTAATTATATTGGGAATATCAATAGCATTTTCGTTTTTATCGTTTTTTTCGGCAAAATAGATTGAAAGGAGATTTTATAATGTTAAAAAACAGAATAAAAAAATCTATTGGTATTTTAACTATGGCATGTTTCTTAGCAACACCTATTAGTTATGTCATAAGTGCAAATACAACAGAGGCTGCTCCGCCACCTTCACCTAGACATGGTCGTCATAGATAAAGAAAAACCTCTGATAAATTATTTATCAGAGGTTTTTTATATAATATTATTATAAGCCAGCTTGTTTTCTTAATGTTTCAGCTTTGTCAGTATGTTCCCAAGGAAGATCTACATCTGTACGACCGAAATGACCATAAGCTGCTGTTTGAGCATAAATTGGACGACGTAAGTCTAATTCTTTGATGATACCTGCTGGACGAAGGTCAAAGTTATCATTTACAAGTTTTGTGATAACGTCTTCAGTTACTTTATTAGTGCCGAAAGTATTGATGCTGATAGATACAGGTTTTGCAACACCAATAGCATATGCTAATTGGATTTCACATTTATCAGCAAGACCAGCAGCTACGATATTTTTAGCTACATAACGAGCTGCATATGCTGCAGAACGGTCTACTTTTGTTGGATCTTTACCGGAGAAAGCTCCGCCACCATGACGAGCCATACCACCATAAGTATCAACAATGATTTTACGACCAGTAAGACCAGTATCACCTTGTGGACCACCGATAACGAATTTACCAGTAGGATTGATGAAATATTTTGTTTCAGCTGTTAAAAGTTCAGCAGGAACAACAGGTTTAATTACTTTTTCCATGAGGTCTTGTTTAATTTGTTCTAAAGTAACATCTGGGTCATGTTGAGTAGAGATAACAATAGTATCTACAGCAACAGGTTTACCATCTTCATAAACAACTGTTACTTGAGTTTTACCATCTGGACGAAGATAAGAGAGTTCACCAGATTTTCTAACTTCAGTAAGACGACGAGCGAGTTTATGAGCTAAAGCGATAGGAAGAGGCATATATTCAGGAGTTTCATTTGTAGCATAACCGAACATCATACCTTGGTCACCAGCACCAAGATCTGTTTTGTCTGCTTCGCCTTCTTTTGCTTCTAAAGATTTATCGACACCCATAGCAATATCAGGGGACTGTTCATCAATAGATAAAGAAATACCACAAGTATCGCAGTCTAAACCGAATTTTGCACGAGTATAACCGATATTGCGGATAGTTTCACGAACGATAGATGGAATATCTACATAGCAATCGGTGGATATTTCACCAGCTACATGGATTTGACCAGTCATAGCGAAAGTTTCACAAGCTACACGACCATTTGGATCTTTGGCTAAAATTGCATCTAAAATGCTATCAGAAATTTGGTCTGCTACTTTATCAGGATGACCTTCAGTAACAGATTCAGAAGTAAATAATACTCTGTTGGACATTTAGGAACCTCCTAGTATATTTTTTTATATCTTAACAATTAAAAAATAACATAAAAAAAACTCTCTAAACTTAAACGGGAGAGAGTTTATATCCATCTCTCATCTTCTAAGTAAAACTTAAAGGATTTGGCACCGTTTGATAAATACTCAATGGTTGCCGCAACGTCATTGGGCCAGTCCCTCAGTTGCTCTTGATGAGTTATTCTATATAATTGCTAATCATTATCATATAGAAAAAATAGATTTTTGTCAATATCTTTGTTATAAAAATAATTTATTATTCTAATCTAAAATATAAATAAGAAGGCTCCTAAAATAGAAGCCTTCTTGGAGATTTTTATTAAATCATATTGTTTCTATAAGTTGCATAGAGTTCTTTTAATTCTTCCATTTTATCGTACATTTCTACCTGTAAGCTAGAAGCTGTAGCAAAATCTCCAGAATTTAAAGCATTGATTAACTGAGTGAATAAGGATTTATTATCGATGCTGTCTTTAGCAAGATAATAACGAATGCGGTTGAGTTTATTCCAGTTGTAAGAATCTTCATCAGTTACATATGCAGATTTAATTTCTTTAAATTTGCTGATAAGCATACGATTTTCAGGAATAATACGGCTGATAAGTTCAGTTTTCCAACGAATTAATTCACCTTCAACAAATGCATCAATAATTTTATCGCTGAATGCTTTACCTTCAGTTAAAACTGCACGTTTTTCAGGATATTTTTTCAAGTTAGAGAAGTTTTCCCAAACTGTTGCAGGATGTACACCAAAACGTTGATGACGTTCTTCTTCAGTGTAATCTTCAAATACATCATCTTCAGCACGATAAGCACGGTCTTTTTCTAAGTAACCAGCATCATCACCTACATCTTTGGAGATTTCAGCAAGTAATTCAGCAGTAGTTTTAGTAACAGCGTATTTAACACCATCAAGGATAGATGTATAAATAGCAGCAAGTACAAGATAAGTGTTTGTATATGGATTACAAGCGCGAAGTTCAAAACGAGTAGCTTTTGGATTGTTAACATCACGAATAAGACCAGCTAAGATTGTACGGTTACGAGATGGAACTTCTGGTTTATGACCTAAGGAAGTAACGATACATACAGGAGCTTCAAAACCTGGTTTTAAACGATTTAAGGAGTCATTAGTTGCGGATACGAATGGGTTGATAACTTCATAGTTTTTAAGTAAGCCCATGATAGCACCATAACCTACAGCACTCATGAAGTCTTTTTTCATATCAGTTGGAGCAAATAAGTTTACGAAAGAACCATCATTCATGATAGCACCAATACCGAAATGAGTATGTTCACCATTACCAGCAAGACCGATCATAGGTTTTGCTTTGAAGTTTACTTCAAGACCATTTTCACGGAAGATTTCTTTTACAAGGATACGAACAACGAGTTCATTATCAGCAGCTTGAAGTGCATCAGCGAATTTCCAGTCAATTTCTACCTGTTCGCAAACATGAGTCATATTACCATCAGTATCCATATGACCTTTCATACCACCAACTTCTTTATGACCCATTTCAGGGGAAAGACCATAAGCTTCAAGAGCTAACATGCACTGTTCAAGAGCTGTACGAACAGCACCGCGTGTACGTTGCCAATATTGTTCTTGCATAACCTGAGATGCGGACATTTCAGGGATATCTGCTTCACTAAGTGGAGTTTTCACCCAGAATTCAAGTTCAGTAGCGGAAGTAAATACGATATCTTTTACATCTGCGCCATTGATGTGTTCTAAGCCGGAGATTTTAGCATTATTTTTAAAGAGATCTAATAAACCTTTTTTTACATAAGTTAAAGTGTTAGCTAAGATGGAACGGGAGTCTACAGCTTTGCCATCATGAATAAGAGCTGCAGGAATACGGAGAGTACCAACTGGTTTACCGAGTTCATCATCATAGCTTTCGATATTGTAATCAACGAACCAATTAACAGTAGGATCAATTGGCATATCTACTTTAGCATTATTTAATGTAGCAATACCTGTTAATACTACAGAAGAACCATCTGTTTGAACAGCAGAGCCATTATAGAAAGAGTCAATATCTTCAAGAAAAACTCTCATAGGAATTTTTTCATCAGTATCATTACCAGCTAAATCGATACCTACTAAAGAAACAAATTTAATTTCAGGATGTTGTTTCAATGTAGCAATAATATCTTCTTTTTTAGAATTTGCAGGAATAACATATAATAAATCGTTCATTAAAAGACCCACCTTTTATTAACAAAATTTATGTAGCAACTAAAAAAAGCCGTATGAAAACAAACCTGACTGCATTAATGTCATAAAAACCTATTAATAAAAATATATTGAATAGATATATTAATGCACAGATGTTTCATATGGCTCCATTGCCTTTGCTGTTCTATTTTACGAGATTTATAATATCATATTCAAAAGTATTTGTCTAGTAGTTATTTTTTTATTTTTAATGTAACATTGTATTTTTATCATTGGCTTTTTATTAAAATTTGTTAAGACTTTTCGATAATATGATATTCTTAACTAACTAAAAAATAAAATAGCACCCTAAAATTAATCTTATTTTAGAGTGCTATTATTTAATTTAAAATTTATGCTTCCATTTTGCGAATTGGATTAAATGTGAATTCTTCACCGTTTACGTTAATATCTACAGTGTCGCCTTCTTTGATATTACCTTTGATGATTTCTTTACTTAATTGAGTTTCTACAGTATGAGATAATAATCTACGAAGTGGACGAGCACCGAAGTTTGGTTCAAATCCTTCATCTGCAAGTTTAGTCAAAGCTTCATCAGACCAAGAAAGTGAAATATTAACTTGATGTTGTAGACGTTTATTAAGATTTTCGAGCATGATGCGAGCAATTTGACGTACTTGTTCTTTAGCTAAAGCTTTGAATACGATAATATCATCAACACGATTTAAAAATTCAGGACGGAAATAATCTTTTAAGATATCGCGTACTAATTTTTCAGCTGTAGCAAAATCTTCTTGATTTAAGATTTCATGACTACCTAAGTTTGATGTCATAATGATAACAGTATTTTTGAAGTTTACAACTCTACCTTTACCATCAGTTAAACGACCATCATCTAAGATTTGTAATAATACATTGAATACATCACGATGAGCTTTTTCAATTTCATCAAGTAAAATTACGCTATATGGACGACGACGAACTGCTTCAGTGAGTTGACCACCTTCATCATAGCCAACATATCCTGGAGGAGCCCCAATTAAACGAGCTACAGAATGTTTTTCCATATATTCGCTCATATCGATACGAATAATACTGCGTTCATCATCAAATAGACTTTCAGCTAAAGTTTTTGCAAGTTCAGTTTTACCTACACCAGTAGGGCCGAGGAAAATGAAAGAACCAATTGGACGATTAGGGTCTTTGATACCAGCACGAGCACGAATAATAGCTTCACTTACGGCTTTTACAGCTTCATCTTGACCGACAACACGTTCATGGAGAACATCTTCTAGATGTACGAGTTTTTCTCTTTCACCTGTGAGCATTTTAGTAACAGGAATACCAGTCCAACGACTTACTACTTGGGCAATATCTTCTTCAGATACTTCTTCTTTTAAGAGACGATTGCCTTCTTCATCATGAACAGCTTTTTCCATTTCTTCAAGTTCTTTTTGGAGTTGTGGTAATTTACCGTATTTGATTTCAGAAGCTTTGGCATAATCGCCACTGCGTTGAGCTTTTTCCATTTCCGTATTGGCACTATCCATTTCTTTTTTGATAGCACGTACACGAACAATACCTTGTTTTTCTTTATCCCATTTTGCTTTTAATTCATTTTCTTCATTTTGTAATTTAGTTTTTTCGTCAATGAGTTTGGCAAGTTTTTCTTTAGATGCTTCATCAGTTTCTTTATTTAATGCTTCTTCTTCTATTTGTAATTGCATGATTTTACGACGCAATTTTTCAATAGGTTCTGGCATAGATTCGATTTCAGTACGAAGTTTGGCAGCAGCTTCATCAACTAAGTCGATAGCTTTATCTGGTAAAAATCTATCAGAGATATATCTATCAGATAATACAGCTGCAGAAACAAGGGCATTATCACGAATTCTTACACCGTGATGAACTTCATAACGTTCTTTTAAGCCACGCAAGATAGAAATAGTATCTTCTACAGATGGCTGACCTACCATTACAGGTTGGAAACGACGTTCAAGAGCTGTATCTTTTTCAATATATTTACGATATTCATTTAAAGTAGTGGCACCAATACAACGGAGTTGTCCACGTGCTAACATTGGTTTTAATAAGTTACCAGCATCCATGGCACCTTCAGTTGCACCTGCACCTACTACAGTGTGAATTTCATCGATGAATAATAAAATCTGTCCATCGGATTTAGAGATTTCATTTAATACAGATTTTAGACGTTCTTCGAATTCACCACGATATTTAGCACCAGCGATTAATGAGCCCATATCGAGAGAATATAATGTTTTATTTTTTAGCGATTCTGGAACATCACCTGCTACGATACGGCGAGCTAAACCTTCAACGATAGCAGTTTTACCAACACCAGGTTCACCGATTAACACTGGGTTATTTTTAGTACGACGAGATAAGATTTCGATAGTACGGCGGATTTCTTCATCACGGCCAATAACAGGGTCGAGCTTACCAACTCTTGCCATAGCTGTTAAATCACGACCGTATTTTTCAAGTGATTTATAACCACTTTCAGGATTATCACTATTTACATTTTGTTTACGTTCTGATTTAATTACAGATTGGATTTTATTTTGATGTAGATTGAATTCTTTACATAGTGCTTGCATTTCATCATCGCTATCGCTGACAATAGCTAATAATAAATGTTCTGTACTTATATATTCATCATTCATGTTTTCGGCAAGTTTTGCTGCTCTGCCTAATACACGAACCATTTCAGTGCTCATACCTAGACGGCTTTGACCTTTTACACTAGGAATTTTTTTGAGCATTTGTTCTAGTTTTGCTTTGAGTATAGGTAAATCTACTCGACATTCAGCAAAAATAGTAGCGAGTAAACCTTCAGGTTCTTTGATTAAGGCTGAAAGTACATGAGCTGATGTGATTTCTTGATGATAGCGAAGTGCTGCTTCTTGCTGTGCGGATTGCATAGCTTCTAAAACTTTTTGTGTATATTTTTCTTCACCCATGATGTATACCTCCAAGTCATGATGAGTAGTATTCAAATTAATAAAAGTATAAATTCATTGAAGTAGTTATTATACTAAAATAATAAATTATATTTTACTTTAGTTTTAATATCTGCTTACAAAACATATTATAAAAGCTAAAAGTCAAATTGTCAAACATTATTTTTGACTTTTTGACTTTTCCTTTAAAAAAATTTTAGCTACACTGAAAATCTTTATATTATAATAGGATAGAGGTGATTTTATTTATGGAAAGACTCATAGGTTTTGCTCCATCTATTGATGAAAATTGTACTACTATTATTTTAGGTTCAATGCCAAGTGTAAAATCTTTGGAACAACAACAATATTATGCACATCCTCAAAATAGATTTTGGAAATTAATGGCTATATTTTTTAATGAAGGAATAATACCAACTATTTATCAAGAGAGACTAGATTTATTGAGAAAAAATCATATTGCTCTTTGGGACTCAATAGATTCTTGTATTCGAGAAGGTAGTTTAGATAGTGCCATTTGTGATGAAGTGCCAAATGATTTTAAAGCTTTATTTGCCAAATATCCTAAGATAAAAACTATTTGTTTTAATGGAGAAAAATCTTTTCAGTGTTTTAAGAAATATAATAAAGATATTTTAAAAGATGAAACATATACTTTTTATACATTACCATCTACAAGTCCAGCCAATGCTAGATTTCGCTTGCCGATGCTTCAAGAGGTATGGCAACAAGCATTAGCTGAGCATATAGATGACGCTTTGAGATAATTTACAATCTGGGAGCTTTTTGATTTATAAATAATAAAAATAAAATGTTGAGGTAAGATATTAAAATTACCTCAACATTTATTTTAGGGAGAAAATTTTTATTATGAATTTTTATTATACATTTTATCAACAGCAGATGATAAATATTCCCAAGGAATTTTTCTTTCCATAAATTCAAGAATTAAATTCATTCCAGGTGTGATATGTTCAAATATAGATTTATATGCAGGGCAAAAATATGATTTATATTCTTTTTCATTGAGGTTAGATTGTATAAAGCGGTGTTTAGGACAACCTCCATTGCATAATGGAAGCCATGAACATTGTTTACATTCTAAAGATAAGTGCTGTTTGTATTTAGACCAATTATTTATTGAGGATTGGAGTTGATTTTGATCTAAATCTAGTATGTTACCTAGTTTATATTTGCTATAAGGATAAACAAAATGATCGCATTGGTAAATGGTACCATCTGCTTCTAATACCATATTTTCACCACCGCATTGTGGCATGAATATACATAAAGATGAAGGCTGTCCAGTAAAATGCTGTAAAAGTGTATCGAATAAACGAATGGATATATTTGCAATATCATGGCGTATCCATTCATCAAATATAGTATTGATAAAATTACCATATTCTAAAGGATTAACACTAAATTCAGCTAAATTAACATTATTGTGCTCCATCCAAGAAGGCATATAATTTATATTTGTGTTTTTATCCATTTCTACCACGGGAATAAATTGCATAAAGTGGATATTTAAGGATTTTAGGAATTTATAAATTCTTAAGGGATATTTTACATTTATATTATTTACTACTGTCAAAGTATTAAATTCAACTTGATAGTGTTGCATTAATTTTATGGCATTCAAAACTGATGAAAATGAAGAGTGATTGTTTTTCATTTTGCGATATACATCATGCAATTCTTCATCGCCATCAATAGATAGACCGATTAAAATTTTTTCATCATGGAAAAATTTTGCCCATTCATCATTTATTAAAGTGCCGTTTGTCTGGATTGAATGATAAATGTTTTTATTGAATTTTTTAGCTAAGATTTTGCCATATTCAACTGCTCGTTTATAAAAATCAATTCCAATTAATAAAGGTTCTCCACCTTGCCAAATGAATGTTATATTTTTATCTTGGCAATAAGAAATTCGTTTTTCCATGAATTGGTAAAGATTTTTAGTTTGCATAAAAGGCGTAATATCGTTTTTTTTAGACATAAAGTCAGCTTTTTCAAGATAAAAACAATATTTACAAGCCATATTACATAAAAAGCTAGTTGGTTTTATAATAAAATTCATAATAAATTCTCCATGTATTTTAGTGTTTAGGTTTTTATTCAGTAGCTTTTAAAAGTTGTTCATATTTAGGAAGATTGTTTTCTGTATTAGGTTTAGTTGCTTTATTTACTAAATAGTCATGCATTACTTTTTTCAAGCTAGAGATAACTTCTGGATGCTGGTCAGCAAGATTGTTTTCTTCTTTAGGGTCGTTTACTGTATCATATAATTCATAAGTATTATCACCTAGATAATAATGAAGTGTCCAGTTATTGTCGCGAATAGTCCAAGAGAAGTCAGATAATCTTTCCATGTATGGATTTTTTGGATAATAATCGGATTCACCTGTTACATATAAATCATAGTCTCTCCAGAAATCAATGTTTTTAGGATCCCAGTGGAATGCTCTTGGCTGAGCCCAAAGAAGATAATCATGAGGATTGCCTGTATTTTCATTTTGGAGATATGGTAATAAATTTACTCCGTCTAATTGTTTCTGCCAATCTTCAGGAATAGGAATTTGAGCTGCACCTAAAGCTGTAGGTAAATAATCGATTAAGGAAACCATTTTATCATATTGACCAGGTTTTAAACCATTTTTCCAAGTGACAAATCCAGGAATATGAACGCCACCATTGAATGTTTCGCCTTTATTTCCTTGGAAAATACCGTTCATAGGGAGTGGAGCATCTATAACTGAGCCGTTATCAGAGAAGAAAAAGATTATAGTGTTATCTAATTTGCCTTCTTTTTTCAAAGTATCGACAATTCTGCCAACATTGCTATCTACTGCATAGATAGATTCATAATATTTATCTACTTCTTCATTTCCTGTATTAAATACACGATATTTTTCAGGTGCATGTTTTTCAAGAGGAATGTGAGGTGCATTATAAGCTAAATACATGAAAAATGGCGTATCTTTTGCATGTTTAATTCGATTAATTGCTTCATCTGTTAGTTGGTCTGTAATATAACCTTTAGCTTCGATATGTTCTCTATTTCTAAATAAACTTGGAGAATTATAATATGCAGCTCCAGCTGGATGGAAGCCCATAAAATAATCAAATCCGCGATTTTGAGGTTGATATGGTTCATTACAATATGTGGTAAAATTATCGTGGTAATCTCGTGTTTGTTTTTCTGGAGGTACAGGAACATTTGTGATTTCACCAACATGCCATTTACCAATAGCAGTTGTTTCATAGCCATAGTTTTGGAATAATTCTGCTAAAAATTTATGATCTAGAGGTACACCTTTTTCTGAATCATCATTACTATATACACCAAAACGAGAAGGAAATTGTGCAGTCATAAATGATGAGCGAGAAGGTCCGCTAACGCCATGACATACATAAGTTTGTGACATCATGACACCTTGATCCTGTAATTTTCTAAGGTTCGGAGTGGATTTTTTGGCGGCTTCAATAGCTTTGTCTACATCTACTTGGTAACGTTCAGGGATAACTTTTTCGGCTAAAACTTTTTTGTCAAAGGCTTTTTCATCATAATTTAATTGACCATAGCCTAAATCGTCCATGCCAATGATTAGGACATTTGGTTTATCTTTGGCAGACCATTCGGCAGGTTTGAAATCTTGATTGAATTTTACATTTGTTGCAGTCCCTTTATCTTTTACAGAATCTGCAAATGCTAAATTTCCTGTAGTTAATGCTGTTGTGATCGTTAGTGCTAATATGGCTGTTTTTTTCTTAGATAACATAAAAATCCTCCTCAAATATTATTGCAGGTTTATTATATTCTAATTGAAATATTTTTTCAATTAGAATATTTTGTAGTTTATTAATTTAAAAAAAATTCTAAAAATTTTATTTCAGATAAATGTAGAGAAGTAAGGAATGTTATATATTATATCATATAATATATAGTATTTATTTCATATAAATTAAATTTATAGTTTAAAAAAATTTTTTTATTTTGTTAAAAAATATTTATATTGATAAATTACATAAAAAAAGAATGCCTATAAAATATCTTATAGGCATTCTTTATATTATCATGGTAATGTTTTTATTTTATCGATTGGCCAGAAGATTAAAACAGCTTTACCTTTGATTAAATCAAATGGTACCATGCCTACATCAGCAAAACGACTATCTTCGGAATTATTGCGGTTATCGCCCATTACGAAAATATGTCCTTCTGGTACAGTAGCCAGTGGATAATCTCCTCTAGTTGTGCTTAAGATATATGGTTCATTTTTTAATTCCCCATTTACATAAACATGACCATCTTTGATTTCAATAGTATCTCCAGGAATTGCAATTACACGTTTGATAAAATCACGGCTAGGGTCTTTTGGATATTGGAATACCAAGATATCACCGCGTTCAGGGTCATGTAAATTATAAATAAATTTATTAACGACTAAACGCTCTTGATTTTGTAATGTCGGACGCATAGAAGGTCCATCAACTAAATATAATTCTACTACAAAATGACGAATGAATAAGGCTAAGACAACAGCGATAGCTATGGAAATAACCCAATCTTTAATTTCACTACCTAAAGATGACTCTTTTTTATCAGCCATGATAATCCTCCCTCTACTAGAACATACTAATAAAACAAAAGGGACTTGCCATAGGCAGTCCCTCTTATGAAGATATTAGCGTCTTTCTTTAATACGAGCAGCTTTACCAGTAAGGTTACGAAGATAATAAAGTTTTGCTCTACGAACAATACCTCTACGAGTAACTTCGATTTTTGCAAGGCGTGGGGAATGTACTGGGAAAGTACGTTCAATACCAACACCATAAGAAATTCTTCTTACTGTGAAGTTTTCACGAACGCCAGAACCTTGGCGAGCGATTACAACACCTTCGAACATCTGAATACGTTCGTTGGATCCTTCAACTACTTTTACATGTACGCGAACGCTATCGCCAGGGATGAATTTAGGGATATCGTTACGTAATTGTTCCTGTTCTAAAGCCTGAATAATATTCATTATTTTTCCTCCTTAATTCAAACGTTCATATAAGAATATCTCACAGCGGACCGTTTGTTGCATACTAGGCTATTTTATCATATAAAAATGGGCTATGCAATATATTTTTTGGAGATTTTTCGAGAATTTGACAAATATTTTAGGATAATTTATATTAAAGGCAGAATATGAAAAAGGGAGCTTGTAGACAGGCTGAGAGGAAGTTGTGAACTTCGACCTATGACCTGATTTGGATAATGCCAACGTAGGGAAATATTAGTTTGATTACGTATTTTCAAGGAAATGGCATGGCTATTTCCTTTTTTTATTTTTAAATATTTTTATTTTTTATGAGGTGATTTTTTGTCTACATTTTTTACATCAACAAATAATTCTAGTTTTAATGTATCATTGATTTGGTTTGGTACAGCAGTTTCTGTGGCTGAAATCATGACGGGAACTTTTTTAGCACCACTTGGCATGAAAGATGGATTTTTAGCTATTTTAGTAGGTCATGTAATTGGCGGAATTATTCTTTACTTAGCAGGGATTATCGGTGCTAATAAACGTTGCAGTGCTTCTGAAAGTATTAATTTATCTTTTGGTAAGTTGGGTTCTGTTAGTTTCTCTCTATTAAATACTATTCAATTAATAGGTTGGACTTCTATAATGACCATCATTGGGGCACAAGCTTTCAATAAATTAATGGCATCTTTATGGAATATGGGAGAAAATACTATTTTATGGACAATTATCATAGGTCTTTTTCCTTGCATTTGGATTTTTAGTACAATGGATTTTGTAAGTAAGATAAATAAAGTAGTAATGCTTTGTTTATTGCTTGCTTCTTTATATTTAGGTTTTGGGGCTGTAGTTTCTGCAAATGAAGTGGTAACTTCTTTAGATGAAAGTATGAGTTTTGGCATGGCGGTAGAATTAAATATTGCTATGTGTTTATCATGGATGCCAGTTATTTCAGATTATACAAGAACACTTAAAAATCAATCTACAGGTACATTGAGCTGTGTAGTGGCATATTGTTTTGGCAGTATTTTAATGTATACAATTGGCTTAGGTAGTGCTGTTCATTATGGGATAACAGATATTTGTGATATTTTCATGTTATCTGGATTAGGTGTTATTTCTTTAGTTGTTATTTTATTATCTACAGTAACAACAAATTTCATTACGATAAATTCTTCAAGTATTTGTTTAAATCATATCAGTAATCAATTAGATGTAAAATATACAGCGTTTTTTGTATGTATAATTTCTACATTGCTTGCTATTTTCTTATCCATGGAACAATATGAAACTTTCCTTTATTTTATAGCAGCAACTTTTGCACCGTTATTTGCTATTGCTTTTTCTGAATATTTCTTTAGCCATAATATTTATCATCAAAATTCACTTATCACTGGTAAAAATTGTCTTTTATGGTTAATTGGTTTTATAGCTTATGAATTGTTGATTGATTATAGCACTTTTATTGGGATTACTGTGCCAGTTATGTTAGCTATAGCCATTATTAATATTTTTGTTAATCAATTGATTGGAGCAAAAAAATTTAGTTTAAATAAGAGATATTAAAAGTATTTTATTATTTAGCCATAAATCTAAAAGTAAACAACATAAATATATTGACAAGGATTTTTTCTTTTGCTAGACTTTATGTACAGCAATGAACTAGAAAAGTAACTTTAATCAGCGAGTAGTGATGGTGTAAGACTACAAAAAGTGAATGGCACTAGGGAGCTTTATAATAATAAATAACATTCTAAAGAGGACTTAAATATATTTAAGTCAATCAGGGTGGAACCGCGGGAATACATCTCGTCCCTGTAACATTTTGTTGTTACATGGGCGAGATTTTTTATTTTGTCGCCCATGAATATCAAGGAGGTATATTTATGACATTTCAGGAAATTATCCTGACTTTGCAGGAATTTTGGTCTAAGCAAGGCTGTATTTTAGCTCAACCTTATGACGTGGAAAAAGGTGCAGGTACTATGAACCCTTCTACATTTTTACGTGTACTTGGCCCTGAACCTTGGCATGTAGCATATGTAGAACCATCTCGTCGTCCAGCTGATGGTCGTTATGGTGAAAATCCTAACCGTTTATTCCAACATCATCAATTTCAGGTAATTATGAAACCATCTCCTGATAATATTCAGGAACTTTATTTACAGAGCTTAGCAAAACTCGGTATCAATGAAAAAGAACATGATATCCGTTTTGTTGAAGATAACTGGGAATCTCCAACACTTGGTGCTTGGGGACTTGGTTGGGAAGTTTGGCTCGATGGTATGGAAATCACACAGTTTACTTATTTCCAACAGGTAGGTAGTGTTGATGTAAAACCTGTAGCTTCTGAAATCACTTATGGTCTTGAACGTATTGCAATGTATATTCAAGAAAAAGAAAATGTTTATGATATTGATTGGAATGGCACATACACTTATGGTGATGTATTCCATCAAAATGAATTTGAACAATCCACTTATAACTTTGAACTTGCAGATACTGCTCTTTTATTTGACCTTTTCGATAAATACGAAAAAGAAGCTGTTCGCGTAATTGAGCTTGGATATGTTCATCCAGCATATGATTATGTATTGAAATGTTCTCATACATTTAACTTGCTTGATTCTCGTGGAGCAATCAGCGTATCTGAACGTACAGCGTTTATTTCTCGTGTACGTAATCTTGCTCGTCTTTGTGCTCAATGTTATTTAAAACAGCGTGAAGAACTCGGCTATCCTCTCTTGAAGAAAGGAGCAAAATAATAATGGCTAAAGATTTATTATTAGAAATTGGTACAGAAGAAGTTCCTGCTCATTTTATGCCAGGAATTTTAGCTCAATTAAAAGAAAAAGCAACTGCAAAATTTCAAGAAATGCGTCTTGATTTTGATGAAGTAACAACTCTTGGTACACCTCGCAGAACTGCACTTTTAGTAAAAAATCTTGCAGAAACTCAGCAAGGTGCATCTAGTGAATATAAAGGCCCATCTACTGCTATCGCTTTTGATAAAGATGGCAATCCTACAAAAGCAGCTATTGGTTTTGCTCGTGGCAAAAAAGTAGATGTTGCTGATTTAGTGGTAAAAGATGGTTATGTATATGCTGTTTCCAGCGAAGAAGGCAAACAGACTGTAGAACTTTTACCTACTTTATTAAAAGAATTGGTAGAAGGTTTGAACTTCCCTAAAAATATGCGTTGGGGCGATTTAGATTTCCGCTTTGTACGTCCACTTCGTTGGCTCGTAGCTTTGTATGATGAAGAAGTAATTGATTTTACAGTAGCTAATGTAACATCTGGTCGCGTATCTCGTGGTCATCGTTTCTTAAGTGAAGGCGATTTTACAATCAATAAAGCAAGTGATTATGAACAAGCTTGTAAAGATGCATTTATTATTGTAGACCAAGAAAAACGTCGCGATATCATCAAAGCACAGATTGAAGAAATTGCAAAAACTCACAATGGTCATGCAGAAATCACTGAAGATTTATTAGAAGAAGTAATTTATCTTGTAGAATATCCAACAGCACTTTGTGGAACTTTTGAAGATAAATACCTTAAATTACCAAAAGAAGCAGTAATGACTCCAATGAGAGATCATCAGCGTTATTTCCCTGTTTTAGATGATAATAACAATTTATTACCATTATTTATCACAGTTCGCAATGGTGGCGATTATTGCTTAGATAAAGTACAGCATGGTAATGAACGTGTACTTCGTGCAAGACTTGCTGATGCTCAATTCTTCTTTGATGAAGATAGAAAACATAGTCTCTATGATTATGTAGAAAAATTAAAAACGGTAGTATTCCAAGAAGGTCTTGGTACAATTTATGATAAAGCTAATCGTTTAGCAGAACTTTCTGCTTTTATTGGTGAAAAAGTAAATGCTACAGAAGATGAAATAAAAACAACTAAACGTGCTGCAATCTTAGCAAAAGCTGACCTTGTATCTGCTATGGTTTGTGAGTTCACTGAACTTCAAGGTATCATGGGTCGTGAATATGCACTTTTAGATGGTGAAGGTCAAGAAGTAGCAACTGCTATTTATGAACATTATATGCCACGTTTTGCAGGTGATGCAGAACCAGCTAGCGTAGCAGGTCGTCTTGTTTCTTTAGCTGATAAAATGGATAATATCGTAGCTACATTCAGTCGTGGACTTGTGCCAACAGGTTCTCAAGATCCATTTGCACTTCGTCGTCAAGCTCTTGGTATTGTGCATACAATTATTGAAGCAAACTACACTATTTCCATCAGTGAAATTGCAGATAAAGCAATGGATTTACTCAATATCACTGATAGTGAAAAACGTGCTGAAATCCAGAAAAATGTAGCAGAATTCTTCACTTTACGTCTTAAAAATGTACTTGGCGATAATGATGTTCGCTATGATATTATTGACGCTGTACTTGAAAATGCAGATGAAGTTGCAGGTACTTATGCTAAAGCTTGTGTAACAGCTCAAGAAATCGCTTCTGGTGTATTAAATGATGCAATTCAAGCTTTTGTACGTGTAGGTAACATCAGCAAAAAAGCAGAAAATAATGTTATTAATGAAGCATTATTTACATTAGATGAAGAAAAAGCTCTTTATAATACTTATGTAGCAGTAGCTAAAGATGTAGAAACTGCTTTAAATAATAAAGATTATAAAACAGCTATTGATAAAATGCAGGAACTTACTGCACCAATCAATAATTTCTTTGATAATGTAATGGTTATGGATAAAGATGAACAAATCAAAAATAATCGTCTTGCACTTCTTAAAAATATTGATACACTTATTAAATATATTGCAGATTTCGGTAAGATTGTATTATAAGAATGATTGATAAAAGGCTAGGTAGTTAAATGTTAGGTTTAACTATCTAGCTTTTTTGTTATAATTATTGATCTATCAGCATTTTTGTATAAAGATGAATATATCACTTGGTAAATTCAAAGAAAGGGGCATTTTGATGAAGGTTTATCAGATACGCATAAAATTATATTTATTAAAGGATATCATGGCACAATATGTGCAGATCATGTTGACTAGATTTATTGATAAAAGTTTATTTGCAAAAGAAAATCTAGGAAAATTACATAATACAAATACATATAAAAATTATTGCTATGATTTATTATCGCCATTGGAAAAAGATAAAATCTATAAAAAAGGCAAGATATATACTTTGACCATCAGAACTATTGATGAGGATATGGCAGAATTTTTCTATGAAGTTTGTCCAAATATAAATACTAGAGAATTTAAAGGGCTGACAGCAGAAAAAAGAGTTTTGCCACGAAAGATAATAGAATTTATCTATACTTTGACACCAATGATAATTAAGGCAGAAAATGGTTATTGGAAAAATTGCATGAGTCAAGAAGAATTTGAACAGCGATTTATTATTAATTTAACTAAGAAAATAAATAATTTCAAAGGCGATATAAATGATAAAGATGAAATAAATATGGAAAAATTTTATTCCACTATAGAATTTTTAAATAAAACACCTGTGCCAATGAAATATAAAAATATAAAACTTCTCGGCGATAAAGTGCGTCTTGCTGTCTTAGATGATGAAAAATCTCAAGAAATGGCATATTTATCTTTAGGCGTGGGCTTAGGTGAGATGAATTCACGAGGAGCAGGTTTTGTGAATTATCGTTGGCTATAAATTCAAACTAGATGATTGAGGAAAAAACTTGATTGTCTAGTTTTTTTTATAGAAAGATTTATATATATAATTAGGAAAAAACTTTATTATAATAATGGTTTTGAAGTTGCTTTATCTAAGATTTATGCCTATAATAAAGTATTGATATATCTTTGATGAGGTGGTCAAATGGCAAGTAAAGCTTTTTTAGTAGCACTACAGTATGGAATGCTTCTTTGTATCTGTGGTTATATTTTTGTAACTGTAAAATCCATGTTCAAAGATTTGAAAAGCACTTCCAGCTTAAAGCCAGTGAAAGAAGAATCTGCACAAAATGAAGTGGCTTTAATAGTGCTAGAAGCAGCAGATCCTAAATTGGCTAATAAGAAAATATCTTTTTCTGGTCAAATCTCTATCGGTAGAGGTAAAGAAAATGATATTGTATTAGATGATATTTATGTATCACATCATCATGCTGTTATTAGTCCAGTTCGCAATCTTTATCAGATTGAGGATTTACAAAGTCGAAATCACACCTATATAAATGGTAATATTCTTAATGGCAAAGAATTTTTACAAAATGGTGATGTTATAAAAATAGGTTGTGTATCATTCCGTTTTGAGAGGTGAGAGCTATGATAATTACTCATGCTACTGATATTGGTTGTGTACGTACTACAAATGAAGATAGTTATCTTTGTATTGAACCACATATTTATGCAGTTGCAGATGGCATGGGAGGACATGCAGCTGGAGAGATTGCCAGTCGCATAATGGTGGATACTATAAAATTTCATTTGGAGAATAAAAATCCTGATGAATGTAGTGAAGAATGTTTAAAATCTGTTGTCTTAGAGGCAAATAAACAAATTATGAAAGCTTCTAGTGAAAATCCTGATTATAATGGCATGGGGACTACGATTAGTCTATTTTATGTTCATTATGGCTATGCCACATGGGCTCATGTAGGTGATAGTAGGATTTACTTATTGCGCAATGGTCAAATTTATCAATTGACAAATGACCATTCTTTGGTGAATGAATTATTAAAACAAAATAAAATCACAGCACAGGAAGCTGAAAATTATCCACATAAGAATATTTTAACAAGAGCAGCTGGTGTTTCTGTGAATTTAAATGTAGATACAGGTTATTGTGATATTTTACAAGCGGATAAATTCCTTATTTGCTCTGATGGCCTTACAAATATGGTGGATAATGAGGAGCTAAAAAATATCTGTTATGATAGTAATATAAAAGATAAAGCTCAACATTTAGTACAAAGAGCTATTAATTATGGTGGAAAAGACAATATTACATGTATCGTGGTGGAAATATCATGATAAAAAAGGGATATATTACATTAGTATTTTCAATTTTATTATTATTTTTGGGTACATTATTAATCAATATCAAAAATAATACTTTGACTAATGAAGCATTTATTCCAGCCGGAATATTATCTGTTATTTTTATCGTAGTACAGATAATAAGCGTCAAATTGCGAAAAAATGCGGATAATTATTTATTATCATTAGTCATGTTTATGTCGAGTATCAGTGCTATCATGATTTTGCGATTGAAGCCAGATTTATATATGCATCAGATAGTATGGATATGTATAGGGCTTATTGTTTTTTTGATAATTGTAACAGTATCTGATAGGTTGTTAGAATTATTGGATTATCCTTATGTACTAGGATTTGGAGCTTTGATAATTATTTGTTCTGTACTTATATTTGGGACAGATATCGGTGGTAACCGCAACTGGATTATCTTAGGGCCTATTCAAGTACAGCCTTCAGAATTTGCGAAATTATTGATTATAGCCTTTTTATCTTCGTTTTTATCCGAAAATAAAAATGTCTTAGTATTGCCTAGTCGTGGCTGGAAATTCATTCATTTACCGCCATTTAGATTTTTAGCTCCATTGTTATTGATATGGAGTGCATCAATTTTGATGTTTGTAAGTCTTCGAGATTTAGGCTCAGCATTATTATTTTTTGGTATAGTTGTCATCATGACTTACGTAGCTACAGGTAAAAAACTATATGTAGCGATAGCATTATTTTTCTTTTCATTATCTTCATATATAAGTTATTTATTGTTTGCTCACGTGCAAACTCGTGTAGCTATTTGGTTACATCCTTGGGACGACCCGATGGGCAGTGCTTATCAAATAGTACAATCATTATTTGCTTTTGGTTATGGCGGAGTTTTCGGCACAGGATATACATCTGGCTTTCCTCGTTTAATACCAGAAGTTCATACTGATTTTATTTTTGCTGCTATTGGAGAAGAATTTGGTTTAATAGGTGTAACCTTTTTATTGTTGGCATATTTATTATTATTTATGCGAGGCATAAAAGCTGCTTTACTTTTGACTAATGAAAAATATAAATTGATGGCATTTGGCTTAGCTATAACTTTATTATTACAGACATTTATCATATTAGCTGGTGTAACTAAGCTGTTACCACTCACAGGTATTACTTTACCTTTTATTAGTTATGGTGGTAGTTCTATGGTTTCATCTTTCATTTCACTAGGGCTATTATATGCTCTCAGTAGTAAGGAGAGATAAGTTTGCATAGACAAAATAGTATAGATAAACATATATATACAATCGTAAAAGTATTTATTGGCTTATTTGCAATAATCTTTATTAATCTAGCATATATTCAAATATATCAAGCTGAAGATTTATTAAAAGATAGTCATAATTCACATGTAGCAGAAAAAGCATTACAAGTACAACGCGGTAAAATTTTAGATAGAAATGGCGTGGTGCTTGCAGATACTACAGTGGAGAAAGATGGATTTAAAAGGGTATATCCTTATGGCGAGATTTTCGCTTCGCCAATTGGTTATGTAAGCGATAAATTAGGTTATGCTGGCATAGAAAGTACGCAAAATACTTATCTTGCTGGTAATAATTTAGTATTGCATGCATTAGGGCCTATTTCTCAAATTTTTGAACAAAATGTGGGAAATGATGTTCATTTAACACTCAATGCAGACTATCAACAAGCAGCTTATGACGCTTTAGGTAATCGCAAAGGGGCAGTTGTAGTTTTAAATCGTAAAACTGGTGAAGTATTAGCAATGGTTAGTAGACCAATGTTTAATCCAAATACGATTGATGAAGATTGGGATAATCTTCGTGTAGATGAAAATAGTCCTTTATTAAATCGTGCTAGTCAAGGTTTATATCCACCAGGTTCAGTAATCAAGCCTATGATAGGTGATGGTGTATTGACAAGTGGAGTAGCGACTACAGATACTGTGGTTAATTGTACAGGGGCTTTACAATTAAGCGGAGGATATTCTCTATCAGATAGTAGTGGAGAAGTTCACGGTGGTGTGAATTTAGCCAAAGCTATAGAGGAATCTTGTAATAGTTATTTTGGTACAATGGGTATACGTTTAGGTAGTGATGGTTTAAAAGAAACTTTCTCTCGTTTTGGTTATGACCAAGAACTTGATACAGATTTCATCAACAATAAACCACAATTACCTGATTTTGATAATTTAAGTGATGGAGAACTTGCTCAAGTAGGTATTGGGCAATCTACTTTACTCGTAACACCGCTTCGCATGGCTATGTTAGCTGGAAGTATAGGGAATGAAGGTATCATGATGAAACCTTTCGTAGTAAATGCCATTACAGCTCCAGATAATAGTATTTTAGAACAACATCAACCGATGACTTGGCGACAAGTATCTTCACCAGAAACAATAAATATCATCTATGAAGATATGAAAAATGTTATTAATCATGGTACAGGTACAAGAGCCAAAGTTTCTGGTATTGAAATGATAGGTAAAACAGGTACTGCTGAAAATTCTACAGGCAAAGACCACGCTTGGTTTATTGGTTGTGCAAATATGCCAAATGAAGATATTGCATTTGCTGTTATCGTAGAAAATAGCGGATTTGGTGGTAGTGAGGCTGCACCTATTATAAAAAATATACTCACAAGTATTTTAGCAAAGGAAGGGAAGTAAAATGTCTACGCTCTTAGACAATCGTTATGAATTAATTGAACGTATAGGCGACGGTGGTATGGCAGAAGTTTATCGCGCTCATGATAAGATGTTAGACCGTTTCGTGGCTGTTAAAATTTTACATCCGCAATTTACAAGTGATGAATCATTTGTAACAAGATTTCGTCGTGAAGCTCAAGGAGCTGCTAAATTATCACATCCGAATATTGTTAGTATTTATGATGTAGGCTCTTGTGATGGTAAATACTATATAGTAATGGAATATATAAAAGGAGAAACTTTAAAAGATAAAATAAATCGTGAAGCTCCTTTACCAATAGATGTAACACTTAAAATTGTACAGGAAATAGCAGAAGCTTTGGAAAATGCCCATGCAAACCATCTTGTACATTGTGATATTAAACCGCATAATATCTTGATTAATGAAGCAGGTCATGTAAAAGTAGCTGATTTTGGTATAGCTAGAGCTACATCATCATCAACAATAACATATACAGGTACAATTGTAGGTTCTGTACATTATTTTTCTCCAGAACAAGCAAAAGGTCATACTATTAGCCCAAAATCAGATATTTATTCTTTAGGTGTAGTAATGTATGAAATGCTTACAGGTAAAGTTCCTTTTACAGGTGAAACTGCTGTTAGTATTGCGATAAAACATCTTCAAGAACCACCAATTCCACCACATGAATTGCGTCCTGATATACCAGCAATTGTTGAAGCTATAGTATTAAAAGCAATGGATAAAAATCCAGATAATCGTTTCTCTAGTACAGAAATGATTAAAGAAATTGAACAGGCAAAAAGAAAACCATTTGCAAAGGTTAATGTACCAACAGAAGACCCATTTGCAACAAGAGTGCTTACTAGTGAAGAAATAGAACAATTACAAAATATTGAACCTAAGAAAACTACAGTAACACCAAATTATAGTCAGCCTGTATACCAAGAAAATAAAGTAGAACCACAGAGAAAATCAAAGAATTCGTTTAATAAAACATTTATTATGGGCTTGATTTTTATTCTAGTGTTAGGTTTTGGTGTAGGTGCATTTTTATCCTATGGTGATTTTTGGAGCAGTAAAACTGTAGAAGTGCCAAATGTAGTAGGTATGAGTCAAGCACAGGCTGAAGAAACTTTGAAAGCAGAAAACTTGCGTGTAGAAGTAGCAGAAACCTTTGATGAGTCAGTGCCAGTGGGAAAAGTTGCTTCACAAACTCCAGAAGCTGGTAAAACTGTAAAAGAATCTCGCTTAGTTACTATTTATATAAGTAAAGGCGGAGAAGAAATCAATATGATTAATTTAGTAGGTTTGAGCCAAAGTGAAGCAGAAAATCAACTTGCTAAATTGAAATTGAAGATTGGTCAAGTTACAGCAGAGTATTCTGATAAACCAAGTGGAACAGTATTAAAACAATCTATATCTGTTAATAATAAAGTTAAAAAAGGTGCTAATATAGATATTGTAGTAAGTAAAGGTAAAGAAGTTAAAAAAGTATCTGTACCAAATGTAGTTGGACAATCTGTAGATTCTGCAAGAGCTACGCTAGAAGCGCAAGGATTTAATGTAAGTGCAAGTGCTTCATCTGGTAGTGTAACAGCACAAAGTGTATCAGCTGGTTCTCAAGTAGAAACAGGTACTACTATTGAGTTGACTGTATCTTCTGGTAGTGCAGATAGACATGAAAATAGCACAAATACAAATGTACCAGATAAAAATGAACAAACAAATACTACTAATACGGGAACAACTAATACAACAACGCCAGAAAAACCAGCGATAGAAGTTCCACAAAGACAAAGAGATTAGTATAATAGAATTAAATCAGTTTTATGAAATAAAATTAGAGGAGGATTTTTAATGAATGCTGTTATTTTATTATCAGGTGGATTAGATTCTACAACTTGTATGGCAGTGGCAAAACAACAAGGATATGATTTATATCCTATAAGTTTTAACTATCATCAACGTAATAAAATTGAATTAGAAGGTGCTAAAGAAATTGCTAAATTCTTTGGTGCTAAAAGACATTTAATTATTGATACAAATATGAATGCTATTGGCGGTTCAGCTTTAACTGATGAAAATATTGAAGTGCCAAAAGGAAATGTTGAGAGAAAAGATAATGATGTTCCAGTAACATATGTACCATCAAGAAATTTGATTTTCTTAAGCTATGCTTTAGGTTATGCTGAAGTAGTAAAAGCTGATGCTATCTTTATCGGTGTAAATGCAGTTGATTTTTCTGGATATCCTGATTGTAGACCAGAATTTATTCAAAAATTCCAGGATATGGCAGATTATGCTTGCAAAACTACAGCTGTTGACGGCAAAAAAATAAAGATTGTAACACCTCTACAATCTTTATCTAAAAAAGAAATCATTCAATTGGGTACAAAATTAGGAGCACCATATCATTTAACTCGCAGTTGTTATAATGGTAGAGAAAAAGCTTGTGGTGTTTGTGATAGCTGTAAACTTCGTTTAAGAGGTTTTGCAGAAGCTGGAATAAAAGATCCTATAGCATATGAAAAAAACTATAATGATGTAACTAAAAATCATATTGCTTATGAAAACGGAGAGTGAAAATTTGCAAGATGTACAAAATAGAGTAGATAAACGAGGCATTGCCATTCAACGAGTGGGTATTAGCGATGTTTATTTACCTTTACAAATAAAGCAAGAACAGCATAGCCAGCCAGTTATGGCTAGATTGAAATTTACTGTGGATTTGCCTATGGAATATAAAGGTACACATATGAGCCGTTTTCAAGAAATTTTGACGAAATGGCATACCAATCCTATTGGGCAAGCTGAAATAGGCAATATTTTAGATGAAGCTATCACTAAATTAAGTTCTAATTCAGCGCATTTGTCCATGAGTTTTAAATATTTTATAGAAAAAACTGCTCCTGTTAGTGGTAAAAAATCTTTATTGGATTTAGATTGCAAAGTAAGTGCTGTAAAAACAGCTAGTAAAAATTCTATGCCATTTACACTAGCTATAAAAATACCAGTAACATCTCTTTGTCCATGCAGTAAAGAAATCTCAGCATATGGGGCACATAATCAACGCAGTATTATTTCTGTAAAAATAAATTATGATGGCAAAAAAACAGCTATAAATATAAAAGATATTGTAAGCTTGATAGAAGCACAAGCTTCTTGTCCATTATATCCATTATTAAAACGTGAAGATGAAAAATATGTAACAGAAAAAGCATATGAAAATCCGAAGTTTGTAGAAGACATTTTACGTGATTGTGTTTTAGCACTTAGAACATTAGATGATATTCATTATTTCTCTGTGGAATGTGAAAACTTTGAGTCCATTCATAATCATAATGCTTATGCTAGTCATGTAGAATATTTAAAATAAAAATTAAAGCTAAAGCCTAGATTATAGTTTTATAGTCTAGGCTATTTTTTTATAAAAGACATTTAGCAATGTTTATAATTTATGCAATCATGGTATTTTTGACTTTTAAAGTATATAATTTTCTCATAATTAATAATAAAACAAAAATTATGAGGTGAGTTTATGTTAAAGAATATATTGAAAGTAAATAGACCGGATTTTATTGAGTTGACTACAGAAACAAAAGCTGTAACTGCTAAATGGGAAAATGATGATTATAATTTAGATGATATAAATGTTAATCTAAATCAGGATAATGAACATTTAGCTATTTTTCTTACTGCTCAAACTTCAAAAGTGAAATGGATAAAATTGAGATGGAATAATTTGAGTTGGGATAAAAATGTTCGTTTTTTAGGTGATGCATGGGAACGTGGATATGGTGATATGGAATGGAAAGGTATGAACCCTAATCGTTTTATGCCATGGTATTTCTGCGCTAAAAGTGAAGCAAAATCTGTTTGTTATGGGGTAAAAGTAAGACCTTCAGCAATGTGTTTTTGGCAAGTGGATTCTTTAGGTATGACTTTATTTTTAGATGTTCGCTGTGGTGGTAGCGGTGTAAATCTAAAAGGTAGAGTGATTAAGCTTGCTGATGTTATAGCTTGTGAAATGCGTGATTGCACTAGTTTTGAAGCTATGCAAGAATTTTGCGGTCAGATGTGTGAAGACCCAATTTTGCCTAAATATCATGTTTATGGTAGCAATAACTGGTATTATGCTTATGGCAAAAGTTCAGAAAGTGAAATTCTAGCTGATTGTGATTATATTTTAAATTTAACAAAAGATATAGAAAATAAACCATATATGGTTATTGATGATTGTTGGCAAGAACATCACCGTTTAAATGAATATAATGGTGGTCCATGGACAAAAGGAAATGAGAAATTCCCAGATATGAAAGCTTTAGCTGAGAAATTAGTGCAAAAAGGTGTGCGTCCAGGTATTTGGGTACGATTATTATTAAATGAAGATGAAAATATAAAAAATGAGTGGAGATTATCACACAATAATTGTATTGACCCAACTAATCCAGAAGCACTCAATTATATTAAAGAAGATATCAAGAGAATTTGTAATTGGGGATATACTTTAATTAAACATGATTTTTCTACTTTTGATTTATTTGGCAAATGGGGCTTTCAAATGAGTCCACTTGTAACAGATGATGGTTGGCATTTTTATGATGATAGTTTGACAAGTGCCGAAGTAGTAAAATTATTATATAAAGCTATTTTAGATGCAAGTGTGGAAGCTTCTAATGGAGAAGCTTTGATACTTGGCTGTAATACTATAGGTCATTTAGGTGCAGGTTATATGCATATTAATCGTACTGGTGATGATACAAGTGGAGTAGATTGGGAAAGAACTAGATTTATGGGTGTGAATACATTAGCTTTCCGTTTACCTCAGCATGGTAAATTTTATGAAATTGATGCTGATTGTGTAGGTATTGATGGCGGTATTTCATGGTCAATGAATAAACAATGGGCAGATGTATTAGCGCAAAGTGGAACACCTTTATTTATTTCTGTTAGACCAAATATTTTAGATGAAACAGAAAAACAAGAATTACATGAGATTTTAAAAGTAGCATCTAAGCAAGAACATCATGTAATTCCTGTTGATTGGGAAGAAACTACTTGCCCAGAGCATTGGCAGGATAAAGACCATGATATAGATTGTAAATATCAATGGTTTGAAGAAACTGGCTTGAAATTCAATCCAAATACAATACGTTATCAAACTTTTTTATCCATGACAGAATGATTTAATATTTTACTAAATCGTTTGGTTGGAGATAGTGTTGACGATATTCTCGTGGAGAGATATTCGTAACTTGTTTAAATGCACGTGAAAAAGCAAAAGCATTTTTATAGCCACATGATAAAGCTACGCTATAAATAGGGATTTTCGTTTTACTTAAAAGTTCACGTGCATTTGCTATTTTAGCATTAGTTAAAAATTGCTGTGGCGAAGTATTTAATTCTTGTTTAAATAATGCATATAAATGACTTCTGCTGATATTGAGATATCTAGCGATATCATTTACACTTAGATTAGTAAAAGTATTTTTTTCGATATATTCAATTGCTTTGGTTACATAAAAACTATTATTTAATTCGATCTTGTTATAAACACTTTGTAAAGCCTCATGAAGTTTAGCAAAAATGAGATATAATTTACTTTGTAGATAACATTCATTTGCAGGTGTGAGTTGATGATAAGAGAGCATTTCTTTGATTATTTCATAGATGGTTTGATTGCAAGATAGATTGATAATGGGATTATCTGTATTTAAATTTGACTGTTTAAGTAAGTGGGGCACATAATCGCCATTGAAGCAAATCCATGTATAAGTCCATGGGTTTGTAGGTTCTGCTTTATATAAAGTTACTGTTCCAGGTTCTGTGAGAAAACATTGATTTTCATTTAATTTATAATGTTTATTATTTAAATAATAATGACCTTGACCTTTCAAGATAAAATGAAGCATATAATAATTGCGAACAGCTGGTCCATAAGAATGTGTAGCACCACATTTTTCCCAGCCACAGGATACTAAATATAAATCTTTAGAACTAGTTTTATATTCCATAATTGCAACATCAGCCATAAGTACACCTCATTTTTAAAATATATTTATATTATTTATCCTAAAGTTAACGAGAGATGATGTCAATTAAAAGAATTGGGAAAATATTTTATTTAATTGGCTTTAATTATAATGAAAATAAGTGTAAGATTAATAATATGATTAATTTTTGTAAATAAAATATATAAGGGAGGACAATAATGTGATTGATTTGCATGTACATTCTACAATGTCTGATGGAACGTATACTCCTAGTCAATTGATAAAATTGGCTAAAGATAAAGGGTTAAAGGCTATAGCCTTGACTGACCATGATACTATATATGGTAATAAAGAAGCCTATGAGGCTGCTAAAAAATATGATATGGAATTTATTCATGGTATGGAACTTAGCTTGAATTATAATAATCATCAAATCCACGTAGTAGCTTTAGGTTTTGATGAAGAAAGTAAGGCTTTTAAAGATTTTTATCATGAATTAAGACAGAAAAAACAATCTTCTATAGTATCTGTTATTGATTATTTACAAAAACAAGGATTAGATATTTCAGTAGAAAAAGTAGAGCCTTTTATAGCTGGCGGTGCATTAGATAAATATGCTATTTTGCGCTATTTAGTATCTGATAAATCAAAAGCCGGCGATATTCAGTATTTATGGGATAGATACATTGATCCTGCTTTTAATAATTTGAATTTGAAGATAACAGAAAATCCAAAGGCAGAAGATGCAATCCAAGCTATGAAAAAAGCTGGGGCTGTTACATCTTTAGCTCATTTTCATAAAAAGATAGGTTTTAAAAATTATACAAGAGAAGAACAAGAAGCAAATATAAAGTATTTACATGAAATTGGTTTAGATGGTATGGAAGCATATTATCCAAATTATAGTGAAGATGATGAAAAATTTGCTCATTATTTGATTGAAAAATATAGTTTAGTGCCAACTGGTGGTACTGATTTTCATGGTGCTAATCGACCATCTGTAGATTTAGGCAGTGGTACAAATAATAATTTAGATGTACCATATGAATTTTATCAAAATATTTGTAAGTTAATAAAGCGTTAGTTTTAATAAATATTTAAAATATAATTATTTGTGGATAATAATTAATATTAATAGTTGACAAAGAGAAGTATTAATTATATTATATAAATATAATATGAAATGAATTTAGTATATAAAAGCTAAGACAAATAAAATATATTGGAGGCTATTAATTATGAAAAAATGGGTTTGTACTGTATGCGGTTGGGTTTATGATGAAGAACTTGGAGATCAAGATTATGATTTAGCTCCTGGTGTAGCTTTTGAAGATTTACCAGAAGATTTTGTATGCCCATTATGCGGTGTTGGTAAAGACCAATTTGAAGAAGAAGCTTAATTAAATTTTATAAAATTAAGACATTAACGCAGTATTGCCAATTTTTTAGTTGGTATACTGCGTTATTTAGTTTATCTAGTGAGGTGTAATTTTGTTTAAAAGAAAATATCATCATAATGCTTCATCAGAAGATTGTAATAAACTTTGTTGTACCAAAATAGAAAATTTTTCAGCTCATGCTGGAGATACAGAAATATTTACAGATGTGAATATGCATATTCATTGTGGACAATTAACAGCTTTAATCGGGCCAAATGGAGCAGGAAAATCTACATTATTAAAATGTATTTTAGGGCAAGTACCTCATAGTGGGAAATTACATTATGTAGATGCTAAAGGAAAACATACAGGAAATCCTATTATAGGTTATGTACCACAGTATTTGCGTTTTGACCGTACTTCGCCTACTAGTGTAATGGATTTTTTTGCAGCCTGTTTATCAAAATATCCTGTATGGCTCTGTAGTATGAAAAAATTAAGACCAAAAGTTTTAGAAAGTTTGCGTAGGGTAAAAGCTGAACATTTAATTGATAGAAGATTAGGAGCTTTATCTGGCGGTGAAATGCAACGTGTATTATTATCTCTAGCTTTAAATCCAATGCCAGATTTATTATTGTTAGATGAGCCAGTATCTGGGGTAGACCACAATGGTTTGAAATTATTCTATGAGATTGTATCCGAGCTTAGAGAAAAAGAAGATATGGCAATTGTTTTGATATCACATGACTTACCACTTGTAGCTCAATATGCTGACCAAGTTGTTTTGTTGAATAAAAAAGTGATTTGTAAAGGAACACCACAAGAAGTATTCAATCGTAAAGAAACAAAAGCTTTATTTGGTAATATTGTAGCTCCATTAGAAGAGGAGGCAGAATAATGTTAGATATTATTTATAATGGTTTAGATGTGATTTTGCCTTTTGCCTGGATAAATCATGTATTTATGAAAAATGCTTTTTTGGCAGTGTTGATGATTACACCACTTTTGGGAATTTTAAGCACTATGGTTGTCAGCAATCGCATGGCATTTTTTTCTGATTCATTAGGTCATGGAGCATTTACAGGTGTTGCGGTAGGTGTATTATTAGGCAGTGGTGAGCCACTTGTTTCGTTGATTATATTTTCGATAATTTTTGCGGCTCTAATCACATATATTAAACATCGCAGTAGTGCTTCAACAGATACAATTATTGGTGTCTTTTCTTCGGCAGGTATAGCAATAGGTCTTATCTTGATGTCGCATGGCGGTAATTTTAGTAATTACACTTCATATTTTATTGGTGATATTTTAAGCATTACAACTAATGAGCTTGTATATTTATTCATAACTTTTATTGTCGTTGTGATTGCATGGTGTTTCTTATTCAATAAGATTTTGATAATTAGTATAAATGATGGTTTTGCTGCTAGTAGAGGTATTAAGACTTTATATATTGAAATGATTTTTGCAGCTATTGTAGCTGTAGTTGTTTCTATAAGTATTCAATGGGTAGGATTGTTGATTATAAATTCATTGTTGATTTTGCCGGCAGCAGCGGCTAGAAATATAGCAGTTAATGCTAGACAATATCATGCTTTATCTATTTGCTTTGCTATTTGTGCAGGGCTTTTAGGTCTTGTGATTTCTTATTATGCTGATATTGCAACTGGGGCAACCATTGCTATTTTTGCGGCAATTATATTTTTCATTACATTATTTTTACGCCCATATTTTCAAAATTAATATATTTAGTTTGTAATTTTACTAGATTTAATATTTTTATTGTGATATACTTAGGTTTACAAGTTTACTTTAATGTATAAAAATGAGGTTTTTATGAAAATAACTAAAAAAATAAAAGATGAAATGTTGGAGATTTTAGAAACGACGTATAAAGATGCTAAGCCAGCTTTAATTTTTAATAATCCTTTTGAATTGTTGATTGCAGTTATATTGTCAGCACAATGTACGGATAAACGCGTGAATATAACTACAGCTCGTTTATTTGCTAAGGCAAATACTCCAGAAAAGATTTTGGAAATGGGTGTTACTGCTTTAGAAGAAGAAATACGTGATTGTGGATTATTTAGAAATAAGGCAAAGAATATAATAGCTACTTGTCATAAATTATGTAGTGATTATAATGGTGAAGTGCCTGAGCAATTCGAAGAATTATTAAAGTTGCCAGGTGTGGGAAGAAAAACGGCGAATGTTGTTTCAAGCATTGCGTTTAATCGTCCAGCTATAGCTGTGGATACACATGTATTTAGAGTATCCAATCGTTTGAAATTAGCTGTAGGTAATACACCTGATGAAGTAGAAAAAGGATTGCAAAAGGCAATACCGATGGAAAAATGGTCAGATGCACATCATTGGCTTATTTGGCATGGTCGTAAACTTTGTAGAGCAAGAAATCCTCTATGTGGTGATTGTCCACTTAAAGATATTTGCCCTTCTGCATTATTGCAAGCTTGATATAATTATATTGAGGAGATGTTTTAATGATTTATCGCAAGGCTACATTTAACGATGTTGAAGAAATATATAATTTAGTAAATTTATATGCTCAAGAAGGAGTAATGTTAGCACGTTCTCGAAATACTTTATATGAAACTTTGAGAGATATGTATGTTGCTGAAGAAGATGGTGAAATACTAGGTGTGGGAGGTCTGCATATAGTTTGGGATGAATTGGCAGAAGTTCGCACTTTAGCAGTAGCTAAAAAAGCTTTACGTCGTCATATTGGTGCAAATATCGTGGAACATCTCATTGAAGAAGGAAAAGCTTTAGGTATAAGAAAAGTTTTCACATTGACATATCAAGATAAATTTTTTGGCAGTTTAGGATTTAAAGTGGTAACAAAAGATGATTTGCCACAAAAAGTTTGGAAGGATTGTATAGATTGTCCAAAATTCCCAAATTGCGACGAAATCGCCATGGAGATGTATATTTGATAGATTAAATAAAAGCTGGCTATTGAGTCAGCTTTATTTTTTTGTCTTTATAAAAATCAAGGTTTAAGCTAAAATTGAATTATAAATTATGGATATTTGAAATTGATACATAATATAAATTTAAGATATAAATTTTTCGGTGATTTTTATATAGGAGATGATTTTTTGCAAGCAGGAGAAACAACTTTAAATAAATTATTAAATACATCTCGTCAGTTTATAGTACCTATCTTTCAAAGAAACTATAGTTGGCAAAAAAGCCAATATGAACAATTATGGTTTGATATTTTACGTGCTAGTAAATTTAAAGAAAAACAAAATCATTTTATTGGCTCTATTGTATATATTGATATGGGGACACCAGCGGGACGACCTCAACAATTATTATTGATTGATGGTCAACAACGTTTGACGACAATTTCTATTTTATTATGTGCAATAAAAGATTATGTGCAGAAATTTAATTTAGAAACTAAACTCATCAATTTAGCAAAGATAAAAAATCAATTTTTATATAATAGCGATGAAATAGATGAAGACAAATACAAATTATTATTGAATGTACAAGATAAGGAAACGTATATAAAATTAATAGATAATACGATATTTACAGTGAATAAGCCTGCTACAAATATCATTAAATGTTATGAGTTTTTTTATGAACATATAGAAGATTTTATAAAACAAGATGGGCAAATTGATGAAATTTATGCAGGTATTTTTAAATTGAGTTTAGTGTCAATATCTTTGGATAAAGATAGCGATAATCCTCAAATGATTTTTGAAAGTATGAATTCCACAGGTAAAGATTTATCGCAGACGGATTTATTGCGCAATTATTTATTGATGGATTTGACCCCAGAAAAGCAAACTAGATTGTATAAAACATATTGGAAACCAATGGAAGAATTATTTGGTGAAGATATTTATAAAAATGATTTAAATAAATTTGATTATTTTATACGTGATTTTTTAACTTTAAAGAGTGACACAGGTTATATTTGCAAGATAAATAATGTATATGAGAATTTTAAGCGTTATTATTTAGATAATAATTGTGAGAAATTCGCAGTTTTGAAGGATTTATTTACTTATGCCAAATATTATGCTTGCATTGATTTATTGCAAGAAAAGGATGATGAGCTTAAACTATATTGGCAAGAATTTAAGAAACTAGATAGTCATGTAGTATATCCATTTTTATTGAAATTGTATGATGACTATAGTCGTCAGATATTGATTAAAGAAGATTTTAAAAAGATTTTGCAAGTAGTGATAAGTTATTTATGGCGTAGAGCTATTTGTGAAATACCGACAAATTCACTTAGCAAAACTTTTGCTACTTTATATCAAGCTGTGGATAAAGAAGATTATGTAAATAGTATTATCAAGGCTTTTGTATTTAAATCAAGTTATAAACGATTTCCATCTGATTATGAAGTTCGAGAAAAATTGCAAACGAAGGATATATATCATTTTCGCTTGCGTAAATATCTATTAGAAGCTTTAGAAAATTATTATCATAAAGAGCCAATTGATTTAAATACAGCAAATTACACTATAGAACATATTATGCCTCAAAATATAGAACATAATTTGTCATGGCAACAAATGTTAGGTGAAGATTGGCAAGAAGTGCATAGTCTGTATTTGCATACTTTGGGCAATTTGACGATAACGGGATATAATGCCGAAATGAGCAATAAATCTTTTTGGGAAAAAGTAAATGGTGAAAGTGGATTTAAGCATAGCCATTTAAAATTAAATGAAAGCATTGCTCAATGTGATGTATGGAATAAAAAATCTATTCAACGAAGAACAAATATATTGACGGATATAATTTTAAAAATATGGAAATATCCAGAGTTTTGAAGTGTTGTTGAGATAAGTATTGATTTAAATAAATTAATGAGGTGGTTTTATGAAATATTGTCCATACTGTAATCAAATGGTTTCTCCAGTGAAAAGACCATCATGGTTTTTATTTATATTTTTATCAGTAATTACTGGTGGCAGTTGGATTTTTATCTATGCTATATATTATTTTTTGTTTAAAAAAGAACAATGCCCTATTTGTGGTGGAAAAGATTTAAGGAAGAGATAGAATATATAAGCCCTAGAAACTTTTATTTATTAGATTTTGGGGCTTATTATTTTTAGAAGGTGAAATGATGCATGACATATGGAACCCATGGCATGGTTGCCTTAAATATAGTGAGGGCTGTAAAAATTGTTATATGTATTATCTAGATAAGATAAGAGGTAATAGTGGAGCCTACATCTATAAAGTAAAGGCAAATTTTTATTATCCATTAGCTAAAAATAGACAAGGCGAATATAAGATAAAAAGTGGTGAACAAATAAGGGTTTGTATGACATCAGATTTTTTCTTAAAAGAAGCTGATGAGTGGCGAGAAGAAGCATGGAGAATAATAAAAGCTAGAAGTGATGTTATATTTATATTGATAACAAAAAGAGCAGAAAGAATAAGAGCATGTTTACCTAAAAATTGGGGCGATGGTTGGGAAAATGTGTTTTTGCATGTAACTTGTGAAAATCAAAAGCGTGCAGATGAGAGAATACCCATATTATTAAGTTTACCATTTAAACATAAAGGGATAATTGTTGCTCCATTTTTAGAGAATGTAAGTATAGAAAAATATTTAAAAGATGGAGAAATTGAACAGGTAATTTGTGGCGGAGAAAATTATAATGGTGCTAGAGTTTGTAATTTCGATTGGGTGAAAAACTTGCGACAAGAATGTGTAAAAGCAAATATTACATTTTGTTTTATAGAAACAGGAACAGTTTTTATGAAGGATAAAAAAATATACAATTTGCCTTCAAAGGAATTACAAAGTAAGATGGCTTTTAAATCTAAAATGAATTATCAAGGCAAAGAAATAGCATTTAAATTATATGACCAATTTGGGAGATTATTAGATAAGGAAAAATTGTATAAAAGAAGTTTTAAACTAAAATGTAATGAATGTGCTAGTAAACTTATCTGTAATGGTTGTAGTGAGTGCAAGCAAGATTGTAAATAAAAAACCTAATCTCTAGAATAATTAGAGATTAGGTTTTAAATTAATGACTTTTTTCGTATTCAGTTAAAACTTGTTCAAGAATTTCAGCTGTAGCTTTTACTGTATTTAAACAATGTACTTCTTGAGAATAATGTTTTGCTTTAATTTGACAGCAAAGTCTTGAAGAAAAATGATTTTGAAATGCTCTAACTAAGTTTAACATTATAGGCTTTAAGTGAGTAGTTTCATGAGCTCTTGTTTCAATATATTTACTTGAGATAACACATGCTGAACCACTTAAAGCTCCACATACATCACCAACATGGAAACCACCACCAAAAGCGCCTGTCATTTTTAGAGCATTTTCATCAAGATTTAAATTATAATATTCATTACCTGCACGAATAAGACTTTCTGCACAATTATAACCTTGTATGTAATATTTTTCTGCTATGTCTTTTAACATAATATGATTTTTTCTCCTTTATTAAAGATATATAATATTATATTATAACATATATTTTTAAATACTAGCAAAATAGTATATAATAGGCATATAAAATGAAGTGAGGTCGTAAAATGGATAGAATAATTGAAATTTGTTGTGGCAGTTATGAAGATGCTATAAATGCTTATAGAGGTGGAGCAAAGAGAATAGAATTAAATTCAGCTTTGTATTTAGGAGGACTTACGCCAAGTATAGCTACTTTAGAATTGATTAAAAGAAATACAGATTTAGAAATTATTTGTATGGTAAGACCAAGAGGAGCTGGTTTTTGCTATAGTGGTTTAGAAAAAAAACAGATTTTTGCCGAAGCAGAAGCTTTATTAGAGCGTGGTGCTGATGGATTAGCTTTTGGCTTTTTAACTGAAGATAGAACAATTGATTTAGAATGTACACAAAAAATGGTAAATATAGTACATCACTATGGTAAGACAGCAGTATTTCATAGAGCCTTTGATTGTGTAAAAGATGAAAAAACAGCGATAAATGAATTAATAAAATTAAACGTAAATAGAGTATTAACTAGTGGATTGAAAGCAACAGCTATAGAAGGCAAAGAACTGATTAGAAGTTTACAAGAAACAGTAGGAGCAAAAATAGAGATTTTAGCAGGTAGTGGTATTAATAAAGATAATGCAAAAGATTTAATAGAATATACAAAAATAAAGCAGATACATTCATCTTGTAGGGCATGGCAAGAAGATAAAACGACTTTTGGTGATTTTGTGAATTATGCATTTGCTCAAGGTGAAAATAAAGCTTGTTATGATTATGTAGATGAAAATTTAGTGAGAAATTTAATTAAAGCTGTTAATGAATAATTTTTTTAAGTTAGGAGAATGATTTTGCAGTTAAAATGGGAGAGTTTTTATTATAATTTGAAGAGAGATTTCAAATTATTTATTTTTGTTTGGTTATATTTAAATTTATTGCGTGTAATTTCATTAATAACAATGAAAAGTTATGCTGGTGATATAAATTTAAATGATATTTTGTTGACTATCTATTATGGGGCAAGAATTAGTTTAAAAACAGCAGGCGTGCTTACGCTATTTACATTTATTTTTGTTATATTAATAGGTTGGTTAATAAATAAGCATTTAGATAAATTGAGATTAGGACTATCAGCAGTATTTTTATTTATATTGAATTTTTTATTTGTAGCAAAATATTTTTATTATAGGGAATTTCATACTAATTTTAATGAAATGGTATTTAATGCTGTAAATGATGATGTAAAAGCTTTATTTTATACAATGATAGAGCAGTATTATTTATTGGAAGGTACAGTAATCATTATTTTATTTACAGCTATAGTCGTATATATCTTGAAAAAGTATCTTGCTTGGCAGTGGATAAAAAAATCTTTTAAATTTGAAAAAAGTCTTGTATTTAAAATATCAGTTATAGTATTTACCTTAGTTTTCGCTTTATTTGTACGCTTTGGTGCTAGTTTTTCTTATGCAAAATCTATTCATTGGGAAAACTGTGCAAAGACAAAGGATACTTTTCTTAATGAGATAATTTTAGATGATATGCAGGCTATCTATCGAGGATATTCTATAAAAAAACGTATTGATAATGGCATGATTTATGGCGTGCATAAAGAAAATATTACCCAGAATTTAGAGTTTTTAGCGAAAAATAGTGATGCTTATCGTCTGCAAAAACAAGACTTAAGTCAAATTGATAGTAATTTAGTATATCAAGCTCATGGTAATATAATTGATAAGAAACAGCATATATTTATTATAATCGGTGAAAGTTTTGCTCAATGGCCATTATTAGATGAATATGCAAATCTGCAATTAGGCGAAAATGTGCGAGCTATTATGCAAAAAGATAATGCAACATATACACATAATTTTATGCCTAATGGTGCATTTACACCTATGGCAGTAAATGCTATTATTTGTGGTTTATCTGATGTAAATATATATCCTAATCATCAATATGAATCATATAAGCAGGTATATGCTACATCTTTCGCACCACAGATAAAAAAATTAGGATATAAAACACAGTTTTGGTATGCTGGTTTTAGTGGTTGGGAAAGAATAAAAGATTTTGCTTTGGCACAAGGATTTGATGAATTCCATTGTGCTTCAGATTATCAATATCCATCAGGTAATGTATGGGGTTGTGATGACGAATTTATTTTTGATAAGTTAAAGCAAGAAGTAGCTCAAAATGATGAACCTACAGTATATGTGATTTTATCTGTATCAAATCATGCGCCTTATAGCGTAGATTTAGCAAAAGCAGGTTTTCCAAAAGAAGAAGTGCGAGCTAAATTACCTGCAGATGTACAAAATAATGAAGATTTATTGAATAAATTAGGTCATTATTGGTATACAGATAAAGTGATTGGCAATTTTGTTGAAGATATTGAAACAACATATCCTAAAGAAAATCTATTTGTGATTACTGGTGACCATGCTGATAGAACAAATATAGAAGCAAAACCAACATTATTTAATAGATATACTGTACCATGTATCATTTATGGTGATGGTATTACAAAGAATATATTATCAGATGAAGTGGCTGGCGGTCATATTAATATTGGGGCAACTATATTTGAATTGATAGCGCCACAAGGTTTTGAATACTATAGTTTAGGTAAATCATTAACAAGAGGAGCAAATGTAGGCTTTAATGATAGTGTTTGGCTTAATACTGTAGATATAGGTAAATTAGATGGAAATGAACCAATAGAAGTAGAAAAAACTTTAGAAGCATATAGAACAATTTCATGGTGGAGAAGTATAAAAGGTAATTTAATTCCATAAAAAATAGCCATTTTCCAAATTTCTAAATGAGAGATAAGGGAAATGGCTATTTTTATTCAATGAGAAGACCTTTATTTTTATATTTTTCTTTTAATATTGGTGAAATATTATCATCTGTTAATAATAAATCAACATTATCTAAATTTAATACTTTTTGTTTTGAACGTTTGCCAATCTTACTAGAATCCATTATGGCAATTACTTTTTCTGAACGTTGAGATAATAATTTAATAATACCTATTTCAGACATGCGAAAATCGGTGAAGCCATCTTTATAATTTATAGCATTAATAGATAAAAAGGCAATATCAGGAAAATATTGACCAAATTCTTGTTCGCAAGTAGTACCATAAGTTGATTTTTCTTGAGAATCAATAATTCCGCCAATAGAAACAATTTTTATTGCTGGATTTTGAATTAAAATATTAATGGCTGCTAAATTATTAGTAATGACAGTGATATTATCTTTTTTAAAAACTAATTCTTGGGCTAATATAGTATTAGTTGTTCCGGAATTTAAAGCAATGATTGCATTGGGTTTAATATAAGCTAATGCTTTTCTTGCAGCTTCTCGTTTTAATTTTATATTGAGAACTTCCCTACCGGTAAAGTTGGATAAAGACGGCAATGAATCAGGTAAACAAGCACCGCCACGTATACATTTTATTAGACCACTTTGTTCCATAGTTTTTAAATCACGGCGAACAGTATCAACAGAAACATTTAATAAATCTTTTAAATCATTGATTTTTACAATAGCTTGTAATTGTACTTGTTGCAAGATTAATTCTACACGTTCATTATAAAGCATGAAATAATCACCACTTAAGATAAAATAAGATTTTGCTCAAATAAATATAAATAAATTATTTTAAAGTACGTTGTTTTAAGACTTCATAAGCTAAGATAGCAGCAGCATTGGAAGCATTTAAAGAGTTTACTTTGCCACGCATTGGGATTTTGACGATGAAATCGCAAGTATTTTTTGTAAGACGGCTAACACCACGACCTTCACTGCCAATAACTAAAACGAGAGGGCCTGTCATATTAGCATCATAATAATTTTCTGTACCGTCCATATCTGCTCCAGCTACCCAAAGACCTTTTTGTTTTAATTCTTCTAAAGTTTGTACTACATTACCAATGCGAGCTACAGGAACATATTCTAAAGCTCCAGCAGAAGTTTTAGCTACGATAGAAGATAATGGGCAACTGCGATGTTTAGGAATTAAAATACCATGAGCACCAACAGCGTCAGCAGTACGTAAGATTGCACCGAGATTGTGAGGGTCTTCTAATTCATCTAATAAGATGATGAATGGATCTTCATTGCGTTCTTTAGCAAGATTTAAAATATCGTCAAGTTCTACATAATCAACGGGAGCTGCATAAGCTGCAATACCTTGATGACGTTGACCGCCACAGATTTGGTCAAGTTTTTCAGTATTTACATTTTGTACAATGATACGGCGTTCTCTAGCAAGTGTCATGATTTCAGGCATAGAACCACCATGTGCGCTATCTGCAATTAAGATGCGATTGATAGAACGACCACTTTTTAAAGCTTCGCGAACAGCATTGCGACCAAGTAAGATATCTTCACTGATTTCTACTTTTTTAGGTTTAATTTGTTTTGTATCATTTATTTTTTTCTTCGGACGAGGACTTACTACAAATTTATTTTTTTTATCTTTTTTAGGTTTATTTTTTGTTGGACGCATGATAATCTCCTTTTTTATTAATATTTTATAAATTATTCTTCACGTAATTTAAGCATTTCTTTAAATTTACCACAAGTCATAGCACCTTCAGGGCAACGACCAGTGCGAACACAAGTTGCACCTGCATTTTTGAATAAAAGTGGAGCTACTTTTTTAACTTCAGCAAGCATTAAATATGCCATTTGACGAATTTCCCATTGAGCACGATTACAGCAACGAAGAGAGAAGAAATTGAGAAGAGAACGAGCATTAAATGTTGCTAAAACTTTTGTTTCTGTAGCATTAGCTAAAACATAACGAGCATCTTCTTTAGGAACATCCATAGCTACTAATTCATCATAAGTTTGGCGAATTGTATGCATTAGATTTTCAAATTTTGCCTTAGCTTCATCATTTTCAGCGATTGATGGCGGTAAAATATATTCAAAATCATGTTCACTTACATAACGCTGAGATTGTTGAGAATAAGAAGCAATACGATGGCGCACTAATTGATGAGTGAGCACGCGAGAAATACCTTCAATAGCAAATGTAAAAGTAACATGTTCCATAGTGGAAGCATGACCCATGCTGATAATTTTTTCTACAAGTTTAGTAACTTGTTCATCAGTCATTTTTTCGGATAATTCCTCTGCACCAGCAGGAGAATAACAAAGACGAGCTGCCATAGCTACAGTACGCTCTGGTTCAGCAGTATATTTCATAAGTTTAACTTTAATCAAAGTAAAGCACTCTCCTAATATAAATTAAGTAAATTAATTATAACTAGTTTTAAAAATTTTCACAAGTAAAATGCAGTAAAAAAAGAGCAATACTAATAATTTACATTTAACAATTAGTATTGCTCTTTGAGTATAGAATTAAATTCCGTTTAAATAATCTGTTACAGATTTAATAGTGTTTTCTTAAAATCGTTTATTCGCCTGTGTTTTCAGCATTTTTTATATGTTTTTTTATTATTCATGTGGCGTTTGTGTGCCGTTTATTTTAAAGAGATATATTTTCTAAAATGTTGGAAACATTATTATTAGCTTTTTTGCTTAAATGTGTGTATATTTGTTCTGTTAGTTTCGTTGTTGTATGCCCTAGTCTTTTAGCAATAACGGGCATGGGAATATTATGCTCTAATAGTATAGAAGCATGAGTATGTCTGAAAATGTGCGGATGTATATAATCTATGCCCACTGTGCTACTTATTTTTTTTATCCAAAACGAATATGAAATAGGTTTAATTGTATCAATATTGTCTTTTTTATAGGTGCTTACAAAAACAGAATCTGATTTATGTGTTAATTTATCTACATAACATTTTTTATACATTTGTAACATATTTGATATTTTTAGTGGAATAGATATATTTCTTATACTACTTTTCGTTTTGGGGCTTTGTATTATCGAACCTTGTGTACATCTAACATAGTTATGTCGAATATATATCATTCTATTATTAAAATCAATATCACTCCATAATAAGCCACATACTTCACCTATACGCATTCCTGTATATAGCATTAAATAAGTCATCATTACATAGGCAGGTCTATTTCCACATTTTGATATATTAGGATTTTCTAATGCACTTATTAGCTTTATTAAGTCATTCTTTTCAATATATAGATGAGATATATTTAATTCTTTCTTTTTTTGTTCTTTTTCAGCATTAGTTTCTGGTGGTAACTTTAATTTGTTGAAATAATTTATAGGAATAAGCTTCGTTTCTACAGCGTAATCTAAAGCCATTTTTATATTGACATATCTTTTTACTATAGTTGTTCTTTTTAAATTACATTCATTTACTAACCAATCTATAAATCTAGAACAATCTAAAGTACGTATATCTTTTAATTTCATATCACTACCAAAAAAAGCTAAATTACATAATAATATTGATTTTATATCTACTAATGTAGATGGCTTTATATAATTCTTTTTATGTTCTAGCCATACATTCAATAGAAAATCTTTTAATAAAATATCTTTAGATTTTGTTGTGTTTAAAGTACCGTTATAATATTTCATTTGTAAATCAGCCAATGCTTGTTGTGCTTCTTTTTTTGTTTTGAAGCCACCACGCACAACTCTTTGCCGTTTTCCACAAGTACCTACTTCAATTGAACAGCACCATTTTACTGAATTTTTAGGTTTATATACTCTAGCCATAATATCACCTCAAAATTTAAATATTATGCCTAGTTTTACATCATCATTTTTAGCGTAGTTCAAGCTGTTAATTTTGTCAAGTTTAGAAATAAATAAGACACCATGACTAACATGATGCCTTATTACTTACCACGACCATGGACGAATTCCAAAATACCAATTCAAATACAGCTACAGATTAACCATTCATTGATAACATTTTAATAGCTAATTGTTTATCTTTTTTTACAACTTTTGTAAGGCGTTCATGTATTCTAGCCATAGTTTTCCCCTTTCACTATGCCTAGCTATTACTATGTATATAAAACAGCAAAAGACATAAAGACTCTTTAAATTAAGAATCTTTATGTCTTTCTTTACAAGATAACAAATATGTTTTTATACATATTTCGCTGCAATTTAGATGCAACTAAACAAACATTCTTATTATATTTTTAATAAGAATGAGATTTTAACTGTATATTTAAAACCTCTTTATATAAATTATATATCATATTTTGAAATTTTTGTCAATATAAATTTAATTCTTTTCTTAATCCTAAATGAACATTAAATTTTTTGTCAAAATCAATATCAACATTTTCTCTGTGTGAAAAAGAATAATATGAACGAGATTTTCCATTTTTTTTGACAGTCCATTGATTTCCTAGTACCCCGAAATTAAAAAATAACTCTAACATACGATGCAAATTTATATGTGGAAAGAGATTTGTTCTTTTCATATAATATTCTTCTATTTCTGCATAGTAAAAAGACACTTTTTTAAATTGTTTTAGTAATTTAAATGATTCATCTATTTCTTCATTTGATAAATGACCACAAAGTTCATTTTTTATTTCTTTAAATAAATAACTAGAATATTTTCGTTCAGCAGATTTAATAGCTTCTTTTGAAAAATATTCCTTATCAGGAGATATATCTTTTATATGATTTAAATAAGTAACAACATCTCTAGGACGAAGATAAGTTCTCCCTAATATATATTTTGGTGATGAAATACATCGACCTTTTGAAGTATGCAATGACTCAGGAAAGAGTTGTTCTAAAATATCTTGATTGGAAAGTTTTTTTTCTATTTTAGGATCCATAGATTGTCGCAATTTTAAAATTATCATATCAAATAAAGGAGAATTTTTATCATCGTTTTTGCCCCAATCTATTTTTACAGAACTATCTTCTTCTATTTTATTTAAATCAGGGTCATTCAATACATAAAATATATCTAACCTTAATAATAGAATAATTTTACATTTAACATTTTTTTTATAGAATAATGAATTTATTCGTTCTGTTACTTTTATTAAAGAAATAATATTGGATTTATATATATCCTCATTTCTAAATTGATCATCTAATTCATCAAAAATAATGGTATATTTTGAGTCTGACATTGATAAAGATTCAATAATGATATCTCGTAAACTGTCTAAATAATCAATATATGAACCTATTTTATATTTTATATCTTTTTCCGCACCACCTGATAATCCTATGAGTTTGCCTATAGAACCTGTTATTTTATTTTTTTTAGTGATTTCTATAATTTTATTCATATTTAAATCTAATTTAAAAAAATTATTCTTTAAGAATTTTTCTATAATATTTCTATTTTCAAGTGATATTTTTTCATCTTTGATGCATTCTAAAGCTATTTGTATTAAAATAATCCATTCCCAAATAGCAATATATTCATTTGGCTTAATATCTTCTGTTTTTAATGTTTGTAATTCATGAAATCTAAATTCTTTATATGAAGCTATTTTACAAAACCAATTTGAATCAAATTGAGCTTTTTTATTTATATATTCTCCTAATATGGTTTTTCCAGTACCTTTTCTACCTAATAATAAAAATTTATCATCTTGGAGAATTTTATCGTATATTTTATTATAATTAAAATAATATTGTTCAAAATTTGGTTGATGTGTTGCTTCTTTTTTCCCGTCATTAAATCCAATAAATAATTTACTTATTTTCATGTTAGTACTTTCCTTTTCTATAGTATATATTTTTTATAGAACTATTCTATAAACAAGTTGATTTTTAGGATAGATATCATTATGAGTAAATCCTTTTGATATTAATAGAGTTTTCATCTTTATTAAATTAGAATTTGAATTTTTTATTATAGCTTCTATAATAAAAGTATTTTCATGCTTTAACTCATTTAATAATTTAGAAATGGCTTTAGAAGCATAGCTTTTGTCTTTAAAGTTATCAAATATACCTATTTCTAATTCATAAGCATTATCTTTTTCGTCATAAATTAATTCATCTATTATTTTAATTAATATAATAAATCCTACAAAACTCCCATCGTGTAATACTTGATAATACCTGTGTTCGGGAGGTACAATAATTCCTTCGCTTTTAATATAATTAAATGATGTTGGATTTTTCTTTATGAAATCAAGTGTTTTAAGGTCAAATTCTTCTTTTTGATTTAATGTTATACACATAATATTTACTCCCGTTGCCAAAAATCTATAAAAATATAAAAATTTGTTTATTTCCTTCTTCATTGAATCCGATTTTGCCGTAGCTACTTTCGTTTGATATGATTCTCCAAAGGCTTAAATTCGGATACAACGAATCCTACATATTAGCATTTTCTTGCTTGTGAAACTATGCTAATTTATACATAGATAAATTTAGTGAAGCATTTAAATCCCTATCAATTACTGCTCCACAATGTGGACATCTATAAACTCTATCTTTTAGTTTTAAATCTTTCTTTATAAATCCACACTTGCTACAAGTTTTTGATGATGGATAAGGCTGGGTTCCCGAATGGGAGTAGGCATTTGCTTAGAATTTACTTTGCCCCTGGGGTTGACTTATTTTATTATAAAAAAAGCTCTACAGACATACTGTAGAGCTTTTAATGTATTATTTATAAAAAAATTAAAGCGCTTGTCAAATAAATGACGCGCGCTCGATAAAACCTTACGGTTTTGCTAGTAGTTAAATTATACATGTAAATAATTCTTACGTCAATAGTCTTTGATAAATTTAAATAGTATTTTCCTTATAAACATATATGTTGTTTTTATAGCGTCATTTTTATTATAGTAATTTGCATATTTTATCATTCGCTTTCGTATAAGCATTATTAATTCATTCTTTCGCATCTTCTTTAAGCGTTCACTTTTAACAATCAAAGGATATACAAACAATAAGCAAACAAAATCATGTACAGGCTTATTCTTCAATTTAGCATTTCGTACGCGTTTGCTAATAATTTGTATAGTTTGTATTTGTCTTAATAATGTGGGATTAGGCTTTGAATGATAATCCGCTCGTAGATTATGTATAAGACAATTATTATGAGCACAGGCGTTTCTTAAATCACGAACAAGAAATAATAATTTTACATCAAAAGATAAGCGTTTAGGATAAATTTTGTTATAAAACTCAATAAATTTACATAGCTCACCAAAGGATATTAATTCTACCAACACCCAAACCGGATAATCGGGATGATATTTATTTATCAACTCTTTACAATATGAAGTATTTAAATGTTTATAAATTTTATCTCTGTGTCGATTATTACTATCCCATAATTTGACTATATGATATCCATCTTCAATAGAATTTTCTTCTATATCATGTAATAACATTATTTTTAAAGCGTGTTCTATATCTAAACACATTTGAAGAATTAAATATCTTAAATGGCAATCTATCGTTGATAAATCTTTTAAATATGCAAAATCCAAATCTATATACTGCCCACTTCGTTCACCCAAAGGGATTTTATTATAATTTTTACGATAAGAAGCTAATTTGAAATAATAATTATGTTCTTCTAAGAAATTTTTAGCTTTATTTTCATCAACTATATTGAAAGTGATACCTTTTTGTTTCATATGTTTAATTAATTCATCACTTGTTAATAATTTTTTATTCATAAAATCAATCTTTCTTTATAGATTTTAATAGCACTAGATTTTTTCCTAGTTCTTATTTATTTTGTCTTTTCCCTTTTTTTATAAGTTTAGTTTTGGCAAGATTAAATTTAAAAATATTTTTCTTTAAATATTAAATTACAATCTATAAGTTTTTAAGATGTATAAATTTTTTTGGAATACCTTGTGCTTATAGTAAATTGTTTGATTAAAAAAGTGTTTTTTTGTTAGACTTCATGTTATATATAAATTTATCCCAATTATTTAAAAGGTCAGATAATTTTTCAGAAAATCGCTTATATTTATCGGCATCCAGATTATTTTTTAAAGAAAAATATTTGGAGAAATACTTATATATTGTTGTTATCATTAATACTAAGTGATATAAAGGCGTAGACATATCTTCTGGATAAGTTGATGTCTTTAATTCAATACTTCCATCTGCATTTATACAAAATCCGTTTAAAGAATCGTTAGCATGTATTTTTTTAGAATATTTACTATAAAAAGCAATATATTCATCTTCTTGATTAAAATGTTTACATAATTCTCTAAAAGAATATAATGTTTTATCAAATAATGTATACCATTTTCTTTTAACTAAATTATTTTTTAAATTGTCAAAGTCGTAATCAAAATCTGAAATAGCCTTATTATATAGATTTGCATATGTTTCAGAACAAATTTGTTTTTTTATTTTGTCAATTATAGGTATTATATCAAAGGGTAATCGTTGCTTATTTAGATTTTTTGAAGGATAAATATTATTTTTATCTATTCTACTTAATTCATGTAATTCTTTAATCAATTCAAAAAATCTATAAGCTAACAGCCTTTCTTGTATTTCATTTTCTTTTTCGAACGCAAATAAAAAGTTCATATAATTTTCCATCAAAGTTCTACATAATATTAATGAATTGTTAAATTGTTGTTTTTGGAATAAAACGATAGTTCCTTGTAAAATGTTTAAAGTTTCATTAAACCATAGTAGTAATATTTTATCTGCATCAGTGTTTAATTTATCTTCTTTAGTAGCTTGCTTTAAAAGAATTTTGCCACAATGTAATAAATCATTAAACAGACTTACTGTTTCATTAGTAATCTTTGCATATGATTTATTTGAATAAGGTTTTTTAGATAACATGACTAAAATGTCTCCTTAGAATTTGCCACGAAGTTCAACGACTTTGCCTATAATCTGAACAGGCAATGTTTCAATGTCTTTGGCACTATAAAAATGAGGTGTATATACTGCTGGATTCCAACCTATCAGAGTAATGCCGTTTTCCTGAAATTGAACTTCTTTGATTGTAGCTTCATTGCCATTTACCAGAACTATAGCGACTTCTTTGTTTTCTACGGTTGATTGTTTCCGAACTATTACAACATCATTTCCTCGAATACGCGGAGCCATGCTCTCTCCTTTTACTTGTAGTGCAAAGAATTCTCCGGTGCGAGCAAGTTCTTCGGTGATTTCTTCGTAATCTATTATGTCAGTGATAGCTTCAACAGGGATGCCTGCAACAACACGACCTAATACAGGAATTTTGATACCTTTTTTTGAACTATTTTTACCATCTATTAAATAATCAGTAGTTGTATTAAATAAATTTGCTAATTTAGAAATTTTATCGGGCGGAATGTTTGGGATAACACCTGATTCATAGCGTTGAATGGTTTGACGACTAACTCCGACAGATTTTGCAACTTCATCTAAAGTCATCCCCTTTTTATTTCTAATATCTTTTAATCTATCTCCAATAGTATCCATGTCTTGAACACCTCTAAAGTTATTTTTTTCATTATAACATATTTTACTTAATAGGTGTAAAAAAAGTTCTATAGTATAACAAAAATTACTTGACAAGTAACAAAAGCTATACTATAATTTGTTACGTAATAAGTTACAAGGATGGTGATGAAATGATTGATACTAATACATTAAAAGGATTAATAGTAAAAAAAGGACTATCTCAGAAAGCTCTAGCTGATAAATTAGGTGTAACACCAAAAACTTTCTACAATAAAATGTCTAAAGGAAAATTTAATTCTGATGAAATGTATAAAATGATAAAGATACTTGGAATAAAAGAACCTTCTAAGATTTTTTTTGCAAACCGTGTTACTTAATAAGTAACAAAAAATAAAAGGTGATTAGATGTTAGAATCAGCAAAGAGTATGGAGAAGAACAAAAAGCTTTTACAGGAGTATACCGAAACTGCAAAGTTAAATTCTACGATTGCTCAAGTATATATCTATGAATTACTTCTAAAACCTCATGGTATAACACTTGAAGAAGCAGAAAAACCTGTTAAGTCTTTAACACCTAAAGAGATACAAAAAAGTTTAATAACAGGTAAAACACCAAAGAAACTGTTCATTCGATTATATCAACGACATCAGCAAAAATGATTGTTATAAAAGGAGAAATAAAATGAGTGAATTACAAATTTATTTAGACTCTATTCTATCTAAAGAACAGCAGCCTATTCTTGCTTATTGTGTAAAAAATAATATCAATGTCTGTCTTTATGGTACAGGTCTTGGCAAATCATTAACAGCAGGTATTTTTCGTAATGCTGGTTATAACAATGTATTTGCACCTGAAGATTGTACTGATTTAAAAGAAGGAGCTTTAAGCGTTCCAAATGAAACAGGTACGATTGCTCTATGCATAAAAAAAGAGCTTCACGAAACAATAATTTTCGCAAGGCTCTAAAAAGATGAAAGTAAATAAAATGAAAAAATATTATATAGAATTAGAACTAAAAACCATTGTAGATAGTATTTTAAAGTTTCATTTTCCATTATCTATTTCAAAGTATTGGATTATATTGTCTTTATTGATATTCCATTTGTATATAAGAAAAGATATCGAATATTCACTGGATAAATTAAATTACTACAGGAAATCCAGTATTATTTATGCAGGTATTTTAGTATTCAGCTCTATAATTTTTAAATTTGTTATTTTCTATATAGCAGGATACACACTTATTCATCTGAGTTTTTTGCTATTTCATAAAATGTAAAAGCTGATAAAAAATATATAATCATCAATATTGAAAAAGAAATGTAGTAGATAGTAGATTTCATATCTTCTGGGCATTGCTCAAGAAATGATAATGTTCCGCTTAAGGTCTCACAAAGAAGAGGTATAGATATTTTAGAGAATTTTAGATATTGATTTTTATCTATGGAGGGCATTTTATTAATTATTTCTGCGTTAGCAATAATTAATTCTGGATTAGTTTCTACTTTTTTAACGAGAAAATCTTGTTCTTCAAGTGAAAGATTTTCTAAAAGACTTGTAAGCGGTTGAATATCTTGTAGATTTTTGACAAGATGCTTAATACCGTGAATTTCAAGTTTATCAACTGCTTGATGGAATAAATTTTTCTGAAAACATTGTTGTTTAAGAAAATCTATAGAATAGCTATCTTTAAAAGATTTAATCATAGTATTTAAATTTGGAGGCATTAAATCTTTTATTTGAGGTACTACTGATAAGATTGTAGGTCCTGCCATTTGTTTTATAGATGGCGCAGACATAATAAGGGGCATCTTGGATTTTAGTAATTGGTTAATATCTGTTAGTTGTTCTTTTATTTGCTGTCGTTGTAAATGAATTTCTTTTATAGGACTTAACGTTAGATGCTTCCATTCGTTAGACTGTTCAGTTAGTTCTTTTACCGTACTCATGGTAATCAATCCTTCCTTATATAGTGATTTTGAGGGAATAAATGGGGGTTTAAACTCTCATAATCATTATAGAGGACATAAAGATTTTTACAAGTTTTAGGATACTGAGGAGGCGATAGTATGAAATCATATGAGGAATTAGAAAAAGAAAATGCCGAACTCAAGCGGCAACTTGAAGAACGGCAAATTATATATGAACCTATTGCTAATGAAATTATAGAGATTTTTGCAAAGTATAGAATCGAATTTGAGGAAGTTACAGGATTACTTGAATTGGTAAAGTTAAAATGTCAACATCAAAATTCCAGTAAGTTTTTGGAGTAAAAGAATGAAAGTTATTTACAATTTGGTAAAAAGATATTATAGCTACTTAAATCAACAGATAAACAGGTTTGATAGATTGATGATTTCTGCACTGTTATTAACAGTTGCAATAATTATTACAATCATTAATTTTATTTTAATCTTTTCAGGGCTTAAATAAGGCAATAATAGAAGCTATCGCGGAAACTAATGAAAAAATTAAAATTATTTTTTCTCGTAATTCAGATTGATGTTCTTTCAATAACTTATCGAATCTATTTTGACCATCTTCTGTTAAATAAAAAATATCATCATCAGAAAACTGATAATGTAAAGACTCTAAAAACTGAAATCTTCCCTTATCAGCTTCTAATCCGATATATTTTTCTAGTCCACCAATACAGCTTAAAGACATAAAACGAAAATCTTGTATAGATAAATATGGGAAATTTTGGTGTAATTCCTTATACGTATTATGTCCATTGCCAACAAGCCAGACTAATTTATCTAGTTCTTTTTCAGTCAATATAATCACCTCATTTCATGGTGATTATAACATAAATATATTTAACATAAGTGTGATTATGGTCAAACCCGCCTAGTTTTACATCATCATCAAATTTGGGGATTTGGGGGCAACCATATTGCCAACATTGGCAAAATCATAGGGGAGTGAGAATATGAAAGACTTAATAGTCGAGCTTATGACTTTAAGGTCAAGACTTCAAGATGATATTGCTTTTAAAACAGAGTCTGTTGCTTGTATAGATAAAGCCATAGAAGAATTAAACAAGGTTGATGAAAAGCTTGGTGATGATTACCAAATGCTGGAAGTATCACAAGTAGCTCAATGGCTTTATACCAGCAATAGTTTTGTAATAGATAGTTTTAAGTCTAAAGGTATACCAATGGTTATAAAGTCCATTGGTAAAGATAGCCAAAAACCTAAATATCTTATACCGGTAAGTTCTTATAAGCAATATATAAAAGAGTGCCAATATAAAAAGGGCTAATATAGATTAGCCCTTAAAAGTAAGATGATGTTTAGTATATAAACTTTATCTTTATTATAACACTTATCTGGTGCGTAGAAAATACCATAGCAGAGTTATCAACATAACAAAAAACAAAAATAAACGGCAAATCTAAAACGATAATCTTCTTAACAAATTTACTATGGCGGGGAGGTTGGCGAGCAGTCTGCTATGGTGCTTGGTACGCACCAGAAAACAGGAGGAAAACATGAAGGATATAAATACAATAAATATACCACTAAAAAGCGAATTTAATAGAGATATAAAAGCTCTAAAAAGATATAGAAAAAAAGACAATATCTGCAAATATTCTTTAGTATTCGTGGCAGTTATTGGCGTTATCTTAACAGGTTTAATGTTGGCTGGGTGATGATGTGAAAACATTAAATATATATATTAATAACACCAAAGTAGAAGTTGAGGTAGATGACGATATTACAGAAGATGAAGCAGAAAAAATTGCAGAAGAAATTTCAAAAGACGATTTTTTTAATGAATGTGGTTTTGATTGGGAAGTATGGGAACCAGCAGATGACGCAATTAAAAATAGGAGCGGGAACATGAATGAATAAAAGCGATAAATACACAGATGGAAAGCATATTTACTATGTAAATCAATTAAATGATAACCAATATACAGTATATATGAAAGATATCCGTTCAGAGTTGGTAGGGACTAGATACGTAGATAAAAACAATGAGATATTTTCTACCTATAACAAAGCACAAGAGTATTTAGATTTATTAGCATGGTCTAAAGATACTTGGTGCTGGTATGGGGAGCTGTAAAACATGAAATGCTGGAGATGTGGCAAAAGGTTAAAACCCAATAACGTACAGATACTGCATTTAATATGTGGTTTATCTGTTCCAGTATGTGCCGATGATAGAATGTGTTATTCATCAGCACAAATACCGAAAAAAAAGGAGAAAAATTGATGATTAAATTGTTAAATAAAAGATTAGCAATATTGCAATGGGCATTAGGATATTGGGTTTTTGTAAAAGATACTAATCCGAATAAAGATGAAAATTGCGGCGCTGATTGGTATTACATGGGTACTGATGGTGTAATCCGTGATGAAAAAAAAGGAGTTTATGACCTAGATTGTTTCGGAGCAAATGAAGAATATTACAGCGGTGAGGAAGTAGGTTTAAAGATATGAGGTACAATCACAAAACAAATGACGGAAGAATTATAACAGTAAAATTAAGCAACATAAACACAAAAAATTACTGTATTAATAAAAATTTAGAAATGCTTGCAGATTTAGAAGCAACACTAAAAGAGTTTGGTAAAAGTCTATTAGAAAACAACAAAAAGATAGTGCTTATATTCAAATAAAAAAAGTTGCTTAAATGACGGCAATCAGATAAGCAACTATATAAAAATTTATTAGTAATTTAAGTATAACATAGGAGTAAAAAAATGAAAACAATTGCTATCTATGAATATAAAGAAGATGCTAAACCAATTTTGATTATAGCAACTAATTGTATAACTGATTGGGAATATAAAAATATTTTAAATGGTAAATTAAGTGATATATATTTTGACAATAACCGTTGGCATATCGAATATTTTGATAATGAAGGTAATGGATATGCAGATACTTTACCACCAGATGTGCAGATAATAACAAATAGAAAGGCTGTGGCGTGATGAATTTATATGAAATAAAACAAGAACTTGAAAAGGCTATTGAAGAATGTGTGGATATGGAGACAGGAGAGATAATTAATCCTGCTCGTCTTGATGAATTAAATATGGTTTTAACTGACAAGCGAGAAAATGTGGCTTTATATATAAAAAATATAAGTGCAGAAGTAAAAGCTATTGATGAGGAAGCTAAAAATTTAACCAATAGAAAAAGAGTTCTTAATAATAAAGTAGAAGGATTAAAAAAATATTTAGCTGATAATTTAGAAGGGCATAAATTTGAAACTGCAAAAGTTGTAGTTAGCTTTAGAAAGTCTGAACAATTAGAAATTAATTCTATAGAGCATATACCAACAGAATATTTAATATCACAAGAACCTAAAATTGATAAAGTGGCATTAAAAAACTCAATAAAACAAGGTGCTGTTATAAATGGTGTTCAGATAATTACAAAACAAAATATCCAAATAAAATGAGGTGCTTTAAATGAGTAGAGTTGTTTGTATAATGGGCGAAAGCGGAGCTGGTAAAACTACCAGCCTTCGTAATCTTGATTATAAAACTACATTTATTATTGATGCAGATAGAAAAGGTCTTAGCTGGAAGGGTTGGAAAAAGAAATATAATACAGAAAATAAAAATTATGTTCAAACTTCAAATGTAGGTGCTATAGAAAATGTTATTAGTAGAATTGATACAGATTTTAAAGATATAAAAGTTCTTGTAATAGATACTATAAATGCCATTATGGTTGATGATGAAATGGCTCGTATGAAAGAAAAAAATTATGATAAATGGCAAGATTTAGCTACCTGTATATGGAGACTAATTTCCAAATTGCATTTATTAAGAGATGATTTAACGGTTGTATGTATTGCACATTCTCAAACAGATAGAGATGACAGTGGTTTTTATTTTACACGTATAAAAACTAGTGGCAAAAAGCTAGATAAAATCGTTTTAGAGAGCAAATTTACAACAGTATTGTTAGCTAAAGCAGTTGATGGTAACTATGTATTTGAAACATATGCTAATCATTCCACAGCAAAAAGTCCTATGGGGTGTTTTGATAAAGAGATACCTAATGATATAAAAACTGTAATTGAACAATTAATAAAATATGAAAATGATGAGGAGTAATTAATGATGATGAATAAACCTGCAAATTGGGATAGTGTAGAAGCTATTACAGGAGAATATAAAAAATTACCTGCTGGTGGTTATGTATGTAGCATTGTTAGAGCTGAATGTACTAAATCTAAGAATGGAAAAGAGATGTTAAAACTTGCAATAGATATTGCAGAAGGTGAATATAAAGATTTTTATTTAAATCAATATTTACAAGAGCAAGAACGAAATAAAGAACAAGCCAAATGGAGAGGTTCATATTATCAACTTACAGAAGGCGATAGTATGGGACGTTTTAAAGGTATGTTATTAAATATTGAGAAATCAAATCCAGGATATAAGTGGAATTGGAATGAAAAAAGTTTAGAAGGAAAATTATTTGGTGGAGTATTTAGGGAAGAAGAATATATTAATCGTAATGGCGGATTATCTACTGCTGTTAAATTAATATCAATTAGACCAGTAGAAGGAATTACAGATATTGAACCACCTGCAAAAAAAGTATTAGAAAACAATAATAATCTAGCTGAGAACTTTGGAGAAGAAATTCCATTTTAATGATTAAGTATGGAAAAATTGTAAAGAGAACTGAAGGCGGTGTAATCGCCTTCGTTCCTTGTGAAGATAATGAGATTACAAAGACAGCTAGAAAAATTATTGTTGAAATACCAGATAGTAGAAAAATAAGTATGGCTCAAAGAAGAAAAGCTTTTGTTTTGTTGGGATATATTTCAGCATGGTGGGGATATACTCCATTAGAAGCAACAAAAGAAATAACTAAACAAATGTTTAATGGTCATGTTCCATGTAGTTTTGACACAGAATTTTCTTTATCGAATTGTAGTGTAGAAGTAGCTAGATTATATATAACGTATTTAATAGATTTTTGTATACTTCATGATATAGATATAGGAGAACCTTTATATGAATTATGTGAAGATATTCCTAAATATGTATGGGCTTGTTTAATGAAGAAAAGATGTGCAGTGTGTGGTAAAAAAGCAGAACTTCATCATGTGGATGCTATAGGAGCTGGTAGAAATAGAAAAGAAATACCGCAAATAGGAATGCAAGTATTACCACTTTGTAGGGTACATCATAATGAAATTCATAACATTGGTAAATTAACATTTTTGAAAAAATATATTTTACAATCCATAGCATTAACTAAAGATATAGCAAAAGTTTATAAGTTAACTAGAAAGAATATGGAGGCGATAAAATGAACAGCCGATTTATAACTAAAGTAGAAATAAAAAGTAATGGAACACTTGATATCTTTTACAAAGTACTTGATAAAAATAATTGTGTTATAGAAGAACATAAAAATAATTATGTAGAACAGCCATTGCCAAGTTTTTATAATGCACTAAATGATTTAATTAAACCAGTATTAGATATTTTTAAAATAGGAGCAATTTTTTCTAAAAGAATAAAAATATATAAAGTTAATTTTAAAGGTTCTAATGAAGCTACATCAGCAATAATTAGTTGTCTTTTTCATTTAACAGATGATGATGTATGGATACCTATTAATACACATATAAGAAAATATCCTACTGATAGTTTTGAAGATGGACAAAAAGGATTTTTTACTTATGACGTAGTAGATAAGCTTAATATTATAGCAGACGAAGCGATTAAATATTTAGAAGGTAATAGAAATAATATCCAGCAGACATTATTTACAGAAGATAATGCTTCAAATACAGAAATTAATTCTAAAGAAATTGTAGAAAATGTAATAGATGTACCAAATAATGTTGTACAAATGCCAACAGTGGCACAATAAATAGGAAAAGGTAAAAAATATGGAATTAAAACCTTTATCTTTAATAATTTCTTTTCGTTCTAATTATGCAAAGAAATTAAATAATGATACGCAGGTTTTATATTGGGTATTATGGGATAAGTGGAATTATCTTAGGCGACCTAAAGAATTTAATATAGATAATAATACGTTGATGATAGAAGCTAAATTAAAAAATTATAGTCAGTTAAATGATAGCCGAAAAAAATTGATTGAAGCAGGATTAATAAAATATGTTCCTAGTAAAACAAGAGGTAAAAGCTCAACATATGCTCTAATAAAAAATTATGTTGAAAATGTAACACCAAACCTAAAACAAAACCTAATCCAAAACCCAAAACCAAACCCAAATACAAACCTAAAACAAAACCTAAATGAAACCCAAGAACTCAATAATAATGCGAACTCTTACGACCTCATAACAGAAAATACAAACCTAAAATCAAACCTAACTCAAAACCTAAATACAAACCCAATACCAAACCTAAAACAAAACCCTAATAAGAGTAATAGAGATATAGAGAATAATATATATTTTTTATATACGCACGCACGTGAGGCTATCGACTTTTATAAAAATAACGTAGCAGTTGATTTAAGTCCTAATGCTCTTATGGTTTTATCGGATTGTGTAGAAGTACATGGGAAAGATGATACATTAAGGGCAATGCAAGAAACCCAAATAAACATGAGTCATCTCAAAGATGTGGCTTTCATGAAATATGCTAGAGGGATTTTACGAAGTTGGGCAAAATATGGCAAGGAACCGCCGTCAAAACATAAAAAAGAAAATAAGCCGAAAGTTAATAAAGCTGTTGATAGTCTAATGGCTCTTATGGAAGGGTGAAGAACAATGAATGTAAAAGAAGCAGCTACTCTTTTAAGTTATGTTGTAGCAACAATGCCAAATATACAAGATAAAGATTTAAGTGCCACAGCGAAAGCATGGGCAATTATAATGCCTGATATTTCTTTTGAATTAGGACAACAAGCAGTATTGAAGATACTTCGAGATAAGAAGATACCAACTGTACCATTACCAGGCGAAATAATAAACACAGTAAAGGAAATAGTGAACGGAGAAAATAAAATTAATGCTCCTAGTGATTATGAAGCATGGCAAGAAGTACGAAGTAAAATAGATTTTTACAAACCTAATCAAAAATGGTCGCACCCAGCAATTGAAGAAGCTATAAAAATAATTGGTTCTAGGAATATTTGTGGTGGAGATTATAACGTTGCTGATAGATTTATGAAAGTATATAACCGCATTGTAAAACGTACTAATGACCAATATGAAAATAAAGTAACATTACAAATTATAGATAATACTCCTAAAAATAAGAGTTTATTAACATTCATAGGTGAACATAAGCAAATAGTATTAGGTCAAAAGGCGGTATGACCATGAAAAAGATATGTGCAAATCCTGAATGTAGAAAAGAGTTTGAAAGTAATTATAAAAACAAAAGATTTTGTTCTAAAGAATGTTCCAAAAAAGTATATTATGCAGAACATAAAGAATACTGGAATCCTGAACCTAAAAGAGAAATAGAAGCAGAGCAAAAAAGGATAGAAGCGGAAAATAAAGCTAAGAGGGAAAAACGTAGAAATGACATTAATCGTTTAATGGCAGAAACAGGATTAAAAAATAAATATGGTTTAGTAGCAAGTTTTTATGATACTAACAACTTAGAAGGACTATATAAATATGCTGATTATCTTAAATCTATAGGTGAGATTAAAGAAGATATAAACGAACCTAAAATAGTTAAATCACATGGTGGGAAAATTACAGGTGGATTTGATTATTTCATGATATCAACAAATTAGGAGCAAATTTCTATGGAAGATTTAGAGTCAATAAAAGATAAGCTTGAATATATAGACATTGCAATGAAGTTATTATTGCAATATGGAAAAAATAATCCAGATGTAGTTGATTTTCTTAGTAAAAATACAATGATTGCTAGAGATAAAGAAAATGGTTTTTGTGTAGTAATTAGTTTTAAAAAGATGAGGAATAATAATGAGTGAATTTATAAGTGGAAATGCTGGGATAATAAAAAAAGAGGATATTGTTTTTTTAGAAATATTAGAGCCTAATCCATTCTTTTTAAAAGATGAGTATAAGATATATGCTACTACTTATACTTTAGATAAAGGTGAACGTAAAGTATTGTTGGAAAGCAGAAAAAAGTATAAGGAAATAGAAAAGGAATTTAATAGGATAAAAAAAGAAGTTGAAAATACTGTAAAGAAAAAAATTTGTTGGAAACCAAAAGAACAGGAAACATATTATTATGTTGGTATTTCAGGTGATGTTATAGAAGATAAATGGGATGAAACAACAACTGATTATGCTTTTTTTATAACAGGTAATTGTTTTAAAACTAAGGAAAAAGCAACAAAACATATAACAGAAATATTAAATATTTATGGAGTTAAAAATAATGCAAAATAGACCAAAATATAATGCAAAAAAAACAATAATAGGCAATTTAAAATTTGATAGTAAGAAAGAAGCAGAATACTATTTAAAATTAAAAGCTAAACGTATTAATGGAGAAATAAATTGGATAAAGTTACAGCCAGAATTTTTGATTTTAAGAGGATTTACATTAGAAAATGGGGAGCGTACAAAAGGTATACGTTATGTAGCTGATTTTGAAGTTGAGTATGCTGATGGACATAGAGAAATAATTGATGTTAAAGGTGTAAAAACAGAAGCGTACAAAATAAAAAAGAAAATGCTCCTGGATATGTATCCTAATATTAATTTTATAGAGGTATAAATGATGAGGAAAATATTATTTAGAGGTAAAGAGATAAATACAAATAAATGGTGTTATGGTGGATATGTTAGAAAAGTTTTATTTAAAAATACGAAAGATGAAAAAATAAGGCATTATATATTTGATGGAGAAAATGCTGGACCAATAGTAATGTATGAAGTTAATCCAGAAACAGTGGGGCAAGCAATATGGCTTAAAGATGTAAACGGAAATGAGGTTTTTGAAGGAGATATCGTGGAAGAAGTTAAACCAGAATGGGACGAACCTTCTCGTGCTGTTGCTGTTTGTGAAGATAATCATTTTGTGTTTGGTTATAATACCGGAGCAATATTATCAGCTGAATTTTTTCATAATGAAATAAAAATAATTGGTAACATATTTGATAATGAAGATTTATTTGAAAAAATATCTGAACAGCACAGAATTAAATATTATCAAGAAATGAAAGAGTTACACGGTGATTTAGAAAGTTTATAAGTGTAAAAAAATACAGAGAGTGTGAACGACTATGCAATGTGATGAACGATATTATGAAGCTAACACAGGGTATATGTGTTGGATTAATAAAAAGCCATGTAATAAAAATAACTGTACATTAAAACATAGATTTGCAAAAGAATTTTCTAAAAAGGTAGTAGAAAATATAAAGGCTGGTGAGTGAATGAGAAAGGAAGGGATAAATCCTCTTACAAATGATGGACAATATGCAGATACAACATATAAAAGAGCTGTTGAGAAAATGGACCGTAGAAAGTTTTTTAAATCCATTTGTAGGAAAGTCTTTAAACGTGGCAATGATTTTTTATTGAAGCATTTTAATATAAAGATGTTAAGAATTGATTTCTGGGATATGGAAACAGACCACAAAAAGGTAATGAAAGTAGGAAAGTATGAATAATAAAGAGCCTAAAATGGTTAAAATACCATTGCGAACAGAACATGAATTTTATGAAAAAGACATTACTATATTAGGAATTACAGGCATTGTGTTTACTTTAATAGTAGCTGCAATATTTTTAATAGGATAAATTCACTAATTAGGATAGCTAAAATAAGGCTATCCTTTTAGTGTTTATATGAAATAAAGGAGTATAGAAATAATGACTAAAATAGATGAAGCAAAAGAATATTTACAACAGGTATATAAGGCTAAACAAGTATGTTTAAGATGTAATGCAGATTTAGAAGAATTACGTGCAACATCTATTATGTTAATTCCATCATATAAAGAACGTACAGGTTTTAGTAATATAAAACATGATACCAGTGATTTTATATCTAAATTAGAACAACAGGAAGAAGAAATGGAAAGATTAAAATTAGAATGGCTAAATAAACGCATAGAAATAAAATCTTTTTTAAACAATATAAATATGAGCGAAAATATTAAGAATGTACTTATTTTACGTTACGTTTCTCTTAGAAAATGGGAAGAAATTGCTTGTTCTATTAATTGTTCATTTAGATGGGTGCATACATTACATTCTCAAGGACTATCCATTGTTGCAAAAAAAATAAAAAATTAGTTCACTAAAGTTCACTAAAATTCATAGAAGTTCATACTTTAATTGTGATATAGTTATAATTGTCAAAGAAAAAGATAAATAATTAATAACAAATTTATTTTTAACTTAAATATATTTTGACGTACGTTAATAAGTACGTTATAATATATTTGAGGTGATTATGATGATTACAGCTAATGCTTCAAATTTTAGAAAAAATCTTTATAATACTTTAGAGCAGGTTGCTAAATATAACCAAGTAGCAACAATTAATACTAAAGATGGTGATGTAGTATTAATTAGTGCTGATGACTATAAAAATCTTATGGAAACAATGTATTTGTCTTCTATACCGAATGTAAGAGAAGATTTATTAAAAGCTAAAACTGCACCTGATGAAGATTTTGTTTCAGAAGATGAGGTTGAATGGTAATTGTATAAGATAGAATATTATAAAAAAGCATTAAAAGATATTCCAAAGTTAAAAGCTAGTGGATTAGATAAGAAAGCCAAATTATTAATTGATATAATAAAGGTAGACCCTTTTCAAAATCCACCTCCATATGAAAAATTACTAGGAAATTTAATGGGATACTATTCTAGAAGAATTAATATTCAGCACAGATTAGTATATGAAGTATTAGAAGATGAAAAGATTATACGTATAATTCGTATGTGGACCCATTATGAATAAACCGTTGGTAAAAAATACCAGCGGTTTTATAAGTTTATTTTGTATAAATATTGGTATATAATTTCCTGTTATATTTGCAGTGGTTTTTTAGTACAAAAATTTAGGTGGTGAGGTGATGGCTTATGATGAAAAGATAAAGAAAAAGGTTCAAAATTTATATGAAAAGGGCGTTTCTTTTAAGGAAATATCAGCGCAGTACAAAGTGCCGGCTAAGACTGTAAAACGCTGGGCGGATAAATATAAATGGTTTTCGGAAAAATGTCCAGAAAAAATGTCCAAAACAAAACGAAAAGTAGACAAAATCTGTATTGGCAAACTGCAAAACACCAACGCCGTCAAACACGGTTTGTTTTCCAAATATTTGCCAGCAGAAACATTAGAGCTTGTTGGTAATATTGAGATGATGTCGCCACTAGATATTTTATGGGAGAATATATGCCTCAAATATGCAGCAATCATTCGCGCTCAGAAAATTATGTTTGTTAAAGATGCGAATGATGTTACTAAAAGAATGACAATGAATGGTACAGAAGCTACTTCTTATCAATACACAGAAGCCTATGAAAAACAGGCTTCTTTTTTAATTGCCCAATCAAGAGCGATGGGGACTCTCATGAGTTTAATCAAACAATATGACGAGCTTTGTCGTTCAGAATTAGCCACTGATGAACAACGTCTTAGAATTGAAAAACTAAAGACAGAAATAGCCAGAACACATGAGGGCGATAATACGGCGAAAGTTGAAATAGTGGATAATGTGCCGAATGTGGAGGTGAAAACAGGTGCGGACGAATTTGAATGAGCTGATTGCTCCGGTATTTTACAGACTGCATCATCAGATAAAAAATCATGAATACACACATTACTGGTTGCGCGGTGGACGCGGCAGTACAAAATCTTCGTTTATTAGCCTTGAAATAATCACGGGCATGATGAAAAATCCTGACTACAATGCGATTGTTTTCCGCAAAGTTGGCCACTATTTAAAAGAAAGTGTATTTGAGCAGTTAATCTGGGCGGTAGATAAATTAAATGTGGCGGATTTCTGGCGGATAAATCTTTCCCCGCTGGGACTTACGTACAAGCCGACAGGGCAACGCATTATTTTCCGCGGGTGCGACGACCCGAAAAAAACAAAATCGGTGAAACTCCGCAAAGGCTATTTTGCCTACTGCTGGTATGAGGAACTGGATGAGTTCACGGGCATAAATGAAATAGACACGCTCAATCAGTCTGTATTACGTGGCGGCGATAAATTCTGGGTTTTTTATTCATACAATCCGCCAAAGAGTAAAAACGCATGGGTAAACTACGAGGCAACCAATCCGCGCCCTGATAAAATCGTTCATACTTCCTGCTATCTTGATGTGCCGAAAGCGTGGCTCGGTGAGCAGTTTTTGATTGAAGCGCAGACGTGCCGTGAATGTAATTATAAAAAATATCTGCACCAGTTTATCGGCAAGGCAATCGGCACTGGCGGTAACGTGTTTGAAAATGTGGAAGAACTGACAATCACTGATGAAATGATAAACGGATTTAAAACGGTGCGGCACGGTATTGACTTTGGTTTTGCGGTAGACGCTTTTGCGTATATTCAGGGAACATACGACAGTAAGTACAATAATATGTATCTGTTTGATGAAGTTTACCAGATTAAACTGACAAACGAAGCCGCAACCGAAAAGATAAAGCCGAAACAGAAACGGTATGCACATTCCGTTATTATGGCGGACAGTGCCGAACCGAAAAGTATTGTGGAGCTTAGAAATCTGGGGCTTAACGTTTATGGAGCTAAAAAAGGGGCAGACAGCGTTAATTATGGAATGAAATGGCTTCAGAGCTTAAATCACATATATATTGACCGGCAAAAATGTCCGAATACGTATAAAGAATTTGTGAATTATGAATATGAGCGAAATAAGGATGATGAATTTATATCTGCTTATCCTGATAAAAACAATCATACGATTGATGCCTGTAGATATGCTTTTATAAATGATATGCCGGTCAGAAATAAGAAAAGCTTTTGGTAAGGAGGTGATAAGTTGGAATTAAACGTGGCAAAAAAACTGATATCGGATTATGTAGCAGGACATAGCGATTTTATTATGAAATCCGATGTAGCGGAGCGGTATTATAAAGTTAAAAACGATATTCTGCTAGACAAGGAACATCATCATGAAGAGGTGAAAAATCCGCTTAGAAGTGCGGATAACCGTGTACCGTTCAGCTTTTACAATCTGCTGGTAAATCAGAAAGCAAGCTATCTGTTTACGTATCCGCCGATTTTCGATACAAAAAACAGCGAACTTAACGCTTTAATTGTAGATACACTGGGCGATGATTATGCTAAAAAGTGCAAGGATTTATGCGTAAATGCTTCAAATAGCGGCATAGCATGGCTTCACTACTGGCACGACGATAATAAAGGCTTTTGTTATGCAGTTGTTCCTTCAACACAGGTTATTCCTGTATGGTCCAAAAAGCTGGATAAAAAGCTTTTAGCAGTTTTAAGATACTACACGGATATTGATGATGAAGGTATCATCTGGACAGTGTATGAATATTGGACGGATACACAATGCCAGGCGTTTCGGCGTCGTAACGGCGAAGAATATTCCATAAAAAATGATTTAATCGATTATCCAATGTTTTGCTATGATATCACGGCAACGGGTGAAGATGGCTTTTCCAATATTTATACTCATGATATGGGAAATGTTCCGTTTATTCCATTTGCTAACAATAATCTGAAAACAAGCGATTTGGATAATGTAAAAAAATTAATTGACAGCTATGACAAAACATACAGTGGCTTTGTAAATGACCTTGAAGATATTCAGCAGGTACTATTCGTTCTTACCAATTATGGCGGAATGCGTGAAGAAGGTGCAAAAGGTGTCATTGAGTTTCTGCGCAATTTGAAAAAATACAAGACAATAAACCTCGACAGCGCAGGTACGGGCGACCAGAGTGGACTTTCCACTATAACCATAGAAATACCGGTAGAAGCAAGAAAAGAGCTTTTGGAAACAACAAGAAAAGCTATTTTTTCTATGGGGCAGGGTATAGATCCTCAGCAGCAGAGTTTTGATAGTACTAGCGGAGAAGCTATGAAGTTTCTATATTCACTTTTAGAGCTTAAAGCAGGGCTTATGGAAACGGAATTTCGCCTAGGCTTTGGTGAACTTGTTCGCGCTATCTGTCGCTATCACAATAAGGATGTTAAAAATATCATCCAGACATGGACCAGAAACGCTATAAGGAGTGAAAGTGAGCTTGTAGATATTTGCAGTAAATCCAAAGGCATCATATCCGATAAAACTATTATAAAAAATCACCCTCTTGTTGATGACCCGGAACAGGAAGAAAAACAGATAGCCAAAGAGCAGAAGGAACAACAGGATATTTATAATGATGACGGTTATAACGGCAAAGGTGGTGATGAATAATGTATAAATGGATGAAAGAGTATTACACGGCTTTCGGCAAGGATTTCCCGTTCAGTAAAGTAGCGGATTTGAATGAATATGAAATAATCCGCATTATCCAGTATTGTATCAAGACCAATACGGAATATACCGAAAGTACAGAGGAAGATATTACCGAAGCTGTAGTCGGCGAGGCAAAAGTTAATAAATCCAAAACAGGAAAGGAAGAATAAAACTATGTATACAAAACATGATTGGCAGGACGGAGAACTTATTACAAAATCCTTGATGAACAATATGGAAAAAGGAATTGAAGATGCTAATAATAGAGCAATGACTCCAGGACCACAAGGAGAAAATGGTCAATCTGCTTATGAACTTTGGAAATCACAAGAAGGTAATTCTGATAAAACAGAAGATGATTTTTTAAATTCTCTTAAAGGTGAAAAAGGAGAAAAAGGGGATGCCGGACAACAAGGACCAAAAGGAGATAAGGGTGAGCAAGGAGTAGCTGGAGCAAAAGGCGATAAAGGTGATAAAGGTGATACCGGTGAGCAGGGACCAAAAGGCGAACCGGGTGAAAAAGGTGAAACCGGTGCTCAAGGTCCAGCAGGTGCCGATGGAGCGGCAGGCGCTAAAGGCAATAAAGGTGATACCGGAGCTAAAATCACATCTATTGAGCTCAATATTAACGGTACTGCAATTACCGGTACAGCGCATTTAGATGATGGAAGTACGGCATCTATTACAGGCACATATACAGCCGGCGCATAAGGAGATAAATGATGAACATTGAAGAATTTATTACTTCTTTAAACCTTGAGAGCGATAATAAGAAGAAAGCTATAGAGGGTTTAAAGAATTTTTTAAAAGATAATTATGTAGAAAAAGCAAAATTTGATGAAGCCGCTACAGCCAAATCCAATCTGGAAACGCAGATTAAAGAGCGCGACAAACAGCTTGAAACGTTGAAAAAGACAGCTGGCGATAAGGAAAAACTTGAAGCTACGATTAAACAGTTGCAGGAAGATAACAAATCCGCAAAAACAAAGTACGAAACGGATTTGAAAAATCTCCGCATTGACAGCGCAGTAAAGCTAAAATTAAGCGGCACAGCGCAAGATGTGGATATCGTAGCTGGTTTGATTGATAAAACTAAATTAATTGTGTCCGATGACGGCACAGTTGCAGGCTTGGATGAACAGATTAACCCTCTGAAGCAATCTAAGCCTTTTTTATTTAAAGATGGAAAACCAAAAGGCAGTGGATATGAACCAGCTGGCGGAAACGGCGAAAATAAAGTAAATCCGTTTAAAAAAGAAACATTCAACATGACGGAACAGGGAAGATTGTTTAAGGAAAACCCTGCACTGGCTAAATCTTTGGCACAGGAAGCAGGCGTTAGTATTGGAGGTTTTAATTAATGGCAGGAACAACACTTGCAGACATCATCGTACCGGAGCTTTTTAATCCGTACGTAATTAATCGCACAATGGAAAAATCCGCTTTATTTCAAAGCGGGATAATCACGACAAGCCCGGAATTTTCCAGACTTGCAAGCGAAGCGGCGCGCACACACAATATGCCGTTTTTTGAAGATTTAACGGGCGATGCGCAAAATATTGTGGAAGGTGAAGAAATTGAATTTCAAAAAATCACATCCAGCAAAGATGTATCCACGACAATTATGCGCCAGCAAAAATGGTCCGCAACGAATTTAGCGGCGGCACTTGCAGGAAGCGACCCAATGAAAGCTATTGCGGAACTCGTTTCTTCTTATTGGGCTAGAGAATATCAAAAGGAACTTATTAATCTGTTAAAAGGCGTATTCAGTGCAGACACTATGAAAGACCACGTACTTGATATCTCCGGAAAAGCCGGTAAAAATGCAAATATTTCCGCATCGGCATTCATTGACGCACTTCAGCTTTTGGGCGATGCACAGGACCAGCTTACTGGCGTGGTAATGCACTCTAAGACAAAATCCTACCTTAAACAGCAGAACCTTATTTCTACGGCACGCGACAGTAACTCTGTTGAATTTGAAACGTATCAGGACCGCAGAGTTATCGTAGATGACGGCTGTCCGTTTGAAGGTGATATTTATACGACGTACTTATTCGGACGCGGTGCTATTGCCTATGGCGAAGGTTCTCCTGTAGGATTTGTGCAGACGGAAACGGACCGCGACCCTAATCTTGGCGCGGGCGTCAATATGCTTTACAATCGCCGTTGCTTCATTATGCACCCGAGAGGCGTTGCATGGCAGAATGCAGTGCGTGAACATGTGGAAAGCCCTAGCCGTGAAGAATTGGCTAATCATCAAAATTGGAAACGTGTTTATGAACCAAAACAAATTCGTATGGTAGCATTTAAACATAAAGTTGTAGCAGCTTAAGGTTAAGGTAATCTTATGAATAATGAAGATTACTGGAAAAAGCGTGCTGAAGAACGAGAAGCGGAATGGATTAAAAAATCCAAAGATACGATTGAAAAAGAGCTTGCCGAGTATTACAGGCGGGCTCTTTCTCGTATTACTGATGATATTGCTGTTTTATACGGCAGATATGCCAAAGATAATAATCTGACCTATGCGGAAGCTAGTAAACTTTTAACAGGCAAAGAGTTTAAACAGTGGCGAATGTCTTTGGAAGAATATCTGGATGCCATAGATAAAACCGCTGACAATAAACTACTGCTAGAACTAAATACCCTTGCCATGCGCAAACGTATTTCACGTCTTGATAAATTATATGGCGATACATTAAAAAACCTCTACAGGCTCGGCACGGACAGCGAAAATGGCATGACAAAGTTTTTATCCGGTGCATATAAGGACAATTATTATAAAAATCTGTTCGATATTGGCAAAACAATCGGTATAAAATCGTCTGTATCAGAAGTTGATGATAAAAAAATTCGCAAAGTGCTGAATAATTCATGGTCAGGAAAAAACTACAGTCAGCGTATTTGGAAAAATACGGATAAACTGGCAAAACTCATCAAAAATGAAATTACGGACGGCTTTCATCGCGGTGTATCTATTAATAAAATGGCAAAGCTCGTACAGCAAAGAATGAATGTCGGCAAATATGAAGCTACCCGCCTTGTACGCACTGAAATGAATTACGTACAAAATCAGGCGGCACTGGACAGTATAAAAGACACTGACATGAAATACTATATATTTCTGGCCACACTCGACAAAAAAACATCAACATTATGCAGAGCACATGACCGCAAAGTTTATCCGGTGGACAGTGCAACGCCCGGCACTAATATGCCGCCGCTACATCCGCATTGCCGTTCAACGATTGCGGGCAACCTAACCGATTATGATACGGGACGCGGCAAACGCAGTGCACGTGATAAAAACGGAAAACGAATTATCATCCCTGCCGCTATGAATTATGATGATTATTACAAAGTCTATATTGAAAAATCCATGTCATTCAGTCAGTGGGAAAAAGCACACAAAAAGCTGACAGTTAACGCTAATAAACCGACACTTAAAGAATTAATCAAAAATACGGATATAAAAAGTTGTACAAAAGATGATATTATCAATATCGGACGAAAGGTATGCGAACAATTTGATATTAAAAATAAAATTGGCGATAAAGAAGCCTTAAAAGAAGCATTTGGCAATTTTCGTGAGATGGGTGGCAAACTTTCACCAGAACAATGGGCAAAAGGAAGTAATAAAATCACTAAACAACAGCTTAGTGAAGCATTTTCATATTATCCAAAAGACTGGGTGAATTATTTAACTGATAGCGGAAAAAAACTGTATACCCTAATAACCAATAGAGGATTTTTTAACGAAGGAGCTGTTATGGCTAATGGTAAATATTATGCTACAAAGTTTCCAGATTATAAAACAGGCTATGTATCAATTCATATGAATGGAATGCGCAAAACAACACCTTATCATGAAATAGGTCATTATGTTGAATATTTCAATAAAAACGCTCTTAGAATATCTAAAGAGTTTTTAAAAGACCGTACCAAGGATGAAAAATCTGTACTGTTAAGAGAAATTCTTTTCAATTCAAGATATAAAAAGGATGAAACAACTAAGCCAGATGATTTTATAACTCCTTATATCGGTAAGGACTATCCAGATGCTTCCGAAGTATTAAGCGTGGGATTAGAATTAGTATTTGAACCAACGGAGCAACTGAAAAAAGTCGAACTTATCAATGGCGAATATAAGCCGATTTATGCTACAATAAAAGATGATATAGAATTTTTGTATTTAATTATAGGATTAATATTGAAAGCATAAAGAGGGATTATAATGTGGACAAAATATAAAGCCTTTGGTGAGGAATATGCAAAAGCATTGGCGCGATTTGATGAGGCACATGATAAATATTTAAAAAAATTTGGCGAAAATTCTCTTGACCGTGTACTTTTAAGCGAACCTTTAATACACCAACCAACAAAACTTGATGTCGATGAGACAAATAGGGATATTAGAATGCTTGAAGAAGCAATAGAAAATAATAAGCCGCTAGAACAGATACCGAAAGAAATGTGGGAAAAAATGATATTTTAAAAGATAATTTTGAGTACTTGCAGAAATGTGAGTGCTTTTATTATGCCCAATTTTAGAAAGAAGGAATATTATGACACCTGCTGAAGCAGTGGCGGATATTACCGCCAAAATAAAGACAATTCGCGGCGATACTGAAATTGATGAAGTGGTACTCAGTATTTATGTTGAAAAACTGGTAACTGATATACTTGATTACTGCCATAGACATGATTTCCCGCGAGCCTTGACTTTCACCTGTATGGATTTGATAAATAAGCGTATCGACGACGAGCAGACAGCGGCAGAAGAAGATGCGCAACTGAAAAGCATTGAAGCCGGTGATACTAAGTTTGAATTTAATGTGGCGGCGGCGATTTCTTCCGGTGTTTTAAATGACCTGGATTTTGACAGTATCAAGCCGAAATTGAATTTATATCGAAAGATTGCGGGGTTTGGTTCATGCCGACACCATCACAATTAAACAGTCTGCTTAGTAAATATATGTATCATGATAATGTTACTGTTTGTCGTCAAATTAATGCTGTTGATGACGAAGGAGCAGATGATTATACAGTGCAGGAAATCTATGTTAATATTCCCTGCAAGTTGTATCAAAGCGGTAAACCTTTTACAGCTAAAAATACAGACAGACAGGTAGATGTTATTACGGATTTAAAATTATTTCTTCCGCCGCAATACGATGTTCTGCCGAATGATATTTTGAAAATATCCCGCAACGAGCAGGAAATTTTATTGAACGTCGTAAAATCGTTTAAGTATAAATCACATCAGGAAGTAACGGTAAAACGGAAGGATGAGGCAAGATGAGCGTTGAAATTGAAGGCATTGATGATTTTATCGCTAAACTTGATAATGCCATAAAAAAGATACCTAAAAAGAGCAATGAATTTGTGAAAAAATCCGCTGAAAACCTTATCGAATACACTAAAGATTTAACGCCCGTTGATACCGGTAATTTAAAAAATAACTGGCAGCGTACCCGTCCTTATATGGGCAGTATTAAAGTCTACAATAATACGGAATATGCCGCACATATGGAATATGGACACCGCGTAAAAAACCGCAGGGGCGAATGGGTAAAAGATGAAAATGGTAAAATAAAATTTGTTAAAGGTGCTTATATGCTTCATCAGGGTGTTGAGGAACTGCGGGATAATTTCGAGGAGGACGCCAAAATAATTATGGATGATATATTTAAATGATTAAATTACTTGATATAAAAAAAGGACTTACAACGCTTTTAAAATCTAAATTCAATTATAAGGTTCATTTCGATAATGTGGAAAAATCGAGTGAGCCTTATTTTTATGTGGAAATGATGCCGCGGCATAAAACCGTTGATGAAATTTTAACGGATAAATCCATACAGATTGATATAATGCTGGTTCTAATTCCGGATGAGTACGGCCGAATAAAAAGGTCTGTTCTGTATGATACGGCTGATACCTTAGACGGTTTAATTAGACCTGTATTTCATATCAAAGACAGATATATCACCATTCTTGAAAGTCATACGCGATTTGTCGATGAGATACTACATTATGTTTTTTATCTTGATTTTGCGGATTGTTTAACCGATAAAGAAAGTTCTGCTATTATGTATGATTTAATGCAAACGCTAGAACTTAATTTGAAATAGGAGATGATTTTAATGGCTAACGAAAAAGAAGTATTCGGTATGCCGAAAGTACTTATAACTTTTAAAACAAAATCTACAACAGCAATTGCCCGTTCTGCCCGCGGTATCGTTGTAATGATTTTGAAAAACGAAACAACGGACGTTATGAAGTCCTATAAAATTTCCGATATCACAGATATTCCAAGCACGGGACTGACAGATAAAAATATTGATTTAATTAAAAAGTGTCTGCTCGGTACGCCACTGCGCATTTTGGTCTATACAATTCCAAATGATACAGTAGCAGAGTCAACAGTAAATCAGTCTTACGTACTTAAACAGATTAGCAATATTAAATGGAATTATATTTGCGCACCGACAGCTTCCGGCAGTGAACATGAAGATTTGGCCAGCTGGATTAAAACACAGCGCAACAATAATAAGAAAACATTTAAAGCTGTACTTGCACATCAAGAAGCTGATGATAAAGGAATTATAAATTTTTGCACGGAAAATATTCGCGTACCTAATCCTGACTATGTGGAACCGGAAGACGGCGAAAGTGCGGCCGCAATTATCGGTGAAGGCATGGTCGGCGACAGTGTAGTTGCAAGCGATGATACGGTTCAGCCTTACACGATTTATACAGCAACAGAATATACGGCACGTATTGCCGGCATTTTGGCGGGGCTTAGTCTTGATAGAAGTGCAACATATTATCAATTGACTGAAGTTGAAAGCGTAGAAACGTATGAAGATATTGACAGCTTAATTGATAAAGGACAACTGTTACTCATTGATGAAGGTGAAGGCGACGGCGTTAAAATTGCCCGTGCCTGCAACAGTCTTACGACATTTACAACTGACGTAGGTCAGGATTTCCGTTTCATAAAAATTGTTGAATGCATCGACATGATAACGGATGATATTCGTGATACGTTCAAATCGGATTATGTCGGCAAAGTGATAAATGATTATAATCATAAAATGTTATTTATTTCTGCTATTCTTGTTTATTTCAGTGGATTGAAAGGCAATGTGCTTGATAGCAGTCCTACGGCACAGAATACAGTGGATATTGACGAAGAACAACAGAAAAACTATGCAATATTGAAAGGTGAAGATGTCGCGGAAATGACAGTACAGCAAATTCGCGAATATAATACGGGAACCAATGTTTATTTAACAGGCCGTATTACGCCGGTTAACGCTATGGAAGATTTGACGATTGATTTTACTATGTAAAGGAGAGTTATAAATGGGAAGAGAAGCAGAAGCTGTAAAATACAGAGGACGCCGCCGCTGGAACGGCAGCTGGGGAAAAGTATGGTGGGACAATGAGCTTTTGTTTGAAATTCAGAAGTTTGAAGCAAAGGTAACCGCCGACCGTGAAGATGTATTTATTTCTATCAGTAAAGATAGTAAAATCGTATCTTTAACCGGTGAACTTTCCTTTACAATTAAATCCGTTGTGAACAGAAATATTAATAAGTATCTTGAAGCATGGAAACAGGGGCTTGACCCGCGCGGCACCTTTATCGGTTTGATTGATGACCCGGATGCCGTGGATGGACAGAAAGAACGCTGTTCTATTGATAATGTCTGGTTTAATGACTTGCTCTTGATGAGTTTTGAAAAAGGTAAAGTCGTGGAAAAAGAATTTACGGCAGGATTTACACCAGAAGACGCAAGCTTTATTGAAACAATCGGAGCATAGAGCCACTTACTTTTTAGTAGGTGGCTTTTCTAATACAAAAATTTAATGATAAGGAGATTATAAAATGGCTATTAGTGTAAAAGAATTGATTGAACAAAAAGAAAAAATTGAAGGTAATAAAAAGGTTTTATACGATATTGAAACATCTATCGGCACAATTACCGTAAAACAGCCGGATGCAAGTTTTGTTGCCGATATTTTAAAATTGGACGGCGCAAATGAGCTTATGATTTTGGACAACGTTGTTGAGCCGAATTTAAAGGATAAAGATTTACAGAAAGCGTATAACTGTGTAGAACCGACAGATATTGTCGGCAAGTTATTTAAAGCCGGCGAAGTAGGCAATATTGCAACGACTATCATGAAATGTGCCGGATATGAAAGTCTTGAGGCTAAGGTGCATGAAGAAATAAAAAACTGATAGATGAGAACTGGGAAGCGGCAACTGCCGCTTTTCTGCTTCTCAAAGGGCACACACTGGAATATTTTTTCAACATGAGTTATCTGGATAAACTTTTTGCTTATACGGCAATGCGCAAACATCAGGAAATCGAAGCTCAAAAAATGGAATTTGAAGCACAGCTTGCCGGTGTTAAATTAGTTAGGGGGTAGTTAAATGGCTGATGACGCAAGACTTACAGCACGGCTGGAAGCAAAAGACAACATGACAGCGACTATAGTTAAGTCGAAAAAAGCTTTGAAAGATTTACAAGGTCAGGCACAGGCTACTTCCAAAACTACGGAAGATATTGTCAAATCTTCAGCAAAAGCCGGTGAAGGGCTGAAAGAGCTGGCTCAAGACGCCAATAAAGCCAAAACGGCACTTGGCGGAATAAAAAACAGCTCCGTATCTATATCTGTTAGGGATATGGTAACTTCACCGTTAAGTTCCATAAAATCAGGACTTAGCAGTATCGCAGGCAAGTCTTATTCTGTAGGCATTCACGCTAAAGACAGTGCTACAGACACCATTTTAAAGGTTAAATCGGAATTATCCGGTTTTATAGGTAAAACTTATACTGCAATATTAAATGTAAAAGCTAATACACAGCCTATGAACTCCATGGGAAACAAATTGAGTGAGTTTACAAATGGAATGCTTATGCCGACAAGTGTTCAAATGGCAGGAGCCGCCGGCATCGGTTATGGCGTATACGATACAATCAAAACATCTATGGATTTTGATGCGCAGTTATCCGCAATTAAATCGCTTACACCAAAAGAAGGCATAGATGGTATGAGCCGTGATGATGTGATGGCGCAGATAAGAGAGCACGCAAAAGAACTCGGTCAGGCTACAGCTTTTGGCAATAAGGAAGTAGCACAGGGCATGACCGAACTTATAAAAGCCGGTATTTCTTTAAAAGAGGTATTGGGCGATGCTAGTGAGGCGGCTTTAAACTTGGCCACGGCCGGTGATTTGGCACTGCCGGAAGCGGCGGAGATAATGAGTACAGCAATGAATACATTCGGCGTTAAGGACGCAACTCATGCCGCAAATATTTTAGCCGGTGCGGCGAATGCTTCCGCAACGAGCGTTCATGAAATGAAGTATTCCCTTTCCGCTGTCGGTATCGTAGCCAAAAAAGCCGGTATGGATTTTGATGAGGTAAATACAGCTCTTGCGCTTATGGCTTCCCGTGGGCTTAAAGGCTCAGATGCCGGTACAAGTTTAAAATCCATGTTACAGCAGATTGAACCTGCAACAAAACCGGCAGTAGCAGCATTTGAAAAGCTGGGTTTATTAAAAGATGGCAAAAATCAGTTTTATAATGAAAAAGGTCAACTTCGTTCTTTAGGTGAAATAGCAGATATTCTGCACGAAAGTACGCAGGGACTTACAGAGCAGGAATTAAATTCACTTTATAAAGACGCTTTTGGTTCTGACGGTATTCGTGCTGCTCAGGTACTTGGTGAATTTACAAGTCAATCCGTTAAAGATATGTACGATGAAATGACGAAAGTTACAGTCCAAGAACAGGCTGAAACTATGTTGGATAACTTAAAAGGTGATATTGAACAGCTCGGCGGCGCGTGGGAGAATTTTCAAGATACACTTATGGAAGGCTCAGCAACAGGCGGGCTTAGAAGTCTTGTGAAAGAAATAACTGAACTTGTTTTAGATGCTAACAAATTATTTGAAAACGGTTTTACATTCTGGGGAACATTCGACCTTGTAACAAAACCATTCAGAGACGCATTTTCAAAGATGATACAGATGGACGGCATGGGTTCAGTTGCCGCCGGTGCAGGTTTGTTTATCGGACTTATTGCCGGAGCAAAGAAATTTTATAATATCGTTGCTAAATCCGTACAAAGTGTTAAAAATCTGATTGATATTGCCAAAGGCATTCCTAAAGATTTGCCGGGTTCAGTACCTAATAATCTGCCGACAAATCTCCCTGGACAGACTGTAAAAGATGTTATTCTAAATGCCCAAAATGTTTACGTAAACGGCAAAAATCAACCGGGTGAAACGCCGCCGATAGTACCAAATGAGCCCAGTGCGCCGCCTACGGATAAACCGAAAACCCCGCCTGCAAAACCTACTATCTGGAGTAATACAAAAGATGCAATAAAAACAGGCTGGAATTATGGCGGTGGTATAAATAAAGCCAATATTGCCCTTACCGTTCCTTTTGCCGCGTATGATATATACAGTGCCGACGAGGGAGAAAAAGGCGCTGCCGTTGCACGAGCCGGCGGAGGTCTTGCAGGCGGCTGGGCAGGTGCAAAACTTGGCGGAGCAACAGGTGCTGCAATCGGTTCCGTTCTCCCTGGTATCGGTACGGGAGCCGGTGCAATTATCGGCGGTGCTATCGGTGGTATTGGCGGCAGTATTTTAGGCAGTCAATTTGCCGACAGTATTTCAAGACTTTTCGATTTTTCTGCGGATAACAATATTATAAAACGCATCAATGACAGTTCATGGGGACAAGCTCAAAACATGTCAGCTGCAACAAATATGAATATATCGCAAATGCAGTATGACGGAGTAAGTACTTCATTTAATAATATTGCAGAACAAAGCGGACAGGCTCAACTGCAATTCGCTCAGGCGCAAATGAACAGCCAGCAACAAATGTATTCAGGTTTTCGAGATTTTGTTTCCGGTATTTGGGGTGAAATCACTGACAATGTTAACATTGCCGGACAAATGCAACTTGAAAGTAATCAAATACAGGTTGAAGGGCAAAAACAGGCGTTTTCAGGGCTTAAAGACTTTGCAACGGAAATCTGGAACGGTATTACCGATACAACTAATACGGCAGGGCAGATGCAGGTACAAAATGCACAAATACAGACACAGGCAAATATAGAAATGTGGAACAGCATTTGGCAGTCTGCCGCAAATGCATGGGAAAATATTCAAAGTAAGTGGAGCGAAGCCGTAAGCTGGTTCACCGGCAATATATATAATCCGTTGGAAAATTTGGCGCAAAGTGCAGGTGCAGGAATTGCCGCCGGTATAAACAGTGCAATTGCCACTATACAAAGTGCATGGGCAGGCGTGGTAAATTGGTTTGAATCAAATGTTTTCGGACCAATTAGGCAGAAATACATTGAACTTAAAAATTCCGCTCCGTCTCCTGTTCAGAGTGTGCTCAGTTTCGTTGACGGCGGAATAGGAAAAAACGCTACGGGTACAATGAACTGGACGGGCGGTCTTACCGAGATAAATGAACAGGGCGGCGAAATTGTTGACCTCCCGACCGGTAGCCGCATATATCCGGCACAGACAACGGAACGTATTATTCAGCGTGAACTTGCCGAAAATACATCTAATGCGGGCGGCGGCAATGTAACAATTACCGGCAATACTTTTATTGTACGCAATGAACAGGATATTGATGAAATCGCCTACCGTCTTGTGTCTATCATGCGGCAGGTAAATGCAAACTTTGGAGGTGCATATTAATGAGCCTTGACAGTTTTATGAATAAAGCCTACAGCGTAGTAAATTTATTATCTTTGGCATTAGGGAATGAAACTGCTGCCAAACGGCAAATAATATTAAGTTCAGACAATGAAAAATTCACTATTCCTGTTACTCCCCGCAGTTACGAAATAAAAACAGCACAAAATAATGAAACAATAGATATCCTTGATTTCGGTGAAGCTATGCTATTTGGCAATGCAAAACTTAAACGGCTTAGTTTTTCCGGCTTTTTCCCGCATCCGAAACATGATTATCCGTTTATCGTGGGAGATGTTAAAAATCCGATTGAATGCGTGGAACTACTCACAAAGTGGAAAGAAGCTAAAAAGCCGATAAGGGTAATAATAACCGACAGCCCCGTAAATTTGATGATGGGGCTTCGGGAATTCACCTACCGTGAACAGGACGGCACAAGGGATATCTATTATAAATTATCTTTTGTTGAGTATAAGGAACTTAATACGCCGTCTGCCAATAATGATAAACAGATTGACGAAACAACGGGATTGAAACAGCGTACTGACGAGCCGGAAAATCCTGAAAGCTGGGTTGATAAAGCAGATGATATTTTAGACGCTTCCAAAAAAATATACGGTGATTACAGCCATTGGCGAAATATAGTACAGTCTAACGATTTAAAAAATCTGGCCATAAATAATGTAACGAAGCTAAATCTGAGGAAGAATTTAAAATGAAAATATTTCATAAAGGCAAAGACATATCCACTTTAGTAAAAAAGATAACTTGGAGTGGTAGCCGTATGCAGGTGGCCAGAAAACTTGTATTTGACTATGTACAGGACGACCGCGACCCGAATGTTCCAGTGCTTGTCATAAATAATGGTGAAACCATATTCGGCTATGACGAAGAGAACAATATAATCTTTCGCGGCAATGTTTTTGATGTGGAGAAAAATCGGCAGAATTCCAATGTACGGATTACAGCCTTTGATAATTTGTTTATTTTGAGCAAATCCAAAACGACAAAAAAATTCGTAAATATCACAGCTGAAGATATAACGACAGCGATATGCCGAGAACTAGGTGTCAAAGTCGGCAATCTGATAAAAACGGGTGTTCCGGTGAGTTTCATCGCAGACCGTAAGACAGGCTATCAGATAATTATGATGGCTTACACCGAAGTAAGCAAAAAGACGGGTGAAAAATATCACCCGATTATGAACAACGACCAACTAGATATCATCCTAAAAGGTACGTTAATCGAAAATTATGTTGCCGACAGCCGTAGCAATATGACAGAGAGCACCTATAAGGAAAGCATTGAAAACATGATAAATCAGATAATGATTACCGACCAGCAGGGCAATATGACTGGGTATAAGCGTAATGATGAATGGATTGACAAATACTCTATGATACAGGACGTTTATAAAACTGACCCGAACAAAGATACCAATAAAGAAGTCGAAGCAATGCTAAAAGGACCTGACAGAAGCGGTTCTCTTACGCTCATCGGAGACTATCGAGTGAAATCTTCTTATTCTATAGAGATAAGAGACAGTCTAAACGCCGGTAAATTCTGGGTTAAATCTGACGTACACACATTCCAAAACGGTAATCACATGATGAAAATCGAGCTTGAATTTGAAAACATGATGAATGAGGAAAAAGCTCCGCAAGAAAAAACTAAAAAGTAGGTGATTTAATGGCACAAATTCCTAGTGCAGAGTCAAGTGTTGAAAAAATAGTTGATATAATGCATAGCGTTGCACAATCTTATGTTCCACGCAGTGCTTTTATAGGTATTGTAAAAAAACCTCCACCTAATTTTGTTATTAAAGCAAATAATATTGAGTTAACACCTGAAAATGCCTATATATCTAAGCGGTTGCTTGTTGGCTATGAAAGAGCGGCACGAGGTCATTTAGTTTCGGCAACGCAAAATAAATCAGGCGGTAGCGGCGACAGTTCATATGAAAGCCATAATCACAGCATAGATAATGACTACACTGAAAATTTCATCTATACCGATACGTTGAAAGTCGGCGACTGGGTTAGTATCCTGCCGTGCGAAGGGGCGGAAGGACAGCTTTATATCATAAACGAAGAGGTGGTAAAACTTGAGTGAAGAATTTCCATTTACCGGCACAAATACAGTTACTGTAGAAGAAGATTTACCACTATACAAAGAATACGCATGGAATTTCGACACGGACAAGTTCATCTATGATAATGCCGGTAATCACGTGTTAGTTGAAGGAAATGAAGCTATAAAAGTCTGGATTTATAAGGCGTTAAAGACCGAACGTTTCAGATACACGGCGTATAGCTGGCAGTACGGTATCGAGCTTAAAAAGTTTATCGGCAAAGTCATGACGGTCGGCGAGCGGATTTCCGAATTTAAACGAGCCATAATTGAATGTTTAATGGTAAATCCGTATATAAAGTCTATTAATTCTATTAATATAACGCGCGACAAGACAAATATTGATTGTGAAATTGATTTAACTACGGTTTACGGGGAGCTGGTGATTAATGTATAAGGCAAGAGAACAAAAAGACATATTGCAGGAAATGATTAATAGTTCCAAAGCAAAAACAGGATTGTTCGAAGGAACGTTCCAGTATGACGCACTTGCCAGCAACTCGATCGAATTTGCCAAAGTCGAGGTTGAACTTGAGGAACTAAACAAAGTTGCTTTTGCAGATACTTCATACGGCGAATATCTGACCATGATAGCTAAACAATACGGTGTTATCCGAAAGGAAGCCACCAAAGCTATAGGTGTTTTGACTGTAAAGGGCACCGGCATGATTTACGCAGGTGCTACTTTTGCAACGGAAAGCGGCATCCAGTTTGTAGCTATCGAAAACACGGAAATAAAAGAAAACGGGCAAATAAATATTGAAGCTGTAACTGCCGGAGTTATCGGCAATGTAGATGCTGAAACTATAAATGTTATTTCCATGTCTATTCCCGGTATAAACAGTGTGATAAATTCCGAACCGACAATGGGCGGTTATGACGAAGAAACGGATACTGAATTACTCGACAGGTATTTGTTTAAAGTCAGAAATCCAGCGACAAGCGGCAATAAAAATAATTATGAACTTTGGGCACGCGAGATTGAAGGCGTAGGTGGTGCAAGATGTATTCCTCTTTGGAATGGCAACGGTACAGTCAAGGTGGTTATAATTGACGCAAATCTGAACGTTGCTGATGAAACACTGCTAAATAAAGTCCGTGCCTACCTTGAAGAAGAAAAACCGATCGGCGCAGATTTAACCGTAGTATCAGCAACTGCCGTGAATGTAAAAATAGCAGCCAATATTTACGGCAGCGTAAATAAGGATGAATTCAAAGAAAAGGTTGATACGTATTTTAAAGAAATAGGCTTTAATCGTGGTTATGTATCCATTGCTCATATCGGAAAAACGCTTCTTGAATGTAGTGGCGTCATTGACTATGACAGCTTGACCTTAAACGGTGAGGCAAAAAATATACCTCTCACCGAAGAACAGCTGCCGATTTTAGAAAATGAGGTGGATTTTAATGTTATATCTACTTAGACGTACACCAGTAAAAACATTAAAGCATCTGCCAAATTTTCTCCCTACTGATAACGACTTTAAAAACACGGAATTAATCAGTGACGATGAACATGAAAAACTGAGGCTTGATATTTTAGATGTAAAAAATCAGCTTTTTATTGAAACAGCAACATGGGGATTGTCCGACTGGGAGCGGCTTCTTGATTTATCTGTAAAAGAAAACGCCGGCATAGAAGACAGACGCATACAGATACTGTTAAAATTACAGGGCGCCCATATAGTGTCCGAAACGTTTATGAATAACCTGATAAATATGTTTTGCCAAGACAAATCTGGTTATATAATCCAGAATAATCCTGAATATTGGTTTGAATTATGTATCAGCGGTGATGATGAAATAAAATGGAAAGAATTACTGGAAGCCGTTAATACATACAAACCGGCGCATTTGGGATTTGCTGTAGTAATCAGGATTATAAGCCAGATTTTAACAAGCCATAAAGCAAACATTACCCAATATGTAAACGCCAAACATAATTTCTGGAATTTGGGCACGGCAGAAAAAACTTATTGGGACGGTGTCTGGTGCTGGGACGGCAGTATCGACTGGAGTGGCTTAAAACCGAATGCAAAATACAAAGAAAGGCAGTCCCATGTTATAGACATTTTAACTAAAGTTAATTCTGCACAGACCTTTAAGACAGGACAAAGCGCAGATATAACGTATAAAATAACATCTAAGCACAGACTTTTAACAAGCCATAAAGCAGGCAGTATTTATTATGTAGATATAGACTTAAAACAAAACATTGAACACAGGGCATTAAATACAGGTAAAATTAATGCTATGCAGAGCCGAACCACAGGGAACGCAAAAAACCTATGGGACGGCTCTTTTTGTTGGGACGGCAGCCACGCATGGGAGGGTGATTATACCCTGCAAAATGCACAAATGGAAAACCTATGCACCTGTTACAGCACGGATAAAAACGGAAACATTAAGAAAGGAACATTTGAAAGATTATGAGCGATACACAGAATATTAATCCTACACAAACACTTGAAATAAACGGTGAACCGGCACCGCTGGCAGAATTTAATCAGGACACATTTCTACAATCCAACAAAAAGACTACAACTGATTACAGAGCGGCATTTGCACAAGCAATCGGGACGACAGGTACTATTGCAAAAATTGTAAAAATGGCATTCGGTACAGCGGGAGAGGTGGACGGACAGGGAAACCCTGCACCGCCGAGCGATAACGGTAACTTAAACAATGTTGTTTTAACTAAAGATATTACTTCTGTAACTTATCCGGTTGAAACTTCTGTTTGTTTTGAAGCAGAGATTGAAGCCGGAGATTATACGGGAGATATCAATGAGGTTGCTCTGATTGATGAGGACGACCGCACCGCCGCAAAAATGAGGCTTTTAACAAGTAAAGGTATAGACGCAGAAAGTGGCGCTGTATTTCGCTGGACTGTAGAATTTTGAGGTGATTAGATGAATAGTGAAGAATTAAAAAAAAATTTTAGCTTATTAATGCCAAGTGAGATAAATGGATTTAAAAGACCAAAGGAACCGATAGCTAATGATAATGATTTCTTT
>ENA-ORLM01000169-ORLM01000169.1-human-gut-metagenome-genome-assembly--contig:-NODE-169-length-80122-cov-5.243738_pt1 | contig 80122 bp, 74 predicted proteins | sample MGYA00243063_ERZ508815 | MGnify/ENA primary metagenome ERZ508815 (study PRJEB26277, sample SAMN04329768) | human gut metagenome | biome: human-associated habitat | host: Homo sapiens | place: USA...
GGATGCATTGCAAGGATACTATATTGAGGACTCAAAACAACTGGCCTTATTCTAAACTTATCCCGAACTCAGGTAAAAGTATGTCTCCTGAAATACTGAGTTGCTATACTCGCAAAATTTCCATACAGGAAGTTCTCCATCTGGCCTCAGCCAAAATTATGTCGCACTACGAAAGCCGGGGAGTACAATATACACGGTTGGGATATGTTAAACTGGTAAATCAGAGATAGAGAGGACTGCGAATTAACAGAAGTCTTTCCGTATATAGACATGGACTCTTAGCACTCATTACAGGTAATGAGTGCAGTTTTTGCCCGTAAGTATTACAATACTTTCAAGGAAAAACTCCAGTACTTACTTGAAAGGACTGGCAAAAATAATAATACCTCCATAGCAGGCTCCTTGTTTCATTTTCATTCTTAATCAGAACCGCATGTAGAAACCATGCGTCCATCGAAACAACTCTAGTTGTATCGCTACCTTGCTTTTTTAAAACGAGATTGACGTATATTCTAAAAATTATTTGTATCTTTGCCTTAAATTTTCGCGACATATGAAAATTAAGGAAGTAATTAGTGCCCTTGAGATGTTCGCGCCTCTGCCTTTGCAAGACGGATTTGATAATGCCGGACTGCAAGTTGGATTGACAGACGTGGAAGCTACAGGGGCATTGTTGTGTCTGGACGTAACCGAAGCGATAGTAGACGAAGCCATTGCATTGGGATACAATCTGATTGTATCGCATCATCCGCTTATTTTCAAAGGCTACAAGTCGCTGACAGGGAAAGATTATGTAGAACGCTGCGTGATGAAAGCAATCAAGCACGACATCGTGATTTTTTCCATGCATACCAATCTGGATAATGCTCCACAGGGAGTAAACTATAAAATAGCCGAGAAACTGGGTTTACACCATGTATCCATACTCGAAGCCAAAGAAAACGCCTTACTTAAACTGGTCACTTTTGTTCCGACAGAACGGGCTGGAGAAGTACGGGAAGCATTGTTTGCAGCCGGCTGTGGATGTATAGGAAACTACGACAAATGCAGCTACAACATAGAAGGAAAGGGAACTTTCCGTGCAGGAGAGGAAACAAATCCTTATTGTGGAGCGATAGGAGAGTTGCACGAAGAAAATGAGACAAGAATTGAAACTATTCTGCCGGCTTTTCTAAAGCAATCTGTAACCCGGGCATTAATCGGCGCGCATCCGTATGAAGAACCGGCATACGATTTCTACCCACTGGCTAACCAATGGACACAAACCGGGGCTGGAGTGATAGGCGAACTTCCGGAAGAAATCAATGAAGGTGATTTTCTCCAACAAGTAAAGCAGATATTTGGAGCAGGATGCGTAAAGCATTCCCGACTTACAGGCCGGCCTATCCGGAAGGTAGCTTTATGCGGAGGAGCAGGAGCATTCCTTTTGCCTAACGCAGTTTCTGCTCAGGCAGATGTATTTATTACCGGAGAAGTGAAATATCACGATTATTTCAACTACGAAGGAAGAATATTAATTGCAGAAATAGGGCATTACGAGAGTGAACAGTATACCACGGAAATATTCCAGAATCTCCTTAAAGAGTATTTTCCAAGCCTCAACACTCAGATAACCCATATAAATACGAATCCTATTAAATATTTATAAGAACTATGGCTAAAGAAGCAAAAAAAGATTCTACAGAATTGAGCGTGGAAGAAAAACTGAAAACATTGTACCAGTTGCAAACCATGCTGTCGGAAATCGACAAGATTAAAACTTTAAGAGGTGAACTTCCTCTCGAAGTGCAAGACCTTGAAGACGAAGTAACCGGCTTGAGAACACGTATTGAAAAAATCAAAGGTGAGATAGAAGATCTGAAATCGAATGTTGCTGGAAAGAAAATCGAAATCGAAACAGCCAAAACTTCTATCGAAAAATACAAAGCTCAACAAGACAACGTACGTAACAACCGCGAGTACGATGTATTGACTAAGGAAATTGAATTCCAGTCATTGGAAGTAGAATTGTGCGAAAAACGTATCAAGGAATATACTGCTTCTATCGCAGCAAAAGAAGAGGAAATTGTAAAAAGTACTCATGCTTTGGAAGAACGCCAGAAAGATCTGGAAGTGAAGAAAAACGAACTGGACGAAATTATCTCTGAAACCAAACAGGAAGAAGAAAAGTTGAGAGAAAAGACCAAAAACCTCGAAACTACTATCGAACCTCGTTTGCTTCAGGCATTCAAACGTATCCGTAAGAACTCACGCAACGGATTGGGTATCACTTATGTACAGCGTGATGCTTGTGGAGGATGTTTCAATAAGATTCCGCCTCAGAAACAGTTGGATATCCGTATGCGTAAGAAAATTATCGTTTGCGAATACTGTGGACGTATCATGATCGACCCGGAATTGGCAGGAGTAGTGACAGAAAAGCACTTGGATACCAAGATTAAATAAAAGCATTTTATCTCTTCCTTATATTCCGCAATACACATAAAAAGGCATTTACCTTTTCCGTGTATTGCGGATTTTTTTTATTCTATAACATATCGTATGGAGGAATATCCGGCAAAAACGCATACGTGCCATCCATATAGTTCACTTTACAGCAATAATGACGAAGCCCGTTGCTCACAATCAGGTATTCTACCTTCAATACGATATTATAACGGGTAATCTGGTCGAATACAGCCTGCGTAATCTCCACCGAAGGTGCTTTATATTCCACAATCATCCGCGCATTCAGATTGCGCCTGTAGAGCACCGTATCACACCGTTTTTTCGTCCCGTTTAAGCAGATCTGTACCTCATTGGCCAATAATCCCTTGGGATAACCTTTCTGCTCTAACAGGAAATGAATAAAGTGCTGACGCACCCATTCCTCAGGTGTCAAGGCTACATACTTCTTGCGTAAATCATCAAAAATATAGTTTTTACCTGTCTTTGTGATAACTTTATGAGAATAGTGTGGTAAATTTAATGGCAACATTTCGTACATTTGCATATATAGGTCATACATTTCTTACAAAAGTAGTGAAAGGCGGGTGTAGCGGCAAACGAAAAGCAATGTTTTTCAAGTTTGACCATACAGAATAGCTTTCTATTTTACTCAAAAAAACAAAAACATTATGAAAACAAAAGAGGAAATTGTAGCAAACTGGCTACCCCGATACACCAAACGGAACTTAGAGGATTTTGGTGAATATATTCTGCTGACCAACTTCAACAATTATGTCGAAATTTTTGCCGAAAAGTTTAATGTACCTATCTTAGGACGTGACGCCAATATGATTTCTGCCCATGCCGAAGGAATCACCATAATCAACTTCGGAATGGGAAGCCCCAATGCGGCAATTATCATGGATTTACTAAGCGCTATCAAGCCTAAAGCATGCCTATTCCTGGGAAAATGCGGAGGAATAGACAAGAAGAACCAGATCGGCGACCTGATTCTGCCAATTGCAGCCATCCGGGGAGAAGGTACATCGAACGATTATTACCCCCCTGAAGTACCGGCCCTTCCGGCATTTATGTTACAGCGTGCCGTTTCATCAGCCATCCGTGACCATTCCCGCGACTATTGGACCGGAACTGTGTATACCACCAACCGACGTATCTGGGAGCATGATGATGACTTCAAGAAGTATCTTCTCAAAACACGTGCCATGGCCGTAGATATGGAAACTGCAACGCTTTTTACAACAGGATTTGCGAATCATATCCCTACAGGAGCTCTGCTCTTGGTATCCGACCAACCCATGATACCGGAAGGGGTAAAGACAGACAAAAGCGATTCTATGGTTACACGCCGTTTTGTGCATGAACACGTAGAAATAGGTATCGCTGCCTTACGCATGATTATCGATGAAAAGAAAACAGTAAAACATTTGAAGTTTGATTGGTAAATGGCTAAAGAAGTTACTTACGAAGAGATTGTCCGCAACTTAAAAAATGAAGTCTATTCTCCCATCTATTTTCTGATGGGAGAAGAAGATTATTACATCGACCGTATATCCGATTATCTCGTAAATCATACGCTCACAGAGACTGAAAAGGAGTTTAATCTGACTGTTCTGTATGGAGCAGACACAGACATTGCAACGGTTATCAATGCAGCCAAACGTTACCCCATGATATCTAAATACCAGGTGGTGGTAGTAAAAGAGGCTCAGCATTTACGTAATATAGAAGAGCTGACTTACTATCTCCAGAAACCTTTAGCGTCAACTATTCTGGTCTTTTGCTACAAGCATGGAGCATTAGACAGAAGAAAAAAAGTTACAGCCGAAATAGAAAAAGCCGGAGTACTCTTTGAATCGAAGAAACTAAAGGAAGCTCAGTTGCCAGGTTTTATTTCTTCCTATCTGAAAAGAAAACAGGTAGAAATAGAGCCGAAGGCATCCGAAATGATGGCTGAATTTGTAGGAGCTGACTTAAACAGAATGGCGGGCGAATTGGAAAAATTAATTATCACTCTTCCGGCCGGACAAAAGCGTATTACCCCCGAGCTGATTGAACGAAACATTGGCATAAGTAAAGACTACAACAACTTCGAATTACGGAATGCTTTAATAGCAAAGGACGTCTTAAAAGCAAATCAGATAGTAAAATATTTTGAAGAAAATCCCAAGAATAATCCATTGCAGGTGACCTTGGCTGTTTTATTTAATTTCTTTGCAAATCTTATGCTCGCTTACTATGCACCGGAAAAAACAGATCAGGGAATCGCAGCTCAACTTGGTCTTCGTTCACCCTGGCAATCCAAAGATTATATGATAGCAATGCAAAAATACAGCGGAGTTAAAGTAATGCAGATTATTGGGGCAATCCGCGAATGCGATGCTAAATCCAAAGGTATAGGCAATCCTTCTACACCCGATGGAGAACTGCTACGAAGTCTGGTCTATATGATCTTGCACTAACTCCTAAAGTTACTTCCAGCAGACATCGAACAGAAACTAAAAAAAGAAGTTTTATAAAGCTTTTCATATCCACTAGACACTGTTATCGATCTGCAATTTTAACAGCTAAAATAAACAAAAGAAAGACTCTTTTAATCTTCCTTTTTGTACAATAAGTCCTATACAAAGCTCCCTCTTTCCTTTTAATCGGAAAGGGGGATTTACATAAGACAAACATCAGAAACATTACACTTCCCATCTCATATTTCTTGTCTTTGCATGATAGAATCCTCTCTCTACGCTATTGCAAATCCATCATGTATAATAGCCTCTAAAAACTCTTTTAAAATTCATAGAACGGAAATACAAAAGGAAATACACTAATTTTTTATAATATTTATAGCTACCCAAATATCATATGGACAGATATTTCGTCATTTACATTACACAATAAAATATTTAAAGGCGAATTTCAGAAATTTATGCAGGAATTTCAGAAGTAGGACTGACGATATGTATCATATAGACCATCAAAAATACGGCAAATTTACTCACAACTTGATTACACCACACAAAAACGGCCGTTTTATGAGGTTTTCCGATCTAATAGTTCACACATCCTCTTACATGCATTTTCAATTTTATATAGGGTTATATCTTCGTAAACGAAAAGAGCATGTCCATGCAATAGCAAAGTAGACTTAGGATACAAAACTGCTAATCCTTTTACCTCACAATACAAATGTAATACATATTAATCAATATTACATTTGTAATGATATACAAATATCATATCATACTATACAAATATATATATAATTGTATATTTCTTTATTATTTCACAATAGCAGAGTAGGGGATACCTTTTTATATACATGTATATTTGTATTACTTTATTATTGTATATGTATATTTATTCTACGGCACACAACTATAATTATATTCTAATAACCAACACTTTACAAAAATAAAGTAAAGCTTATATACATGAATTAACATCTGTTATGTCTGTATTTATACTATAAAATAGAAATTAAACCCAGTCAATTATCAATACATCTATATGCCAAATTTTTAATGTAAATCATTAAAGTTTATTCCAATATATAGCCTTCTCTGTTTACATATATAAATTACACTTGTTAATACAAGGTTTACATTATTAAATTGCAACTTTATTTAATTTTATAAACGTATAATTTGCAATATTAAAATCTATCAATTACTTTTGTATATCGAAATTCTTCTAATTCCATTTGTAAATGAAAGACCGTATCGCTCAAATAATGCAAAAAGAAGGACTAAGTAACGTTGAATTTGCCGAAAAGATTGGCATTTCAACTTCTTCTTTATCACATATATTCAACGGGCGCAATAAGCCGAGTTTGGAAGTAGTAATGCGTATACATAAGGCATATCCACATATAAACCTCAATTGGCTGCTTTATGGAGAGGGTCCGATGACGGAAGAATCGCAAGAAGAAAAACCAGAGGCTATTAGCGGAATAGATTTCATGTGGGATAACACCTCAGAAAAGCCCGAAATTGCGGCCAATCCATCAGACGCTTCCGATTTTGGGCAAAAAAACGGGGGTAACAACCCCATTTATCCCACTAAAGAGATTGTACGTGAGGAAATTAAGTACATTGAAAAGCCACATCCCAAAATTACAGAAATCAGGATTTTCTTCGATAACGGAACGTACGAAGTCTTCAAGCCTGATAAATAAGAAAAAGACAGCTGAAAAACGTGACCTGTATCGCAAGCTAACGATACAAGTCACGAAAGGCAACGATACTTGTATCGATAGCTCACGATACAAGTATCGTTTTCGTTTTCTCTATATGTATTTAGGGTAAATTCGCTATCTTTGCAAGTAAAACGAACTTACCCTAATTTTTTATGAAAAAATACATCTTAGATTTAACGGTTACAGAGAACATACGTTTGCATGCCAACTATGTCCTCATTAAATTAACCCAGTCAGATCCATTGCCCGAAATGTTACCGGGACAATTTGCTGAGATCCGTATAGACGGCTCTAACACAACCTTCTTACGCCGTCCTATTTCCATCAACTACGTAGACCGTCGTACTAATGAAGTTTGGTTCCTCGTACAATTGGTTGGCGATGGTACCCACAAATTAGCAACTGTAAAACAAGGTGATACTGTAAATGTTGTTTTGCCTTTAGGAAACGGATTCTCAATGCCAGAAACACCAGAAAAGAAAGTCTTACTGATTGGAGGCGGTGTAGGCACAGCTCCTATGTTATATTTAGGAGAGGCCCTTCTTAAAATAGGCTGCAAACCAACTTTCTTGTTAGGTGCCCGTTCCAAGAATGACCTGTTACAATTGGATGAATTTGCTGCATTTGGTGACGTATACACCACCACAGAAGATGGAAGTATGGGAGAAAAAGGATACGTCACTCAGCATAGTGTACTGGCAAACAACAAGTTTGATATGATTTACACTTGTGGACCAAAACCTATGATGATGGCCGTTGCCAAGTATGCCAAATCCAACGATATTGAATGTGAAGTATCTTTGGAAAACACTATGGCATGTGGCGTAGGTGCTTGCCTTTGCTGTGTAGAAAAAACAGATGAAGGACACGTGTGTGTATGTAAAGAAGGTCCGGTATTTAATATAAAGAAACTATTATGGCAGATTTAAGCGTAAACATCGGTAATTTGAAAATGTCGAACCCGGTCATGACTGCATCGGGTACATTTGGATATGGACTTGAGTTCCAGGATTTTGTAGACTTGGAAAAAATTGGAGGTATCATTGTAAAAGGTACTACCTTACACCACCGTGAAGGAAATCCGTATCCTCGTATGGCAGAAACCCCAATGGGAATGCTCAATGCGGTAGGATTACAGAACAAAGGTGTACATTATTTCGTAGATCACATCTACCCGCAAATCAAAGATATCAAAACTAACATGATTGTCAATGTATCGGGATCTCAGGTAGAAGATTATGCTGAAACTGCACGTATCATCAACGAGCTGGAAAATATACCGGCTATTGAATTAAACATCTCATGCCCGAACGTTAAGCAAGGTGGTATGGCCTTCGGAGTAACAGCTCATGGAGCTGCAGAAGTAGTCAGTGCTGTACGAAAAGTATACAATAAGACCCTCATTGTAAAACTGTCTCCCAACGTTACTGATATTACTGAAATTGCCCGTGCTGCAGAAGGTGCCGGAGCAGATAGCGTATCGCTTATCAATACACTTTTGGGTATGGCTATTGATGCAGAAAAACGCAAGCCTATTCTTTCTACCGTTACCGGTGGTATGAGTGGAGCCGCTGTGAAACCTATTGCTTTACGAATGGTATGGCAGGTAGCAAAAGCAGTGAAAATTCCAGTTGTCGGTTTGGGAGGTATCATGAATTGGAAAGATGCAGTAGAATTCCTTTTGGCTGGTGCATCGGCTATTCAGATTGGTACAGCTAACTTTATCGATCCAGCCATCACAGTAAAGGTAGCAGAAGGTATCAATGATTACCTGAACCGTCATGGATATTCATCTGTACGCGACATTATCGGAGCATTAGAAGTATAAGAAAATATTTTACAACATTTGCTTTATAAAAGAATAAGCTCTGCATCCGCTTTTATGACAGGATGCAGAGCTTACTTTTTATGGCCAAAAGAAGAAAGCTCTGCATCTTCATTTTGACAACCTCTTATTTTTGTAAAGATTATTTCCCTTCCAGCAAGTCCGGACGCAAACGCTGTGTACGCTCTAAGGATTGCTGAAATTCCCACTCACGTATTTTTGCTTCATGACCGGATAAAAGAATATCGGGCACTTTCCAGCCATTGTACTCCGCCGGACGGGTATAGACTGGAGGAGCCAGTAAATTATCTTGAAAAGAATCAGACAAAGCCGACTGCTCATCGGATATTACACCCGGGATAATCCGTACAATAGAATCAGCTATAACCGCAGCTGCCAGTTCTCCTCCCGTGAGCACGTAATCGCCAATACTGATTTCTTTCGTAATAAAATGTTCGCGGATACGATAATCAATTCCTTTGAAATGCCCGCAGAGAATTATCAGATTCTGAGTCATCGATAACGTGTTTGCCATCTTCTGATTAAACTGCTCTCCATCGGGAGTAGTAAAAATCACCTCATCATAATGACGCTCTGCCTTCAATGCCGAAATACATCGGTCGATAGGCTCTATCTTCATCACCATACCTGCACATCCTCCAAAGGGATAATCATCTACTTTACGGTAGCGGTCGTAAGCATAATCACGTAAATTGTGAATATGAATTTCGGCAATACCTTTCTTCTGTGCACGGCTCATGATAGAATAATTGAAAAAACCTTCTATCATTTCCGGCAAAACCGTTATAATATCTATTCTCATAATGTCTTGTTATTTTTTGCAAAAGTAAGAATATTCCTCCGTACCCACATCTCCCCAAACTACATTTTTGCTATTTTTGCACGAAACATCATTCAAAAACATCATGACTGAAATAGAAAGAATAGACCAACTACGCGAAGAGTTGCATCTTCATAACTACAATTATTATGTTTTAAACGCCCCGGTAATTTCAGATATCGAATTCGATAAGCTGATGCGAGAGCTACAGGATCTGGAAGCCAAACATCCGGAGCATTTCGATGAGAACTCTCCGAGCATGCGCGTAGGAAGTGATATCAATAAAAATTTCACCCAGGTGGAGCACAAGTATCCGATGTTATCCTTGGGAAATACATATTCGGAAGCCGAAGTAACCGACTTTTATGAACGGGTCAGCAAATCTTTGAATGAAGAATTTGAAATCTGTTGCGAAATGAAATTCGACGGGACTTCTATTTCTTTAACCTATGAAAACGGAAAGTTGGTACGTGCCGTGACACGTGGTGATGGAGTGAAAGGAGACGATGTCACAGACAACGTTAAAACCATCCGCAGCATCCCGTTGGTATTACATGGTAATGATTATCCTCAAAACTTTGAAATACGCGGTGAAATTCTGATGCCATGGGATGTATTCGAGAAATTAAACCGCGAACGTGAAGCACGTGAAGAACCGCTTTTTGCCAATCCTCGCAATGCTGCATCGGGTACTTTAAAATCTCAAAACTCTGCAGTAGTGGCTAGCCGGCAATTGGATGCTTATCTTTACTATCTGTTAGGTGAGAATTTGCCTTGTGACGGACATTATGAAAACCTTCAAAAAGCGGCCGAATGGGGATTTAAAATATCTCATATCACTCGTAAAGTACGGACTTTGGATGAGGTCTTCGAATTTATCAAATACTGGGATATAGAACGAAAGAATTTACCTGTTGCAACCGACGGTATTGTCTTAAAGGTAAACTCTCTGCGTCAACAACGGAATTTGGGATATACAGCCAAATCGCCCCGATGGGCTATTGCCTACAAGTTTCAAGCCGAACAAGCTCTTACAAAACTCATCAAGGTAACGTATCAGGTAGGACGTACAGGTGCTATCACACCAGTAGCTAACCTTGAGCCTGTACAACTCTCAGGAACTGTAGTGCGCCGGGCTTCTTTGCACAATGCAGATATTATTGCTTCGCTAGATTTACATGTAGGCGATATGGTATATGTAGAAAAAGGAGGAGAAATCATCCCTAAGATTACAGGGGTAGATGCAGCTTCACGCAAACCCGATAGTGAAAAGATAACTTTCATCACTCACTGTCCGGAATGTGGAAGCAAATTGGTACGTTATGAAGACGAAGCAGCTCATTATTGTACAAACGAAACGGCTTGTCCTCCACAAATCAAAGGGAAAATAGAGCATTTTATCAGTCGCAAAGCCATGAATATAGAAGGACTTGGGCCAGAAACAGTAGACCTGTTTTATCAGGAAGGAATGATACACAATGTAGCTGACCTTTATCATCTGCAGGCTACAGATATCTGCCAATTGGAAAGAATGGGTGAAAAATCGGCAGAAAACATTATACAAGGTATCCTACGCTCAAAGGAAGTTCCTTTCGAAAGAGTTTTGTTTGCTCTTGGTATTCGCTTTGTAGGTGAAACTGTAGCAAAGAAAATTGCCAAAGCCTTCCGGTCTATTGATGCATTGATGTCTGCAACTCTTGACGACTTAATTCATGTGGATGAAATAGGAGAAAAGATAGCCCAAAGTATCTTGCTATATTTTGCAAATGAGAAGAATCGTGCTTTGATCGAACGCCTTCGCGAAGCTGGTCTGAAACTGGAAGCTGATGAAACAGACTATTCAGGCTACACAGATAAGCTACAAGGTAAATCTATAGTTATCAGTGGAGTTTTTGCTCATCATTCACGTGATGAATACAAAGAAATGATTGAAAAACATGGTGGTAAAAATGTAGGAAGTATTTCCAAGAAGACTAGTTTCGTGTTGGCGGGAGAGAATATGGGACCCAGTAAGCTAGAAAAAGCTCAGAAATTAGGCATAACAATTCTCAATGAAGATGAATTTTTAGCCATGATTAACTAAAAGCAGGCTTTTTAAAAGCAAAAAGATAATAAAAATAATAATTCAATAGAAAATATTCGTATTTTTGCATTTTGTACAAGAGTTTATAATTCATTTATGATACGAAGAAGACTTAGCGGAATGGGAGTAGCTCTGATAACTCCTTTCAATGAAGACGGAAGTGTAGACTACGACGCACTTATCAGATTAGTAGAATATCAAGTTCAAAACGGCATAGACTTTCTCTGCGTATTGGGAACTACAGCCGAAACCCCGACACTTACCGCTGATGAGAAAAAGAAAATAAAGCAGGTCGTTATTGAACGCGTTAATGGACGTGTACCTATTTTATTAGGTATCGGAAGTAATTGTACGCAAACTGTAGTAGACACATTGAAAAACGATGATTTTACAGGTGTAGATGCTGTTTTGGTTTCTGTACCTTATTATAATAAGCCCTCACAAGAAGGTATTTACCAGCATTATAAAGCAATTGCAGAAGCGACCCAATTACCGATCGTGCTTTATAATGTACCAGGTCGTACAGGGGTAAACATGACAGCTGCTACAACCCTTCGCCTTGCACGTGATTTTCAAAACATTGTAGCAATTAAGGAGGCTTCTGGAGACATTACACAAATGGATGATATCATTAAGAACAAACCTGAAAATTTTGATGTCATCTCTGGTGATGATGGTATTACCTTCCCGCTAATCACATTGGGAGCTGTAGGAGTAATCTCGGTTATCGGAAATGCTTTTCCACGCGAATTCAGCCGTATGACACGTTTAGCTTTAGCAGGTGATTATGCAAATGCCCTAACTATTCACCATAAATTTACAGAGCTGTTTAAGCTTTTATTCGTTGATGGTAATCCTGCCGGAGTAAAAGCCATGCTAAACATGATGGGAATGATTAAGAACCGTCTTCGTTTACCATTAGTTCCTACACGAATTACAACTTTCGAAGAAATGCGTAGAATTTTGGATGAACTAAAAATCAAATGCTAAAGCAATTCACTTTTAATATAAGAAAGCCAGAATTTTTTCTGAAATTCTGGCTTTCTTATTTATTTGGAAATTTCCGTTCACTTCATTTTTAATCTTAATTTTCTTTTGAAAAGGGAAGATATTAATGGAAATACTGATAACAATAATTAAACATAATACCAATTATAATATAAACATTCAATTATATATTTTATTGAATAATAATAATTCAATATCAATTAATTCCAATAAAAAAAGCTATCTCAAAATAAGATAGCTTTTTTATTATTTATTCTAAACTATATATTAATAACCTAATTCTTTTTCCAAAGCATCGTATTCTGCTTTATTCAACTTCCAATAGATATTCAACAAGAACTGACCCCATAATTGTTTGTTATCCGGTTTCAATTCTTTTGCTTTTTCATAGAAAGGTTTAGCTTTTTCATACAATTCCTTAATTTTAGCTTCATTTGTAGCATATTTAGGATCATCCATAGACAATTTAGAATTTTCTTCTACGATAACCTGTGCTGGGAAGAAATAACAATCTCCAATCTTAGAATAAGCTTCTGCCTTATAATCACTTTCCTGAGCAATTATTTCATTAAATGTTTTGATAGCAGCTTCATAATCCTGTTTTGTATACTGCAGTACACCTTTTACATACAAGAAATATGGGCTTGGATTTTTAGCAAGAATTGCGTCAATCTGAGTCAAACCTTCATCTACTTTATTCTTCTGAATATAGTAATCCATCAAGTTTGCTACGAAATATTCCTGAGTTGGGAATTTTTCTACACCTTCTTTGATTGTAGCCAACCACTGTACTGAATCAGCAGCTTCTTCACTCTTATACAACTCAGCCAAAGCCCACAATGCTCTAAAACCTTCTTCCTTGTGCTCTTTACCTACAGCTGCATATTTGATTACTGCATCTTTATCCTTGATTGAGTAAGCAGCATATGTAGCGTATGCAGCATAGAAAGGAACTAAAGTATCATTTTTTACAGCATCTTCTGTTTCAAAAATAGGGTTCTTAGAAGTATCAATGTACAATCCTAAAATCTTAACAGCATTTGCATAATCACCATTATTCAAAGCAGTACCACCAAGCACATACATATTTTCACGTACGCTAGGATCAGCCAAAACTTTTACAATTTTCTTTCTCAATTTAGGCTTTTTCAATTCACCACTTTTTACTTTAGTCTGCTCAATTTCATCACACTTCAAATAGTATTCATACATTTTAGTAATACTATTTCCCAATTTCAGAGTATCTACCGGGCTATCACTTGGCAAACCATTTCTCAAGAAATACAATTTCTGATTTTCTCCATCATAAATAGATTTCTGAAAATCACCAGCCAACTTCCAAGTTTCTGGATCATTAGCAGTAGATGGATCAACCAAAGCCGGCTCCAAAATTTCAGCAGCTTTTACGGGGTCACTCTTTGCAGATTTCGCTTCCTTCACAACGCTTTCCTGAGCGTTGGCTGCATATACAGAAAACAATAAAGCAGCTGCACTTAATAATACTTTTTTCATAATTGTGTTTTTAATTTAGTAATACAATTTTTCGTTTTAGTTTTTGTCTATATGCTCTTCATTCTGTTCTGGTAATACCTGTTCCGAAGAAGATTCAGCAACACTTTCTTCCTCAGCTTCAGAAGTAACTTTACAAACAGAACCTATCTGATCATTTCGCTTTTCAAGGTCAATCAGACGAACTCCTTGAGTAGCACGACCCATTATACGAACTTCGGCTACTTTCAGACGAATAGTAATACCAGACTTGTTGATAATCATCAAATCATTTTCATCTGTTACTGATTTAATGGCAACCAATTCACCTGTCTTATCCGTAATATTCAGAGTTTTCACGCCCTTACCACCTCGATTTGTTTTACGGTAATCTTCAATATCAGAACGTTTTCCATATCCATTCTCAGAAACAACCATAATTGTTTCTTTCTGAGGATCTTTAATACAAATCATTCCTATTACCTCATCTTTTCCATCCTCATCCAGTGTAATACCACGTACACCAGTAGCTGTACGTCCCATTTCACGCACTGCACTTTCATGGAAACGGATGGCACGACCATTGCGGTTCGCAATTACAATTTCATTGTTACCGTTTGTCATACGAACTTCAATTACGCGGTCGTCTTCACGTATAGTAATTGCATTAACTCCATTCTGACGTGGACGAGAATATTGCTCCAACAGTGTTTTCTTAATAACACCATTCTTTGTACAGAACAATACATAATGACTATTGATAAACTCTGTATCATTCAAATTCTTCACACGCAGATAAGCTGTTACCATATCATCAGCATCAATATTCAGCAAGTTCTGAATAGCACGTCCCTTCGATGTCTTATTGCCCTCCGGAATTTCATAGACCTTCAGCCAGTAACATCTACCTTTCTGCGTAAAGAACATCATCGTATTATGCATTGTAGCAGGATAGATGTGTTCGATGAAATCCTCGTCACGAGTTTCACTACCTTTCGAACCTACTCCCCCACGATTTTGAGCACGGAATTCAGAAAGCGGTGTACGTTTGATGTATCCCAAATGAGAAATTGTAATAACCATCTCATCATCTGCATAGAAATCTTCCGGATTAAATTCTTCCGAAGCATAGACAATTTCCGAACGACGTTTGTCACCGTACTTTTCTTTCACTTCTATCAATTCATCCTTAATGACTTTCTTACATAATTCATCATTAGTCAAGATTTCTTCGTAATATTGAATTTGCTTCATCAGTTCCTCATATTCAGCATGCAACTGATCCTGCATCAAACCAGTCAACTGGCGCAAACGCATTTCTACGATAGCACGTGCCTGAATTTCAGACAACTGGAAGCGTTCCATCAAATTAGATATAGCCTCATTAGGAGTTTTGGCTGCACGAATGATACGAATTACTTCATCAATATTATCCGATGCAATAATCAAGCCTTCCAAGATATGAGCGCGTTCCTTCGCCTTACGCAAATCAAACTGTGTACGACGAATAACCACTTCATGGCGGTGTTCTACAAACAGACGAATTAAATCCTTCAGATTCAGCAATTTCGGTCGTCCGTGTACTAATGCAATATTATTTACACCAAATGAAGTCTGCAATGCAGTCATCTTGAACAATTTGTTCAATACTACACTAGCGTTGGCATCACGTTTTACATCAATTACAATGCGCATACCTTCACGGTCAGATTCATCGTTTACATACGAAATACCTTCTATTTTCTTTTCGTTTACCAAAGAAGCAATATTTTCAATCAGCTCCTTCTTATTTACGTTATAAGGTATTTCATTAACGATTATTTTATCGTGTGTAGGGTGTGATTCTATATCTGTTTTGGCACGCATCACCACACGTCCCCTACCGGTTTCGTATGCATCACGTACCCCACTGATTCCATAAATGTATCCTCCAGTCGGGAAGTCCGGTGCTTTTACATATTGCATCAGGCCATCTACATCTATTTCATTATTATCGATATAAGCAACACAAGCGTCAATAACCTCTGCCAAATTATGTGTAGGCATATTGGTAGCCATACCCACAGCAATACCAGATGCTCCATTTACCAAAAGATTCGGAATACGGGTTGGCATCACAGTTGGTTCCTGTAAGGTATCATCAAAGTTATTCTGGAAGTCTACAGTTTCTTTATAAAGATCCTGCATCATCTCTTCACCTATTTTTTTCAGACGAGCTTCCGTATAACGCATGGCAGCAGGACTATCACCATCAACCGAGCCGAAGTTACCCTGTCCATCTACCAACGGATAACGCATTGCCCAATCCTGAGCCATACGTACCAATGCACCGTACACAGAAGAGTCTCCATGCGGATGATATTTACCTAATACCTCACCTACGATTCTCGCAGACTTTTTATATGGTTTGTCTGAAGTATTTCCCAGTTCCATCATTCCGTACAAAATACGGCGATGCACAGGCTTAAAACCATCTCTTACATCTGGGAGGGCGCGTGCTACGATTACAGACATAGAGTAGTCGATGTACGACGACTTCATTTCCTCTTCGATGTTGATTTTTATAATTCTGTCTTGCTCTTGCATTTAAATTAAATTTATTATTATATCTCTTTAGTTCGATTGTTAAAAACCATGCTAAAGTACGACTTTTTATTGAATTGGCAAAACAAAAGCTCCAAGTTTTAAAAAGCATTCTATTTTTCAAAAAAAGAAAGAAAAACACTGTTTACGAACATAAAAAAGAACTTCCACCATAAAAAACACGTACAATATACACATCTTTCCTATCCCGAAAATCTCGTTGCATAACAAACTACTTCATTCTAAATCATTTAAACATCTACACATAGAAAGTAAACAAAAGAGCCACTACACGAAGATCAAACAATCAAAAAAATTAACTTTCAGAACATAAAAACGCAATTTTCAAATTACAGCAAAAAAACAACAAAATGGCACACTATTTGTTAAATACAAATAATAGAACTTTGGTTCTATATTTATAATGTATATTTGCACATTGGAGAAACATGAATTTTATGGACAATCAAAATCAATTTACGCCACGAGTATCCGATATCATAGTATACAGCAAAGAGGAAGCTAACCGACTACGTAACAAGTATATCACCCCAGAACATTTGTTACTAGGTGTGATACGTGAAGGTACAGGAAAGGCTATTGAAATTTTACAAGATTTATACATTGATTTGAAAACTGTAAAGAAGGAACTTGAAGCCTCTTTGCGCGAAGAAGTCGATGAAACAGATACATACAACGAGAACATTGGTTTCAACGATCTTACAGCCAAATTACTTAAAATGAGCCTATTGGAGTCTCGCCTTATGAAATGTAAGTTCGCTGACACAGAACATATTTTATTAGCAATTATGAGAGAAAGCCAAAGCAAAGCATGTCAAATATTAGAAGAACATGAAGTTACTTATCAGAAAATAAGAGATCGTCTTATTCCTAAATCAGAACCTCAAAGTGGTCTTGATTTTGGGGAAGAAGATGAAGAAGAGGAAGGAATCCGCCGACATGGAAACGAGAACAACTCCCCTTTTGAATCTGATACACAACAAACTACCCGTACCCGCCAACAAAAACCTACTAACGATACCCCTGTACTCGATTCATTCGGTACCGACATGACAAAAGCCGCTTCAGAGGGCAAACTAGATCCGGTAGTAGGACGCGAAAAGGAAATTGAACGTTTAGCACAGATTCTAAGCCGAAGAAAGAAAAACAACCCTATTCTGATAGGCGAACCGGGAGTCGGTAAATCTGCCATTGTAGAAGGACTGGCATTACGCATTGTGGAAAAGAAAGTATCACGTATCCTGTTCGACAAACGCGTGATAGCCCTTGATATGACTGCCGTTGTAGCAGGAACCAAATACCGCGGACAGTTTGAAGAGCGAATTCGTTCTATCCTTAATGAGTTGAAAAAGAACCCGGATATCATCTTGTTTATCGACGAAATCCACAATATTGTAGGTGCAGGATCTGCTGCCGGGTCTATGGATGCTGCCAATATGCTGAAACCGGCGTTAGCCCGAGGAGAAATACAATGTATCGGTGCTACTACATTGGACGAATACAGACAAAATATCGAAAAAGACGGAGCTTTAGAGCGACGCTTCCAAAAAGTATTAGTAGAGCCTACTACTCCCGAAGAGACATTGCAGATTCTGAAAAATATTAAGGAAAAATACGAAGAGCATCACAACGTAAGCTATACAGAAGAAGCTCTTGAGGCATGTGTCAAATTGGCAGACCGCTATATAACCGACCGCAACTTCCCCGACAAAGCGATTGATGCTTTGGATGAAGCAGGTTCACGTGTGCATCTGACCAATATCACCGCGCCCAAAGAACTGGAAGAGCAGGAAAAGCTGATTGAAGAAACCCGTAACCATAAAAACGAGGCAGTACGTTTACAGAACTTCGAATTAGCTGCCAGTTTCCGGGATCAGGAAAAGAAATATATAGAGAAACTGGAGGAGATGAAGCAAGCGTGGGAAGAGAGCTTGAAGGAAAACCGAGAAACAGTAGACGAAACACAGATAGCAGATGTTGTTTCAATGATGTCTGGTATCCCGGTACAACGCATGGCACAAGCCGAAGGAATCAAGCTTCGTGGAATGAAAGAGGAGTTGCTATCTAAAGTCATTGCACAGGATAAAGCCGTAGACACCCTGGTGAAAGCTATCCGCCGAAGCCGTGTTGGACTGAAAGACCCTAACAAGCCTATAGGAACATTTTTGTTCTTAGGGCCTACCGGTGTAGGTAAGACACACTTGGCCAAGGAATTATCCAAACTTATGTTTGGCTCTGCCGATGCACTGATTCGTATCGATATGAGCGAGTACATGGAAAAATTTACAGTGTCTCGTCTTGTAGGAGCTCCTCCGGGATACGTAGGCTACGAAGAAGGTGGACAACTGACAGAGAAAGTACGACGCAAACCCTACTCCATCGTATTGCTGGATGAAATAGAGAAAGCGCACTCTGATGTATTCAATCTTCTACTTCAGGTAATGGATGAAGGAAGACTGACCGACAGTTACGGACGGACAGTGGATTTTAAAAATACAGTCATTATTATGACTTCCAACATTGGTACCCGTCAACTTAAGGAGTTTGGAAAAGGTATTGGATTTGCTGCCCAAACACGTATCGACGAAAAAGAGCATTCACGCAGCGTAATCACCAAAGCACTCAATAAATCGTTTGCTCCGGAATTCATCAATCGTTTGGACGAAATCATCACTTTTGACCAGCTGGATATAGAAGCACTCCAGAAAATTGTCGAAATTGAATTAAAAGGGCTATATAAGCGTATTGAAAATCTGGGATATAAGCTTTCTATCGACGAAGAAGCAAAACGCTACGTAGCTTCTCAAGGATATGATGTACAATTTGGTGCACGTCCTTTGAAACGGTCTATCCAAAACAATCTGGAAGACGGTTTGGCCGAACTGATACTGAATGAAGACCCTCAAAGCGGTGATACATTACATGTTTACATGGATGAAAACGGAAAAGAAATCCGCATGAAGGTAGAGAAATAAGTTTTATTGGCTTGAATACAGACAAAATGTCAGACGATATTCGTCTGGCATTTTTTTTGCGATAAATACCACGTAAATTAGAAAACATAATAATTAAAACTTATAAAGATATGCAGAAAGGTAACATTGGGGTTACTACTGAAAACATATTCCCCATCATCAAAAAGTTCTTGTACAGCGATCATGAAATATTTCTTCGCGAATTAGTATCAAATGCCGTAGATGCAACCCAAAAGTTGAAAACATATGCTTCTAAAGGTGAATTCAAAGGAGAAATGGGCAATCTTACCATTCATGTAAAGGTAGACAAGGAAACAATTACCATTTCGGATAGAGGTATTGGTCTGACAGCTGAAGAAATCGAAAAATACATCAACCAGATTGCATTCTCAGGAGCCAACGATTTCCTTGAAAAATATAAAGACGATGCCAATGCCATTATCGGACACTTTGGTTTGGGATTCTACTCAGCATTCATGGTAGCCAAAAAAGTAGAAATCGTAACTAAATCTTATAAAGAAGGAGCACAAGCTGTAAAATGGACTTGTGACGGAAGTCCTGAGTTTACACTGGAAGAAACTGAAAAGGCAGACCGAGGTACAGATATTATCCTGTATATTGACGATGATTGCAAAGAATTCCTTGAAGAATCTCGTATTCAGGGATTGCTGAATAAATACTGCCGTTTCTTAGCCGTACCGGTAGCATTTGGAAAGAAGAAAGAATGGAAAGACGGAAAACAGGTAGAAACAGAAGAAGATAATCTGATAAACGATACATGCCCTATTTGGACTAAAAAGCCAAGCGAATTGCAAGACGAAGACTACAAAAAGTTCTACCGTGACTTGTATCCAATGTCGGACGAACCTTTGTTCTGGATTCATCTGAATGTAGACTATCCATTCAACCTGACTGGAGTGCTGTACTTCCCGAAAATCAAGAGCAATATTGATTTACAGAAGAACAAAATCCAATTGTACTGCAATCAAGTATATGTAACTGATTCTGTAGAAGGTATTGTACCCGACTTCCTGACACTGCTTCATGGAGTAATCGATTCTCCGGATATTCCGCTGAATGTATCACGTTCTTACCTGCAAAGCGATTCGAACGTGAAGAAAATCTCTACCTATATCACTAAAAAAGTAGCAGACCGCTTGCAGTCTATCTTTAAAAACGACCGCAATGAGTTTGAATCAAAATGGAATGACTTAAAGATTTTCATCAACTACGGAATGCTTACTCAGGAAGATTTCTATGAGAAAGCAAACAAGTTTGCCCTACTCAAGGATACAGACGGAAAATATTATACATTCGAAGAGTATCAGACGCTGATTAAAGATAACCAGACAGATAAAGAAGGAAACCTTATTTATTTGTATGCAACCAATAAAGACGACCAGTATACTTACATTGATAGTGCAAAGAACAAAGGCTACAACGTATTAATTATGGATGGCCAGCTTGATGTTCCTATGATTAATATGTTGGAACAGAAGTTGGAAAAGAGTCGCTTCACTCGTGTAGACAGCGATGTAATCGACCGTCTGATTGTGAAAGAAGAGCAAAAAGGCGAAGAGTTAGCTGCCGACAAACGTGAAATACTGGCAACTGTATTCAAAGGACAACTTCCTAAGGTACAGAAAACAGAATTCCATGTAGAAACTCAAGCGATGGGAGAAACTGCAGCTCCGATTATCATTACTCAGGCCGAATATATGCGACGCATGAAAGAAATGGCTTCTATACAGCCAGGTATGAGTTTCTATGGAGAAATGCCGGATATGTTCAACCTTGTATTGAACAGCGACCACAAACTGATTAAACAAGTACTGGAGAATGCAGAAAGTTCTTGTTCTGAACAGTTGGTTCCTGTTGAATCGGAAATTGCGATGTTGAAACTGCGTCAAAGCGAGTTGCACAAAGCACACGAAGGCAAAAAAGACGAAGAAATTCCAACAAGCGAAAAAGACGAACTGAACAACATTGACAAGAAACTGGAAGAGCAGAAAAACCAGAAAGATTCAATCATCAGTGCTTATGCAGCAGGAAATAAGGTTGTACATCAGTTGATAGACCTGGCACTGCTTCAAAACAATATGCTGAAAGGAGAAGCTCTGACCAATTTCGTAAAACGAAGCATTGAAATGATTTAACAATATTCGTTTTGTGATATAAAGCATAAGAAAGACTAAGGTAAATCCCCTTACTTGATATGATATCTGTATTATCATGCTCAAGCAAGGGGATTTTTTTATCGTCTTTAATAAAAACCCGACATTATTTGATGTCTGAATCACTTTTTCACTATCTTTGGAAGAAACGTTGTAACTTACATTTTCCGAATGAAAAAAATACTCTATATTTTTTGTTGCCTGATACTATGCACATATTCTCTTAAAGCCCAAAAAGTTGGACTGGTATTAAGTGGTGGTGGAGCCAAAGGAATCACCCACATTGGTATTATCCGTGCTTTAGAGGAAAACAATATTCCGATAGACTATATTACAGGCACCTCCATGGGAGCGATTGTCGGTTCACTCTATGCAATGGGATACTCTCCCGACGACATGGAAAAGCTTTTAAAATCGGACGACTTCAAACGCTGGTATTCGGGTAACATTGAAGAGAAATACATTTACTATTTCAAGCGAAACGCTCCAACTCCTGAATTTATAAACATACGAGTATCTCTTAAGAACCCCTTAAATAAGGTAAAAGCACAGTTTTTGCCTCCCAGTGTAGTGGATCCTACACAAATGAATATTGCTTTTTTAGAGCTTTTCGGACAAGCAACAGCTTCTTGCCAGGGTGACTTCGACAAACTGTTTGTCCCTTTTCGCTGTGTAGCTTCGGATGTATACAATAAACGTCCGATTATCTTCCGAAAAGGTGATTTAGGGGATGCAGTCCGCGCCTCCATGAGTTTTCCTGCCATGTTTAAGCCCATTGAAATCGATTCTGTTTTAGCATATGACGGAGGTATCTACAATAATTTCCCTGTCAATATCATGACTGAAGACTTCCACCCGGATATTATCATAGGAAGTGTAGTCAGCTCCAATCCCGGAAAACCTGAATTGGGCAATATTATGGGACAACTTGAAAATATGATCATGCAAAAGACAGACTATACCCTTCCCGATTCGCTGGGTATTCTGATGACTTTTAAATACACAGACGTCAACTTAATGGACTTTAAGCGTTTTGACGAACTGCACGATATCGGATACAACCGTACTATCCAACTGATGGATTCTATTAAATCCCGTATTTCCCGCCGCACCAATTACAGACAATTGGAACGCAAACGTATGGTATACAAAAATTACATGCCCGAACTTCGCTTTCGGAAAATTATAATCCATGGTGGTAATGAACAGCAGAAAAAATATATTGCCAAAGAATTTCATTCCTCAGAGAATGAAATTTTTTCTCTGGAAGATTTTCGTGTAGGATATTTCCGGTTAATGTCGGACAATATGATATTTGAAATCATTCCTCATGCAATATACAACAGCTCTGACCATACTTTCGACCTTGACTTAAAAATTACCATGGCAGATGATCTTTCTCTTCGTGTAGGGGGAAATATAGCCTCCAATGGATCCAATCAGATCTATGCGGGTGCTACTTATTATAACCTGAACAATTATGCGAAAGAACTTTCATTAGACGGACATTTAGGTCAGATTTATAACAGCATACAAATTGCAGGAAGACTGGACCTCCCTACCCACCTGCCTACATCCTGCCGTCTGGTAGCTTCACTATCCTCTTTTAATTATTTTAAGCAGGAAAAACTATTCACTACTGGAAGTACGGCCGTATTCAATAAAAAGAAAGAAGATTTTGTCAAGCTCTTTGTTTCTTTTCCCTTTTTAAGCAGACAAAAGGCTGAGTTTGGTATAGGTATAGCCAAATTGCAAGACCAATACTTCCAAACCAACGTGATAGATTTTAATAATGCCCAACACGACCGTAGCCGCTACACTATTTTTGGCGGTTCAGTAGCTTTAGACGGAAACACATTGAATAGCCGGCAATATGCAACCGAAGGACGCAGAGAAAGACTTGTTGCGCAAATCTATACCGGCACAGAACGTTATCGGGCGGGAACAGAAGCCTCCGACCCATACAAAGGAAGCTATAAGTATATCCAGTCGTGGTTGCAATTGTCGTACGAAATGGAACGTTACTTCCCTTTAACATCGAAGTTTTCTTTGGGAAATTACATCAAGGCCTATTACTCTTCCCGAAACTTCAGTCACAACTATACGGCTACTATGATGCAAGCTGGAGAGTTTGCCCCAACTGCACATAGTAAAATTACCTACAACGAAGCTTTCCGGGCTAATCAGTTTATCGGCGCGGGTATCATGCCGGTGTATCAAATTACTCCGGTTTTCCAAGTTCGTACAGAAATCTACGGATTTGCCCCCATATTCCCTATAGAAAGAGACCAATCTTCGAATGCTACTTATGGAAATTTATTTCATCGGATAGAATATATGGGAGAATTATCTTTAGTGGTTAAGTTACCTTTCGGGGCTATCAGCGCCTATCTAAACCACTATAGCTCACCATCTAAGAACTGGAATATAGGTATTACATTAGGATGGCAAATATTCAATTCACGATTCATGGACTAAAAAAGTTCACAAAAAAGTTGCCTTAATATTTGGATATGTCATAAGAAGTCCATACCTTTGCACCCGTCAAACAAAAAGATATGGCCGCGTAGCTCAACTGAATAGAGTAGCTGACTACGGATCAGCCGGTTACAGGTTTGAATCCTGTCGCGGTCACAAAAGAAACCACCTCAATTTTATTTTGAAGTGGTTTCTTTTTTTAGTATCAGATTAAGCGATTTGAAATTTCTCCCCAATAATGTGAGTTCGATATAATGATAAACACATTTATCTGATAATTCATCATATGACGATACCTGAAACACCTTTTTCACGTCAGGTCTCCTATAACCGAAAAACTTATGCCAAACATTATCATTAAAATCAATATAATTTCTTTTTCCATCTCATATCGATTTATATTTTTCTAATTAATCGTGCCGGATTTCCAGCTACTATGGTATCGGGTTCAACATCATGTGTAACAACACTGCCTGCCCCGACTACACTGTTCTCACCGACTGTTACCCCTGGAAGAATGGTAGCTCCGGCACCTATCCACACTCTTCGACAAACATGTATGGGTTTACATGTAATCACCATACGGTTCTCAAGATCGTGATTATTCGATATGAGTTGTACGTTGGCTGCAATCTGAACATCATCATCGATTGTAATGCCTCCAGCCGACATCATCAGACAGCCATTCATGATAATAACGTTATTCCCAATCTTCACGTTATGCGGGCGAATGACGGTAAGCGGAGTATTCACCCTACGGTTTGCTCCCATGCTCGGGAAAAGTTTGTGCAGCAGATTGTCGTATTCTTCTGTCATTGGCATGGTGTGGTTTAGCCGGAACACAAGTTGTGCATGTTCTTTGGCTAAGGCAAGTTCTTCTGCGCTCTGATGCGCACAATCAATTCTGATTTTTTCCATTTTTATTGGGATTAAGTGGTCCATAAAAATAAGATGCTGTTGCTCCACCATCAATCAAGAAGTCTGATCCGGTAATAAAAGCACCTTTTTCACTTAATATGAGTTCAGCTAAATGCGCTATTTCATCCGCTGTTCCAGGACGACCAGCAGGACATCGGACAAACATGTTTTTATAAAATTCACCACGTATCCCATTTAATTCGTCTATCGCGAGCGGAGTGATTATAATACCCGGAGAGATGGAATTTATCCTTGCTCCCCTTTCTCCCCATTTAACAGCTTCTGACATAACCCGTTTCACATTACATCTTTTAGCCAGCTGATATGCATGTAATGTGTCTCTGATATTCTCTTTTCTAAGAATGTCAAGACTCAACAAATCTTTTGAGGGCGTTGTTGCCAATAGTTCATCTATTTCGGGTGGTAGCGCCGGTAACCGATGCCCGGATTGACTGGAAACAGTTATACCACTTCCTCCTTGGGATATGACCTTACCCACTTCTTCTAATAGAACAGCAGTTCCATAAAGATCCACCTTCAAAATTGTTTCTATGGATGCCTGACTGGGGGATACACCTGCCGAGTTCACCAAATACTTAATCTCCCCGTACTTTAACGCTTCGTCAATCAGAGAAAGAATAGAACTTCTTGATGAAAGGTCGGCCATTATTGCAACCACATCAAACCCAATGTTTTTCAATAGACAAGCAACATTCTGTGCCTTTTCCAGACTCTTATCAGCGACAATAATCTGTTTGCCTGTTCCTATACGGCGGATAATGGCATGACCGATTTCTCCTGCTCCAATCCAAATAATAACTTCCTTTTTCATCTTATTTTAATGTTTTCATATCAATGACATAACGGAATTTTACTTTTCCATTCAGAACATTCTGATAAGCCTCGTCTATCTGTTTCCCATCAGCTTTGATTATTTCGACTTCAGGATAGATGCTGTTCTTTACCGAATAATCCAACATTTCCTGTGTCTCCTTTATGCCACCGATTTGCGAACCGAACACTTTACGCCTTGCCCCTGGCAATACGAAGTCTGCAACCGTTATGGCTGGCATATTACGGAAAGCAGGAAGTCCCACTATGCCTAACTGCCCGTCAAATTTCAGCATTTTCAGATACATGATTGGCTCATATTTAGCAGGAATGGTTGACAAGATAAAATCGAACGTCTTATCAAGTCCTTTCAAATCTTCCGGGTTATTTACGTTCACATAGCGGACAGCTCCCATACGTAATGCATCTCCACGTTTGTCTTCCGTTATGTCGAATACGGTTACTTCAGCCCCAAGCGATACCGCATATTGCACTCCCATGTGTCCAAGACCACCGAATCCGGCAATTCCTACTTTATCACCTTTCTTGACGCCTGCCTGCATAATGGAAGAATAAGAAGTGATACCTGCACATAGAAGCGGAGCAACCTTGGACATATCTGCATTCTGAGGTATTTTTATGGCAAAGTCCTCCGTTACGACATAGGTATTTGAATATCCACCTTGCGTATACTCGTTGCCGTTGTAGCGGTCTATGCCATGATAGGTCATGATTGCCCCTTCTTCACAGTACTGCTCCAAATCATGCTTACAGGCATCACAGTGACGACAAGAACCAATCATGCACCCGATACCTGCATAGTCACCAACCTTAAAGCGTGTGACATCTTTCCCGATAGCCACCACCCGTCCGGCAATCTCATGACCGGGAACCATCGGATATTTCTCTTCGCCCCAATCGGCAAATACATGGTGTAGATCACTGTGGCAGATACCAGCATACAAGATTTCAATCTGTATGTCATGGTCGCCAACGACGTGACGGGTAAATTCGTAAGGTTTGAAATGTCCATTCTCTTCATAGACTGCAAATCCCTTTGCCGGAATACGTTCATCATTGTTTTGCGCAAATAATGCTGTCACAGCCGTCAAAATCAATATCATTGTTGAAATCAAATTCTTTTTCATTGTCTTATTTTCCTTTATTTTGTTCATTGTAATGTCCGCTTAAAAAACTCCGTCAATTTTTTCACCGCTAGACCAACCGCTTCCGATTTATCGTAAAGGTCGATATGTGAGTAGCCCGGTACAGTGAATACCTCCCTGTCTTTACCGGGAAGTGCCTTGTAGAAACGTTCTGTTTGCCATTCGGAATCAGCTTTTTCGCCGACCACGAGCAGGACGGGTTACGTCAGTAGATAGATATTCTCGATGGCAGAAAATGCCATCTTTGTGGCTTGACTGCGGCGCAGATAAAAATTGTCGGCACGCGGATGCCATGCACGAGCGGTACGATAGTATTCATAACCCTCACGAAAAGATGGCGCAGTATTTTCATCCGGTTCAGGACACATATAAACTTTCATTAGTTCCGAACCACGAGCTTCACGAGTACGCTGTTCCGAAACATCCTCCAGCAGCGCGATTTGTTCTTCCACGCTTCGGCCTCTTAACCAACTTTCCCTGTTGGCGGCCCCTATATCCGCCGCACTGACACCAGCCACGGCACGGATACGTCGTTCGGTGGGAGCAGTTGCAATTACATATCCGCCTCCTGCACAAAGACCGAGTGCACCGATGCAATGTTCATTTACAAAAGGAAGCGTAACCAGATAATCCACGGCATAGCGGATGTCCTCCACCCGTTCATACGGAGCTTCCGACCAGTGGGGCGTGCCACCGCTCTCTCCGGCATAGGTGGCATCGAATGCAAGAGTGACAAAACCGTTCTCTGCTAAGCGATAGGCATACAGTCCTGCGGATTGTTCCTTGACACTTCCTGCTGGATGGATACTAAGGACTACAGGATATTTTTGTGTTTTATCAAACCCTTTTGGTAGAAACAGATTGCCTACCAATACAATATTGTTGCTCCTCAGGAATGAAACCTTGCGGACAATTACCCCACTTGTCGTATCGACAGGTGTTACCACATAGTTTTCAGTCTGCGGAACGCCAGGAAGTCCGTCGTTCTGTTGCGCCTTTGCGCCCGATATGACGAACAGCAAGGCTATTGCATATAAGATTTTCTTTTTCATTTTTTGACCTTTATGTTATTACTAAAATTGTCTAACTTCCTACAGCCTTTTTATAAGTTTTGCAGGATTACCTCTAACAATGAGCTTTAGACTAACACACACCAGTCATGTGAACGAGTATAAAACCATCCTCAAGCAATCATCCGAGGGCTGTGCGGTCCTTGTCTATCATGTAACGGTACATCTCACTGTAACACAGGCCTATTTTATTTCGGTTTGCTTCCATATTCCCAGCGTATAACAAAAGAGGAATAATAAGCAGAAAACAAGTATTAAGCTAACGGCGGCACAGACGAATAAACGAAATGTTGCTTACGTTCTGCAATCCACCAGCGTCCTTCCACTTTCTCATACTTGTCATAATAACGCACAGCGTGCAAAGTCAGTTTGTCTTTACCATCTTCTTCTGTCACAAGCGTAGCGATAGCGTAACAGATGCCGATAGCATGTGTTTCATCAATGAAGTTCACCACCTGTTGTCCATTCTGGTGGAACGATACTTTTGCCGCCCCAAAAACCTTATACTACGTAATCATGTCTTCTACATTATTGATATCCATACCCAGTGCTTCGCCGAAATAGACTTTTAGTTTTACATCAGGGCGGAAGATTTCACGATAGTAATCCTGATTGTTCTTATCCGATTCAGTTGCATAACGGTCTACTAAATCCTTCAACGCTATGCGGTCTTCCATTTCTTGTTTCATATCTCGTATCATTTATTCATTGATTTTGGCCACAAATTTAAGTTCCTCACAGTTATCCGATGTTATACAAAACACGGATACACTTCACACATTCACAGATTTTTATCTCTATTACAATCGGCTAATTAGATGACATGATACAAAATACGGATATGTTTCACAAAAACACGGATTTTATTCATTCCTGTAAGAAAAAGCCGATAATGTTCCTTACATTTGTGAATGCAATCAAAAGAACTCTATGGAAAAGAAATTATTGGATATAAAAACGATTACTGAGTACAACGACATGCTCGGGATGGAAACCCTGCATCCGCAAGTCAGCGTGATAGACCTTTCGAAAGCCAACCCTATGCGCCACATGCGTCACACGTTCAGTTTTTATGTGGTATTCCTGAAAGATGAGAAGAATTGCGAACTGATTTATGGTCGCCAACGATATGACTATCAGAAAGGATCAGTGATATGTTTGGCTCCGGAACAAATCATCGGTATTGAGGATACAGGCGAGAAGTTCCAGCCACAGGGTTATGCATTATGTTTTCACCCCGACCTTATTCGTGGCACAAATTTAGGTCGTAACATCAAGGAATATACGTTCTTCTCTTATAACGTAAATGAGGCATTGCACTTGTCGGAGCGTGAACGCCATACTTTCATAGACTGTCTGATGAAGATACAAGAGGAACTTCAGCATCCCATTGACTGTATGAGCAAGCGACTGATATCCAATAATATCGAGTTACTACTCAATTATTGCCTGCGTTTCTATGAACGCCAATTTATCACACGACAGGACGCCAATCGCGATATTCTGACCCGCTTCGAGACATTACTCGACAACTATTTCACAGGTGGTAATGCCATGCAGAAAGGGCTACCCACTGTAAAGTATTGTGCCGGAGAACTATGCCTTTCACCCAACTACTTTGGAGATTTGATCAAAAAAGAGACCGGAAAGACGGCATTGGAGTATATCCAATATAAAATAATGGACATTGCCAAAGAAAAATTGTTGGTACCTTCCAATTCCATCAGTCAAATAGCATACAGTCTTGGATTTCAATATCCGCAGCACTTTACTCGGGTATTCAAAAAACTGACGGGATGTACTCCTAATGAATACAGGCTTATCGGATTATAGTAATTCTTTAATGAGGGGGTATCGTTTCATATATGATTGAGGATAAGAGGAGCAAGCATCGTAACAACCTCAACCATATGAGTGGTTTGTGGAACCGGAGAAAGGAGTATTGCTTCCCATGACCATCTTCATCAAAAAAGTCTGCAGGAAACCTGTACCGGCATCAGTTTAGTTGACTCCACGCCCTTGCGCGTATGCCATTGCCAAAGAGTTCTGATTCATAAGACATTTGAAGGGATTGCTGAACGTGGAAAGTGTTCCATGAGATAGTGATTCATGATTCTATTTACCCATTACAATCGACGACGTCGGCTATACAACCGCCGACGTTGAATGTACAGACAACGACGACAACTCTGCAATCAACGACGGGAATTAAAGCTCTCTACACTCCTTATCACCTGTCTATTCCTGATCCATCATTATCTGCCAGGAAAGGCAGTAAAGACAAAACAAAAAGGCCACCCCAAAATTGAGATGACCTTTCCTATAATTTCTTCTACTGATTTTAGACTGAAGCTTGTTCTTCTTTCAGAATGGCAATAGCTTTATCAAGCACTGTGGTATCATCCAACATTACCAAACCTCCATCCGGTCCGGGTTCCAAATGAATACCTACACTTTTACCATCTTTAAAATTGTGTCCTCCAAAAAAGTTACGTACAGTTTCAACACTTATATTTAACTCATCGGCAATACGATGCATACTGCCACTGGGTAATGAATCTTTAATTTTACGAAGTTCATTAAAAGTTATTGTTCTGTTCATAGTAGTCTAAGATTTTTAAGCGTTAAACAGATTAATTGTTAAATCACGATATAAAGTTAGTGAAAGAAAATAAATATCCAAATTAAAAACAGAGATTTTTTAATCTTAGCAATTTACTCCAACTACCATTCCTGCCACCACAGCACAAAAATAGGTCACCAATAATACCATATGCAAAACCTGAATATCACTTATCTCGTATCTGCTGCTTGTATACTGAGTAGACACATATCCTTGCGACTGAAAGAAATATCTCTTCTGAATATAAGTATACAGCAGATATAGCAAAACTGAAACAATGCTTCCCACCAATGCACCACACAAAATATCACCAGGATAATGAACGCCCAGATAAATGCGGGAATACGAAGGAATAAAAGCCCATCCCAACATCATAATGGTAAGCCATTTGTTGCGGATAAGTAAAGATACAAACACTGCTACAGCAAACGTATTTGCCGCATGACTGGATATAAATCCATACATTCCACCTCTATATCCATTCACAACATCTACCAAATACATTAATTCAGGATCCTGAGCCGGACGAAAGCGGGCAAAATAAGGTTTACAAATACTTGAGGCTATTTGATCTGCAAAAGTAATAGCCAAGGCCAGCATTACAATAATAGTAATACTTTGTGCCAATTTGTTATTCTTTAAAATAACATATAACAATATAATAGCGGAAGGAATCCATGTCTTTGTATCGGTTACAACAGACATGAATCCATCCCAAAACAAAGAATCACTTCCATTAAAGAACAACAGAAGTTCTTTATCTTTATCTATTAATTGCTGAATATCAATCATCTCAGATAATTTCTATGGTACTTGTTTGAACCCATCCCTTTTTGCCGTCTTCAAGGCGGATTTCTTTCCACTCTCTCATAGAGTCATCCTCCACGTATACTTTTGTACCTTCGTGTAGCACAAATAAATCTGTACCACTCTCGTTAGGAGTACTTTTTACGGTCAGACTAGGACTCATCACAATAGCTCCCGTACGGTTTATCAGTTCTGCCTTTTGTGAGCTGGCAAAAATATTAGCTCCAATAACTATCAACAAAAATACAACAACTCCTGCAAATCCTATTTTCTTATACAAAATACGACGCCCGAAGATATATACAATCAACGACACCAGCATAAGCCAGAAAGACAGGATTCCTACAACTCCCCATTCTTTCTCGCTCATTACATTAATCAGAGAATTCATCCAAGTTACAATAAACACTTCACTTACGGGAGTTATCTGGTCTACAGTTTTACTTCTGGCCATTTCCAGGTTAAAGCGAATGTCAGCATCTCCCGGATTCAAAAGTAAAGCACGTTCATAATTCAGAACCGCTTTTGCGATGTTCTTTTCCTTATAATAGCTGTTTCCTAAATTATAATACACATCGGCAGATTCTCCTTCAGTATTTAAGATTGCCTCATATTTTTCTATTGCAGCCGCAAAATCATTCGCCTGGTACGCCTGGTCCGCTTCCTCTTTTGTGACAGCTGCATTTATAAATTGAGCAATTCCTAATAATAAAATCAACACAATAGATAGCTTCTTCATTTTTTCTCTTTCTCCTATCCTTTTAATGTTTAATACTACCTTCCATCTGGCTTATTACATCAATAGCTGCCGTATAGACTTTATCCATCGCTTCATTTTCATTTCCCGGAGCATAACGTGCAAATTCACATTCATTCAGCGCACCGATAAACTTCTGAATCAATTCATCTGATACACCATATTTTACCAGTTCAGATTCAATATTGTCTTTCGACAATTGAGATACCGGAATGCACAATTTATCACTGATGTATCCCCACAATGCCTTCAAGACTTCATCATAAAACTCATTCTTCTTATTTTCTGCCAACAGCTTACCTGCAAACTTCATACGTTTGCTTGCAACTTTATTAGCTTTCTTTGTCTTCACCTTTGCAATATTGGCATTTTCCAATGCTTGCTTTCTATAGATAACTGCAAAAGCAACAAACAATACAAAAGGAATGATATACCACAAATAATACCCGAATGTTCCAAAAAAGAAATCACCCTTTGGAAGCAATTTTGTATTACCTAACTTGATGAAACGGATATCCTTACCTAATACTTTTACATTTTCTTTATTTGTAAAATCGGCTATTACCTGATCTGCATTTCCTTCTCCTTTTGCAACATGCAACTGATAAGCTTCAGTTTTCAAGGTTTTATACGATTTTGTTTTCAGGTCGAAATATGTAAATTCTACAGGAGGAATAGTAAAATCTCCGGCATGACGAGGGATAGCAAGATACTCTATAGTCTGAGTTCCAGTCAAACCATTCTGCGTCAATTGGAAGTTATTTTCTGTTTTCGGATCATATACCTCAAAATCTTGTGGGAATTTCACTTCCGGAGCACTGATTAATTTCATATTTCCAGTACCCGACAAAACCAATTTGATAGTGACTGCATCATTGGTTTTTACTTCCTTGGCATTGATTGAGGATGAAAGTGTAAACTCTCCTACACCACCCGAAAAACCGGCAGGTTTAGCGGGAAGAGACTGTACATTAATTGTCAGTTTCGGTGTAACAATCTTCTTCTTTACTTCTACATAACCGCCTCCATTGAAGAAATCGAAAGGATCGTCCGATACAGTACGTTGTGCGACAACTCCATCAAAGGTAATTGGAGGAATTTCTAACTTACCTGTCTGTTGAGGGAATAAGATATACTGACTCCATACTGTTGTATTATAATTGCGTCCTTTGTAATGCTCCAAAGAGAAAGTTTTCTGCTGAGGTAATTCCACTTCCTGAGTATGGAATCCTTTCAAATCCGGCATTTTACCATAAAGCTGACGAAGATTTACCAAAGTATAAACCTTGTAGGTCAACAAAATTGCTTCTTGTTCATGCACTGTAGTCTTACTGGCCGTTGCTGTAATAAACAGGTCTTTATCTGTAATACGGCTACCTGCAATCTGGCTTCGTGAAGAAGATGCAGAGCCACCTTGTCCACTCTGACCTGAATTTCCGGCAGTTTTGTCTTGAGGAAGTACCTTAATCGTTACTGGATTAGAAAACACTTTCTCTTTATCAACTTCAATACTTGCAGACGGAATGGTATATGTTCCTTCTTTTCCAGCCATCAATATATAGGTATATGTGATGGAACTGCTGGAAGAAACCTTACCATTTATAATTTGGGTACTACTTTGCTGTGAACGGCTCGGCCCCATCAATACATCAAATCCGCTAATAGAAGGCATACGGAAGTCCTTCACTTTTTGCGTATTGACTGTAAAAGTCAAACGAAACTGATCGCCGCTTACCACTACATCAGGAGCTTCGGCTTTAAAAGTAACATTTTTGTCTGCCTGTACCTGTAATATGGATACAAACAACAACAATAAGAAGATAAATTTCCTCATTCGTATAATTTCTTTTTAAATTGTCTTTATAATTACCAATCTTTCTCCAGCTTGCGTCCCTGTACCTGAATGCCTTTCTTTACTTTATCCTGCACATTTTTTTCATCTTGCATGACTGCATTCAGCAATTGCTCTGCATTTTCTTTCGACATCTGATCTTTATTTTGCTGCTGTTGTTGGTTTTGCTGCTGATTTTTATTCTGCTGATCTTGCTGCTCTTTATTTTGCTGCTTATCATCTTGCTTCTGATCCTGCTTTTGTTCCTGGTTCTGTTGCTGATCTTGCTGTTGTTGCTGATCTTTCAACAGTTTTTGAGCCAAAGCCAAATTATAGCGAGTTTCATCATCTTTCGGATTATTGCGCAAAGCCTGCTTATATGCTTCGATACACTGAGGGTATTGTTTGGAAGATTGCAGAATCACTCCCATATTATGATAAATCTGTGCTAACTTCGATTTATCTTTTTCTATCCGGGAAGCAGCCTCAAATTGTTCCATAGCTTCTTTTGCTTTCTGCTGCATCAGCAAAGAATTACCCAAATTATACATCGCATCCGTAGAATTAGGATCTTGTTCTAGCGCTTTACGATAATCAACTTCAGCTTTCACAAACAAACTGTCCTGATACAATTTATTACCACTACGCAAATAATCGCGTACTGTTTTTTGCCCATAAGTTGTACCAGCAGCTAATGCAAAAGCAGCAACAATATATAATTTCTGTAACATATCAGTCTCATTTAAAGAGTTTCACATTCTTGAACAACGGATTCTTACGCTCCAGAATCAACAATTCAGCTATCAATAAAATCAAAGCCAGCCATGCCAAAACCTGAAACTGTTCATCGAATTCTGTAAAGACCTGAGTTTCGACATCGGCTTTTGCCAATTTATTGATCTCTGCATTCAATGCCTTTTCTGCGTTGTTTGTATTATCCACCCGCACATATATGCCATTTCCTGCTTTCGCAATTTCCTGACACATCTGTTCATTAAGCCGAGTCACGACAACATTACCGTCTTTGTCTCTGCGAAATTCATTAGTACCTTCCATCGGGATAGGCGAACCATCGGGTGAACCCACTCCCAATACAAATACACGTATTCCCTTTTTGGCAGCTTCCTGGGCAGCCTCTATCGCTCCTCCTTCATGGTTTTCTCCATCTGTAATCAGAACGATTGCACGTCCTACATTTTCATTCGGAGTAAAACTTTTCATGGCCAAGTCTATTGCTCCACGTATATCTGTACCTTGAGTTGAAATCAAAGACGGATTAATTGTTTCAAGGAACATCTTCGCTGATACATAATCGCTTGTAATAGGAAGTTGTGTAAATGCCTCTCCGGCAAACACAATCATTGCGACTTTATCGTTATTGAATGTTTCCACCAATCGGGAAATCAGCTTTTTCGACTTATCCAAACGACTGGGAGTCACATCTTGTGCCAGCATAGAATTTGAAATATCCAATGCTACCACCGTTTCCACTCCCTGACGTTTTACGGTTTCCATCTTAGAGCCGAACTGTGGTCTGGCTAACATAAGGATAACCATCGTCAATGCCGCAAACATCAACCAGAACTTAACATCCGGACGATACTTAGACACATCCGGCATCAGATGAGCCAATAAGTCAGGATCTCCATACAAGCGAATTTTTTTTCTGCGTCTATAATTGGAGTATAAATAAAGTATTACCAATACCGGCAATATAATCAACAGATATAAATATAAAGGTTCTCCAAATCTAAACATAGTATTTTTTGTTTTTAAGGTATTTTCTTTAATACCGTATTACGTAAAACAATTTCCAGCAAAATACAGATAAAAGCTATCAAGGCATAAAGCTGATATGCTTCTTCACGTTTGCTGAACTCTTTCACATTGAGTTTGGTTTTCTCAAGCTTATCAATCTCTTCGTACACTTCTTTCAGTTTAGAATTGCTGGTTGCACGATAATAATTTCCATTTGTCGTACCTGCAATCTGTGTCAAAGTCTGCTCGTCAATTTCTACAGGAACATTTACATATTGTACTCCGGCATAAGTCTGCATCGGATAAGGTGCTGTACCGTTTGTTCCAACTCCAATTGTATAAACTCGAATGCCAAATTGCTTAGCAATCTCTGCTGCAGTCAACGGAGAAATATCTCCTCGATTATTACTACCGTCTGTCAGCAGAATAATAACTTTCGACTTTGCTTTACTGTCCTTTAATCTGCTAATTGCATTGGCAACTCCCATACCAATAGCTGTACCATCTTCAATCAAACCACGCTGAGCGATATCCCCTTTTATTCCATTGAAAAGATTCAATAATACACCATGGTCTACAGTCAACGGGCATTGGGTAAATGCCTCTCCTGCAAAAATAGTCAGCCCTATATTATCATTCGGACGTCCGTTAATAAATTCCGAAGCAACTTGCTTTGCAGCTTCCAAGCGGTTAGGCTTTAAATCTTCTGCCAACATACTGGTAGACACATCGACAGCAAGCATAATATCAATACCCTCTATTTCTGTATTCTGCCAGTTGTCAGTAGTTTGTGGGCGCGCCAATACAAGTACAATCATCACAAAAGCAACAATACGCAGTAAAAACGGTGCATGAAGCAAATATACCTTCCATGTCTTAGGTACATTCATATACATGCGAGTTGTAGAGACTTGAAGCGTTGGTTCTGTTTTTTTCCTCCGCATGAAGTACCACACCACATAGGGTATCAGCAAAATCAGTAAAAACAGATATTCAATATTTGCAAAAATCATAACTTCAATATTTTAATATCAGAAGAAAAGGCTAATAATATGACGAATAGCCACATACAACGCAATCAGCGCTCCTATTCCAGCCACAGCAATACAGCAAATCAATGCTATACGTCCTTGCTTTGACCGCTTTTCCTCTACTTTGATTTCTGTTGGTTCTTTCTTTGCATTAGGATCTTCCTCTATCTTAGTCTGATTAATAAAATCCACAGCATTCAAAAGATTCATATCATTTTCATTCATCAAAGGTGCATATTTGGCAAACTTAACCAAATCGGCCACTTCAAACAAATTACGAAGATCCTTAATGGAATCTTTATCTTTTTCCTGCAGCAAATGTTCGATAATCTCGGAAGAAGTCATTTCCAGTGCATTAAAACCAAAACGATCTTTTATATAAGCACGAATAGCATCAGTCAGTTCAGTATAATACATCTTCGGATCATTCTGACACCATGACTGGTTCGACTTAATTTCTTCGATTCTTTTTAAGGCTGTCTGATGAGGAGGAAGTTTGGGTTCCACCTTAATAATCTTAATGATAGGCTTGTTATTACGATAACGTATTACAAGGAATACTGCAACAGCTCCCAAAATCAACATTAGAACTGAAGAATATACCAAAGGAGCGATATCACTCCAGATAAGAGGTACTTTCCGGATTTCCTTAGGTCCAAAGAACTGATCCGGATGTAATGTATCTACTGGTATGGAGTACACCTTCAGAGCCAAAGCTTCCGATTGATACTGTTTATCATTCACCATTACTTTCATTGGTGGAAGATAATACAAAGCCGAATCGAATGAAGTGACTGTATATTCTTGTGAAATCAGCCAACGTTTATTGTCATTCAGCAACTGAGTATCAGGTTTTGCTACATCTACAATTTCTACGCCACGTACAATTGTGTCACTAAACAAAGGTAAACGCAACTTCTGATTTGCGTCCATGCTTACCTGCAACTTTATCTTCGCCTGTTCGCCAATTAGAAGTTGTAAAGAATCAATAGTAGCTTCCACCGTCACCTGAGCATGCACAAATGATGTTCCAGCAAACAGAGATACGGCACATAGCACAACTTTCAGATACTTTCTACAAGTATTAAATAAAGAATATTTCATTATCTTCCTCAATTTCGTTTAGCAAATAAATTAAGTAAAGCCTTTACATAATCTTGGTCTGTACGTACCGATACGGAATCTACATTACAATGAGTAAACACATCGTTCAGTTTTTCCTTACGTTCTTTCCACCAAGCATGATGCGCTGCACGTAACGATTTCGAAGAAGTATCAATCCATTGTTCGTGTCCGGTCTCAGCATCACAAACTTTCATCAAACCAACATCCGGAAGTTCTTCCAAACGACGGTCGTATACCTGGACAGCCACAATATCATGTTTACGGTTGGCTACAGTCAGTGCATTACGAAAATCCTTATCATCGATAAAATCACTAAGCATAAAAGCCGTACACCGTTTCTTCAATACATTGGTCAGGTACTCTACAGCACACTGTATATTGGTACGCTTACTTTCCGGATGAAAATCAAGCAACTCTCGAATAATATACAGAATATGTTTTCTTCCTTTCTTTGGAGGAATGAATTTCTCTATCCGGTCGGAAAAAAATATAACACCGATTTTATCGTTGTTCTGAATAGCAGAAAAGGCAAGTGTAGCCGCAATCTCTGCCACCATATTTTTCTTTGTCTGTTTCACCGTACCAAAATCCAAGCTATTCGAAACATCTACCAACAGCATTACCGTCAGTTCACGTTCTTCTTCGAATACTTTTACAAAAGGTTTATCAAAACGAGCTGTTACATTCCAGTCAATATCGCGTACATCATCCCCATATTGATACTCACGCACTTCCGAAAAAGCCATACCCCTACCCTTAAAAGCAGAATGATATTGGCCGGCGAAGATATTATTGGAAAGCCCTCTTGTTTTAATTTCGATCTGGCGAACACGTTTTAGTAGTTCACTTGTTTCCATTTTTCTGAAATTAATCCGATTATTCCAGACTTGCTTATGCAAATCTGGAATAACCTTATTTAACTTGAGAATTTCTCACTTCAAACATCCATTTTGCCTTAAGTCTAAAAAACAAGGCAAAAAGTCAAGATTTAATTAGGGCACTTCAACCTTATTCAAAATCTTACTTACAATTTCATCCGAAGTAACATTGGTTGCTTCAGCTTCGTAAGTCAATCCAATACGGTGACGCAATACATCATGAGCCACAGCACGAACGTCTTCCGGAATCACATAGCCACGGCGTTTAATAAACGCATAACTGCGTGCAGCAAGAGCCAGATTGATAGAAGCACGTGGAGATCCACCAAAGCCGATCAAACCTTTCAGTTCTTTCAAGTCATATTTTTCAGGATAACGAGTTGCAAATACGATATCAGCAATATATTGTTCAATTTTTTCGTCCAGATAAACTTGGCGTACCACTTTGCGTGCCTCTATAATATCTTCCGCTTTCAGTACAGGACGTACTTCAATTTTTTCACCTGTAATATTCTGACGAATAATTTTCTTCTCTTCTTCCAGTTTCGGATAATCAATAATAACCTTCAACATGAAACGGTCTACCTGAGCTTCCGGCAATGGATAAGTACCTTCTTGTTCAATAGGATTCTGAGTAGCCATTACCAAGAACGGCTCTGGCAAACGGAATGTTTCCTTACTCAAAGTAACCTGACGTTCCTGCATTGCTTCCAACAGAGCACTCTGTACTTTTGCCGGAGCACGGTTGATTTCATCGGCCAACACAAAGTTAGCAAAGATAGGTCCTTTTTTAGCGATGAATTGTTCATCCTTCTGGCTATATATCATAGTTCCGATTACATCGGCTGGAAGTAAGTCAGGGGTAAACTGCACACGACTATATTTTGAATCAATCAGTGAGGCAAGTGTTTTTATAGCCAAGGTTTTTGCCAATCCTGGAACACCTTCCAACAAAATATGTCCATCAGACAACAAACCAATTAACAAAGATTCTATCAAGTGTTTCTGACCGACAATGACTTGATCCATTCCTGTCATCAGATTAGTAACAAACGCACTCTGACGTTCTATGCGCTCGTTTAGTTCTCGAATATCAATAGCTTCAGCCATAATTTTATTGTTTTACTGTGTTTTTTATCTTCTTTATTTTTATTGCAGCCAAAAATACGGCATTATATTAACAGCAGCAACTAATTTTTATTAAAAAATATTGCCTACACAGTAAATATTTAATTTGGAAGAGAGCAAAAACAAAAGCAAAATTCATTCAAAAAGACAGAAAAATGAACAAAATCACACTCTTTCTATTCTCTTCCGATACAATAATGGCTTATTTTCGAGGAGTCAGTTCAGGAATATTAATAATCAATCCAGCCGGCACATTGTTCGGATCCTTGATAATATTTGCATTATGCTTCACCAAATAAGGCCATAATTTTTTATTGCCATAGAATTTAAGTGCAACACGGACCAAAGTCTCTCCCTCTCCAATTGTATATGTGAATTTGGTACCAGAAATTACATATTCTACTGTATCTGAAAGACTTTCTGCGGTTTGCTTTGAGGATTTTGCTCCGACTACTTGGCCTTTTGCAGTAGACTCTGCAGAAACCTTATTTCGCTCAGAGGATTGCTTCAACGTATCCTTCTTCGGTATTATTTGTTCTACTTTAAGTGTATCAACCACAGACTCCGTTGGAACCTGCTTCAATACAGCCGAACTATCCTTGCAAGATGAATCAGATAAAGGTATTGCCTCCTGCTCTTTCACTAAAGAAGACAAGTAAGCTTCCGGAATATACCTCCGTCCAGAAAGTAGTCCCCAAATAATTCCACCACCAAGAATTACTCCAGCCAAAAGTACAGACGCAATCATACACCAAGGCAAACGAGTTTTCTTGTCCTCCTCCAAATTCAATTGCGTTTCCTCTTTATGTTCTGCAATATTTTCTCTTTCTTCTGTTTCCTTTACAAGGGGAACATCCTTAGAGACTTTATTTTCCTGCGTTTCTACGACAGTTAAATCTTGTGATTGCTCTGCCGGTTCCACTTCAGAAACAATTTCCTGTTCTTCATTTTCTTCTGTTTCCTCTTTCTCTATGCTTGAAACTTCTTCCAAATCGTCAAAATGAGTATTTTCATTCAACACGACTGTTTCAAAATGAGAAAAAGGTTTATTTACCAATTCCCGCAACGAAGAATCAGGAAGAAAAGAAATGCGAGAATGGCTTTGTATTCTAATACGTTCTCCCGTATTTATATCAACACTTTCTCTCTCCTCTATTTCTATCAGCTTAAAGGTTCCCAATCCTTTAATTTTGACATATTTATCCTTTTCAAGAGCTTCCTCTATCAAGCTCAGCACAGTCTTCACGAAGACCTCGGCATCCGTTGTCTCCATCTGATGACGCTGCGCTAACAATCCTATCAGATCTTGTAAAGTTGTTTTATCATTCATCAAACGAATTCTTTTTAAACTTTTCCTTTAATAATGGACTGGGCTTATAATTCAATGTCAATTTTGGAGGTACCAGCAGACGCTGTTTAGTAACAGGATTTACAGAAATACGCTCCAACTTTTTTTTTACCTCGAAAGTTCCGAACCCCTGGAAAGTCAATGTTTTTCCTTCCAGCAATTCTTCTCCCATAATATCCACCAAAGACGCCACCAAACGGGCAGCATCTTTGTTGGTATATCCTAAGCGGCGAGACAATTCGCCGATAAACTCTTTATGATTCATGTCTTCCGCTTTTATCCTATATTATACTAATGATGCATACAAATCGAAATCATCGGCATCATAAACCTTCACCTGATAGAATGAACCTATCTGAAGAGAATTCCCTTCTGCCTTAATCAATACTTCAGGATCCACTTCCGGAGAATCAAATTCAGTTCTACCAATATAGTATTCTCCTTCCATACGGTCTATAATCACCTTCATCTCCTTTCCGATTTTGGCATGACTTAAGTCAGCAGAAATTTCCTGCTGTATTTCCATTAATTCATCCAAACGCTGCTGTTTCACATCCTGCGGAATATTGTCCTCGTAGTGTTGAGCCGAATAAGTTCCTTCTTCTTCAGAATATGCAAAAGCTCCCATTCTATCAAAACGTGCTTTACGGACAAACTCCTTCAGTTCCTCGAAATCCTGTTCTGTTTCTCCAGGATGTCCTACCATCAAAGTGGTACGTAAGTGGATGCCCGGAACTTCTTTTCGGAATTGCTCAATCAAAGCATAAGTCTCATCCTTTGACACATGACGACGCATTTTCTGTAGCATATTATCGCTAATATGCTGCAAAGCAATGTCCATATATTTACAAACATTCGGATTTTCACGCATTACCCGGAATAATTCGGTTGGGAAATGAGCCGGATAAGCATAATGCAGACGAATCCACTCTACACCAGGGATTTTAGCCATCTGGTCAATCAGTTCCGGAAGCATTTGCTTTTTATACAGATCTACTCCATAGTAGGTCAGCTCCTGAGCTATTACCTGAAACTCTTTTACCCCTTCGGAAACCAGCAACCGCACCTCATCCAATATCTCTTCCATAGGTCGAGATACATGACGTCCTGTTATAATAGGAATGGCACAATACGAGCATTTACGGTCACATCCCTCCGATATTTTCAGATAAGCATAATGCTTAGGAGTTGTCAGGTGTCTTTCTATGGCAAATTCAGAATGATAAGCTTTTCCCAAATCAGCCAGCAATTCATTCCAGTTGAATTTTCCATAAAACTTATCAACTTGAGGAATCTCCATCTGCAATTCTTTTAAATAGCGTTCAGACAGACATCCCATCACATAAAGTTTTTTCAGTCTACCTTCCTCCTTGGCCTGGCAAAACTCCAGAATCATATTAATAGATTCCTCCTTAGCATCACCAATAAAGCCACAAGTATTAATTACCGCAATTTCTCCCTGAGGATTTTCACTATCATGAGTTACTTTATAGCCGTTTGCTTCCAGTTGCTTCATCAACTTTTCAGAATCAACCAGATTTTTCGAACACCCTAAAGTGATTATATCTACTGTATTTTTTTTCATTTATCTGTATTTGAGCCAAACAATGATTCCACAAATTCTTTCCGGCGGAATATTTGCAAATCTTCAATACCCTCACCCAGTCCAATATATTTAACAGGAATTTTAAACTGGTCTGAGATACCAATTACAACACCACCCTTAGCAGTACCATCCAACTTGGTTACTGCCATAGCATTTACCTCTGTAGCCAGCGTAAACTGTTTAGCTTGTTCAAAAGCATTCTGTCCGGTAGAGCCATCCAATACCAACAAAACTTCATGAGGCGCATCAGGAACGACTTTACGCATTACATTTTTAATTTTGGTAAGCTCATTCATCAATCCTACTTTATTATGCAGGCGACCGGCAGTATCGATAATTACCACATCTGCATTATTAGCTACAGCAGAGCTCAAGGTATCAAAAGCGACAGATGCCGGATCGGCTCCCATACGCTGCTTGATTACCGGAACTCCTACACGTTCTCCCCAAATCACCAGCTGCTCCACGGCTGCGGCCCGGAAAGTATCGCCAGCTCCCAAGTAAACAGATTTACCTGCTTTCTTAAATTGATATGCCAGTTTACCAATAGTTGTAGTCTTTCCCACTCCATTCACACCCACAACCATAATCACATAAGGATGTTTCCCTTCAGGAACAGAAAAATCATCAGCATCTACTGTATTATTTTCGGTTAATAAGGCGGCAATTTCTTCTCTAAGAATATTATTAAGTTCCTGAGTATTCACATACTTATCCTGCGCTACCCTTTTTTCTATACGCTTAATAATATTCAGAGTTGTTTCCACCCCTACATCGGATGTAATCAGGACTTCTTCCAAATTATCCAATACTTCATCATCTACTTTAGATTTACCTGCCACAGCACGTGCAATCTTACTAAACACACTCTCTTTGGTCTTGGATAACCCCTTATCTAAGGTCTCTTTCTTTTCTTTTGAGAAAAAACTAAAAAATCCCATACAAATCAATAATTATCTATTAATAGCACAAAGATAAAACTAATCTCGTATACACACAAAAAAAGTTCCTTCCATTTAACAATGGAAGGAACTTTTACTAGCAAATTATATTAGCTAAATTATTTCTTGAAAAATTCCTGTACTTTTTCATTAGGAACCATCTGTTCATCAAATACGTAAGCACCAGTTTTAGGAGACTTAACCATCTTGATAACCTTAGTATAAGAACGTCCTTCTTTACCTGTCTGAAGGGTTGCGACTGTTTTCTTTGCCATGGTCTGTTATTATTTAATTTCTTTATGAACTGTTACTCTTTTCAAAATAGGATTGTACTTTTTCAATTCCAATCTTTCAGTGGTATTTTTTCTGTTTTTAGTTGTAATATAACGAGAAGTTCCCGGCATACCACTATCCTTCATTTCTGTGCATTCAAGGATTACCTGTACTCTATTTCCTTTAGCTTTCTTAGCCATAGTCTTTCTCTCCTTTTAATTAACCAATAATTTTGATAGTTTTCCAATCACAGTAACCTTTAGCAACTGCTTCATTCAGCGCTGCGTCCAGGCCTTTTTTGTTAATAACTCGCAAGCCGTTAGCACAGATATTCAGGCTAATCCAGCAATCCTGTTCTACATAGTAGAATTTCTTAGTAAACAAGTTCACATCGAAAGTTCTTTTAGTTCTTCTCTTTGAGTGTGAAACATTGTTGCCAATCATGGCTTTCTTTCCGGTAATTTGACAAATTTTCGACATTTCTATCTGATTTTTTATAGTTTTATTCTTGGTTCTCTCAAACGGAGTGCAAAGTAAGTCATTTTATTTTATATATACAAGTATTTCAGCAACTAATTATGTTTTACAACTCATTTTCTTGCTTTTGACAGATATCCAAAAGCAATTGAAGCGTCTTTTTGGTTGCCGATTGTATATTTTTATCCCGTCCGTTATCTTCTGTTAATTTAGCAGTGACAATCTTGTCTTTACAACCTGCAGCCACCCAAATAGTACCGACAGGCTTTTCCGGTGTACCACCTGCAGGGCCAGCAATACCCGAAGTAGCCACAGCAAAATCTGTATTGAATACCTGCATTGCACCTTTTACCATTTCTATGACTGTTTCCTCGCTGACAGCCCCGTAAGTTTCCAATGTCTCAGCTTTCACCTGCAAGATATTTTGCTTTAGTTCATTTGCATAAGCCACTATACCCCCTTTATAAAAATGAGAACTTCCCGGAACAGCTGTAATAATAGCTGCTACATTTCCTGCAGTACAACTTTCTGCTGTAGAAAGTGAAAAGCCTTCCTTCCAAAAGATTTCACTAATTTCCTTACTCAATATTTTCGTCTCTACTGACATAACAACCCCCTCTTTTTTTATTTAATTGTAACCCGCGAATAAGCCGGTTGATCTATTGAACAAAAATCTTTATCTAAAAACTTATAGTATCCTGTAATCGCAATCATTGCCGCATTATCTGTGGTATACCCAAATTTAGGGATATATATCTTCCAGCCATATTTTTCAGCATGCTCACGATACGCATTCCGCAAACCGTTATTTGCAGAAACACCACCGGCAACAGCCACTTCATTAATACCTGTATCTTTCACGACTTTGCGCAACTTGTCCATAAGGATATCTACAATCGTTTTTTCTAACGAAGCTGCCAGATCTTCCTTGTGATGCTCTATAAAATCAGGATCATCCTTCAGCCATTCACGCAGAGAATAAAGGAAAGAAGTCTTCAAACCACTGAAGCTATAATTATAACCAGGAATATGAGGTTTGCTAAATGTATACGCCTTAGCATTTCCCTGACGAGCCAAACGGTCGATAATCGGTCCTCCCGGATAACCAAGTCCCATTACCTTTGAGCACTTGTCAATAGCCTCACCTGCCGCATCATCAATGGTCTGGCCAAGCACTTCCATATCATTATAAGCATTCACACGGATAATCTGAGAATTTCCTCCTGAAACCAGCAGACAAATAAACGGATATTTAGGCTGATTCTGATCTTCTTCCGATTCTTTTATAAAATGTGCCAACACATGCCCCTGCAAATGATTCACATCAATCATCGGAATACCCAAAGAACGAGCCAATCCTTTTGCAAAGGAAACGCCCACCAGCAGAGAGCCCATCAAGCCCGGCCCACGAGTAAACGCAATTGCACTTAACTGTTCTTTTGTTACTCCGGCACGCTTCAAAGCCTCATGTACCACCGGTACAATATTCTGCTGATGTGCTCTGGAAGCCAGTTCCGGCACCACTCCTCCATACGCTTCGTGTACAGCCTGACTTGCAATTACACTCGAAAGCAATACACCATTCTTAATTACTGCAGCCGACGTATCGTCACAAGACGACTCTATACCCAATATTATTGTATCCATAATTTCTACGTAATTAATGCGTTAAGATTTCCAAGCCATTTTCCGTCATCACAAATGTATGCTCCCATTGAGCAGAAGGCAATTCATCCTCTGTTACTACCGTCCATCCGTCTTCTTCGTCCACAAAGACCTCCCATGTTCCCATATTAATCATAGGTTCAATGGTAAAGACCATACCCGGTACCAACAGCATACCTGTTCCCTTCTTGCCAAAATGCTCTACATCCGGCTCTTCATGAAATTCCAATCCCACTCCATGTCCACACAAATCGCGAACCGCCGAAAAGCCATTCTTTTTAGCATGCTTTTCAATGGCATTGCCTATATCTCCCACAAAGCCAAAAGGCTGTGCAGCCTGCATACCTATTTCGAGGCATTCTTTGGCAACGTTAACCAGCTTTTCTTTTTCCGGAGTAGTTTTCCCGATAATAAACATACGCGAAGCATCCGAATAATAGCCATCCAATATAGTGGAGACATCCACATTTATGATATCTCCCTCTTCCAGGATTTCATCTTCCGAAGGGATTCCGTGACACACCACTTCATTGATTGACGTACATACACTCTTAGGGAATCCTTCATAATTCAGCGGAGCCGGAATAGCTCCATGAGCCACCGTATAGTCATACACCAACTTATCTATTTGAGCAGTGCTCATTCCTGCACGGATTTCACTTTCAACCAAATCCAATACACCGGTATTTATTATGCCACTACGACGAATTCCCTCGATCTGTTCCGGAGTCTTAATCAACTGACGAGTAGGAACCAAACATCCTTTATTCTGATAATAAAGGACTTTCTTATCCAGCTCTGTCAATTCTGCCCCTTTGGGAACCCTCCAGTTTATCTTATTTCTTCTCATACTTATACGATTCAAAAGTATTGCAAAGTTAACAGAAAAAAAAGAATCAACGAAGATTAAAGATAAAAATATCCATATAAGTTACAAACCGATTTCCTGATACATTAAAAAGTGTTAAGCAAGAAGATCCTATTAATAAAACGCAAGCAAAAAGCTTTCATTAATAGATTTTTTATCTTAAATTGCCACAAATAATTTTATTTTATCAGAGAACCCATAAATTTATTAGCGTATGGACAAATATCAAATTGGAACAAATGCAGGCATCGTTTGGAATGTATTAAAAAATAACGCCCATTGGAGTTACGAACAACTAAAGACTGCATCGGGACTGTCCGACAGAGATCTAAATGCAGCTATCGGATGGCTTGCCCGTGAAAACAAAATAGACTTTGACATCAACAAGGAAAACGACATTCTATTTTTAAGCGTAAATGTATACATAGGATGACAAAGGGTACACATTTGCAGCACACGGACAATCTCATCCAGCGTTAACGGGTTCTGATTATATTGACACACATCAGAACCCGTTATTTATATTATCTTATTTACCGTAATATCAGGAAAATCCTGCAAAAACATCAGCAATAACCCTTCCTCATTCATACGTTTGGCTTTAATCACCATCGTAACCCGATAAACCACATCACCTCCCACAGCAATCTCTGTCATCTCATACGATACAACTACATAATTCTTCGAATTAAAGTTAGAGGACACCTTACGTATCGCTTCTTTATTGGGAGCAGAGAATTCTATCATCATATTTCTCATGCCCATACTTTTAAAAAAGAAACTCAACGTTTCCAAACCAATAAGCACAAGAACCGTAGCCACTATCCCTATTCCATACATTCCAGCTCCTACAGCCAGTCCAATACCCGAAGTAGCCCAAATTCCCGCAGCGGTCGTCAAGCCACGTACCACCTGCTTCTGCAGAATAATGGTTCCAGCACCTATAAAACCTATTCCCGTAACAACCTGGGCAGCCACCCGACTGGGGTCAAGACGAACCAAATCGGCCTTCAACACATCCATAAAGCCATATTGAGAAACAATCATAATCAATGCACTTCCCAAGGCGACCAAAAAATGCGTACGATAACCAGCCTCCTTAGCACGGTACTCACGCTCCAAACCGATCAGCACTCCCATTGCTCCAGCCACAAAAAGTCTTAAAGCAAAATCCCAAAACAATTCTGTCATATCTATTCTTTTTTTAAAGAAAACACCTTCGTTTACCCCGAAAGATAAATAAAAACTTCGAATATTATACTATCTTTGCCTCATTAATCTACGTATTAAAACTCTATGAAATATAAACTCTTAGTATTAGATCTCGACGGGACATTGACCAATACCCGAAAAGAGGTGACCGAACACACACGTACTACACTTATCAAAGCACAAGAGCAGGGGCTGAAAATCGTATTGGCTTCCGGAAGACCAACTTATGGCATTGCCCCTCTGGCCAACCTGCTGCAATTGGACAAATACGAAGGCTATGTTTTGTCGTACAATGGCGGAGAAATCATTGACTGGAAAACAGGTGAATTACTTTATAAGAATCTTCTGGACCCGGAAGTGCTTCCCTATTTATATCAATGTGCCAACGACAACCACTTTGCCATTGTCACATACGATGGAGAATATGTACTGACCGAATATCCAGACGATGAATACGTACTCAAGGAAGCACTGCTTAATGTGATGAAAATTAAGAAGGTAGACAATTTCCTTAAAGCAGTACAACACCCTATTGCAAAATGCCTTATTGTAGGAGAACCTACCCGGCTGGCTGTTTTGGAAAAAGAAATGTATAACCATCTGCACGACCGGATGGGGGTATTCCGTTCGGAGCCATACTTTCTGGAACTTGTACCCAAAGGCATAGACAAAGCCCAATCGCTGGCCGTGTTATTAAAAGAAATCGGCATGACCAAAGACGAAATGATTGCCGTAGGCGATGGATTCAACGACCTTTCCATGATAAAATATGCCGGACTGGGAGTTGCCATGAGCAATGCACAAGAAGTCGTAAAAGAAAACGCCGACTTCATTACTTTATCCAATGAAGAAGATGGAGTTGCACATGTTGTAGAGAAGTTTATTTTATCAGAAAACACAGATAAATAAAGTTTTCGACACCATTTTCAGTAAAGCACTTGCTTTTCTGATTAAACATAAGGCCCTGCAGGATAGCTATTTCAAACACAGCAATCTTGCAGGATTTTTTCACATCTCCATCAGATTTTCTACACACCTGCAGGAAATGCATTAATTGCCATACACATAAACGCATGATTCTATAAACTGATTAAAAACGACGACGTCGGCTGCACATTCGCCCACGTTGGCTGTGCATCCCACAGCGGCAAATCCATAATCAACGACGGCGGCTAAAACTTACGACATTCATCACCATCTTTTTATCCCAGCCACACTACCCGACTATTGAGAAGCAAGAATGCCAACCCCCAATTCCGAGCGAATTGAAATAAATATACTATTACACCACACAGCTTTTAAATGCAAAGAAATCCAGATACAAAAAGAGAGGTCGTTTCAAGCTATGAAACAACCTCTCTTTCTGTATACTGAATAATTCGTATATTATTTCAAGATATCCAACTGCTTAAAGCATTTAATCAGTTTTTCAATCGCAAAATCAACCTGCTCTTTTGTGTGAGTAGCCATCAATGCAAAACGCACCAATGTATCTTGAGGATGACATGCAGGAGGAATAACCGGATTAATAAATACACCTTCATCAAATGCCAGTTTAGTTACCTCGAAAGTCTTGTCTGTATCACGTACATACAATGGGATAATCGGACTTTCTGTTTCGCCGATTTCAAAACCAGCCTCACGGAAGCTCTTCAATGCATAGTTTGTAATCTTCCACAAGTTTTCCTGACGTTCCGGTTCTGTTTTGAAAATATGAAGCGCTTCTCTGGCTGCCGCAGTAGCTGCCGGCGTGTTACTTGCCTGGAATATATATGAACGGGCATTATGACGCAACCAGTTGATTGTATCCTTATCACCTGCCACAAAACCACCGATAGAAGCAAGTGATTTGCTGAATGTACCCATGATAAGGTCAATATCCTCTGTTACACCAAAATGATCGCAGACACCGCGTCCCTGACGACCAAACACACCCAATCCATGAGCTTCATCTACATAAATAGTAGCGTTGTATTTCTTTTTCAGACGCACGATTTCAGGCAAGTTTGCCAAATCACCTTCCATGGAGAAGACACTGTCTACAACAATCAGTTTAATTGCATCCGGCTCACACTTCTGAAGTTCTTTCTCCAAAGCGTCCATGTCATTATGCTTGTATTTCACCTGATTAGCAAAAGACAAACGGCGTCCATCTACAATAGAAGCGTGGTCACGGTCATCACAAATCACATAGTCGCCACGACCAACCAGCTGAGGGATAACACCTTCGTTTACTGTAAATCCGGTAGAGAAACAAAGCGCTTCGTCTTTACCAACAAACTCAGCCAACTCTTTTTCCAGTTCCACATGAATATCAAGAGTTCCATTCAACAGACGCGACCCCGCACATCCTGTACCGTATTTACGAGTTGCAGCAATAGCAGCTTCGATTATTCGACTGTCATGAGTCAATCCCATATAAGAATTAGACCCAAACATCAAGACCTTCTTTCCGTCCATCATTACCTCTGTATCCTGGGCACTGTCTATTTCACGAAAATAAGGATAAACGCCTCTCTCCATATACATTTGAGGCACTCTGAATTTACTTAATTTGTCTTGTAATAATCCCATATCTAAAATGTAGAGTAAGTTTACTCAACTTACATTATTTATTATAAATGCCGTTTTTTTTAAAAGAACGCGCAAAGATACAAAAAATCGGAAAGTAAAACATTCATCCGATTAAAAAAAACAATCAAACTATCATTTCTCCAAAAAAACGGATGAATTATAAACAAAATAATCGTAATTTTGTCTTATCTAAAAGCCCTAACGGACTCAAAAATATGGATGCAAAGAAAAAAATAACATTTATAGTCAACCCCATATCCGGAACCCACGGAAAACAAGCCATTTTGGACTTGATAGAGAAAAAATTAGACTTAACAAAATACGAATATACTGTTTGTAGAACCGAATATGCCGGCCATGCTTCCGAAATAGCCAGAAAAGCCAGTGAAGAAGGCTGCGATATAGTAGTAGCAATTGGAGGAGATGGCACGATAAATGAAATCGGGCGTTCATTGGTACATACAAACACAGCATTGGGAATTATTCCATGTGGCTCAGGCAATGGTCTGGCCCGTCATTTACACATACCCATGGATGCAAAAGGAGCTATCGACACACTCAACAAGGGGTTTCAGACAACCATCGATTATGGAATCATAGACGGTCATCTGTTCTTCTGCACCTGTGGCGTAGGGTTTGATGCATTTGTCAGTTTGAAATTTGCAGATTCGGGAAAAAGAGGACTGCTGACTTATCTGGAAAATACACTTCATGAGAGTCTGACATACCGTCCTGAAACATACGAAATAGAAAATTCTGAGGGAACAGTAAAATACAAAGCGTTTCTCATTGCTTGTGCCAACGCCTCTCAATACGGAAACAATGCATACATTGCTCCACAAGCTTCTCTGACAGACGGGTTAATGAATATTACCATTCTGGAACCGTTTACTGTCTTGGATGTACCGGCCTTGTCATTCCAGTTATTCAATAAAACTATCGACCAGAACAGCCGTATCAAAACCATGACGGATAAAAAAATCATTATCCACAGAAGCAAGGAAGGTGTATTCCACTTTGATGGCGACCCGATGATAGGAGGAAAAGATCTGGAAGTGGAAATCAAGCCCAAAGGACTACATATCATTACTCCAGAAAAGCCTAAGGAGACATTCGACCCTTTTAGCCTCCTGCAAAACCTGACCGATTTTGTAGACAAGCGTCCCCTTACCACCACACTGGCTCACAGACACAAACAACTGGTCAAGCTAAATCAAAATATCTTACGAAGACTGAGCAAGAAGGATTAAAGCGTTCTTGCTCTTTTCTCCTGCCCTGTATTTTACATCGACAAATAAAAGTCACGGGTTAAAGCTATATATTCGGGAGAATACTCATGCCGGGCCAGTTCCACAACCAGATGTTCAGTTTTACATTCCGATGCCGTACGCGAAAAAGCCATAAGAACTCTTTTAGGAACAGCCTCAGGCTTGGTATGCACAAAAGTCTGCCGGCACAGATACAACCGATAGTGAAGTGCATTCGCTATAAAATCCGGGGCAACCCCCGACGGAAGAATCACCGAAAAGCATCCCTCTTCGGCAAGCAGTCTGTCTACAGCCTGCAACAACTCATCAAACGGCAGGCTATCCATATGCCTGGCAGTATTCCGCTGCTTGTCCGGACAATATACAGCTTCGGTAAAATATGGAGGATTCGATACAATGACATCAAACAAGCCATACTTTTCTCCAGACAAATCAAGTACATCTTTATGTTCTACCACAATCCGATTCTTCCACTCGGAACGTTCGATGTTTTCACGAGCCTGCTCTACTGCAGCTTCATCAATATCTACCCCAACAACAGACGCATCCGAACGTTGGGCCAGCATTAAAGCGATCAGCCCCGTACCCGTACCGATATCCAGTATCCGCCGTGCATTCTCTACAGAAGCCCAAGCTCCCAAAAGAACTCCATCTGTACCGACTTTCATGGCACACTTATCATGGTAAACCGTAAACTTTTTAAACTGAAAGAAAGGATTTGGCATATACTTCTCAAATTTTCGCCAAAAATACGCAAAACTTATTTATATAAAACCATAAAACCTTACATTCTTTAATGCAATATAAGGTATTACATTTCCATATTAAAAGCAGAATGATTAACTTTGTAACGTTTTTGCAACCATTTGCAAAGCCATAAAAATAAGAACATAAAAACAGCTATGATAAAAAAGAGAAAAAAAGAACATCTTTTAATGAATACAGAAAACGAGGATATTGCAATGATGGCCGAAATAGAAGATACAGCTCCCGTTGTCGAAGTGAAAGACATCGATCAGGAGTTGCCTATTATGACACTGCGTAATATGGTTGTTTTCCCCACTGTTATAATGCCTGTAGCTATAGGACGCCCGCCTACACTGAAGCTGGTAGATGCAGCTTTAAAGGAAAAGAAACTGATAGTCCTGGCTACACAGAAAGTGAGCGAAGTAGAAGAGCCGGAACTGAAGGATTTATTTCCTGTCGCAGTTATCGGACGCATACTTCGTGTCTTCGAAATACCCGGAGGGAACACCACAGCTATCGTACAGGCTCATGGACCGAAGGTTTATCTTGACAAGATAACTTCTACCCATCCTTATATGAAAGGGAAAGTCACTGTAGCCGAAGATGATATGACTGTAGAAAATACAGACGAATTCAAGGCATTGATGGATACTTGCCGCGAGCAAAGTATGAAATACATAGAAGTATCCGACCGGATTAGCTCAGACACTTCTGTAGCTATCAAGAATCTGGAAACACCGGAACTTCTGGTGAATTTTATTTCATCTAATTTCCCGTTCCCAATCGACTCCAAATTCGACCTGTTAAGTGCAAACTCTCTGAAGGAGCGATTGTATCGTCTTATTCAGGTATTGAACAGAGAAATACAATTGGCAACTCTTAAGCAAAATATCCAGCTTCGTACCCGGGAAGACTTGGATCGCCAGCAGAAAGAATACTTCCTGCAACAGCAGATCCGAAACATCCAAGACGAATTGGGACAAGGCGAAAATGGAGACATCGAAGAGCTGCGCAAAAAAAGTCAGGAAAAGAAATGGAAGAAGGAAGTTGCAAAGACATTCGAGAAGGAATTGGCTAAGTTGGAGCGAATCAACTCCCAATCACCCGATTATAATGTACAGTTGACTTACCTGCAGACTCTTCTGGCTCTTCCATGGGATACCTATACTACCGATGTGATTAACATCAACAATGCAAAAAAAGTATTGGACAAAGATCATTACGGACTGGAGAAAGTAAAAGAACGTATTCTTGAGCATCTGGCGGTACTGAAGCTGAAAGGTGATTTGAAATCGCCGATTATCTGTCTGTATGGTCCTCCGGGAGTGGGAAAAACTTCTTTAGGACGTTCTATTGCTGCAGCGCTTAAACGTAAATATGTACGTATGTCATTGGGCGGTGTACACGATGAATCGGAAATCCGCGGACATCGTAAAACATACATTGGTGCCATGCCCGGACGTATTATCAAGAGCCTGATAAAAGCCGAGACATCCAATCCGGTCATTATCCTCGATGAAATAGATAAGTTGGGCAGCGACCACCGGGGCGATCCGTCATCGGCAATGCTGGAAGTACTCGATCCGGAACAGAACAATACATTCCACGACAATTACATCGATATGGACTATGATTTGTCGAAAGTAATGTTCATCGCAACAGCCAACAATCTGGGTACTATCCCGACTCCTCTGCTCGACCGTATGGAGCTGATTGAGGTAAGCGGTTACATTACGGAAGAAAAGATTGAGATAGCACGTCGCCATCTGATACCGAAAGAATTGGAAGCCAACGGACTGAAAAAAGAGGACATCAAGTTCAACAAGGCTGCCATCGAGTATATCATAGAATATCATACACGTGAAAGCGGTGTACGCGAACTGGAAAAGAAAATCAGCAAGGTACTGCGTAAGATTGCGTTGGAAACAGCCAGTCAGGATGAGGTTCCCAACTACGATCTGAAGCCGGCAGACATCAAGAAATTCCTGGGGGCACCGGAATACTCCCGCGACAAATACCAGGGTAACGAATATGCCGGAGTAGTAACCGGACTGGCATGGACTGCTGTAGGAGGAGAAATCCTGTTTGTAGAAACAAGTTTGAGCAAAGGAAAGGGTGGACATCTGACACTGACCGGTAATCTGGGCGATGTAATGAAAGAATCTGCCATGTTGGCATTGGAGTATCTGAAATCGCATACCCATCTGCTGGATTTGCCCGAAGGTATCTTCGACAACTGGAACATCCACATCCACGTACCGGAAGGAGCTATTCCAAAAGACGGACCTTCTGCAGGTATCACCATGGTAACCTCGCTTGCTTCAGCCTTGACTCAACGTAAAGTGAAAGCAAACTTTGCCATGACAGGAGAAATCACTTTGAGAGGAAAAGTACTTCCTGTAGGCGGTATCAAAGAAAAGATACTGGCAGCCAAACGAGCAGGTATCAAGGATATTATTCTTTGTGAAGAGAACCGTAAAAACATTGAGGAAATACAGCCTATCTACCTGAAGGGACTGACTTTCCACTATGTAAAAGATATTAAAGAAGTATTGGAACTGGCTCTGACAAACGAAAAGGTCGCTGATCCAATCGATTTTACCATAACGGAAGAAGAGAAGAAAACAACATGAAATTCGAATTGCAATATAAAGATGCCCGGTCAAATGCACGTGCCGGGCTTATCACCACAGCTCACGGGCAGATTGAAACTCCCATTTTCATGCCAGTAGGTACACTGGGCACGGTAAAAGGTGTTCACCTGCACGAGTTGAAAAACGATATCAAGGCGCAAATCATTTTAGGTAATACCTATCATTTGTACCTTCGTCCGGGATTGGACATCATCGAAGGAGCCGGTGGACTACATAAGTTCAACGGTTTCGACCGTCCCATGCTGACCGACAGTGGTGGCTTCCAGGTATTCTCTCTTTCCGGCATTCGCAAGATGAAGGAAGAAGGAGTAGAGTTTCGTTCTCACATAGACGGATCGAAACATCTTTTCACTCCAGAGCGTGTCATGGATATCGAACGTACGATTGGTGCCGACATCATGATGGCTTTCGACGAGTGTGCTCCGGGAACTTCAGACTACGAGTATGCCAAGAAATCCATGGAATTGACTCACCGCTGGCTGGATCGTTGTATCACCCGCTTCAATGAAACGGAACCCAAATACGGATACGAGCAATCACTCTTCCCCATTGTGCAAGGCTGTGTATACCCTGACCTGCGCCGCCGTTCTGCCGAATACATCGCATCAAAAAATGCAGATGGAAATGCCATTGGAGGTCTGGCAGTAGGAGAACCGACGGAAAAGATGTATGAAATGATTGAAGTGGTAAACGAAATTCTTCCGACCGACAAACCTCGTTACCTGATGGGGGTAGGAACACCGGTCAACATTCTGGAGGGTATTGAACGAGGAGTTGACATGTTCGACTGCGTAATGCCTACCCGAAACGGACGAAACGGAATGCTATTTACCAAGGACGGTATCATGAACATGCGCAACAAAAAATGGGAGAACGATTATTCACCCATCGAAGCCGACGGTGCCTCTTACGTAGATACGATGTACAGCCGTGCCTATCTGCGCCATCTGTTCCATGCACAAGAATTGCTGGCCATGCAGATTGCCTCCATCCATAATCTGGCATTCTACCTTTGGTTAGTAGGTGAAGCCCGTAAGCACATTATTGCAGGTGATTTCTCTACATGGAAGCCGGCAATGGTAAAACGTTTATCAACGCGATTATAAAAAGTCATGAATAAAAACTTTTTCAAACAGACAAAGTGGCTGAAAAGACTTGACCGATACATCATTGTCAAGTTCCTTGGAACTTATTTCTTTGCTATCGCATTGATTATCTCTATTGCAGTAGTATTCGATATCAATGAAAACATCGACCACTTTATCAATAATAAGGCACCGCTCAAGGCTATCGTCTTCGACTATTACCTGAACTTCATACCTTATTATACCAACCTTTTCAGTCCGTTGTTTGTTTTCATTGCCGTAATATTCTTTACCTCCAAACTGGCGGAGAATTCTGAGATTATAGCCATGTTCTCTACGGGCATGAGTTTTAAACGGCTGATGCGCCCTTATATGATTTCGGCCGCCATCATCTCTCTTGTAACCTACGGGCTGAGTACGGAAGTTATTCCTACAGGAAGTGTCACCCGCCTGAAGTTCGAACAGGTATACAAGAAAAAGAAAAAGGTAGATTATGTACGCAATGTACAATTGGAAGTAGATTCAGGCGTAATAGCCTATATGGAACGGTATGAGGATTACAATAAAACCGGATATCGTTTCTCGTTGGACAAGTTCGAAAACCACAAGTTGGTATCCCATCTCACGGCACGGCGTGTGACTTACGATACGACCAGTGTGCACAAATGGATCATAAAAGACTATATGATTCGTGAGATGAAAGGTATGCGCGAATACATCACGAAAGGAGATGTGATAGATTCCGTCATCAAAATGGAACCGCAAGACTTCCTTATCACACGCGGACAGCAGGAAACAATGACCAGTTCCGAACTGAGTGACTACATAGCCAAACAGAGACAGAGAGGTTTTGCCAACATATAGGTATTCGTGGTAGAATATCACAAACGAATAGCGATGTCATTTGCCGCATTTATCCTGACAACAATCGGTCTTTCACTATCTTCACGCAAAATGAAAGGTGGCATGGGACTCCATTTGGGTATCGGTATTGCACTAAGCTTCTCTTACATTTTGTTCCAGACTGTATCGTCTACATTTGCCATCAATGGGAACCTCCCGGCAGGCATTGCAGTATGGATACCTAATATTCTCTATTTGTTTATTGCAATCTACCTCTATCGGAAAGCACCGAAATAAAGACTTTCTCTACAAGAAGAAGAGAAAATCTTTCCGAAAACATCAAAATACACCCTAAAAGCAGTACTTACTTTTAGGGTGCATTTTGTTTTTCTCCGAAGAAAACTGTGACTGACCTATATTATTAGGTTTCATCCCTTAATAATATATATTATGAACAGTATCAACATTCGTTTTGAAGTATCATTCGGAACAGGTTCCGAATACGATGCAGAAGCCTTGCAAAAAATTCAGCAAGAGTTAGCCACTACAGTAAAGAGACTACAGGCGCAGTACACAAAAAACAATTCCTCCCAAACTTCCCCACCCCCGAAACAGCAGACAGACTTTTTCCAGTTTGCCCGTGCCGAAACAGAGAATATGACAAAAGCATCGAGGTTCAATACTGCAAGAAACTACCGAACGGCTATCGCCCGATTACATCAGTATGTATCATTTACTCCTCTCCCTTTCCACTCCATCACTCCTTTGTTTATCGATAATTTCGAAAAATATCTCCAGAATCAAGGTTGCAACCTGAATACAATATCGTGTTACCTGCGTACTCTGCGCGCCATCTACAACAAAGCAGTAGAATTGGAACTTACTCCACAACAATCTCCTTTTATCCGTGCCTTTACCGGATACGAAAACACCAGAAAAAGAGGAATTCCCAAGCTTCTGATACGTAAACTTATCAGTCTGGACTGCAGTAAACGTCCCACCCTGCAACTGGCCAAGGACCTTTTCCTATTCAGCATCTATGTACGCGGAATATCCTTTGTCGATATTGCTTTTCTGAAGAAATCACACATTTACGGCAACTATCTTACTTATTACAGGCGTAAAACCCATCAGCAAATCACTGTAAAGCTGGAACCTCCCAGTCTTGAAATTCTAAATCGTTACGCCGGCACTTCTCAAGCCGGGTATTTATTTCCTATTTTAAGAGACACATCCCCCGCAGACAATTACAGAGAATACCGTTACCAGTTGGGAGTCTACAACAAACGGCTCAACCAGCTCAGCAAACTCCTGGGCGACCAATATCATCTTTCATCTTATGTATCCCGCCATACATGGGCCTCACTGGCCAAAGAGCAAGGAATCTCCGTATCCATTATCAGTGAAAGTTTGGGGCATACTTCAGAAAAAGCCACACGTATTTACATGAAAGCGCTGGAAAAGCAAAAGTTAGACCAAGCCAACCAAAAGCTCATCAACCGTATGCTTGTTACCAGAAAAAGTCTGAACAAATAAGCTAAAAAATGAAAAAGTTGCTTTGTACAAGTTTCCTTGTAACAAAGCAACTTTTGCTTTTTGTTGTATTCAATTTTATTCAATGTTAACTCTTCCCATCAATTCAGATAAGAAGACAATTCCTCTGCATCCAGATTCTTGGCAATAATCACTCCGTTACTATCCAACAGATAATTGCCGAAACCATTTTCCAGACCGTACGCCTGAAAAGCTTTAGAATTAGCGCCTTCTGTTTCTACATAACTTTCCGGCAACTGAATTCCATCTTGTTTGACAGCCTGCCGATATACCGACGCATAATGGTCGAAAGAAACAGAAATCATCTTTATGCGGTCATAATCCCGCACCTCTTTGCTTAATGCTGCGTTTTTTACTCGGGAAGTCGCATCATAACTTGCCCAAAAGCTCAACAAAGTATACTTACCGTCACCGGCACGCAGGTCGAGCGACTGCGTCTGATTGCAGAGCACCAACTCCGGAGCTTTCTCTCCTACAGTCAAAGTCTCTGCCGAAACTCTTTCTTCTTCAAATGAAGAAGAAATGAAAGAACTGAATATCAATACAACAAAAAACCATTTTACACTTTTAATCATGTAATTTGATTTTAGTTAATACTATCCGAGTCTGTCCCTTCACAGTGATTTCTACTCGGAACATCATCTTATAGATATTGGTCACCCAATACCCCTTTCATTTTGAAATCCGGTGCAAAAATAAGTGTTTTTCATCATTCATCCTACAAAAACAAATAAAACTTTATGTTTTTGAGCATATTTTCACAAAAAAGAGATTATTTTCTACCTTCATCCATCCCTACACCTGCACGATTAACCCATGACGGAATTCGGCAAATCTTCTCCATTCCATCCTCTCATTTCTCCTCTCTGTAAATAAATTTTCCCCTTTAAAATTACCATAATATGGCTTCCATATGCTTCCAAGGGGATAATTGATACCTTTTTATGCGCCCGAATCCAATAAAATCGTTACATTTGCAATATAATAATTATGGAATAAGGCAAACTATGAATACCGAACTAATATTAATCCGAATCAGCGGCTTGGACCGTCCGGGACTGACAGCTTCCATTACAGAAATCCTGTCGACATACGATGTGGACATCATGGACATCGGACAGGCCGATATTCACAGTACCCTCTCATTGGGTATCCTATTTAAATGCTACGAAAAAGATTCGGGTAATATTATGAAAGAATTGCTTTTCAAAGCTTCTGCCTTAGGTATCAATATCCGCTTCTACCCCATTACACGAGAAGAATATGAAGAATGGGTAAGCATGCAGGGAAAGAACCGTTACATCCTGACTCTGCTTGGAAGAAAACTGACTGCCCAGCAAATAGCGGGCGCCACACAGATTCTGGCCGAACAGGGTTTGAACATTGATGCCATACGCCGTCTGACAGGACGTATGCCCCTGGATGAGAAGAAAGCACGCATACGTGCCTGCATCGAATTCTCTGTGAGAGGAACTCCCAAAGACCGTGATGTGCTTCAGAGCCGTCTGATGGAACTCAGTACCACACTGGGAATGGATTTCTCTTTCCAGCAAGATAACATGTACCGCCGCATGCGCCGTCTGATTTGTTTCGATATGGATTCTACCTTGATAGAAACGGAAGTAATAGACGAACTGGCCAAACGTGCGGGAGTAGGCGAACAGGTACAAGCCATTACCGAACGGGCCATGAGAGGGGAAATAGACTTCATCGAAAGTTTCAAGGAACGGGTGGCTCTGCTGAAAGGACTCGACGAAAGCGTAATGCGTGACATTGCCGAGCATCTGCCCATCACCGAAGGCGTAGAACGCCTGATGTACGTACTAAAGCGATATGGATACAAAATAGCCATTCTTTCCGGAGGTTTTACTTACTTTGGAAACTATCTGAAAGAGAGATTCGGCATCGACTATGTATACGCGAACAACCTGGAAATTGTAGATGGAAAACTGACCGGACGCCACATAGGCGACATTGTGGATGGAAAACGAAAAGCGGAACTGCTGCAACTCTTAGCTCAGGTAGAAAATGTAGACATCGCACAAACCATTGCAGTAGGCGATGGTGCTAACGACCTGCCTATGCTCTCCGTAGCCGGACTTGGTATTGCCTTCCATGCCAAACCCAAAGTAAAAGCCAATGCCCGCCAGTCTATCAATACAATTGGTCTTGACGGTGTATTGTACTTCCTGGGATTCAAAGATTCATATTTGGACGAACGTGGCAAACTATAGTCAACGATAATAAAAACGGATTTTTACTATATGAAATTTTCTGAACTGAACTTAGAGGAAAGTGTTCTGCAGGCATTGGATGCCATGAATTTCAAAGAATGCACTCCTATACAAGAACATACTATTCCGGTCATTCTCGAAGGAAAAGACCTTATCGGTGTAGCACAAACCGGTACCGGAAAAACGGCTGCCTACCTGCTACCCGTCATCAATCAGTTGAGCAAAGGCGGATATCCCGAAGACTCCATCAACTGCATCATCATGTCGCCTACCCGCGAACTGGCACAACAGATAGACCAGCAGATGGAAGGTTTCTCCTACTTCATGCCCATCTCAAGTGTGGCCATTTACGGAGGAAACGACGGAGTACGATTTGAGCAGGAGAAAAAAGGTCTTACACTGGGAGCAGACGTAGTAATCGCCACTCCAGGCCGACTCATCAGCCACATCAGTCTGGGATACGTAGACCTGTCGAAGGTATCATTCTTCATCCTCGATGAGGCCGACCGTATGCTCGATATGGGATTTGCCGACGACATTATGCAGATAGTAAAACATCTTCCCAAAGAACGGCAAACCATCATGTTTTCGGCTACCATGCCTACCAAGATACAACAGTTGGCCAAAACCATTCTGAACAATCCGGAAGAGGTCAAACTGGCAGTATCCAAGCCCGCCGATAGAATTATACAGACAGCCTATATTTGTTATGAGACTCAGAAATTAGGCATTATCGAATCGCTGTTCTCCGAGCAACAGCCCGAACGTGTCATCATCTTTGCCTCTTCCAAACAGAAGGTAAAAGAAGTTACCAAATCACTGAAACGCATGAAGCTGAATGTTGGCGAAATGCACTCCGACCTGGATCAGAGCCAACGCGAAGAAATCATGCACGAATTCCGTAACAGCAGAATCAATATTCTTATCGCTACAGACATCGTTGCCAGAGGAATTGACATTGACGACATCCGTCTGGTTATCAACTACGACGTACCTCACGACAGCGAAGATTATGTACACCGCATCGGACGTACTGCCCGTGCCAACAACGACGGATGTGCCATTACTTTTGTAGGCGAAACGGAGCAGACCCGCTTCAAGCAAATAGAAAACTTCTTGGGAAAAGATATTTACAAAATCCCCGTACCGGACGAATTGGGTGAAGCTCCACTCTATGCACCTCGGGTAGCCAGAAAAAACAATTCGCAGAAAGGCTCAAACAACAAAAAAGGATACCGTCGCAACAACGGTAAATTTGCCAAGAAAAGAGTAAACAAATCGTAAGTACATAAAGCTCTATCGTTTATATACAGCACTGCCGGTTCTCCCTACCCCACGTAAAAAGAGAACCGGCAGTATTCATTTTGTAAGCAGAAATACATAAATAGAATCATAATTTCCATTTTACACGTTTTCCGCTAACGCGTATTTTGATTTTTATCTTCATTCAAGAGACTTCAAATCTCCTTTTTTTAGTCTGAGAATACGAGTATTTCTGCTATACAGCAGGTTTTCATACCTTATAACGCATCGTTTTTCTACCCATAAAACCTCTTTACGATACTAGTATCATCGGCTTACGCGACTTGTATCGTTCACTTCCGTTACTATTCACGTAAGCCAACACTACCAATTGCGTATTTTCAGCCGACATTTTACATGCTAAAACAGTTTTTCCCGCAGTTTTTCGCACACTTTTCCAACTATCAAAAAGACACCATTACAGATATTACAACAACATTAATAAAAGCATTTCTTATAAATTCACTACACAACGCGCCGTTATCCACCCATTATCCTTTAATATTGCATTTTTCGCATCCTTAAAAAATCGCATTTTCACAGGCAATCCTACACTCCAGTACAAATAAGGCCGTTTTTTGATACTCTGAATTGACACTTTGTCATACAATCTAAAAGGAATAGAAAAATTTCTTCCATTGTCAAAAAGACAAAAATATTTTCTACAAAACAGATGACGGCAAGCTCAGATTTTCTTCATTTATCACCTCTATATCTAGCTTTAGGAACCTCCTCTATCCCAGAACACAATAACTCATAGTGCTAAATCTCCCCAAAATGGAATCTGTTTAGGCTTGCTCCTTTGAAAAGAAGAACGATACGGTGCAATCTTAAACTCACGGCACAGATATGTCAGCAAATCATTGCTGTAACAGATAATATCTGTTTGATAAACAGAATATACGGGATTTCCCGCTTCACTTGGGAAAGCCGGAAGATAACGATGACCATAGACGGGTATAAGACGAGGCCATTTTTTGGCCAAAGAACGCACCGTCAACACACGCTGCCCCAAAGAGTCTGATTTCTGTCCCCATTCTTCAAGCCAAAAATTATTATACTCTACATCGAACATAATGCCTTCAACAGGCCAATCCATCATCGATTGCACTCCTACTCCCGACCGCCAGTCTGGAAACCGCTCCGACACAGGTAATACTGTTTGTAAAAGAAGTTTTAAATCTGGTGGAAACACAAACTTAAATGTACGCTCTATATTCTGCACTTCTTCGTCCGACAATCCCGCATCAAACCCCACTCCTCTGGTCTGTAGACACTCTATCATACGTTCTGCATCTTGTTGCATCATACCCCATCATCCGTTATCCAACATAAGCTTATTCAGTTACATTCTTCTTCGGTAAAGATAGAAAATTAATTCAGACAAATAGCAAATCAAAGAGGCATAGTAAAACCTTTGTAATTAATTTACTACAACAGTTAAGCAAATCTTTCACAATCTATTGTAAAGCTATTCGCACACAGCAGTTGTGTTTGCTATTATAATATTTTATCACAACCCCTAACTTTCAAAAAATCCAGCAGAAATAAAAAACAATATACAAACTCTACATCCTGTTCAAAATGACACTTTGACAACATCAATGTTTATACAGAGTTAAAATTAAGAGGCAGATATATAATACTGGTTAAACGTATTTCTGTTTTCTACTCGAACATTAAATAAGGTACATTGTTTGCAATTCGTATTTTACAGTTATAAAACTGACAAATACAAAACCAATATATCTTATTTTATAAACCTATTAATATGCCAATAAAGACTGACACAAAAAATGGATTAATTTCAAATGATGTAGTGATAATGAACTTTTCCGGTGTCTATGACATGGAAGGCTTTCCACATAATAAACAGTACCACTGGCTGGATTGCAGACACCTATCAGGAACAGACTGCTACTGTGATGATGAAGGCAAAAACGCTCTAATAAAAATGATCAAAAGGTGTCCTATAACTGGTGTTCATTTCATTGATTCCGGTAATTATCACTATGTGACTAAATTATGGACAGACCGAATCGAAGAACCATTTGTTCTTGTAGTATTTGATCATCATCCGGATATGCAACCTTCTCTATTCGAACATATTCTTTCATGTGGAAGTTGGGTAAAAGATATTCTTGACAGCAATGTAAATTGTAAGAAAGTTATCATTGTAGGGGCTTCTGAGCAGCTCGTACAATCAGTATCACCTGAATATAAAGATAGAGTTCACTTCTATAGTGACAATGATCTGAATAAAGAAAAAAACTGGAAAAGATTTGCAGAAGAGCTTATATCCGACCCCGTATACATTTCTATTGATAAAGATGTACTTTCACCAGAATATGCAATTACCAACTGGGATCAAGGTTCTATGAGTCTGGAAGAACTGGAAAAGTTATTATATATCATTCTTCAGAACCATCCTGTATTAGGGATAGACATTTGTGGTGAATTTATACCTAAATCCGATATCGCAGAAGATAATAAAGATGCAAGAATTGACGGCAAAATCAACAAAATTATTTTACAATTAATAAAATCAAAGACTGATAGTGGAGAATAATTACATTACAAGTAAAAAATTAGGCTGTAACATCCGACCAGCAGATTATTACAGCCTAAATCAATGGTTATTTTGTACTATTTAGCTTCCTCTATTGCAGCTTGAGCCTCTCCAATACATATCTGTATTTCAACAAGATGCAATCTTTGTGTATGTAATCTGTATGCATCTTGATACAATGCTTGGAACAGTTGCAATAGATATCAAGGATGAATGATTTGACCTCTCTCTGTAACGAGATGACGCATTCATTAAAAGTATAATCTCATATTTTATGTATCATATTTAAATCCCTTATTCATATAAGTTATTTGATGAGTTTCTTATTAGTGTGTTTTTATAACACAACTAAATAAATAATATTAACTCTGCATTTGGAACACAAATGTAATTATTAAATATTAAACATCCAAATAATAGACTTAATTATGTGATAAAATATTGCGTATTGTGCAATATATATGCTTTATTTGGTCTTAGCTTGATATGAAGTGAAAAATTCTTTTTCGTTTCATTGTAATTTTGAAAATACTTATTATATTTGCAACAACATAAAAAAGTTGAGTATATATGATATTAAATAAGATTAGTATATCTGGAATTTTGAATATAGGAAGTATTCAGATGTCTTTTGATGATTTAAGTGCATTAATTGCACCAAATAATTATGGTAAAAGCAATGTGTTCAGAGCTATTGTTTTTGGTATAGGCTTCATGGAAGTTCCTTATAAAAGAAAATTGTCAATGATGCGTAACAGGTCATATATACCTATAAATAGCTCTTTGGAGAATGTTCCTTTTTCTTTTGAAATAGAAGGTGAATTTACTGATTCAGATAATAAGAGTTGGAGTTTTATTTACGGATATTCTTTTGAATGGGCAAAAACCTTAAAAAATGATTCAGGTGCAAGGATTGTAGGTGAATACTTAAGAATGAAAGCTGATGATGATATTAAACTAAGAAGTTATATCTCAAGGAATGAATCTAATTCAGCGTTGTTTTTGGCCTCTCCTACAGGACGTTGCTCTAAACAGTTACATGTTGACGAGAATGTATTGGCATTAAACAAGTTAGCAAATTTTGATGATCTGTTCTATATTCGGGCTATTCGTGAATTGAACAGTATAGATGTGCGTGAGATAAATACTCTAAATAATCCGGACAGTTTCTTTAATATGATAGCACCTGATGATGACGTAAATGAATTAAGTTTAGATTATCCTCGTGAGTCAAAAATCGGATTTTACTTAAATAGCCTTAAGGAATTGGATGGCAATAAATATGAGCTTTTAAAAGATGTAATAACCGGGCTACTCCCCAATATAGAGGATTTTGAACCTGTTCAAATTAATTTGAGGAAAGACTTTGATCAGGAAGAGGACAGTGATAAGGATTTGCCATTCAGGCTTCCAGAAGTGTTCTATGATGTACGGGTTAAAGAACGATATAACAACCAATATACAACAATTAATAGGATTTCATCTGGCTCTAAAAGGATTTTCTTTATTTTGACTTACATAGTTGCAGCTGAAATAAATAAAATTCCATTGATTCTTTTAGAAGAACTTGAAAATTCTGTTCATCCAAAATTGTTGCAAAATCTTTTGACTGCAATTGTTCAACTGGCAAATGATACTAAAATACTTATTACGAGTCATTCTCCATATTTGATCAAATATTTAGAGCCAATAAAAATGAAATTTGGAGTCCCTTCCGATAATGGTATTGCTGATTTTAGAACTCTTAAACCTAATAAGATTGCTAAGGTAATAAAGAATGCCTCGGTTGAAGAAGTTTCTGTTGGTGAATACATGTTTGAGATGTTGCTTGACATGGATGTAGACAATGAATTGTTGAACGAATATTTCAAATGATGGGAAAAAGAAATTTAAAACCGCATATCGTAATATTTGTAGAGGGAGATACGGATCTTATCTTCTTTAATGGCTTATTGGAATATTACAAAAAGACTTCAAACACAGTGGTTTACTCCTGTGAGGTTAGAAATTTAAAAGGCGTATCTAGATATACTAGTAAAGTAAAAGGGAAACTAAAGAATGAGATTTGCCCTAAAGCTGCTAAAAAAGGCTATGAAGTAAAAGCTGTATGCTGCAGCTATGATACGGATGTTTTTGAATTTGCAGAACGTCCTGTTGTTGATTGGGACAATGTAAAAAAGGAAGTGAAGTCTTTGGGGATTACAAACTTCTGCCAAGTACGTGTAGAAACCATGATTGAGGACTGGATATTGGATGATTTAAAAGGGCTTTCTAACTTTTTAAAGTTAGGAGAATCTGTGTCTAAATTAACGGGTAATAATGCATTTGAGAAAATTCAGTCTTTGTTTAAACGTGCTAATAAGATGTATTTAAAAGGCATTAGTATCAAAGCGTTTGTAGGCAACCTTGATTATTCTGTGATAAGAAAAAATAGAATCTCTGCATTAGCAGAATTAGAGAATTTGTTAAACGTAAATATTTAAGAATGGACAGTTGATAACTTGGAAAGACTATAAAAAAGAAGGAGAACGCACCGGCAAGTAACTTCCTCCTTCATAAAGTTTAATGGTTGTAGAAAGAGTTAAACGGATTAGTCACCCTCTTGAACTCTTAAACATGTTACAAAGGTAAGGCTTTTATTTATATTTTCAAATTTAGGCTTTATCATAACTATGTCACAACCCTCCGATAAGTTCTTTATCGCCGTATTTAATAGTATAAATTATTGTTTATATTTTTATTTATGAATAAGAAACACCAACATGTAGTCCCCATTGGCAATAAATGGGGAATTAAAGGAGAGGGTAATTGTAGATATACAAAGATTGCCAATACCCAAAGAGAAGCTGCAGAAACAGCCCGTAGGATTGCTCGGAATCAGCAGTCGGAGTTGTTAATTCATGGAAAAGATGGTCGTATCCGCCAGAAAAATTCTTATGGCAACGATCCATTTCCACCTAAAGGTTAAGGCGTATGAATATTGCATCTAAAAATGATATAAATGAATTGGCAAAGTTCATGACAAATTATGACCAGGATATATTTGACAGTGTAGTGCGTAAAGTACATTCAGAAAATGCCAAGTCTCATATAACATCAATTTTTCTTTCTCATTCCCATGTTGATGCTGATATAATATTTCCCATTGTAGTGTTTTTGCATGGATATGGAATAGACGTTTACGTGGATTGGATGGATAAAACTTTAGATGAAGTTCCTAATGCTGAAACTGCATGTAAACTTAAACAGAAAATAAAGGAAAACAGAAAGTTTGTTTTTTGGGCGACAAATGATTCTTTGTCATCGAAATGGTGTAATTGGGAAATAGGGTATGGAGATTCGTTTAAATACATAGACAATATTGCAATTTTTCCATTGCTACGATATAATGAGATATGGAAAGGCCAGGAGTATTTAAAGATATATCCAATTATAAAGTTGAAATATAATAATGGGAATTTAAAAGGTTTGGATGATTTTTATATTGAATACCCAACGAGTGAAAAAATATCATTAAAAGATTGGATAAAAAGGTAAGAAATATGGGTAAGAAGATTTTTATATCATATAAATATGGTGATACGGCAGTGCAGCATCTACCTAGAAATTATCCATGGGAAATCACAAAGGTACGTGATTATGTAGATGAATTGCAGGATAGATTAGAGGAAGCTGACCATTTGAACAAAGGAGAAAAAGACGGTGAGGATCTTTCAAACTTTAAGGATGAAACAATCGCTTCAAAACTTCGGGATAAAATTTACGACAGTTCTGTCACTATAGTTCTAATTTCTCCTAATATGAAAGAGTTTGGGATATCGGAAAATGATCAATGGATTCCATGGGAGGTCTCTTATTCCTTAAAAGAGGTTACAAGAGAAGATAAAACTTCACGGACCAACGGAGTCTTGGCTGTTGTAATTCCTGATCGCACGGGTAATTATAATTATATGTTGGAGCCAAAATTATGTTGCGGTTCGGGCTGTACTGTGTGGCACACAGATAAGCTTTTTAAAATTCTAAGAGAAAATATGTTTAATAAAATTGATAAAACCAATAAAGACTGTAATATAGGCGATAATGTTTATACAGGTTTTGTCAGTTATATTCATATGGTGCGTTGGGATGAATTTATCAATAATATAGATCTGTATATAAACATTGTTAAGCTGGTTTGGAGTTGCCACCCTGTCAAAGTAAGCATTCAGGTCCTGGCGTGAAGCCACGGCAGACATGTTCGTATCCCCAACCTGAACATAGAACTTGTATTTCCCAAAGTCAGGACGCTGCTCGTCCTTCTCCTTATAGACATTAAACTTGTTTACGGTTATAAAACCGTCCGGTCCTGCAATCTCCATTGGCATACGGAAGGCTTCCTCTGATACCTTCGGCATCAGCTTTGTCGGATAGTATCGTTCCATTAGCTGCGGCACCGTCATTTCCTTGTTCTGACAGGCAGCAAGGTCTGCTGCATCCATCTTCTGCGGCTTGAGTTGCTGTCCGTCAATCTTTGCGGTAAAATACCAGTCGGCAGGATTAGTTGTACTCTGGTAGGCATGACCATGAGTCACCTTTTCACCGTTGGCAGTCACCATCTGCGGCTCACGGGGCTTTCGTTCCTGGGCTGTCTCCGTTTTCTGTTCGCCCTTCTTTTCGGTCTTTACCTCATTATCCGTCCCGGTCTCAGCTTTGGTTTCGGTTTTGGCTTTCGACTTCTTTTCCCTTGCAGGTTTTACATCTACAGTGTTCTCCACTGTTCTGTCAGGAGCTTCCTGCACACCCTGTTCCTTTTTCTTCTTTCCCATATCTGTATTGTTTTGAATGGTTCTGTCATTAATTTCAGTTTTATCCTGTCCGGCCTTCTTCTTCAAAGGACTGTCCAAGGCATCACAGATTGCCACCCTGATTCCGGAACGTATCAGTCTGGGCAGATAAACGTCAAGTGCTGATTGAGGGAATGATGCAACCTTTACAGGTCTCTTGTAGTCAGGCAGCATCCTGTCTGTAATCTCGATGGCAAGCACTGCGGCAGCCTTGACGGCATCCTGCTTATAGAGTTCATAGGAACTGTTCCGTCTGAACAGCAGCATGGCATCCGGATGCTTCTTTTTCAGTTCGTTGAACTGCCGTATGATACCGTTATCATTATCTGAATCTGTCTTTTTAGCCATAGGAATCAGTATTAGAGTTTAAGGCTGTTTGCTTTTGTTTCCTTCCGGGATGGAGAGAGTGAAACGGCACGCTCCACGGACTGTTTGTCCACCACCTTTTGATACTCCCAACGGTTCTTGTCAGTCATGACAAGGCCAAGGTATTCAGGATGAATCTCATCATAGCGGAGCTTCTGCTGCCTTTCCCATTCCTTCATGTCACCCTTGATAAGCCTGAATCCCTGCTGCTCCTTCAGATCAATGCCGACTGAAACCTTCTCACCGCCCACATTCAGTTCAACCGGTTTTCCCTCCCGTACCTGCTGCTTCTGCTGCATACCCAGTTCAATGTCGTTCACCTTCTCCATGTCCTTCAGACGCTGCTCCAGCTTGATGTCTGTAACACGTCTGTGAATGACGGATTTTGTTTCCGGATCAAGCTGTAGATACTGCTGAGTCTTTTCACCGTTTACGTTGACCGCCTTCTGTATTACCTCACCTCTGGCTAGACGTTCAGCCTCCTGCTGAGTGAGATTGAGAACCTTGTTACGTTCCCTGTCCAGTTCGGCACGTACCGGATAGGCAATCAGAGCCGGAGCACCATTTTTGTCTGTAGTCATCTGAAGCTTCATCGGCATGGTGATGATACTTCCGTTCCTCGCGTTGATGGATACCTGCATGATGGGAGTCACTTCACCTGCCATCAGCTTTTCCTTCACTTCCATGGGTAAGCTGTCCGCCTTTTCACGATCGATACCCAATATTGCCAGTTTTTCGTATGGCAACAAATCGGACTGATTTCTGTTGTGCATTTCCATATTACTGTAATTAAGCTGTTATATTTGCGGTTATAACCACCTGAATACCACAAATGTATTCATGGCAATCCCTTGAAAAAGAAATGCGCAACACTATTCTGATTTCACTACTGCTGATGCTGCTGCCGGTAAGCGTATCGGCACAGTTCTATACGATAATAAGGGAATCAGAACTTCTGCCAACAGAAAGACAAAAAGAGGCCTGCAACCGTGCTGGAAAGGATGTTACAGAAGGGAAAAAGAATAAGATAATAGTAAATGATACCCTGACTGTCAGACCGGACAATCAGAAAAAATTGGAAAATATCAGCCGGAATAGTGACAGGAATGCATCCCTAAAAACAGAACTGCAAAAGAAAACAGATGATATTACTAAATCAGAAAATCATCTTCCTGAACTTACCATCCCCAATCTTTATAAAGAAATTATAAGAAACGGAATCCTGTACCCAAAAATAGTTTTGGCTCAGGCTATACTGGAGACCGGATGGTTCCGTTCGTCAGTATGCCGGAACAAACACAATCTTTTTGGGCTTACCAATCCACGTACAGGAAAATACTATGAATTCAATCATTGGACGGAAAGTGTACGGGCCTATTACACTAAAGTACAATATAAGTACAAAGGTGGAAACTATTTGCTTTGGCTTGATGAGATTGGGTATGCGGAAGATAAGGATTACATTACTACTCTTACAGATGTAATAATGATATTATAGATTAAAACTCAGCATTATCTATTTACTCTTGTTAAAAGTAAGGCAAAGTATAAAGTATACGGAGAAACCTTGTATTTTCAAATAGTTTTTGCTATTTTAGAGGGGAATATCATACATATGAGTAAATAAGCTATGCGTATAAAATTTTTTATTGTTGCGATATTACTTTCACTTATCGTCACCTTTGCAAAGGCTACAGGACAATCGGGTGATGTGATTCGTCTGGAAGGAGAAGAATGGGTTTTGATGGCAAAGCCGATAGGATACGACTCCCTGCTATGCAGGCGGATGGGAGATTTTCTTCCGGAAAATGTCAGTCGGTCCACTGGCAATTATAGCGGATATACCGCTTTCTGGGAGGTGCGTGACGGGTATCTTTGCCTGCAACGGGTAGAGGCGGATGTCTATGAAGAGGTCGGCAAGAAGAAATCTACACGGGTGTATGAGGTGAAGGACTTGCAGCCGATTTTTGCGGCCTATTGTCGGGCGGGGACGATTCAAGCCCGCTGGTTCAGTGGGGAACTTCGGGCCGGAAAAGGTGATTTGGTGAGATACGTGCATGACGGTTTCGACCGTAACATGGAAACGGAGCAGGTACTGACCGTCCGGAACGGTAAAGTGCTGGAAACGCAGACTTATCATAATTACCGGAGAGCCGGACTGAATCTGACAAAGGCATATGGGGAGATTGTGCGTCGGTTTCCTTGGGAGCGGTTTCCTGAATACCGTGGAGAACGGTTCCTTTTTTCGCTAAGTGATTTTCAGACGACGGAGGACGGTCACTTCGTAGACTGTGACGTACGTTTCATTTTTCTGCGTACTTCGCGAAAAATGATAAACGACGGAAATCACCCGCTGGCTCTTGCCCTCAAAGAAACACTGAAATCCATTTATCCATGGGAGGTGCTTTTTATCAATGGGAAATATACTATGGAATATCGGAATTTTGTTATGCCTTTGCAGGAGGATATAACGCATGATAAGAGTGATTCTGCAAAATACACGCTTGTCGGTCGGGTTTATGGTGAGTTCGTCCGTCAACGTCCTCCTTATGATGTGAAACATGAAGTGTTGGTTGGTTCCAATTTGAGCATGGCTGGACAACCGTTTCAGGGATGGTTGACAGATTCCACCGGCTGTTTTCGGATAAAGGGACAGGAGGCTGGAACTTATTATCTGAAAGCGGAATATGTGGGGCTCGCTCCTTGTGATACGGTAATAACCCTCCCTTCGCAGCATAATGACATGCTGCATATGGTGCTTCCTTTATGGTATGATTATATTTTGAAATATGACTGTTCGCCGGAGTTGTCGAAAGAAAACATCCTCAAGGGACATCCTAAACTTCGCCTGGTAATACCGGAAGGGCAGGAACCGAAAATCCGCACACACCTTTTCTGGAAAAAATACGGCGTGGGTTATGACGTTTTTTATCCATTGAAGAAGGATGGAACACTGGACTGTTATCTGGGTGTTCCCAATCATCTGCTGACAGCTTATAATCAGGTGGTTTTTGATTATCTGGATAAGAAGTTTGGCACTTCATGGCGCAAGGAGGCTCCGAAAGGTATATTTGGTCTGGATAAATCTTTAGATGAATTTCGTGACTATAAATGGTTTATCAAGACTTTACATAAGGAAAGCAAGTATCCGGTAAAGTTGCTGAGCAAGAGAAAAGAGTGTCTGCTTCGCATTGAATATGCAGTGGACAGTAACGGATATATCGTGCAACCGAAAATCATTTCTTGCAGCAACCGGTCGTTTCGGAAAACAGCGTTGGATGCTTTTAAAAAGGTGATGAATGTCCCTACTTTATTGAAGGCAGGTAAAGATACACTTGTAGTTCAATATAAACTGGATTCTTCTGCTACTGTTAATCCGGATACTGATGTGCTGGTTATCGGCTATACACCGTGTGATAAACCGATACTGATGAAATAGATAAAAGGAATAATTGTTTTCATTAAAATGGAATGAATATGAGAAAAGAGATTGCATGTGTCATATTGATTTTGCTGGCGGCCTGTGTAAATAAGCCCGGACAGCCTGTACAGGAGGCTACCTCTACAGCTGTTATCGGAGGTGCGGACAGCATGACATCCATTGTGGTTGCTGATACTTGTGCTTCATTTCAAGATACAGTAACATACGAATTACGTCAGTGTCAACTTTGGTATACAAAAGATTTACCTGAAGCATATAACGGAGAAACCCGTCTGTGGACAGAATATGAAGTATATACAGAAAATGTGCCCGTGATTAATGTATTTGTAAGCAATCCGACGGACATTCCGTTGGAGTTCGGACGGGATATGCGTTTCTATTTGTGGAAAAATGATAAATGGTGTCCGCCGGAGCAAAGGGATACCTCCTATACGATTGTATGGAATAGTGATGCGTTTATGATAGAGAAGGCTCCTTTGCTGTATTGCTTCCGTTATAAACTGAATGAATATTGCATCCCAAAAGGAAAAATACCGTGTTCAGAAATCATTTAGTAGAGGTGATGAACACATTCTTTTGACAGACAGTTTTGAGGTTAAATAAAAAATGTGTGGAGTATGAAAAGCTGGTATATTTATTTCGTGGCGATGATGGCAATATGCGGACTGGGATGCAATCGCACGGCATCAAAAAAACAGGTTATGCAGATTGGACCTGCCGATGCACAATGCCTGAACTGTGATACGTTAGGGAATACTGTGCGGATGAATATGATACAGAACCATTATCCGCTTGATACGAAGAATGTGTATTCTATCCTATTGAATCCTAAGCGTAAGTCGCTGATTTTTGGTGGTGACTGGACGTTGCAGAAATGGGAAAACGGTTCGTGGATGGGTGCAAAGATGAATGGAATGTATGGCTTTGGAGATGTAGGTATGCAGTTAAACTTTGCTCCTGATTATTATTGTTTTAGTTATCCTGTCAGTTGCTATAAGATTACATCCGGAAAATATCGGATTATTCAATCATTCCATGACGGGAGGGAAGAAATTACAGTAAGTGCCGAGTTCTGGATAGATAAATAACGGAAAATTGTTTCACGGAAAAATCGATAATACAATGAGAAGAAAAGGACTATATTTACTGGCTTGCGTTTTCTTGCTGATGGTAGGCTGTATCAGTAATGCGGAACAAAAGAAAGCGGAAACCTCAGAAGGCGTACTTTATGTACCTGTTCCTAATCAAAGCGAAGGTCTGAAAATTATCGAAGCCTTGAGTAAGGCATACGGTGACAATCCAAATGTGACTGGAGATTTCATTGGGAGTATTCGTTGCCCTTATTTTTTGGAGGGACATTATTTTGACGGAAATACACTGGTTCTTCAGGTGCGGGGTGATACGCTACGGGCGCGGAAGATACTGGGAGATGTATCAGGAAGCAAGGCTTTCCGTATCGAAATGATGACCGACAGTACATTCTCTGAAAAGCAGCTTCAAGGGCTTCTGGATGAACTGAAGAGACGGTATAAGGCTTTGCCAGGAGGGAGATTGAAGACTAATATGGTGGGTTGGGGACGTACGGCCCATTTCATTGAAGTGACCTTTATCCGTAATACTCCGGAGGCTCGTGCGGAGTTCCGCAGGTTGTTGATAGATTCGCCTGCCATTCATTTCTTGGGTCCAGAAGAACCCGCCCGGAACAATGCCCCTGGGGTGTCTGAAGCACACGGTATGTCTTTGCTTCCGGAATACACCGTTTATGCAGATACGGCTTCTACTGCTTCATTCATCCTCTTGAACGGAAGCGGACAACACATAAGATGTGGAGAACATTATTTTATCACTTACGAGGGGGAGGATGGACAGTGGTATGAATTGCCTATCCATACCGTTGCATTGGATATTGCATATAGTGTCGCTCCTGGTGCTTCGCGTCGGTTTGTGGCTAGGCTGTATCCAGATGTCAATGACAATAAACCTGGGAGCTACCGCTTCTTCTATGAGGTGTCTTTGGAATCAAGAGAAAAAATCCGGATGATGGCAGAATTTCGTCTGACGAACAATTACGAGAAAGCCAAACGGGCTGAAAAAACTCCGATACCAAAAACGACAGTAAAGAATTATGTGGAAGCTCCAAAGGAAGATGAGCAAACAGTTTATCAGGTAGTGGAGGAGATGCCGGAGTTTCCCGGTGGTATGCCTGCCTTAATGGAGTTCATTCGGAAAAACCTGCGGCATGACAAGGCTGAAAAGAGGGAACGTGTCATCATTCAAATAGTAGTAGATAAGAAGGGAAATGCCACTAACCCTGTGGTGTTGCGGAGTACAAATCCGGCGTTGGATGAAGAAGCCTTGCGTATCGTCAGTCTGATGCCGAAATGGAAACCGGGCAGACAGGCCGGGAAGAACCGAAATGTAAAGTTTGCTTTTCCTGTTGCGTTTAAACCTTCTGTGCAGAATACGAATTAAATTGAGTGTGAATAATGAACAGAAACAGATTTTTAGCTTGTTTTTTCTTATGGGGCATTCTGGTAGCAAATGGATTGCTGGCAGGTTGTATGGAAACCCATCATCAGTCGAATACATCAACTGATAAGAATACGCATTTGGCGTCAGACGATTTGATTGATATATCGGCAGAATATGATTATTATCCGTTGAAGACGACGAAAGTGGTGCTTCAAGTGACTAACCATTCTAAGGATATTTGTGAAGGCCGGCAAGCATATACTTTGGAATATTATGATGAGGACCAGAATATGTGGGAAGCCTTGCCGGTAGATACGGTTCCGGATACTCCCTTGCTCATTCCATCTGGATATAAAGGCGTGTGCCAGCTTGTTCCTTTGGATATTACTGGTTTAAAAAAACGGGTGGGTAAATACCGTATTGGTAAATGTTTTGTTAATAGTGTGAAGAAGCATTATGCGTTTTTTGAATTGGTAGATTCCAAGGGAGTGTTGGAGTTACGCAGACGAATCGATGACTATAATAGAAAAGGTGCAAACGATAAGACTGATACAGTAGCACAAAATATTCTTATGACTTATACTCAGGGCGATACTATTTTTGTAATGTTGATGAATAACGACCTCCGGTTTCAGGAAATGTTTCGTCGTAAAGTATTAAGTTATTCGTCTGTAAGTCACGGTGCTTTTCGAGGAGATATACCGTTGATTCAAGCTACTTATAGCGATACGTTGCAGATACGGATGAGGACAGAGCATCAATCTTATCCGGTTGGGACGGAAACAGTATCGGTGACGTTGACCAATCATAGTAAGAGGACTCTTTTTTTCGGCGAGGATTATGGAGTGGTCCGTAAAGAGGGCAACCAATGGATTCTTTTGAATGGTAACAATTCTTGGTTAGATATTGGAATTGGGGTTCCCTCGGGTAAGGATTACCATTTTGATGCGTGTCTTTACCCTATCTTTAATGAAAATTGTCCGGGTATTTATAAGGTATTTAAGGAGATTTCTTTTATTGGCGGGCAAAAGAAATGGTTGATGTCGGCAGAATTTGAGATTAAATAATGCGTTAAATACCCTTTTATTCTTATTAGGTGAACAGGGAAATAGAATTTTATTGTATAGCGTATGAAAACAAATGCACTTTTTCAATTGTTTGTGGCGGTGGCTTGCATGATGTGTGCCGGCTGTACGGGCAAGCGAAAAGCACAATCGGATGTTGCTTTGGTAAAGGAGACTCCTCCGGCAGTACAGAGTCCGGAAGTAACGGATGACACACTTGCAGTAGAGGAACCGGATACGGAAACTTCGACAGACAATCTGCCTCGACCGGTGGCGATGGTGCTGGAACCGGTGGCACGGGACAGAATGTCAGTCTCATTATTCTTGCAAGACTGGATAGTAAATCCAATAGTTATTTATTGATATGGTTCAAGATCCAATTTGAATTTTGTTTTTAATGAATTCTCTGATTTTAACATTTCAGAGACAAACGACTTATAGCTATCTGTTATTCGTGATATAGGATATATATATGTTTGGAGTTCTGCATTTTCCTCTTCACCATATCCTAATAAATGAAATATATCCTTAAGATATTCCTTGTCACCGGGTTGTATAAAAATTCCACGTTTCCCTTTCATTTGATACATATAAGTTATCATCTGATGAATATCATCTCGATTTGTCTCTTTTTTGTATTTTGCATCAACAATAAGACGATCATATTCCCTGTAATAATCAGGATATCTGGGAAGGCGATTATGTTTTGCCAGATAAATACATCCCAAACCTTTTTTGTTATTGGGATGTTTGAATCCTTGTTTTGTTAATATAGTAGCAAGATATTCTTCCCATAAATATGAAACATCAAATAAGATGCCATGTATCTTATTTTTCTTTTCTCCATATTTAATCTTTTCATGTCGTAATATCCGTAAGCAAAGTTTCTGTAAAGGTGTATAGCGGGAATAATATGGATGGTTAATTTCCTTCAAATTACTTTTAACAACACTTTCTCTTTCTTGTCTGCAGTAACTGGGTGTTGCAGATATAATCTGAGTAACACTTGTACGTGTTTCACTATCATTTTCCAGCAATGTTCTACCAAATTTACTCTTGCTGATATAATCAATAGTATGTCGTATTAATTCAGTAACATGATTATCATGGCTAAATTCACGTGTACTATAAGCAATACGTCCATTGAAAGGCATATTAGTTCTTAAATGCCGGTTAATATTTATTGTGCCTCGGACATTTGCATCATTATATTCATTTCGCTTGTATTCCTTGTATATACCTTGTGATAGTGCCTCATTAAGAAATCTTGGAAACATGTATAACAGAAAATCGAATAGTTGTTCATCACTTGTTCCATGCGATAGATTCAACACATTAATACAAAAAACCTTGCTAAGCATATAATGTAAGAAGAAATCTTCTTTTGAATCTTGGGAGAAACGGGAATGTATGGAAAGAGATAATCCATTAATCCCTATAAAACCTGCCATATTCCCTGTTTCAAGCATAACTTTAGTGCATTTTTTCTCCTTCCAATGAGTCTGTAGCAATAATAAAGGCTGTTTACCAGTCTCATCCTCACATTGATAAAATGAATGTGGATATATTAGCAGGTCATTGTCTTTATCATCTAACAGTTCTGAAACGTTTCTGTTGGCAATATTCTGTAACGATAGATATTTTTCAAGGTTATCAGCAGTAGATGAATATTTAGTATTATCCCTCAATATCAGCATTGACATCTTCTTTAAAATATATATCTTCCAATTTTCTCATATTCTCCATTGCCTCCGGCATACCTCTTAAATATTCAGAAAGAACCCCTTTTAAATGATTTTCCCAAAGATGTCTGTAGGCATATTTCTTGTTTGTATAATCTTCATTCAGGTAAAGTTGCAGTTTACTAAAATATGAACCACCAATATGATATGCAGCATTTAACCCTTCAATACCTGTATTAGTAGTTTCATTCCATATAGTATTATTCAAACGTTTCATTATTTCAATAACTTCATCTTTCATTTCTTTAAGGTCGTCCAACATACCTGTATTTTCTTCTGCTTTTACTTCTTGCCAGGCAAAACGTCGGCGCATTGCGAAATCCATACTTTCAACACTACGGTCTATATCATTCATTGTTCCGATGATATAGACATTTTCAGGTATATAAAAACCTTCATAAAAAGGATCAGATTCATTGGTAATCATATTCTGATATTGAGTTTTTACCATTCCTTTTACTCCACGATAACCGGGATCTATGCTAAAAAATAATTCACCAAATATCTTTGAAATTTCTCCTCTATTAATTTCATCAATAATGAATACAAATTTTTTTATATTATGATCTTGGTGCTCATTTTGATAATCACTCATATAATGTTCTTTGATATAATCACCAATGGACTTGGTATAAGTATCATTATCGTGACAGTCATTATTTATCAAATATCTCAACATTTTTTCATCAGTAACGCGCCAGTCTGATTTTTCAGGAACAGAAATACAATTAGTTGGAGATAATGATGTTTTAATAATGGTATTACTTCTGAAACTTTTAATTTCTATATTTTTTTTGCTACGCAGTTCTTCTTTAAAAACTTCTAAAGCTTCAGAAGCAGACTTGTTTACACTAGGATTCTGATTACACTTAATAGCTAGGGTGTCCAGTTTAACGTTCCCAATTTAGCCTACATTTTTAAGCTGTTTGGTACGTTCTGTAACCCAGTTTATGG